>OBXU01000063.1_pt1 | contig 85602 bp, 55 predicted proteins | sample 1476671 | NCBI WGS metagenome assembly OBXU01 (sample SAMEA2580182, study PRJEB22360) | human gut metagenome | biome: human gut; feature: human-associated habitat; material: faeces | place: Denmark | collected 2008/2010
GATGCCGCATACCGCCAGCCCCCCCACCCGGGCGGGGGCGGCCACCAGTGCCGCCAGTGCGGGCTTGATCACACGTACGTTCGTCATATGTGAATAGTCCTTTCGCTCACTTAAGCCGATACTATAACATGCGAACCTGAGAGGCTTGCACACGATGTCATCACATTTCTCGCGGGTAAGCCGGTCGCGTTACGCCCTCAAATAACGCCGCAACGAGATGGTTGAAGCGATGATGGACAGCAGTATCGCGCCCACAACCAGGAACGGCGATATCACCAGTACCGTGAGCTGATTCACATAAGGAATCCATGTAACGGATTTCGCCAGCCAGCCGGTGACGAACACGTTGACGATAGCCGAAAGCATCAGGCACGAGAGCACCGAGCCGATCAGCGAGGCGATGGCGCCCTCCAGAATGAACGGCAGACGAATCGTCCAGTTCGAGGCACCCACGTACCTCATGATTTCGGTTTCGGTTCGTCTGGATGCGGCGGACATACGAATGGTGGTTCCGGTCAGCAGGATGGCGACCACCACCATCACGCCGGCGAGCACAGCCGTAACCGCCGTGGCTCGGTTGAGCACGGCGAACACCGGGTCGAAGATCTGGCGCTGATCGGTAACGTCCTCCACACCCTCCTTGCCAGAGAGCACTTCGGAGACCACCTGATATTTGGTGGGGTCCTTGAGCTTGAGCCAGAGGGAGTCCTGCATATCGTCCGCGGTCAGCGTACGGCCTTGGAATTCACCGTTCGGGTACTGCTTGGTGAAGGTGTTGTCGTAGAAATCCTGCTTGCTGACATAGTCGATGTTGGAGACCACGTCGTTGAGTTCATCGCGAATGGTTTTCTGCAGTGCCGTGATCTCATTGGCTGAGGGCGATTTGCCGGAAGCACAGTTCGCGGACTGGCTGGTGCCGTCGGGACATAGCCACACCACGACCTCGACCTTGTCGTACCAGTCGCCCTTGGCTTTGGTGATCTGCGCCTGAGTAAGCACCGAAGCGCCGATGAACAGGAATGAGATGAAGGTGACCAGCGTCAGCGACAGCAGCATCGACAGGTTACGGGTGAGGTTGGCCCACGTTTCGGACAGAATGAATCGTGCTCGCATGATGATCCCCCTTACTCCTTCGCGCCCTCAGCGGGTTGATCGTCGGATGTTTGGTCTGCGGCGGACTGCTCGTCGGCGGACTGCTCGTCAGCAGGCTGCTCGGCGGCGGACTGCTCGTTGGCCGGCGGTGCGGGCGGTTCCGGCGGTGCGGGCGGCTCCGGCGGGGCCGGCGGCTCGGCGGCGGATGACACGGACGTATCGGCAACCGCGGCGGTCGCGGCGGACTCGTCCTTGAACGGGTCGAACGCCTGGGTGCTTTCCAGGGCGGCGGCCTGCTCATCCAACGGAATGCCCTTGCCCCAGGTCAGCGTGTCTTCCAGCGGCGCAAACGTCTCGCCATAGCGGCCGGTGCGGCCGGAATGCACGGAATTGGCCAAACGGGCGATGCCTTCAGACGGCTCGTCACTGCCCTCGATGGCCTTGGTCGCCGCCAGCACATGATGGGCGGTGTCGGACTTGGCTTCGACTTCGGCATCCGGGAAGAACAGGGCGGAATCGTAGGAGCCATGAGCCTCGTCACGCACGATCTTGCCGTTGTGCAGTTCGACCACGCGCTTGCGCATCGAGTTGACGATCTCTTCGTTATGCGTGGCCATGACGATGGTGGTGCCGGTGCGGTTGATGGCGTCCAGCACTTCCATGATGCCCAGCGAAGTGGTCGGGTCGAGGTTGCCGGTGGGCTCGTCGGCCAGCAGAATCTGCGGGTGATTCACGTAGGCGCGGGCGATGGCCACACGCTGCTGCTCGCCACCGGAGAGCTCATGCGGATAGTTCTTTTCCTTGCCGGTGAGTCCCACGGTATTCAGCACCTTGGGCACCAACGATTTGATGGTGGACCGCCGCGTGCCGATCACCTCAAGGGCGAACGCCACGTTCTCCCATACGGTTTTGTTATTGAGCAGCTTGTAATCCTGGAACACGAAGCCCAGCGAACGGCGGTACTGCGGCACTTGACGGTTGGTGATGCGCCGCAGATCGTTGCCGGCCACGCGAATCTCGCCGCTGGTGGCCTCCTCCTCGCGCAACAGCAGGCTCAAGAGCGTGGTCTTGCCGGAGCCGGACGCACCCACAAGGAACACGAAATCACCGCGTTCGATATCGAGGTTGATGTCGTCAAGCGCCGGTCGGGTGCCTTTGGGATAGATCTTGGACACATTGTCCAGTGAGATCAGTGCCATAATGCTGTTTACTCCTCGGTTTCGGCGGCGCGGCGCTGTTCATGGCGCCAGCGGATGCCGGCCTCGATGAACGCGTTGATGTCGCCGTCGAACACGGCCTGAGTCTGGCTGGTTTCGTAGCCGGTGCGCAGGTCCTTGACCATCTGGTAGGGGTGCAGCACGTAGGAGCGCATCTGATCGCCCCAGCTGGCCTTGATGTCGCCGGCGAGCTCCTTCTTCTTCTTGGCCTCCTCCTCGTGGCGCAGCACGAGCAGTCGGGACTGGAGCACGGCCATGGCGGAGGCACGGTTCTGAATCTGCGAACGCTCATCCTGCATGGTCACCACGATGCCGGTGGGAAGGTGGGTGATGCGCACGGCCGAGTACGTGGTGTTCACGCCCTGGCCGCCGGGGCCGGAGGAACAGTAGGTGTCCACGCGGATGTCCGTATCCGGAATGTCGATATGGTCGGTGGCCTCGACCAGCGGCACCACTTCCACGGCGGCGAAGCTGGTCTGGCGGCGGCCCTGGTTGTCGAACGGGGAGATACGTACCAGACGGTGGGTGCCGCCCTCCACGGACAGTCGGCCGTAAGCGTAGGGGGCGTCCACCTGGAAGGTGGCGGACTTGATGCCGGCCTCTTCGGCGTAGGAGGTGTCCATGACCTTGGCCTTGAAGCCGTTACGCTCGCAGTAGCGCAGGTACATGCGCAACAGCATCTGCGCGAAGTCGGCCGCGTCGACGCCGCCGGCACCGGAGCGGATGGTCACCACGGCGGAACGTTCGTCGTATTCGCCATCGAGCAGGGTCTGAATCTCCATCTGGTCGAGATCCTTCTGAATCTCGCCGATTTCGCTTTGCGCCTCGTCCAGAGAGTCCTGGTCGCCCTCCTCGTGGCCGAGTTCAACGAGCGTTTCCACATCGTCGATGCGCTGGGAGGCGGAGTTCAGACGCTTCAGCTGCGATTCCGCGGCGGACAGCCGGCTGGTGATCTTCTGGGCGTTTTCCGGATCATCCCACAGGCCCGGGGCCGCGGCCTGCGTTTCGAAATCCTTGATATCGGCCTTGAGCCGGTCGACGTCCAGCGCCTTGGCGATGGATTCGTATTTGGCGCGGGCTTCGCCGATCGCCTGGGTAAAGTCAAATTCTGCCATCGTGGTTTACCTTACTGTTGATTCTTTGAGATTCTTTGGGAAGTCACGTCCTTGTTGACAGCCTTCGCACATTCCTCTGGCGTTGGCGGGCATTGCCGCGCCACACACGCATCCGCCTGCAATCCATGCTGCCAGAAGGTTCCGGGCCTGCCTTGCCGATAGCCGGCCGGGCGACCTCACAAATCCCTCGCATCAGACGTGTTCAACTGCGGGCACGAATATGCGAAGGCAACGTCAAAGCCCCGCGTAAATCGCCGGGATGATCAGGGAGCCGAGCATGGCCACAGCTATGACGACACACACCACACGCACGATGGTGCGGCGGCGGTTCTCACGCTGCTGTCGGCCGTCCTGATAGTTACTCACGAGACCAATAGTGTACTCACCGCTTACGACCGCAGGACTTGCCGCCGACGCCAGCCCTGCCGGCGGGCCCCCACGGCCCTTTCCTTTGCGCTTTCAGCGCCGCCAGATGGTGTTTCATGGCCACCAGCATGATGTGCGAATCCTCAAGGCCCAAGTGGCGTTCGTTGTGGGCGGAATCAAGCGCGCCCTGACGTTTGGCGTAGGCGTCGAGCGTGTTGTCTCCGTAAGGATGCTCGTTGGTGGGTACCGCGCCGGGGTCCCACTGCCGGCTCATCGGCAGGGTATCGATGATGGTGATGCGCCCGGCACGGTAGCTTTCCGCGTATCCGGCGACGTTCAGCATGAACCAGCTATGTTCGAAGGTGGCGTTATGCGCCACGTACGGCTGCTGGGTAAGCCGCGCGAGCAGGCCGGCCTGGGCTTGGGGCCATTCGTCGAAGAGTCGGTACCCGGCCTCGCTGCTGCGGCCGCGTACATCGATGCCGGTGAGTTTGGCGATGAGGGCGTTGCCGAGCGCCGCGTTTTCCGGCGGCACGCCAAAAGCGAGACGGGACTGGCCGTAGGCGTCGCCGGCGGCGTAATAGCCCTGCTCATAGGCGTATGTCTCAGGTTCGCCGGCCGGGCGCGGACTGGCCATGTTCATGAACTCGAAGCCGACGTCGATGATGTAGTCACGCGCCGGATCGATGCCGGTGGTTTCGATGTCGATGCCCATCACCGCGTCCACGTCGCGGCCGGGCAGATAGGCGTCGCGCCAGTCGGGCTTGGGATGGTGGCCGGTAGCGTTGCCAGACGAGGCGGCACCACCCGGCGAAGTCGCGCCGGAGAGATTGGCGCGGGCCATCGCCGCATCGCCCGCACGCTTCTGGAAGCGCTGGGCCTTACGTCGTTCGGCGCGTGCGTCAAGAATCGCCGCCGTACGGTCTTGGATATCGTCCAAGGCGACTGTTGTGGGGAACTTGACATCGCTGTTTTCGGCAGCAGTGTTTCCGGCAGATGCGTCACCGGTTTCACCGCTCAGATTCAGCATGCCTTGGTCATCGTTCGATGGGCGGCTGCCGGAGTACGGCCTGAGCACGGCAACGGTAGTCCTCCCCCGCCGTTCGCGACTGACCACCCATAGGTGTTGCTGTTCGCCCAGATGCAACAGCGTGTTGATGTTGTCGTTGAGCCGACGATTGGCGTAGGCGAGCGCGCGAGGCAGACGATAGGAGCCGATGAATCGATCGTAATCGGTCATGAATGTGCTGTTGCATTGGGCAATGATTGATTCCAGATGCTCGCGTGTGGCGTAATCGATCTTCAATGCGTCGTGGATAGCTTGTGGCGTCAGTTCCAGTTGGTCCAACCCGAGCTGAGGCTGTGCTGCGGTTTCGCCATATTGCTCACCATCTGCAGCAAGCGCCAGCAATACGCTGATGCCATGCATCAGGTCCAGCGAACGCACCCAGTCCCAGTCAATGGTGGTGCCGTCGGCGTCTTTGGGCATGGACGCCGCCCATTGGGGAATGTCTCCCTTGGCGGCGTCCAGCCATGTGCGGTCGATCATAGTGCGAAGCCGAGTTCTTCGGCGGCCTCGGTGGGTACCGGGTCGTCGCACCAATAATCCTCGAGGTTTTCGGTGGTGGTCAGCGAACGGATTTCGGCGCGATCGATATACAGTTCGCCGCTCAAATGATCGGTCTCGTGCTGGAAGATGCGTGCGGGCCAGCCGTGCAACGGCTCGCTGTGGTGCTTGCCGTCTTCATCATCCCATTCGGCGGTGATGTCGAGCCAACGCTTGCGCACGGCCTGGTATCCGTCGAAGCTCAGGCAGCCTTCGTAGAACGAGGCGGTTTTGTCGCTGGTGGGTTTGTAGCTCGGATTGATGATCACGTGGAAGGGGAATTCCGCGATTTCGCGCGGATCATCCTCGTCGTCGCGCACGTGGTCTTCGACCACGGCGAGCGCGAGCCCCAAGCCGATCTGGGTGGCGGCGAGCCCCACGCCGGGCGCCTCCAGCATGGTGGTGTGCATCGTATCGATGAGTTTGGCGAGCGTACGCTTGGAAAGCTGGCCATGGTAGGCCACCGTCCGTTGGCGCAACACCGGTTCGCCGGCCTGCACGATGGGCAGGAGCTTCTCCTTGCCGCCGGTTTTGATGAGTTGTTCGACATCACGGTTGAGTTCGAGGTCGACTTTGGCGTTCTTTCCAAACATTGCTTTTCCTTAGGGAAGGGTGCTACAGCGCGAGTTCTTCGGCGACGATCTTGGCGAGGCGGGTGCAGACTTCGTCGGCGTAGGCCTGGGTGGCGGCTTCGGCCATCACGCGTACGAGCGGTTCGGTGCCGGAGGGGCGCAGCAGCACACGGCCGGTGTCTCCCAGCAGTTCCTCCTCGCGGGCCACGGCATCCTGGATGCGCTTGTTGGTGGCGGCGGCTTTCTTGTCCACGTTCGGCACGTTGATGAGGGTCTGCGGCAGCTGCGGGAAGTCGGCGGCGAGCTCCTTCAGGCTCTTGCCGGACTTGACGACCTCGTTGCACAGGGTCAGTGCGGTCAGGGTGCCGTCGCCGGTGGTGGCGAATTCGCGGTTGATCACGTGGCCGGACTGCTCGCCGCCAAGCGAGTAATCGCCCTTGAGCATTTCCTCAAGCACGTAACGATCGCCCACGGCGGTTTCCACGGTCTTGATGCCCATGTCTTTCAGGGCGAGCTTCAGACCGAGGTTGCTCATCACGGTGACCACGAGGGTGTCGTGGTTGAGCTTGCCTTCGCGCTGCTTGGCACGGGCCAGAATGCCCATGATCTGGTCGCCGTTGATCATGTTGCCGTCTTCGTCCACGGCGAGGCAACGGTCGGCGTCGCCGTCGAAGGCCACGCCCATCACGGCATCGGTGGCCTTGACCATGGCCTGCAGCTGCTCGGGGTGGGTGGAACCGGCGTTCTTGTTGATGTTGTAGCCGTCCGGCGAGGCGTTGATCACGATTACATCCGCACCGGCACGGCGCAGGGCTTCGGGAGCCACCACGGAAGTAGCGCCGTTGGCGCAGTCGGCCACGATCTTCAGGCCTTTGAGCGGCTTGGGCTGGGTTTTGTCATCGTTCAGCGGAGCGATGGTGGCCACCAGATGATCGATGTACAGGTTGGTGGCGGTGGTCTGGTCGTGGCTCACGCGGCCCACGCCGGCACCGGTCGGGCGGTCCCAGTCCTGGCCGAGCACGGCCTCGATGTCGTCTTCCTTCTGGTCGGGCAGCTTGAAGCCGCCGCGTGCGAAGAACTTGATGCCGTTGTCGGGCATCGGGTTGTGGGAGGCGGAGATCACGGCACCCATTTCGACGTTGAGCACGGAGGTCAGGTAGGCCACGCCAGGAGTGGGGATGATGCCGGCATCGATCACGTCGAAGCCGCCGGCGGCCATGCCCGCGGACAGGGCGGAAGCCAGAAAATCACCGGACACACGGGTGTCACGGCCCACGAGCGCGCGGCGGCGTCCCTCAGGCTGATCGTCTTGGGTGCCGGCGTCACCGAGCACACGCACGGCGGCATCGCCCAAATCCAACGCCAGACGTGCGGTCAAATCCCTATTGGCCAGTCCTCGAACACCATCGGTTCCAAACATCTTCGGCATATGAAGTTCCACTCCTTGTATCGCGTTACCCGCACCATCGTAGTCGTTGTGCTCCACCCTAGGACCCGACTCGGCAAAAAACGCCACGGAATCTGCTCTAGGACCAGACAAGGGACTGTCTCTCGAAGTGTGTAACTGGCCTTAACTGGCCGGTCGTGTGGCCGGTCGGAAAGGCTGGTGGACGATGTCTGCTGGGACAATGGGAAACATGACACCGACGAAGAAGCCGGACGCGGAAAAACGCAACGCCGAGCGGGAGGCAGCGCTCACATTCGTGCGCATGGCCAAGGAAAAAGGACTGGACCTGACAGGGCCCGACGGACTGCTCAAACAGTTCACCAAAAGCGTGCTGGAGACGGCCCTGGACGAGGAGATGACCGAGCACCTGCTCGCGCCGCGAACCACCAATCAGCATGGCACGCAACGCCGTGAATCTGCGACGTGTCTGGCGGATCGAGGAAGTCACTCACCTCTTTGCCTACCGCGTTGGTTTCTAGGCGCTCAGGTTCCGCAGTCGCCAAATGCCAGACATTGGCCACCTTATCGGGGTCTGCGGCCACGCTGCGGTTGGCGGCCATGCTGTATGCTTCACTGCATCAGTGTAAGGCACGAATCAATAGGTTTTGAGCCCCAGATCGATGGTGAGAATGATGCCGGCGATTACGGCGGCGGCGCGCATGATGTTTGCGGGAATCTTGCGGGTGATGGGCGGGGCGATGTACCCGCCGATGAAGCAGCCGATGCACAGCATGATGGCGGCCGGCCAATCGACCGCGCCTTGGATGATGAATACCACTGAGGCGCTGATGTTCGCGCCTGTGCCGATCAGGGTTTTCAATGCATTGATCTTGTGGAATGGGCCGATTTTGGCGGCATCAAGCATGGCGAGAGCCAGGGTGCCGGCGCCCGCGCCGAAGTAGCCGGAGTAGATGGCGACTGCCACCACGCCCAGCCATACCCACCAGGAATCCTGGCTCATGGGCTGCACGAGTTGTTCCGGCGGGCGGTGAGGTGCGGTAGGGGTGGTTGCGCGCTTGGCGGCATCAGTGGCATCGGTGGCTTCAGTGGCTTCGATGTGCTTGAGTTGCGCGGTGGCATCCGCGGCGGCCTGCTTGGCCTGCATGCGGCCGCGCGGATTGATGGCGATGATCAGCGAGCTCAGCAAAATCAGCACTGGTGCGGCGAATTCAAAGACACTCGGGTCGAGTTTGAGCAACAGAAACGCACCGGCCACCCCGCCGAACGCGCCAATGACCACATACGTAATGGAGCGTACCGCTTGGCCTTTGAGTTCTTTGCGCGCGCCCATCACGCCACCGATGCCCGTGCCGACCACGCCAACGGTGTTAGAAGCGTTTGCCAATACAGGCGGAATGCCGAACGCGAGCAAGGCCGGGTATGAGACCAGTGACGATGCGCCTACCGCATAGCCCACGAATCCTGCGCCGATTCCGGCCAACAGAATCAGTAGTAATGAAGTTATGGAAAAGCCCGCAATCATTCCCCATATCCTTGTCGCTCATCGACCGGCACATTGCCGGCCTTGAGCGAGAATACGCTGTTGAGGATTGGTTGCGGGTTTTATGTTGGAATGTGGACGTAGCTCCTCGCGGAAGCGATTCCCCCAGTCGCCTGAGGCGACAACTCCCCTCGCACCCGAGGGGAGCCAGAAGGAAATCAGAGCGCTTCGTTGTATTCGCGAACCTTGAGGGTGCGGTGGGAGGATGCCACGTTTTCGACGATCAGACGCTTCAGGGCGTTGTCGGCGGCAATGTGCTCGTCCAGCCAGGCGTCACCGAGCTTGACCAGCGTGGCGGGGTCGGCGTGGTCCGGGTACAGGCCGTTGAGCAGGGCCTCGGCCATGTGGTAGGTCTTGTTCGCCCAGATCCAGTCGACGGCCTCGAAATACCGGGCGGCGAACGGCTCGGCCAGATCGGGGCGCGGGGTGGCGGAGAAGCCACGGGCCACGGCTTCGAGCTGGGAGTTGGTCAGCTCGTCGTTGTGGAGTGCCTGATCCCAAGCCCATTCCTTGGCTTGCGTCGTGGCCATGGAGGCGCGGGCGCCGTAGGCGAACTCGCGGTTTTCCGTGGTCTCCTTCTTGGCGAGCTGCGCGTCCACGTCGTCGTTGGTCATCTCGTTGACGGAGGTGAGCGCTTGGACGATGGTCCACGTGAAGTTGTTGTCGATTTCGAGGCCTTCAAGACGCACGGTGCCGTCCAGCAGACCGTGTGCGTTGGCGGCGAATGCGGCATCGCCCTCCTCGCCATAGCCCAGGTAGGCGGTGGCGAGCTGGAACTGGGTGTCCGAGCCGGCTTCGGCGGCGTTGGCCAGGGTCCACAGCTCGGCGGCCACGTGGCGCAGCACATCGTCGCGGCGGGCTGGCGCCACGTAGTGGTGGGCGGTGGTGCTCATGCAGGCCAGCGCGTAACGGAAGGTGGTGGATTCGGTTTCCGTGGCCAGAAGACGCAGGGTCATGTCCACGAAGCGTTCGGCCGGGAATTCGCCGTCACGGGTCATATCCCAGAAGGCGAGCCAGGTCACGGCGCGGGCCAGGGCATCGTCGAAACGATGCAGGTTGGCTTCGGCGAATGCCTGGGATTCGGCGTCGAAACGAATCTTGGTGTAGGTCAGGTCATCGTCGTTGACCAGCACGAATGCCGGGCGCGGCTTGCCTGCCGCGGCCTCGACGATGGTGGTTTCGCCATCCACGTCGAGTTCGAACTGCTCGGTGCGCACGATCTTGCCGGTTTCGGCGTCTTCGTTGTAGAAGCCGACGGCCAGGCGATGCGGACGCAGCACCGGGTGTTCGGCCGGCGCGCTCTGGGTGAGCTTCAATTCGGCGATGGTGCCGTCCGCGTTTACGGTCAGGCCGGTGGCGATCGTGTTGATGCCGGATTCCTCCAGCCACTTGGCGCTCCAGGCCTTGAGATCGCGGCCGGAGGTCTTCTCCAGTTCGCTCAGCAGGTCGGCCAGGGTGGCGTTGGAGTAGGCGTGGCGGTTCAGGTAGTTGTGGATACCTTCGAAGAACTGCGTGCGGCCCACATAGAATGCCAGCTGCTTCAGCACGGAGGCGCCCTTGGCGTAGGTGATGCCGTCGAAGTTGACGTAGGTGTCGTTGAGGTCGTTGATCGGGGCGACGATCGGGTGCGTGGTGGGCAGCTGATCCTGGCGCAACGCCCAGCTCTTCTCACCGGAGCAGAAGGTGGCCCAGGCGTCATGCCATTCGGTGGCTTCGGCAGTGGCCAGCGTGGAGGTGAATTCGGCGAAGGACTCGTTGAGCCACAGGTCGTTCCACCACCTCATGGTCACATAGTCGCCGAACCACATGTGGGCCAGCTCGTGCAGCACGGTCACCACGCGGCGCTCGGCCAGCGCGTCGGTCACTTTGGACTCGAACACGTAGGAGTCACGGATGGTGACCATGCCGATGTTCTCCATAGCGCCCGCGTTGTATTCGGGAACGTAGATCTGGTCGAACTTGGCGTACGGGTAGGGCACGCCCCAGGTCTTGGCGTAGAACGCGAAGCCCTTCTTGGTGATGTCGAACAGGTAGTCGACGTCCTTCGCGAAGGCCTTGGCCAACGACTGTCGGCAGTACTGGGCCATCGGCACGGTGCGACCGTCTTCGTTCAGGTATTCGGTGTGCCATTCGGCGTACGGGCCGGCGCAGATGGCGGTCAGGTAGGAGCTCATCACCGGGGTCGGCTCGAAGTTCCACAGGCGGGTGCTTTCGTTCGGCTTGTCGCCGAGGGTGCCGTCGAGGGTTTCGCGCGGATCGTCCTCGATGGTGGCAACCGGCATGTTGGAGGTGACGATCCAGCTGGCGGGGGCGAGCACCTTGAAATCGAAGGTGGCCTTCAGGTCAGGCTGGTCGAACACGGCGTAGACGCGGCGCGCGTCCGGCACCTCGAACTGGGAGTACAGGTAGATGTTGCCATCGGACGGGTCGACCGAGCGGTGCAGGCCCTCGCCGGTGTTGGAGTAACGGCACTTGGCTTCGACGGTGACCTCGTTCTTCTCCTTGAGGTCGGTCAGTTCGATGCGGTTGTCCTGGAAGGCCACGGCTGGGTCCAGGGACTTGCCGTTGAGGTCGATGGATGTCACTTCGTCGGCAATCAGGTCGAGGAAGGTCGACGAACCAGGCTTCGCGTTGAAGCAGATGAGCGACTTGGAACCGAAGTTCTTCGCGCCGACCGTCAGGTCAAGGTCGACGTGATAGTGAATCGGCGCTTCGATAACGGCCTTACGTTCTTCGGCTTCAATACGAGTGAGATTAGAACCGGGCATGACTTCAATTACTCCTTACGGTCGTCCCTGGATAATCCGGACTACTTGGTTTCTACGGTTTCGACGTCCTGGGCGATGTCGGCCACGACGGGCACGATCATCGGCTTGCGGTGCAGCTGGCGCGCAACCCAGCTGCCGAGCGTGCGGCGCATGGTCTGCTGCAGCTTGTAGGTGTCGCGCGTGCCCTGCATCATCTGGTCGTTGAGCTGTTCGACGATCTGGTGACGCACCTTGTCGAACTCGCTTTCGTCCTCGGCCACGGCGTTCAGGTAGATCTTCGGGCCGGTGACGACCTCGTGGTTGTCGGTGTCGACCACCACGAACGCGGATACGAAGCCCTCGGTGCCGAGAATGCGGCGCTTTTCCAGCTCGTCATCGGTCAGCTCGCCGACGGAATCGCCATCGACGTACACGTAACCGCACGGCACGGAGCCGACGACCGCGGCCTTGCCGTGGTACAGGTCGACCACATCGCCGTCTTCGGCCAAGACCACGTTCTGCGGGTCCACGCCGGTCTTGACGGCGATCAGGCCGTTGGCCACCAGGTGACGGTTCTCGCCGTGGATCGGCATGGCGCACTTGGGCTTGACGATGTTGTACATGTACAGCAGCTCGCCCTCGTTGCAGTGGCCGGACACATGCACGGCGGCGTTGTCGCGGTTGACGACCTTGGCGCCGAGCTGCACGAGCTTGTTGATCACCTTGTAGACGCCGTGCTCATTGCCTGGAATCAGGGAGCTGGCGAGAATCACGGTGTCGAACTCGTTGATGTGGATGTCGCGGTGGTTGCCGTCGGCGATGCGGCCGAGTGCGGCCATCGGTTCGCCCTGGGAACCGGTGCACATGAAGACGAGCTTGTCGTCCTGAATGTCGTTGGCCTGCTTCAGGTCCACGACGGTGCCTTCGGGGATGTGCAGGTAGCCGAGGTCGGCGGCGATGGACATGTTGCGCACCATCGAACGGCCGACGAACACGACCTTGCGGCCGTACTTGTGGGCGGCGTCCACCACCTGCTGCACACGGTGCACGTGGGAGGAGAAGCTGGCGACGATGATCTTGCGGGTGGCCTGGGCGAACGCTTGGTCAAGGGCCGGGCCGATGGAGGTCTCGGGCTTGACGAAGCCGGGCACCTCGGCGTTGGTGGAGTCCATCATCAGCAGGTCCACGCCCTTTTCGCCGATCTTGCCGAATTCGACGAGGTCGGTGATGCGGTGGTCGAGCGGCAGCTGGTCGAGCTTGATATCGCCCGTGTCGATCAGGGAGCCGGCCGGGGTCTTGACGTAGACGGCCAGGGCGTCCGGGATGGAGTGGGTGACGTTGACGAATTCGAGGTCGAAGGGGCCCACCTTGAGCTTCTCACGGCCGGCAACCTCAACCTTGGTGGGGTTCTGGTGGTGTTCCTTGCACTTGGCGTCCACGAAGGCGAGGGTCAGCTTGGAGCCGATCAGCGGGATGTCCGGACGCAGCTTGAGCAGGTAGGGCACGCCGCCGATGTGGTCCTCGTGGCCGTGGGTGAGCACCAGGGCGTCGACCTTGTCGAGACGGTTCTTGATGTAGCTGAAATCGGGCAGGATGAGATCCACGCCCGGCTGCTCCTCCTCGGGGAAGAGCACGCCGCAGTCGATGAGCAGCAGGTGACCGTTGTATTCGATCACGTTCATGTTGCGGCCGATTTCGCCCAAGCCGCCGAGCGGCGTGATGCGCATGGAGCCCTTGCGGTACTTCGGCGGGGCGATCAGCACGGCATCCTGCTGGGGTGCGGTGGCCTGCCGGGTGGCGTTGATCTTACGGGACGGCGTACGGCTGTTGGATCCGTTGGCGTTGCGGCCGCGCGCGGAACCGCGACGGCGAGAATTCGTGTTCTTGCTTGTTTTCTTTTGTTCTTGTGCCATAACCTTTTTGGGATTTCTGTTGTGGTGCCTCTGCTCTGTCATGCAGGGGCGGCGGGCTGGCAACCCGTATGCAGCGTTTCGGGCTTACAGCAGTCCGGCAGCGCGCATGCCCTCTTCAGCCTTGTCAAGCTGAGTGGCGTCGGGACCGATGTTCGGCAGACGCATGGTGGTGGAGGGGATAACGCCCTTGACCTTGAGCGCAGCCTTGGCCATGACGGCCTGATAGCCGTCGCCATTCAACGCGTGGACAAGGGGGGCGAGCTGGTTGGCGAGGCGACGGGCGGTGGTGATATCGCCGCGATCGAATGCCTGGACAAGCTGCTGCATGGGGTTGGAGGCGACGTGGGCAATCACCGAAATGATGCCGACGGCGCCGATGGAGAGGAACGGCAGGAACAGGCCGTCATCGCCGGAATACCAGGCGAGGCCGGTGCGCTGCTGCTTCTCCACTGCGGCCGCAAGATCGCCGGTGGCGTCCTTGACAGCCTTGACGTGTTCAAGTCCGGCCAGTCGGTCGTAGGTTTCGACCTTGACCTTCAAGCCGGTACGGCCGGGAACATCGTAGACGATGATCGGCTTTTCGGCGGATTCGTCGACGGCCTTGTAGTGGCCGACGATACCGTCCTGCGAGGGGCGGGAATAGTAAGGCATGACGACGAGCACCGCGTCGGCGCCCGCTTCCTGAGTCTGTTCGACCATACGCACGGTGTGTGCGGTGTCGTTGGAGCCGGCGCCGGAAATCACCGGAACGTCGACGACCTCCTTGACGGCCCTGACCAGCTCGACCTTCTCATCCATATGGGTGACGGGCGATTCACCGGTGGTGCCATTGACCACCAGACCATCCGCGCCATCGGCGACGAGGTATTTGGCGAGCTTCTGCGCGGCGGCGAAATCGACGCTGCCGTCGGATTTCATCGGGGTGACCATAGCCGGCAGAATGCGGCCGAAAGGTGCTGGCTCAAGAAGGTGCATGTCATGCTCGCTCATAGTGTTCACCGTACTTCCCATTGTGGACTCTTATATTACGTACCTTGATTGTTGCTGAATGCGTGGCATTATGGCCGGAGCCGGTGGCAATGCCGTGATGCGCGTCCCGGCGCGCTTCCCTGCCTGAAATGCGGGGGCGACTACTGGTCGACTGCGGGTCGATTACAGGTCGAGGAAGTGGTCGAGGCCGATGGTCAGGCCAGCCGGAGCGTCGCCGGCGAGCTTGCGCACGGCAAGCAGGACGCCGGGCATGAAGCTGGTGCGGTCGAAGCTGTCGGCCCGAATGGTCAGCTGCTCGCCGGCGTTGCCGAAGAGCACTTCCTCGTGGGCGTTGAGGCCGCGCAGACGCACGGCGTGCACGTGGATGCCGTCGACCACCTGGCCGCGTGAGCCGCCATCGGTCTCGGTGGCGTCCGGCACGGGGGCGAGTCCTGCGGCCTTGCGCGCTTCGGCGATGCCGTGGGCGGTGTGAATGGCGGTGCCGGAGGGGGCGTCCACCTTGGTGGGGTGGTGCAGTTCGATGACTTCGGCGGATTCGAAGTATTTCGCGGCCTTGGTTGCAAAGTAGTCGGCCAGTACGGCGGAGATCGCGAAATTAGGTGCGATGAAGACCTTCTGGGTTTCGGGCTTCGGGCCGTTGGCGATGGCGGATTTGACCTGGGCGAGTTTCTCGTCGGTCCAACCGGTGGTGCCGACCACCACGTCCACGCCTTGGCCGATCAGGGTCAGCACGTTGTTCAGGCTGACGGACGGCACGGTGAATTCGACGACCACATCGGTGTTGTCGGTGGTGACCTGGGTCAGGTCGTCGCCGGCATCCAATGCGAGCGCCAGCTGCGTATCCTCGGCGTTGTTCACCGCTTCGACCACGTGCGAGCCCATGCGGCCCTTTGCTCCGACCACCGAAACCTTGATCATGTCTTCTTCCCTGTCTACCCGTACCTGCCCGGCAATGTACCCGGAACGTTTTCCAATCGGCAATCAGCCTATCACCGCCAAGCCCTCACGCCAATATCCCGTCCACAGAATCGAGCTCCCTCTGACAAGCCGAACCGTGAAGAAAACGCCGGAGGCGTTTTTAGGTGAGGGCGAACGACAGTGAGCAATAATTCAGTTGGCTGAAAGCCATCATTTAATTGCGTTCGAGCTGGCCGCGAAGCGGACTGAGGGAGAGACCCCCGGCGAAGCCGCCAACCATCCATCAGGCGTAGCCCGATTCCGTTTCACCCACGCCGCTTGGCCAAGGCCCATCCGGCCAACGCCAATGGCACGGACGCCAGCGTGAAGATGAATGGCAGCATCATGCCCACATGAGGGTTGGAGGCGTCAAGCACAATGCCGGCCACGGACGAGCCGATCGATGTACCGACCGTGCCTGCGGTGGTTACCCAGCTCAGTCCTTCGGTCAGGGATTCCGCCGGCACCAGATCCTTGACGATGAGGTTGCCGGTGGCGAACGTCGGCGAGACGGTCAGGCCGGAGAGAATTTCGAAGACGCCCAGCAGGATGAGATTGTCCATTGACAGCCGGAAGAACACGTAGCCGACGGTCAGCAGCGATAGGAACATCACCATATGCGCCCAATGGGAGCCTTTGAGTCGGCAAGAGCCGAACACCAGCGCGCCGATGCACGAGCCGACCGCGAACATCGCCAATTGCAGACCGAGGAAGGGCTCAAGTCCCATGGATTTCATGGTGGCGGTGATGGACACGTCGAAGGACGTGAAGCTCATATTGAACACGATGAACACAGCGAGCAACGGCAGTACGCCGGCATAGAGCAATACGCTCTTGGGCTTGGCGCCGCTGCGTTTGAGCTGGCGCAGGGTCAGCTGGTCGGCATCTTCGCTTGCAGCAGGGCTGCCGTCATCGTGCGCGGCCACGGTGACCTGTTCCACGATAACCGGTGGCTGGGTGGATTTCAGCGAGAAGAATATGGTGCCGCCGATGCCGCATGCCACGGTGGGCACGAACAGTTGGGATACCGGATGCACGGAGGTGGCCAGCCAAGCCGCCAGAATCGGCCCCAGAATAAAGACGATCTCGTCAATGGCGGCTTCCATGGCGTAGGCCGTGTTGAGCAGCTGTTCGCCATCTTCCACACCGCGCAACGCATAGGACCAGCGGGTTCGGACCAATGCACCGAATGAGAACTGCGTCAGACCCATGATGATGGCCAGGGCGAACAGCAGCGGAATCGGCACGCGCACCAACGCCGCGAAGGCGAAGGCGAGCATGGCCACGATCTGCACGGCGAGCGCAAGCCGGCCCACGCGGGCTTGGCCGAAACGGTCGAAGGCGCGGGCGTAGAACGGGGTGACGCAGCTCATGGCCAGCACGTAGGCGGCGCTCATGGTGCCGGCGATGGTCCAATTGTCGTAGAGATGGTTGAGCGCCAGAACGATGCCGAGACTCATCATGGAGATCGGCAATCGTGCCACCGCGCCGGACAGGCAGAACGCCTTGGCTCCGGGCAGCATGAACAGGCGCTGGTAGGGCGAGTGGGCAGCGGACGACTTCGAAACCGCGCGAGTCGTGGACACAATAACTCCTTACTGGTGCGTTGTCCGGCACGTGCGCCCGCCCACACGTGCCATCCGAGGGGTAGCGGTTCCCGAGCAACGTCACGCGGTGCGTTTCAACCGCGGACCGGTACATGGCCAGTCGTCTTCATCGTCGGAGATGCCTTGCGATGCATAAGGTCTCTCCGCCGGTGAAGGCCGTCCGATGCTGTACAGGTCATGAGCCTTTGGGCTCAGTCGTTGTCAGATTGTTCGGGAATGCCGGAGCTCAACTCGGTAAGGATTTCCTGTTTGGTTTTCGCACGGGCGTGAAGCTCGCGCAAGCCCTCGTCGGGCTCACTGACATAGTAGAGAGTGGCATCGATACTGTCCAATTCCACACCTTCGACCGCTGCCAGCAGCAGTCGGTACATGTCGAGCTGGGCAAGTTTGCGGGTGATGTCGTCTGGCTTGGTGGGCCGACGACCGGTTTTCCAGTCGACCACGGTAAAGCGTGCGGTGGTGCTGGACGGGTCAAGTCCACCGATGAATACCGCATCGAGTTTGCCATTGACCAGGCCCACGCCCGGCACGTCCACGACGATGGCACGCTCCGTCCACGCCGGGATGCGTTTGGCCCACGATGATTCGGCCAGTCTGCGCTGCCACGCCACCAGCTTGGACTCGGTGGCATTGTCGCTGCTTATGGAAGTGGCGGAGGCGGCGGATGCGGCGGATACGGATTGTTGAGCCGTGGGCTGTGGGACAGCGGGCTGCCGTGTGGATGGCTTGCGGCATTGCCGCTCCCGTTCGGCCAAATCGGCCAACATGGCTTCCCGGGAAACGAATCCCGCATCCTGACCTGTATGCGGCATGCTTGGTTCGGCTTCATATGCCAGTACCGCTTCATCCGGCTTACCGGCATTGATGAATTGCTCAGCCCACGCATGGAACTGCGTGCCGGCCTCGGCCGCCGGAGACGATATGCGCGGAATCGGGCGGATAATGCTACGCCAGTAGAGGCGCTCCTCCCGTTCGTTCATGCCACCTACGCGGGCTTGCAGGCTTGTCACGTTCTGGCGTCCTGCAGCCAGAACGCGTTGCGCCTTGGCTTTGACTGCCTCATCAAGCGACTGGCCGCTGGCGGCATCGGCCATCAAATCGGCGTCGTCCACCAGCAATTGTGCCCGTTGCAGGAGTGGGCCGGCGTCTTGGTGCTGCTCAAGTGACGAGGAATCTGCGGCGATGACATCGATGCCGCGTGACAGCTGTTCATGCACCGCGTCGCTGAGGGTAGCCGGCCACGGCAATTCGGCGGCGGCATTCGTCTGCGTAATCGGCATTTGCCACGCCTCCCCCACCACGGCGTCACTGTATGCCGCGGCATGCTCTCCGATAAAGAACCCTTCGGGAGGGGCAATCGCTTCGCCTTGCGCCGAGATCAGCATGGGCTTCCCGGCATTGGCGGCTTGCAGCCGTTCCACACAATCCTGAGCCGATATCGCATGTTCACGGGCTTGGAGCGCGTCATGCACTTCAAGCCAGAAATTGGATGGCTGAGCGGCGCGAGAGCCTTTGGGCACCACTGACGGGTCCCGCCCGGATTCGCCCGTATAGGCGCAATAGGTCATCAGGACATCTTCCCGCGCACGGGTAAGCGCCACATACATCAATCGACGTTCGTCGGCATGCAGCCGACGCCCATATTCCTCCGCCTGCGTCAAATACCAGCCGGATGCATCCACTTCTTCCACGCCATCGCCGAATTCACGCATGGAGCCGAACACTTCATCATCGATAAGCTCCACATCATCCAAAGCCGCCAACGATGCGATGGGGTCGGCTTCCACATCGGCATCATGGGGGAATCGCGGCAAAATGCCGGCATCGGCGCGCATAGGCACGGGCACGGCGGTGGGGTTGGTGAGCCAGGAGTCGGCGGTCTCATGATATTCGGGTGCGGTCCAGTGACCTTGCTCGGTGCCTCCCGTATGGTGTTCGTCCAGCACGATCTTGAGATGGTCGCCCTGATTGCTGGGGAATCCGCCGGCGGTAAGCCCCACTACCGCAACGGCATCCCATTCCAACCCTTTGGACTGGTGTACGGTCATCAGTTCCACATCCACCGGAGCGTCGGGGAGGCTGGCGGCTTCATCCTCCACCGAAGCCAGATGATCCACCCATGTGATGAACCCATGCAACGAGGGAGTTTGCTCAGCGGCAATCTCTTGCGTGTACGTATCCACCAAATCCACAATCGCATCCATAGGCATATGCGCCAAAGCGGGATTGGCGCGGTGCTGCGGATTATGCAGCACACCGGCCAATACGGTGTCGATGTCAAGATCCAACGCTTCTATGCCGGCGCAAATCACGTCGCCCAGTGGCCGCCCGACGGCATCATGCACCTGACGGAGCATCACCGCGGCCCGGGTTATGGCGTTGCGCCCGTGTGCGCTCAACCGTTCAAGCAGTTTTACCAGGTCGCCGCGTAGCAATACGTCTGGCAGGAATACCGCATTGGCCACCTGATCGCGGTACTCACGCACCACAGCCGCCCGTTCATTCGCTGGTGTATCCGGTTGGGCAAGGCCGGCCTGCACCAATGCTTGGAAGCGTTGTTCCATGTTCTGTTCTTCAGCAAAACGGGCCAACATGGTCAAATCCGCTGCGGACATGGTGAATCGTGGCGTGGCCAGCAAGCGCATCAGCGATCCCGTATCGGTGTGGTCGGCGGCCACGTGCAGCAACGCCATCAGATCGCGGATTTCCGGACGTTCCAGCAGCGCGGAATAGCCGACCACGAATGTGGTCAATCCGGCCTGTTCCAATGCCGCCTGATATTCGGGCATATGTGATTTGGACCGAAACAGCACGGCGACCGGCGCTTTCTGTTCGCCCGGCATCTGTTCCTGTTGTTCGGCTGCGGAACGGTGCCGTGCGATGGCCGTCTTGCAGAAACGCACTACGGCGTCGATCTCCTGCCCGGCCGTGGCGAAGCCCAGTACTCCCAATGTTCCTTCGGGGGCATCAGGCATGGGGTCGAGCGATGAGACATCGACCTCACGCATCAATGAGCTGGAGGGACGCGACGGATTGGAGCGCAACGGCAGCGTGAGATTATTGGCGGCTTCGAGCACTATACGGCTGTTGCGCCTGGTGACGGACAACGGGAATGGCTTGTATCCGGCAGGCAGGTGGAAATCTTGCTGGAACATACGGAATGCACCAGGGCTGGCACCACGCCATGCGTAAATCGACTGGAACGGATCACCCACCGCGTTGACGGCGGACCTCCGTGACGCATCCACATGGAACAGTGCTGCCAGCAGAGCGGCCTGCGTGGTGGAGGTGTCCTGATATTCGTCGAGCAGCACATGGCTGTACCTGCGGCGCGTGCGCTCTCCGATGGAGGGGAAGCGCTCGATAAGCTGATACGCGGCAATGGTGAAGTCGGAGAATTCGGCCATATTGCGTTCCCGCTTGGCTTGGGCATAGGCCTCCACCAGCTGGAGCAGAATATCGCGTTTGCGTGTGGTCTCCAGCAGCGCACCGCAATGATAGGCGCAGCGGGCGTGCAAATGTTCGGCACGGTCATCGAGCTTGGCTTGCCAGCTGGCGTCGGTATCTTTCTTCAGTCGTTTGATCTTGGGGATTTTCGGCTCGTCCTCGGGCATGGGTTCGTCTGCGACGGCTTGCTGCAATCGATTGATGAATGCCGAATCCCATTGCCGTACTTGATTGATCGCATCATCGAAGCTGGTGCAGCCGGCACCGATCATGGCACTGCCAATGGCATCCGACAACGCCAGAACACGGTTCGCCAAACTGGAGAAGGCGCCAAAATCCTCACTGAACGCCAGATCCATGTGACTGTCGATGACTTCGGTGGCCAGTTGAAGCGCTCCGGCTGCGCTCAATGGTTGCGTGTTCTGATCGAATCCGACAAGCAGTCCATATTGGCGCACGATGGTCTGGAAGAAGGCGTCATACGTGAAAATGGCCGGCTTGAGGAATGCCCGATCAGACACCGTGGCGGTCGTAGAGCCCGCCATATCACCGGCCACTGCGGCGGAGACGCGTTCCAGCAGTTCGCCTGCGGCCTTGCGTGTGAAGGTCAGGCCAAGGATGCGTTCAGGTGCCACACCTCGATTGATAAGCGCGATGATGCGTTGGGTCATCGTAAAGGTTTTGCCGGAACCGGCACCGGCAACCACCAGTACGTCAGCATCGACTGGCGCATCGATGATGGCGGCCTGTTCCGCACTGGGAGTGAACGTGCTCATGCTTGCCTCGTTTCGAAAATCGTGTCGATCTGGCCCGCACAGGCAGGGCAGACGTTCTTCATACGGCAGAATCCGATATGGGTGTCTTGCGGATGGGCCTCGATGATGGCCGACCTGCTGGCCGCCGCGGCATAGAATACGCGGGCGATCATGGTCAGCGACCATAACGTCTGCGTACCGGCGAGCGCGGCGAATTGCGCCCACGCTTCGGCACTCACACCTTCGGGAGGAGTAGCCGGATCTATGGCGGGTATGTCGAAGAAACGGTTGGGGTCTTTATACCAGTATCGTGGCGTGAACGGTTCGGCATTCAACGAACCATCAGTGAACAGCGGCGGCTGGAAGGCACCTTCCGGGGCGTAGCTTCTGGCTGGTGCCGCATTCTGCCCGACATGGAACAGCGCGCTTTGGCTGATATGCGGCATTGCGGCAAGTGCCTTGGCACCGCGCGGCCCGTCTTCGGGGAACACGAGGCCAAGCTGATAGCACACGAGCTGCAGATCATTGAAAATCTGTTTGACCGTGGGCGTTCTGCCTGTTTTGTAGTCAATGAGGCGAATGCATTCGCCGCCGTCTGCGAGTACGCGGGTTTCCATACGGTCGATGCGCCCGGACAGTCTCACGGTCAGATGCTCGTCCATGCCTTCCGGCCACCCTCCGACCAGTGCTCCCATCAGACGGACCAGCATGTTCCGATCGATCGGGTGCATGCCGGGCACGGCATTGTATGCGTCGAGTATGTCACGCACATCGAATCGTGCGGCAAACTCCCGTTCGCATTCGGCACCGGCCAATGCGCCAATGCTGAAGTTGCTGGAGTTCTTGCCAAGATACGTTTCCGGATCGGCGTCGCTGCGCACAAAGTAATCGGCGATGTTGCGCAGGGCATCCGCCGCGGACTCGTCCTTACGGGTGGCCTCATAGCGGTTCCGGGTGTCGGCTATGGCATTCGGATCGGGGCGTTTGCTCTGATAGATGGCATTAAGCCGTGCCGTGACAGCCTCGATGCGGCGTTCCGTGCCGGCCGTGGAGTCCAAGCCCAGTGTGGCCAACGTCTGGGCATTGTGGGAAAGATGGTCCAGCCCTTCCTCGCTGCCTTGCTGTGCAACCGCATGGATGAGGGTTCCGAAGCTGGTGGCCACGGAGCTGGGGCGAGGACCGGCGAACCGGTTCTCCAGCATCCAGCACACCGGACATGCCCATAGGCTGTCGACCGCCGATGGAGACAGGGTGACCATGGGTGCGGCCTGCGCATCCGTCTTGCCTTTCCCCGTTTGGATACCGTCAGACCGTACACCGCCAGATGACGCGCTGTCGGATGAGGCACCGCCAGATGACGCACCGCCAGATGACGCGCTATCCGATTGGGCCGGCGATTCCACGAACGCCCAGCTCTGCGGATTTGCGGCGCGCACACCATGCTCCGACAGGAGTGTCAACGCAACCGCGGCGTCCTTTGCGGCAGCCTGCTGCGGTTGAGCAGTGGCCAGAACCGCGCGGGCGGCGCTGACCAACCCACGTGGGTCGGCGTCCAATCCGGCCAGATCATATTCGGCGGATCCTGTATGCGCCCCCACTGTGGTGAAAGGCGCCTGTTGCCGGTTGCGCGGATAGTATTCCGGCAGATACCCGAAAAGAAAGTCCGAGGGGCTCATGCTGTCGTTCCATACCGCGCTGATCATGATTCGCCGTGCACGGGTCAGCGCGACCAGGAAACCCTTCTTCTCGCCCGACAGCACAGCCGCGAACTGCGGATCATGACCGGTTTTGTCGCTTTCTTCAAGCGCTCCCCTCAGCACGAGCTCGGCAAGGTCTTCACCACCGAACATGGTGTTGCGCCCGGCGAGGTTCGGCCACACGTCTTGCTGGACCACCGGTATCCACGCATATCCCCAGTGGCGTCCGGCCGCGCCTGCCGGCGTGGTCAATGTCACAGCGTCTTCCACCGGCCCTATGTGGGCCAAGGAATCGGCCTGCACTTCCATGCCCCGAACCTGTGCCATGAATGACGTGATGTCTCGGCTGGCGGTGGAATCATCGGCGAACTGGAACAGGCGCATTGCCGCGTCCAGCCGGTCATTGGCCGTGCGCCCCTCTGCCGTGTTGAATAATGCCGCACGCTGCCAGACCGGTGCCAGACCGGTGGCGTTCCAGGCAACAGACAGTGCATAACGCGGCTGTACGCGCTGGCTTGCCGGCAGCCGCTCCAAGCCGGAAGCAACGCTGCCCACCAGATGCCACAGGTTCGTAAAAGCGCGGGCCTGAGGGTCGTTGCCAAGCACCGCATGGATGGATGCGAGCGCAGCCTGCGCCGGCGCGGCGGCATCATCAACGGCAAGCATCACGTACAGCGCGTCAACGCCAAAGGCCAAGTCATCGTCGGACGGTTCACCGAGTATTTCGACAGACACTGGCGACGGAACCACTGATGAGGATGTTTCACGACCTGTTTCACGCCGTGTTTCATGGTATGTTTCACGCAATGTCTCCCATGCCGTCGTCAGAGAGGTCAGCATGGCATCATCCGTGGCGAGATGCGCCAGCGACTCCAACGACCCCATGGCCGATTCGATCGGCGCAAGCCTTGCGGGACGCCCTTGACCGGGTCTGCCCCCGGCACTCACCAACGGGCCGTTCATCAACGTGGCCACTCTAGTCCTTACATATGCCGCGCAGGAAGCCAACGTCATCTGGCATTCCGCCATTCCCTCGGCACGCAATCGGGCAAGCTCCACAAGCGCGAACAATCCCTGCACGAAAGTCTCGTCCTTCAAAGGACGGGTGACCGACGAATACCGCACCGGCACGCCATCTCGGCGCAGTCGTTCGCCGAACAGCCGCACGGCGGCATTGTCGTGGGTGATGACCGCCATGTCGTTCCACCGAATATGCCGGTCGAGATGCGCCCGCTTGATGCGCCAGACCACATCATCCAGCTCCTCACGTGAGGATCGGTACAGGCCGGCGGTCACCGTGCCGTCCGACTGATAATTCGCTGCATCGACTCCGCCCAGCATGGCGGTCAGCTTGCCGGGACGCTCGGCCGGAGGCAGCGGCTCGTCTTCCGGCGAGGGAATCGACAGCGAAATACGAGACGCGATCACATCAGCCATCGTCATGTGCGACTGATCAGCGCCGGTACTGCCGCCAACCAGCTGTTCTTCCTTGGCTTTCAGCCACCCTTCCACGGCACGGCGCATCAGATATTCCGGATACGATCCACGGAAGGTCTGCACCGATTCATCCGGGTTGCCGACTAGCACCAACTTGACGCCGGCATTCCCCAACTCCTCCAAGAAGCGCATGCCGGCCAGCGTGGTGTCTTGAACATCATCCACAACCAGCAGCCGGGGCAAGCCCAACGCCTCCATACGCATAGGCCGGTCGGAATCATCCGCGTGATCGGCGGCGAATGCCTCATGCACCACACGAGCGCCTGCCACCAGCAAATACGAGGCATCCAAACGGTATTGCCCCGGATATGCCGCGCTTTGGGCTGCAATATATTCACGGCGCAACGCGAAAGCCAAACGCCATTGCACCGACAATCGCGCGTCCTCCGTCACGGCGTCCAAGAGACGTGGCTCTTCGTGAACGCCTACACCGAGCTCATCCAATCGGGCCAGCATATCGCGCAACTGGCTGATAAACGCATCTGAAATACCGCGAGTGAACCTATCCGCGCTGGTCGAGCCGCCTGCCGACGTCGGAGACAGCGAATCCGACCCTTGTTGCGAGAGGCTTGATTGTGCGGAAGCGGCCGAGCCGGGCATCTCGCCGGCACCGGCATCGCGTATGAGTTTCGCCCAGTCATCCTGGGCAAAGTAGACGCGTAGCAAATCACAGGTGCCGCAATCATCTCCCGCTACGGCATGGCGCAGATGCACGGCCATGACTTGACGCAGCAAAGCATCCTGTTCCGCACCGTTCAACAATCGAGGCGACGGCAATCCAGTTCCCTCGCGCGAAGCTGATATGGCCCGGAATGCCACGGCACCCAGCGTGGTGACCGGCCTGGCCTGCACGGAAAACCCGAGCTCACGAATCACCCGATTGCCCAATGCGTCGGCGGCCACACGGCCGGATACGGCCATCACCGCCTGCGTGCCACCGTAGCGGCGCAGCCCCGCCATCAACACCGATAAGGCGAATTCGGTTTTGCCGCTTCCAGGCGTGCCGACAATCAGCCTCGCCGCTCCATCACGGTCGATGCCGTCCAGCACTGTTCCAGGTTCAAGTCTCGTCATCATGGCTCCAGCCTAAACCCGACCGTCACAGAGGGAAAAATTTTACCGAACCCGACGAAGAATCGTACCCTTGACGGTATCCTGTAGAACGAATGCAGGGAGAGCGCTTTTTCCAAGGAGGGAGGGAACAGATGGCCAATATTCCGATGAGGCCGCCGAAGCTGCCCGGATATGATTTCGTCCAGATGTTGGGAAGCGGTGCCACCGCCACGGTGTACCTATATAACCAGCGTATGCCCGCACGCCCGGTGGCGGTAAAGGTCAGCGCCAAAACCCTTGACCCACGGGCCGCTGCCCTGTTCAACCGCGAGGCCAACTTCATGGCCAAGCTGTCATCCCACCCGTACATTCTGCCGGTATATGGTGCCGGCGTCACCTCCGATGGCCATGGCTACATTGTCATCGAATATGCGCCGGACGGCACCTACAACAGCATCATGAAGGCCCGGTCCATGACCTGCGAGCAGGTACTCGACCTCGGCATCAAGCTGTCAAGCGCGCTGTTCACCGCGCATCGCAGCAATATCATCCATCACGACATCAAGCCCAGCAACATTCTCATCACCTCGCAGGGTTTGCCTGTTCTGGGTGATTTCGGTATCTCCACCGATGTGTATGACCGTACCGAAACCGGATTCTCGCCGCCGTGGGCACCGCCTGAAGTGCTTCAGCATCTGACCAATGGTTCGGAAGCCGCCGACATCTATTCACTGGCGGCCACCCTGTACGCCATGTTCGTCGGCTGCTCGCCATTCCAGCACGAATATCATCCACGTTCGCAATCGGAACTGATTTCGCTGATCGTCAATCAGCCATTGCCTCGCCTCAACCGCCCCGACGTACCGGCCGATGTGGAAGCGGTGCTGCGCCGGGCCCTGAACAAGGACCCCGACCAGCGGTACTACTCCGCGTTGGAGTTCGCACGCGCCATGCAGCGTGTGCAATTCGCATATTTCGGGCATGCCACTCCCGTTACCGTGGAAGGGATGCCGGCCTACCCCAAAGACATCGAGCGTCGGCGCCGGGCCACGGACCAGCGAGATCAGACCACCCGTTCGTCACGGCGATGGGTCAAACCGGTGGGTATTACCGTCGGTATACTTGCGGCGATCACCGCAGCGGCACTGATATTCGCCTTCGTGGTCGTTCCCCGCATGGACAGCGCCACCGGATCAGATACCAAACAGGTGGCGACGCCCGGCACCAAGGATGATGACAACAACCGCAATAATCAGGATGACGTGATTACCGATACCGCGAACGCCCAGATTCCTTCCCCGGAGAATCTGAACGGCACCTATGCGGCGGATGGATCATCCGTGACGTTCACCTGGACGAATCCAGACCCGCAAAGCGGTGATACCTATGCGTGGGCCATAGTGCAGGGCAGCAATACCGACCAGAGCGCGCAAACCGTCACAACGTCAGATCCCACGGTGACCGTCAACGCGCAGGAAGGCTCGCAGACCTGCATTCAGGTGTCCATTGTGCGCAAGAACCGCCAGATGTCCGTCAGCCCCGCCATCGCCTGTGCGGCCAAGCCGCAAGAGTGATCCGCTCGCCACTGCCGGGCATACCACCTTGGCATTGCGTATCGCATCAGGCATGCGCCCGGCAGTGGCGAATTCACCAAATGGACAACAGGAACGGCAGGTATTGGAACCGTAAAGCGTTGTCATTACACTAGCAACCAGAGAAACCAGGGTTCAGGGAGTTCAGATGGCCACATCGTCCCAGTCATACGATCGTCGCCGACGCATCAGCGCGGCTTTGCGCCGCCTTATGCCCTCCGGAGGGCATACGTGGACGGTTCCCGTAATCACGCTCCTGCTGCTTCTGGGACTTGTTGCCGGCGCGGTGATCATGAGCACCGTCACGCGCCGCCATGTGCAACTGGACGATGGCACCGTGTGGGTCACTTCGCTGAAGAACCAGAAGGCCGCACGATTCAACGTAAAGAACAAGGAGGCCGACGCCGGCGTCTCCTCCTCCGCCCCACGATTCGACATCGCGCAGCATAATGGCGACACCATCCTGACCGAAACGACCAAAGCCTCCACCATCAAGGCATCCACGGTCAGCACCGGTGTCAAGACTGACATCAAAGCCAACACCACCACTGTGGTCGGCGGGGATACCGTAGCCCTGATCAACGAGAAGACCGGCAATGTGTGGACCGGCTTGTCGGAAAACCTTGATTCCGTGGCCCCCACCACTTCCGATCCGAAAATGAAGCTGGGCGAGGGCGGGCGCATCGTAGTAACCCACGATGGCAAGGTCTACGGATACCGTCCATCCGACGGTATGGTGCTGCGTCTTGACAATCCCAGCAGCGCCAAGGCCAAAACCCTCGAATCGCTGACCGACGGCAAGCAGCAGACCGTTGAAAGCTTTACCGTCATCGGGAGCACGCCGGTAATCGCAACCGGCAAAACCGTCATATTCAAGGGCGGCCGCGTCGATGTCGACACGACCGGCACCCTCACCCTTCAGGAGCCTCCCACCGATGACGTACAGTCCGATTGGGTGGCCGCGGCATCACCGAGAGGCCTTACGCTTATCCCGTTGAAGTCCAATGCCAAGGCGAATTTCATAGCCAACGGGGGCAAGGCGAATCCGGCACGACCGGTATCGTCCAAGGGCTGCGTGTACTCGGCTTGGAGCCAGAAGGCCAGCAACTACATTCGCGCCTGCTCCCCCGCGGATACCAGCGTCAAGCCGCAAACCCTCGAATCCGTCAATACTACTTCCGAATTGGTGTTCCGCACCAACCATCGCCTTGTGGTGCTCAACGACACGGTTAACGGCAATGTGTGGAACCCTGAGGATTCCACCAAAGTCATCAAAATACAGTGGAACAAAATACAGGCCGAGCAGACCGAGAAAGAACAGCAGAACAACGACTCGGCCAACAACCACCACGACTTCTCCAAGACCTGTTCCGCACAATCCGGCCAAATCAAAGCCGAGGATGATGAAATCGGCGCACGAGCCGGTTCGGAACAGATTCTCGACGTGCTGCGCAATGACGAGCAGACCGATTGTTCCGTGCTGAAAATCACCAAGGTTGGCGCACCAAACAACAAAGACGTCACCATTTCGCCGATTTACGACGGCCGGTATCTGCAACTCGATGCCTCCGCCACATCCGCAGGCACCGTTACCTTTACTTACGATATTTCCGATGGCCGCGGCCAGACCTCTTCCGCCACGGTGACCGTAACCCTGAATGATGGAGGCAACCACGCTCCCGTACAGTTCGACACTCCTCCCGAGATCGATGTGGAGCAGGGAGCCAGTTATACCGCCAATGCGCTGAGCAGCTTCAACGATCCGGATGGAGACCCGCTCACTCTGGTCTCCGCTGTGGCCCAGAACACCGACCCGGTGCAGGTGTCCACCCGAGCCGACGGCCAGCTTACGTTCAACACCGGTGCGCTGGCGTCGGGACGCGTGGGCGTCGAGGTCACCGTCTCCGACGGCACGGCGACCGGCACCGGCATGGTGTATTTCTCGGTCAAGCCCGCGAACACCTTGGCCGCGGTCATCGACCCGGTAGCGAAAACCACCGTTCCCAACACGGATACCGTCGTCAAGCTGTCCTCTTACGTGCATGGCACTTCCTTGCAGCCGGCACAACTGACTCAGGTGGATACGCCCAACGGCGCTTCGACGACCACCAATGCGGCGGATATGTCGTTGACGTTCAAGGCCACCAATCCCGGCACCTATTATGTGCCCTACACCATTACTCAAGGCTCGATTCCGGCCACCGGATTGGCTCGCGTCGAGGTACAGCCCGCCACCGGCGAGGCCGCCAAACCGGTTGCCGCCAACGATGTCGCCCTGCTTGGCGCGGACAATACCGCCATTGTGGAGCCGCTCACCAATGACGTCGATCCGATGGGCGGCGTGCTATCCGTCACCACGGTGAGCGCACCGGCCGACTCCGGCATCAAGGTTGGTCTCGTCAGCCATAAGCGCGTGTATATCACCGCGCGTCAGGTGCCCACGAAACCCGTCGCCCTTACCTACACCGTGGCCAACGCCTCCGGAACCGCCAAGGGCACCATCGTGTTGCAGCCACCGGCTCTGACCACCTCGAATTCAGTGCCCAAGGCCAGCAATATCAATGCCCAGGTGCGTACCGGCGGCATCGTGTCCGTGGATGTGCTTGACCATGTGTCCTACTCGGATGGCACCACGGTCAAACTCAAGAACAACCTGCAATACGACAAAGAGACGTTCAAGGGCCTGGCCTTCGTCTCTGGAGACACGGTCCGCTACCAAGCATCCAGCGAGACCGGCAACTTCCCCATCACCTATACGGTTGAAGACAATCTGGGTAATGTGGCTTCCGCCAATATCACCATTACCGTGCATAAGAGCGACGCAGCGAGCAAGGCCATGCCAACCCCGCATGACGCCGAAGCGCAGGTTGCCGCCGGACAGAAGGTCCGCATCCCCATCATGCTGACCGGCATAGACACGGATGGCGACGACGATCAGCTGTTGGGTCTGGGCAACAAGGCACCCACGCTGGGCCGCATATCCGAAGTCGGTTCCGACTACTTGGTCTATGAAGCGTATCCGGATTCGTCCGGCACCGACACCTTCTCCTATGCCGTGGAGGATTGGACCGGTCAGCGCGCACAGGCGCAGATCCGCGTGGGCGTATTCCAAGGATCGTCCGACTCCGGCGTATACGCCAGGGATGACGAAATCACGTTGAGGCCCAATACGGCCGCAACCGTGCCGGTCGCGCAGAACGACATCTCCGGCGACAACACCAATCTGACCGTCGACAAGCATGTCGAGGTCCAAGGTCTCGACGGGGTAAGCGTGAAAGACAACATGATCTCCTTCACCACGCCCGGCAACGCCACCACCGCCTATATCGCCTACACGGTCAAAGACAAGGCCGGCTTGTCCGATACGGCCACCCTCACGGTAAACGTGGATCCGAATGCCGCCATCGAGCCGCCTACCGCCTACGACTATCGTGTGCCGTCCGCCGCCACCATCGATAAGAAGTCCGTGGATGTGGATGTTTCCCAGTGGATCGCCAATCCTTCCGGCACAGCCAATGAGCTCAAGGTCGGCGTGCATCCCTCCGCCAGCGCTCACGCTCACGTCAAGGGCGGCGAGCATTCGACCACCATCACCGTCGACCTGACGTCACAGGCGCGAGCCGTGCCTTACACGGTGACCAATACGAAATACAACATCACCTCCACCGCGTTCATCCAGGTACCGGCCTATGGTGTCTTTCCACCCACGTTGCGCCCCAAGGCACCGGAATTGAAGGTCAATTCGCGCGAAACCATTGAAATCAACATCAATGACTATGTTCGCGTCGGCGCCGGCAAGGAACCGTATATCGAAAGCGCTGATTCCATCAGCGCCACCAAGGCTTCCAACTCCGATTTCTACGTGAACGACAAGACCCTGAAGTTCACTGCGGCAAAAGACTACGCAGGCCCCGCCTCCATTACCTTTACCGCTGTGGATGGCAAGCAGGGATCGGATAAGACCAAGATCATCAATTCCGCAGTGATCACTCTCCAGATCACAGTGATAGGCCGCGATGTGCCGCCGCCCACGTTCTCGTCCTCCACTATTGATGTCGAGGCGGGCGCGGACCCCAAGACCGTTGATCTGGCGGCGCTCACCCATGCACCGTCCGGCGTGTATGACGACGAAAAGCAATACACGTATTCCGGCGGAAGCTCATCGTCCAGGCAAATCACCGCAAACCTGTCCCGTTCCGGTAGCTTGCAGGTTTCCGCCACCAAGGATGCCGCTCCTGGCACCACCGCGTCCATTCCCGTGCAAATCGCATACGGCGCGGGCACCGTGAATGCCGGTGTGACCGTGCGCGTAGTGTCTTCAACCCGTCCGCTGGCACACGTCGGCGACAAGACGTTGAAGATCATGGCCGGTGCCAGCGATATCGTGAACGCGCTTACCGGCGCGTACAATCCGTTCCCCGATTCCTCGCTGACCGTCATCAGCTGCAAGGCGGATGACGCCGCCAAACTCACCATCGCCGGATGCGATGCCTCCGGAAACGTCACCATCGCCGTCGCATCCGATGTGGGTGCTTCCACGAATACCGTGCTCGTCACCGTGCAAGACGGCACCAAGTCCAAGGATCGTGAAGTCACCGCATCGATTACCGTGTCCGTGATCGACAAGCCCGAGCCGCCACTGCTCTCCCCCGTAGCCGGGGAACCGCAGGACAGCGCGGTCAGCCTCACATGGACGCCCGGTGCCGCCAATGGCAGCCCGATCACCAACTACAAGGTCAGTTGGACCGGCGCCGCCACCGGAGAGAAGGATTGCGGTGCCGTCACCTCATGCCAGGTCACGGGTCTGAAGAACGGCAAAACCTATTCCTTCACCGTCGCCGCGCGAAATGACGTCGGTTGGTCCAAACCGTCCACCGCCGTCGAAGCCACACCGGACAAGGTGCCGTCCGCTCCCACCGATGTTACGGTCACAGGTGGCAATAAAACCGCCAAGGTGACATGGAAGGCACCGAGCGGTGATTTCAGCGCCGTCGACAACTATTCAGTGACCGTCACCGGTGCAGGTGCTCCGCAGACCAAAGAAACCGGCAATACGGCCACCGAGCTGTCGTTTACGTTCAACAACAACGACATTTCCGATGGCACCGCCATCACGGCGACCGTCAAAGCCCATAACAAAATCAATTGGAGTGCCGAGTCCGCAGCATCGCCGTCAGAGAAGATCTGGGGAGACCCGGATGCGCCGAACATTGCGTTGTCGAACAACGACACCACAGTAACGGCGAAAGTCACTCTCGGCAACAACCGCAATGCCGGCTGCCGGCGAATTTCCTTGGGAGGAGACGTCAAGGACACCATCGATTGCAGTGACGGTGGCGCTACGTTCGATATCAATGAGAACGATTTGAACACCCGGGAAATCACCGTAACGGCCACCGTGGTGCCGCAGCGCGATGCTTCCGCCGGCACGGGCGAGAGCAGCTTTGTCCCGCAGTACAAGGTCCAGCCGCCCACTGACGTCTACACCACCGGATCCGGCAGTACATGCACCGTGCATTGGACCAAGCAGGGGCATGCGCAGTCCTACAGCGTGACTGCCGATGGCATCGATTCCGGTACAGCTACTAATCGGAACTCACTCGACTTCCGAATGAGTCCTTGGGCCAAATGCAATACCGCATCGGTGCAACAGGTGTTCAACGGCGCTACCAGCGATGCCGCCACCGGAGGCCCGCGCAATGGCGCTCCCTACACCTATGAGAAGAAGGCTGTAATCAACAAACCGCAGGAGCTGCGCTGGTCAGACAACGCTCACGTCATTAACGTCACCGGCGGTTCGGTTGAGGTCTATGGCAAGCAGGCCACCGTACAAATCATCATCAATGGCCAACCGTTCACGTGGAACCCCGGCCAGCCATTGGACGTCACCGACTTGGCCGTGGCCGCCGATGGCAACTACACGTGGAGCGTCAAAGTCACCGGCGGGCCGGGATACTCCGGTCTCGACAACACTGCGGACGGAGACAGCGTCGCGGGCACACGCCCCTCTGGCTCCTCGGAGGGGACCGAATCGCTCAAATCCGGTACCGATGTCACCACTTTGGCCAAGAACCCTTGGATTCTTGGTTTCGGTAATACCCCAATATCGTCAACCACCATTCACAAGCAGTAGGAGAACATCCATGAGCGAGAACATCGACGACGCGACGCAGCTGTCTGACACGACCCGTCTGTCTGACAGCACGCAGCTATCCGACGCCACGCACTTGTCCGATGCCACACATCTGGCATCGGAACCGCACACTGGCACCACCCCGAACACCGAGACGGCACAGCAACCCGTTGCGTTGCCTAACCTGCCGCAGCGGCCGTCACAAGCGTCGTCAGAAAAGCCGTCTCCTACTACTGATGCCGCCTCCATTCCTGCGGGCGATGACAGCACGCCTCAATTCCAACCGCAGCGTCAGTCGAGCAAAGCCGCGCAAGCAGCCGCATCGGCACTGCCCGCCAGCATCAATTCCGGACTACTGCCCCAGCCCACGGCTCAGGTCCGGGATTTCCAGCAGTCCTTCAATGCGCTGGTCGAGAATGTCTCCAAGGTGGTTATCGGCAAGACCATTCCCATCAAGCAATGCGTCACCGCACTGATGGTCGGTGGCCATATTCTGCTTGAAGACAACCCCGGCACCGGTAAGACCCAGTTGGCCCGAGGCTTGGCCAACTCCATTTCCACCGGTTTCAAGCGTATTCAGTTCACGCCCGATCTGCTGCCTTCGGATGTGGTGGGTGTGACTTTCTACGATCAGAAGCGCGGAGAATTCGAGTTCCGCGAGGGCCCGATTTTCGCCTCCATCGTGCTGGCCGATGAGATCAACCGTGCATCGCCGAAGACGCAGTCCGCACTTCTGGAGGTTATGGAAGAGCAGAAAGTCACCGTTGACGGCGTCACCCATGATGTACCGCAGCCGTTCATCGTGATCGCAACCCAGAACCCCATCGAGCAGCTCGGTACCTATAAGCTGCCTGAGGCGCAGATGGACCGATTCCTTATCAAGACGTCGATTGGCTACCCGGGCCATGATGTGTCCGTCGATATTCTCAAGCAGGTCGATATCACCGACCGTGCGCAGACCGTTTCCCCGGTGCTGAGCGGTGACGATGTCATGCGGCTGCGTCAGGTGGCCACCGAAATCTATGTGGATGATGCGATTCGTGAATACATCGTCAGGCTCGTCGAGGCGACCCGCCACAACGAGAAGATCACAGTCGGTTCCTCCATGCGTGGCGCTTTGGCGCTGACCCGATGCGCCCGTATCTGGGCCGCGGCCGATGGCCGTGCCTACGTGGTGCCGGATGACGTCAAGGACCTTGCAGTGGCCGTGCTCGCACACCGTATCACGCTGACTCCGGAAGCCACCTTCGATGGCGCGACTCCGGAAAGCCTGATCGCACAGGTGCTCGAAGACGTTCCCTCCCCCACCATCGGTTCCTGATAGGGCCTGGAAAGGTATCCGACCATGGCATCTGCATCCGCCTCATTACGCCGTCGCCGGCGCGCTGAACGCATGTTCAAGCGCGCGGTAAGACGCATCAGACGGTTCTTCGCATCCTACGTCTCGCCCTTGGGCTGGGCGGTAACGGGCGCAGGCATCGCATGTCTTATTGCGTTCCTGCCTCTGGGCTGGCATGAGCTGCTCGTATTCGGCATCGTGGCGATGGTGATGATGCTCGCGGCAATCGCGCTTTCCCTCGGCAACACACGCTTCCACGCGTCCATCGCCGTATCCGATCATCGCGTGACCGTGGGAGACACCGTATCCGTTATCGTCGGCATCGACAACACCGGCAGAACGCCGACGACCACGGCACGCGGATATCTGCCAATCGGCGATGCGCGTGAACGATTCAACATCCCCATGCTGGCTCCCGGGCAATCCAAGCAAACCGATGTGGAGTTCCGTACCGTATCGCGCGCAATACTGCCCATCGGCCCATTGCGCATCCGCAAGGGAGACCCGTTCGGCCTGGTGCGTCACGAAAAGGAGCTGGCCGACCGCATCACCGTATTCATCCATCCTCGTACCGTGCGTCTCGATACCCTGAATGCCGGCGTGCCCCGCGATCTGGAAGGCCAACCATCCGGCCAGATCGTGGATGATGATCTCGACTTCTACGGATTGCGCGAATACGAGCCGGGCGATGACGTGCGTAACGTCCACTGGCTGAGCTCCGCGAAAACCGGCACGTTGATGATTCGCCAATATGAGGCCACGCGCCGCACCGACACCTCGGTGACCATCAGCGTGAACCCGGATGAGTACGTCAACGGCGAGGAATTCGAGATGGCGGTGTCCATCCACTCCTCCATCGGCGTCAAATGCCTGCTGCAGGATCGCCCGCTGGTCTGTCACGCGGGCAACGCGCATGACCAACCGCGCAACGCCATGGAGTTCCTCGACAACGCCAGTGCCATAGAGCCTGATCGTGAGGATAATCCGAATCTCGCCGAGGGCACGCTGAAGCACAGTCCTGATGCTTCGTTCTATTTTTTCACTGTTGGATCGCTGAAAGACATCGAGCAAATCAAGCGCATGACCTTGGCCTTGCCCCGATCGGCCAGCTGCGTGGTATTGCAGGCCAGCGCCGGCGCCAATCGCGGCATCAGAAGATTCGCCAATTTCACATTGGCCACCATCGGCGAACTCGATGATCTCCCACTGATCATGGGGGTGCTCGCATGACCTTCGACCAGTCCAGTATCACCACTACCAATACCGCTGCGTACGCCGGATCGAGCGGCACATACACCGGCACTTCCTCCGGCACGTACACCGGAACCTCCACCACCACCGGCTCCTGGGCCGACTCCACACATTCGGTTATCTGGATGACCAGAGGCAATGTGCTTCGCGTCATGGGCCTCAGTCGCCAGCCGTGGGGCAAACGAATCGCCAGCCTTGTACTCATAGCGGCGATGATGTTGCTGGCGCAAGCCAATCTCATCGACGTGTACGGCGGCGTGGCCACTTGGACGATCGCCGCCGTACCGGCCACCTTGCTGGGCGCGATCATCGCTCTGGCGGGCATGTTGCCGGCGTTGCGACTGTGGTGGCAAATCGTGTTTCTGGCGTTTGCCCAATTCATCATCGGTCCGGTGGTAACGCTGAGTTCCACCACGTCCCATTACGTGATTCCCACCTTGAAGACCTTGAGTTCAGGTTGGGAAATGACGTTTGGCTCGTTCAAGTACATTATTTCCGTCGATCCGCCTCTGGGCACGCAAGACGGCGTACTGATGGCGGTATGGACCATCGGCCTGTGGCTTACGTTCCTCACCGGCGTGTTTGCCATTAATGCCAACGCATGGTTGTCTCTGGTGGGAGTGCCGCCCCTTGCGGCGGCCGTGGCCGTATGTGCTCTGCTGGGTACGGACAGCGGCTGGCAACGTGCCATCTGCGGCATTGCCTTTGCCTTGCTGCTGATTATCTGGCTGTCTTGGCGTCTTGAACTGCTGGAATGGGGGCGCTGGATATCCGCGCTGATCATCGTCGTGCTCGCTGCCGGCCTTGCTTTCGGGGGCACGTTGCTGGTGCCGCAGGACCGTTTCGTGCTGCGTGACCGCTACGATCCGCCGTTAAGCCCCTACGATTACACCAGCCCGCTCAGCGGCATGCGATCCTATATCAAGGACCACAAAAAAGACGTGTTGCTGACCGTCCATAATCTACCGGCCGGAACACCGGTCAAACTTGCGGTGATGGATCGATTCGACGGCACAGTATGGAACCTGTCCGATTCTTCCGAAGCCACGGACTCCTCGAATTATCATCGCGTGGGCACCACGATCAAGGCGGATGAGCAGGGTAAATCCTTCACTGCGACCTTCACCGTCGATCAGGGACTGACCGACACCTGGCTGCCGCTGGCGGGAGCGGCCGCTGGCGTGAGCTTCGCCAACGATGCCGACAACGGCAATGACACGTTCTACTACAACACGGATACCGATTCCGCCATTATTCCCGCCGGCACGCGCAAGGGACTCACCTATACCGAATCCGGCATCATATCCCACAAGCCCACCGATAAGCAGATCAGCAGTGCGGCCGCGGCCCGCATCACGCAGCCTTCAGCCCAGGATGTTCCCGATTCGGCCAGCAAACTGGCCACGTCCATTGCCGGCGGGCAGTCCTCGGGCGGTGCCGCCGCCACGGCCTTGGCCGACACATTGAAAGACTCCGGATGGTTCTCTCATGGACTCGAAGGCGATTATCCCTCCGATGCCGGCCATGGCAACTACCGTATCAACAAGCTGCTGGCAGGCACGGCCATGGTGGGCGACTCCGAGCAATATGCCTCCGCCATGGCACTGATGGCTCGTGAGCTGGGACTGCCCTCCCGTGTGGTCCTGGGCTTCCTGCCGAAAAACGAGGATGGCGAAATCACCGATGCCCGCACGGAGAAGACCTCGGGCAATGGCACCAAAATCGAATTCACCGGCAACGATGTCACCGCTTGGGTGGAAATCAAATTGCAGGGCCTGGGATGGGTGGCGTTCTATCCGACGCCCAAGGAGACCAAGGTGCCTGATGAAAACCAGAACCTGACGCCGCCAAATCCGCAGACACTGGTCCGGCAACCACCAGTGCCGTTGACCGACCCGCTGCGCGATCAGACGCAGGCCAAAGGCCAGAGTTCGTTGGCCGGTACCGACGCCGATGATTCGCCGACCAACCTGTTCTGGGTGCGGTTCTGGCGAGTTACTCGTGCGGTAGCCATCTATGGAAGCCCCCTGTGGACTCTGCTCATCGTTTGCGGACTAATCCTGATATTTAAAGCTGCATTGCTGGCACGTGCACGACGGCACGGCAGTCCGAAAGCCCGTGTGGCAGCGGGGTGGAATGCCATACACATACTTGCCGAGCAAAGCGGCATCACAGCCAAGGGCACTCGTCGCGATCAGGCCGGCGCAATCGCCCGTCAGCTCGGCACGGACGATCAGGCACTGATTCAACTCGGTCGGGAAGCCGACTACGCCACGTTCTCGGGGCAAGACATTGCATCGGGCCAAGCCACCACATATTGGAATGGAGTCGACCGGTTGCGCAAGGCAATGCTCGCTTCTTTGCCGCGTTTCAGGAGGATACGTACACGGCTTTCGCTGAAAAGCGTGTCTATATTGGCAAATAGACACGCAGCAAAGCCGCATACAGCGCGAGTCAAGCGCAAGCATAAGAAGGGGAAAACGTCATGACCACAGGTTCCATCCGTGTCGCGATGACCAGTGACGTGGGTCTTAGGTGCAAAAACAACCAAGACAGGAAGCCGTGGACGCCTTGGTGGCGGCCGCGCTCGATGCGGGCGGAACCGACAATATCACTGTGATTGTGGCCGATATGCCACTGACCGAACCCGAACATCACGCGTTCAGCGCTTTTAAACTGGACGAGGGCGAGGACATTGGCGCCATTGAAGACGCAACACTGCAAACACTACGGACCATACGTTCGGCATAACCGAGCGAACATAAGGAGGTAATCCCATGGTTGATTATGATGCTGCGGTCGCTGCCGTACAGGATCCGAACGCGGACCCGATTCTGTTGGCAAAAATCGCCTACGAGAATCCGGAATTCGGCGCAAACGTCGCCGTGAATCCGCGTTGTTATCCCGGCTTGAAGCGTTGGATCGCCGAATTCGGCGATGAGCGTGCCCGCGAGACCCTGGCACAATACGGGTTCACCGCCGACGCATTCGGCGGCCCGGTCCAGGATCAGGAAGCCCCGTCACAGGCGGCCCTGCAGGCTGCCGAGCAGCAGCCTGCAGACGCTTACGCCGCCGACCAGTACGCCGCGGCTCAGCAGACTGCCGCCGACCAGTACGCCGCCGCCCAGCCCGCCGTCGACCAGTACAACGCCGCCCAGCCCGCCGTCGACCAGTACGCGGCCCAGCAGCCCGCAGCTCAGGCGGCATTCGAGGAGCCTGTGGCCACCAATCCTTATGGCTTCACCGCCGAACAGGCCCTGACCACCACCGACCAGATGCAAATCGCCCAGATTGCCCAGTACGCGCCTGAACTACGCGCTTGCATCGCACGTAATCCCAACACCTATCCGGCACTGATCGAATGGCTGGGCCAGCTCGGCGACCCGGCAATCAACGCCGCTCTGGCTTTTCGTTAGTGAAAGGACGGCATCATCATGGCCAAACTTCCCTACCCTCCAGCACCTGAACTGGGTTGGTATTCCGACGATCCGTTGGAAGGCACCCCGGATTCCGCAGTTGGCACAGCCGAACCGCAGAACGACTATGGGCAGCCCAGCTCTGCGGAAACCGCGGCCAATACCGCTTTTGCGGCAGAGCCTGCAGCCACTGCCGCTACCGCCGCCGCTGAGCCCGCTGCCACCGCTCCGGCAGACACCACACCGCACGCCGCCGAAAACGACATCGAGGATTGGGACGGCACCGTGCTCTCCTCCTCGTTCACGTCCAAGGCACCGAAGAAGACGTACCTGCTGCATAACGATGTCACCGGCCAGACCATTGTGATCGATAAGAGCACGTTGCTGGGCCGCAAGCCTTCCATGGAGGTGCCGCAAGGTGCCAAGGCGGAGCGTATCGAAGACCCGACCCGCACCACGTCCCGCAACCATGCCGCCATCAGCATCGACACCGATGGCGCGCTGTGGATCGAGGACTACGGCTCGTTGAACGGCACCTACATCATCACCAATGGCCAGGAGACCCAAGTCACCAAGGGCACAACGCTCAAGCTCAGTGCACCTTCAACGGTGCGTATTGGTGATCAGTTCTTCCAGTTCACCGAAAAACAGGCCTGAGTAATCAAGCAACGAGCGGCTGCCTGCTCTTGTTCAACAGGAAAATCACAATGGCAAATATACGGATGACCCGGAACTGATATAGTTCCGGGCCATCTTATTGCGATTAACGCAAGATCTGAGTCCTAGAAAGGACGTCCTTTCTAGGACCCTCTCGCTTACTCCTCGATGTCAGGCTGACCGCCCTGATCGGAGTAGAAATCATCCGGGTTGAAGTCGTCGCCGAGCTTCAGATCACCGAACTCGAGATTCGAGAAGTTCAGGTCAGACAGGTCGGCGTCGGAGAAGCTCGCGTCGCCGAGATCGCCATCGCCGCCCAGACCGAAGTTCGGGTAGATGGTGTCGCGGATGGCCTTGTCGGGCTCGACCACGGCGTTGCGGTAGCGGGCGAGGCCCGTACCGGCCGGGATGAGCTTACCGATGATGACGTTCTCCTTGAGGCCCTTGAGGTCATCGACCTTCTCGGAGAGGGCGGCTTCGGTGAGCACGCGGGTGGTCTCCTGGAAGGATGCGGCGGACAGCCAGGAGTCGGTGGCCAGCGACGCCTTGGTGATGCCCATAAGCGCCGGACGACCGACGGCCGGACGGCCACCGTTCTTGACGATGTTGCGGTTGATCTCGCGGAAGCGGGCATTGTCCACCAGCTCACCCGGCAGCAGGTCGGTGTCGCCGGAGTCGATGATGGTCACGCGTCGGGTCATCTGGTGCACGATGACCTCGATGTGCTTGTCGTGGATATCCACACCCTGGGAGCGGTACACGGTGTGCACTTCCTCCACGATGTTGACCTGGGCGGCGCGCTTGCCGAGGATGGTGAGGATCTTCTTGGGGTCCACAGAACCTTCGACCAGCTGGGTGCCGACCTTGATGTGGTCGCCGTCGGCAACCTTGAGCGGCACGCGCTTGGAGACCTGGTAGGTGATCGGCTTGATCACGCCGTCTTCCTTCGGCGCGCCGGAATCGGCGTCCGGGGTCAGGATGATCTGGCGACCGCGATCGTTCTCCACGATCTTGATGCTGCCGGCGAACTCGGTGATCGGCGCCTCGCCCTTCGGGGTGCGGGCCTCGAAAAGCTCGGTGACACGGGGAAGACCCTGGGTGATATCGGAGGCCGCGGCCACACCGCCGGAGTGGAAGGAACGCAGCGTCAGCTGGGTACCGGGCTCACCGATGGACTGGGCGGCGACGATACCGACGGTCTCGCCGACATCGACCAGCTTGTTGGTGGCCAGGGACCAGCCATAGCACTTGGCGCACACGCCGCGCTTGGACTCGCAGGTCAGCACGGAACGGCACTTGACTTCCTCGACGCCGTGGGCCACGAGGTCGTTGAGCACGTCCATGGACAGGGCGTCGTCGCGCTTGTACAGCACGGTCTGTCCGTCGGCCGGGTCGATGACGTCGGCGGCGAGCAGACGGGAGTACGGGCCACCGTCGGCGGCCTTGACGAGCACCAGGTTGCCGTCGTTGTCGCGCTCGGCGACACGGATGGGCAGACCGGCCTTGGTGCCGCAGTCCTCTTCGCGCACGATGACGTCCTGGGAGACGTCGACCAGACGACGGGTCAGGTAACCGGATTCTGCGGTACGCAGTGCGGTATCGGCCAGACCCTTACGTGCACCGTGCTGGGAGATGAAGTACTCCAGCACGGACAGGCCGTCGCGGTAGTTGGACTTCACAGGACGAGGAATGATCTCACCCTTCGGGTTGGCCACGAGGCCTCGCATACCTGCGATCTGGTTGATCTGCATCATGTTGCCTCGTGCACCGGACTGCACGATGATGGCCAGGTTGGAGGTCGGGTCGAACTTCTCCTCGACTTCCTTGGACACCTCGGCGGTGCACTCGGTCCACAGGTCGATGAGTTCCTGACGGCGAGCTTCCTCGGTCAACAGACCCATCTCGTAGTTGGCGTTGACCTTGTCGGCCTTGGCCTCGTACTCGGCGATCTTCTCGTCGCGCTCGGGCGGCTCGTTCACGTCGGAGAACGCGAAGGACACGCCGGACCACGGTGCACGGGTGAAGCCAAGATCCTTCAGGGCATCCAGCGTGGCGGCCACCTGCTGGGTGGAGTAACGCATGGCGATGTCGTCGACGATCTTGGACAGACGGCCCTTGGCCACCTGCTCGTTGACGAACGGGTAGTCGGTCGGCAGAGTCTCGTTGAACAGGATGCGGCCGTAGGAGGTGGCGAACAGCACGGTGCCGTCGTGGAAGCGCTCTTCCTTGACGACCTCGTCCTCGCCTTCGCGCGGGTCGAGCACCTTGACTTCGCCGGGCTCCCAGTTCTTCGGCAGTACGAAGCTCTCGGGCAGGCGGATGAGCACCTTGGCCTGCATGTCGATCTCGTGGCGGTCGAGGGCCATTTCGGCCTCTTCCAGCGAGGAGAACACGCGGCCCTGGCCCTTGGCGCCTTCCAGCACGGTGGACAGGTAGTACAGACCGAGGATCATGTCCTGGCTCGGCATGGTCACGGTGTGACCGTCAGCCGGCTTCAGGATGTTGTCGGAAGCCATCATCAGCGAGCGGGCCTCGGCCTGGGCCTCGGCGGAGAGGGGCAGGTGGACTGCCATCTGGTCACCATCGAAGTCGGCGTTGAAGGCGGCGCAGGCCAGCGGCGGCAGGTGGATGGCCTTGCCTTCCACCAGGATCGGCTCGAATGCCTGAATACCCAGACGGTGCAGCGTAGGTGCACGGTTGAGCAGCACGGGGTGCTCGGAGATGACCTCCTCGAGCACGCCCCATACTTCGGCGTCGCCGCGGTCCACGAGACGCTTGGCGGACTTCATGTTCTGCGCGTAGTTCAGGTCCACGAGGCGCTTGATGACGAACGGCTTGAACAGCTCGAGGGCCATCGGCTTCGGCAGACCACACTGGTGCATGCGCAGGGACGGGCCGACCACGATCACGGAACGGCCGGAGTAGTCGACTCGCTTACCGAGCAGGTTCTGACGGAAACGACCCTGCTTACCCTTGAGCATGTCGGACAGGGACTTCAGCGGACGGTTGGAGGCACCGGTGACCGGGCGACCACGACGGCCGTTATCGAACAGGGAGTCGACGGCTTCCTGAAGCATGCGCTTCTCGTTGTTGAGCATGATTTCAGGGGCGCCGAGCTCGATCAGTCGCTTCAGACGGTTGTTACGGTTGATCACACGGCGATACAGGTCGTTGAGGTCGGAGGTGGCGAAACGGCCACCGTCGAGCTGGACCATCGGGCGCAGGTCCGGCGGGATGACCGGGATCACGTCGAGCACCATGGCCTCCGGCTTGTTGCCGGTGGTCAGGAAGGCGTTGACGACCTTGAGACGCTTCAGGGCCTTGGTCTTACGCTGTTCGGAAGCGTCCTTGATCTCCTCGCGCAGTTCCTTGGAGATGGTCTCCAGGTCGAGGGACTGCAGGCGCTTCTTGATGGCTTCGGCGCCCATGCAGCCGTCGAAGTAATCGCCATAGCGGTCCTGCATCTCGCGCCACAGGTCCACGTCGTCGACCATGTCGCCAGGCTTGAGCTTCTTGAACTTGTCGAAGACGGCGTCCACACGGGCGATCTGGTCGTTGTAGCGGGTGCGGATGGCGGCCATATCGCGCTCGGCACCGTTACGCAGCTTGGTGCGGGCCGGGCCCTTGGCCTCGCCGGCCTCCTCAAGGGCGGCGAGATCCTCTTCGACCTTCTTGGCGCGGGCTTCGATGTCGGAGTCACGGCGCTGCTCAAGGCGTTTGATCTCGGAATCGAACTCGTCCTGCAGGCCGGGCAGATCGTTGTGACGCTCGTCCTCGTTCACCTCGGTGACCATGTAGGAGGCGAAGTAGATCACGCGCTCCAGATCCTTCGGGGTGACGTTCAGCAGGTAGCCGAGGCGGGAAGGCACACCCTTGAAGAACCAGATGTGCGTCACCGGGGCGGCGAGCTCGATATGGCCCATGCGCTCACGGCGCACGCGGCTGCGGGTCACTTCGACGCCGCATCGCTCGCAGACGATGCCCTTGAAACGCACGCGCTTGTACTTGCCGCAGGCGCACTCCCAGTCACGGGTCGGGCCGAAGATCTGTTCGCCGAACAGACCGTCCTTCTCAGGCTTCAGCGTACGGTAGTTGATGGTTTCAGGCTTCTTGACCTCACCGTGGCTCCAACCACGGATGTCATCGGCGGTGGCAAGGCCGATGCGAATCTTGTCAAATGCGTTGACGTCCAGCACTTGTTAATCCGTTTCTGTTCTTGAGACCTTCCCAAGCTCCCCTTGTCAGGGGAGCTGTCAGCCAAGGCTGACTGAGGGGTAGTGCAAACCGGAAAGGTCTCTGTACGTTATTTATTTCACGTTGGCGGAGCTACACGCGGCGTATTGACCGCATGCAGCCCGAGGGATCACTGGTATTCGGGCTCTTCGGCCTTCTGGTCTTCCTTGGCGGCCGCGTCGGGGCGGGCGCCAATGTTGAAGCCGAGGTCGTCAGCGGAGCTGGCCGGATCGTCATCCTCATCCTTCATGTCGATGGCCATGCCTTCGGCGTTGAGCACTTCGACGTTCAGGGACAGGGACTGCATTTCCTTCAGGAGCACCTTGAACGACTCAGGGATACCTGCCGGCGGCAGGTTATCGCCCTTGACGATGGCACCGTAGACGCGCACGCGGCCGTCGACGTCATCGGATTTGGTGGTCATCATCTCGTGCAGCGTGTAGGCGGCACCGTAGGCCTCAAGGGCCCACACCTCCATCTCGCCGAAGCGCTGGCCACCGAACTGGGCCTTACCACCGAGCGGCTGCTGGGTGATCATGGAGTACGGGCCGGTGGAGCGGGCGTGGATCTTGTCGTCGACCAGGTGGTGCAGCTTCAGCATGTACATGTAGCCAACGGAAATCGGCTTGGTGTACGGCTCACCGGTACGGCCATCGAACAGGGTGGCCTTGCCGTCGGGGCCGACCAGACGGTCGCCGTCGCGGTTCGGCAGCGTGGTGGACAGCAGACCCTTCAGGACCTCGGGCTTGACACCGTCGAACACCGGGGTGGCGACCGGGGTGTTCGGCTCGGCCTTCTCGGCACCGGACGGAATCAGCTTCTTCCACTCGGCTTCCAGATTCGGATCCAAAGAGATGTCCCAACCGGAGTGGGCAATCCAGCCGAGGTGCAGTTCGAGCACCTGACCGAGGTTCATTCGGGAAGGCACACCCAGCGGGTTCAACATGATGTCGACCGGAGTACCGTCGGCAAGGAACGGCATATCCTCTTCCGGCAGAATGCGGGAGATGCAGCCCTTGTTGCCGTGGCGGCCGGAGAGCTTGTCGCCCACCGTGATCTTACGGTGCTGGGCGATGTAGACGCGGATCATCTGGTTGACGCCGTTGGGCAGCTCGTCGCCGTCCTCCTCGGCATCCTCGCGGGTGATCTCCTTGACGCCGATGACGGTACCGGTCTCGCCGTGGGGCACGCGCAGGGAGGTGTCGCGCACCTCGCGGGACTTCTCGCCGAAGATGGCGCGCAGCAGGCGCTCCTCCGGGGTCAGCTCAGTCTCACCCTTCGGGGTGACCTTACCGACCAGGATGTCGCCGGCCTCGACCTCGGCGCCGATGCGGATGATGCCGCGCTCGTCGAGGTTGGCCACAGCGTCCTCGCCGACGTTCGGCAGGTCGCGGGTGATCTCTTCGGCGCCCAGCTTGGTTTCGCGGGCGTCGATCTCGTACTCCTCGATGTGGACGGAGGAGAGGGTGTCGTCCTGCACGAGGCGCTGGGAGATGATCACAGCATCCTCGTAGTTGTAGCCGTTCCACGGCATGAAGGCGACGAGCAGGTTCTTGCCCAGGGCCAGGTCGCCCTTCTGGATGGCAGGACCATCGGCCAGCACCGAGCCGGCCTCCACACGCTCGCCATCATGGATGATCGGGCGCTGGTTGTAGCAGGTGGTCTGGTTGGAACGCTGGAACTTGGCCAGCTTGTAGGAGCTGGTGGTGCCGTCGTCGTTCATCACGCGAATCAGGTCGGCGGACACGTAGGTGACCACACCGTCCTTCTCGGATTTGATGACGTCGCCGGAATCGTTGGCGGCGCGCCATTCGGAGCCGGTGCCCACCAGTGGGCGCTCGGATTCGATCAGCGGCACTGCCTGACGCTGCATGTTGGTACCCATCAGTGCACGGTGGCCCTCATCATGCTCCAGGAACGGAATCAGGGAGGCACCGAGGGAGACCATCTGACGCGGGGAGACATCCATGTAATCCACGGAGCTCACCGGCACATCGACTGCCTCTTCCTCGCCGACTCGGGCAAGGGCGGACTTGGAGACGAAGTTGCCGTTCTCGTCAAGTTCCTGGTTGGCCTGGGCGATGACGTGGTCGAGATCACGGTCAGCGGTCATGTACTCGACCTCGTCGGTCACGTGGCCGTTGACGACCTTGCGGTACGGGGTCTCGATGAAGCCGAACGGGTTGACGCGGCCGAAGGTCGCCAGGGAGCCGATCAGACCGATGTTCGGGCCTTCAGGAGACTCGATCGGGCACATACGGCCGAAGTGGGACGGGTGCACGTCGCGCACTTCCATGGAGGCGCGGTCGCGGGACAGACCGCCGGGGCCCAGTGCGGAAAGACGACGCTTGTTCGTCACACCGGACAGTGGGTTGTTCTGATCCATGAACTGGGAGAGCTGGGAAGTGCCGAAGAACTCCTTGATGGTGGCGTTCACCGGGCGGATGTTGATCAGGGACTGCGGGGTGATGGCCTCGGCATCCTGAGTGGTCATGCGCTCGCGCACCACGCGCTCCATACGGCTCAGACCGGTACGCAGCTGGTTCTGGATCAGCTCGCCGACTTGGCGGATACGACGGTTGCCGAAGTGATCGATATCGTCGACGTCCACGCGCAGGTCAACGTCTTCGCCGTTGCGCTTGCCCGGGAAGGTCGCCGCACCGTCGTGCAGGGCCACCAGATACTTGATCGTGGCGATGATGTCTTCCTGGTGGAGGGAACGGTCGTTGAAATCGGCCTCGACACCCAGCTTGCGGTTGATCTTGTAGCGGCCGACGCGGGCCAGATCGTAGCGCTTGGTGTTGAAGTAGAAGGAGTCCAGCAGGTTCTTGCCGGCCTCGGGGGTCGGGGTGTCGGCCGGACGAATCTTGCGGTAGAGGTCGACGAGGGCCTCGTCCTGGGTCTCGAGGGTTTCCTTCTCCAGGGCGTCGAGCACCAGCGGGTAGTCCTTGAAGGCCTGGGCGATCTCGGACTTGGTCATGCCGATGGCCATGAGGAACACGATGGCGGACTGCTTGCGCTTGCGGTCCACGCGCACCTGCGGCTGGTCCTTCTTGTCGATCTCGAACTCGAGCCATGCACCGCGGCTCGGGATGATCTTCGCGCCGAAGACTTCCTTATCGGAGGTGCGGTCCTGCTGGCGGTCGAAGTAGACGCCCGGGGAACGCACGAGCTGGGAGACGATGACTCGCTCGGTACCGCCGATGATGAAGGTGCCGTGCGGGGTCTGCAGCGGGAAGTCGCCCATGAACACGGTCTGGGACTTGATCTCGCCGGTGTCGCCGTTCTCGAATTCGGCGTTCACGTACAGCGGAGCGGAGTAGGTGTAATCCTTCTCCTTGCACTCCTGCACGGTGTGGCGCGGCTCCTCGAAGTACGGGTCCGAGAAGGTCAGGGACATGGTCTGTGCAAAGTTCTCGATCGGGGAGATCTCGTTGAAGACCTCGTCGAGACCGGAGGTGTGGGCCACGGTGTTGGTGCCGTTAGCCTCATCCTCTTCGACACGCTTCTTCCAGCGGTCGGAACCGATCAGCCAATCGAAGCTGTCGGTCTGTACGCCCAGCAGGTAGGGCACATCGATGGGTTCCTTGATGGAACCGAAGTTCACGCGATCCGACGCCTTGTGCAGATCAATGTCATGCTGGTCGGCGCGTGCGATGATGGTGGTGGTGTTCGTCGTAGACTCAGTAGCCAATGGACGTTCCTTATCGCTCGCTAATATGTGGTAATTCCCCTGGGAGCGCCGGCATGGCCACCATATGCCTATGCGGACGCTTCATTGTCGACGGCATGCCCGCAATATGACACACCTCATGCAAAGTCAAAAGAATACTGATATGCGAGGACATTTTTAGCTCCCGCTGTCGAGCGGAGCGAGACTGAGGGAGAGACCCAGCGTCCAAACACCAACCGCAGGTCCTACCCCACCGTAAACGTCACCGGATCGCTCTTCACCTTCGGATGATCCTTCAAACTCAGCTGCGCCACGTACGTTCCCGCATTGACCTTGGCCCAATCCGACTCATCCGTGCATTCGGTGAGCGTGGCGTTCGCATCGGTATTCCACGTGACCTTCTGAACGTCCTTATCACCCTTGGACATCAGCAGCAGACGTGAATCCGCCGGACACACATCGGACTTGTAAATCGTTTCCTGACCGGAAGTAATGGTGAGCACACGGCCGGAATCGGCCCCGTCCACCAAACAGTTGCCTGACCCCTCGTGCACGATGGTCGCGGTGAAATCAAGCGATCCTCCTACCGGCACGGATTGGGAGGCCGCGGAAAGCTGCAATGTCACATCACTGGCCGAGCAATCCTTGACGTTGCTGACTTTCTTCGGAGCCGGCGTGGCGTCGCGGGAAATCGCATACACCTCGTCATGGTGAATCATCGTGTTCACGGCACCGATACCCCGGCCAAGGCTGTACACGCAGAATACAATCAGCGCGATTATCAGCAGCAACACCGTGCCGGCCACGATACGCCGACGACGATAGATGGCCTGCTGCTTTTTGCTGATCCTGCGCTTGCGCGGCTTGCCGGAACGGTCGTTTCGGGCGGGCCCGCCGGATGGCCCATTGTCCCCGGTGCCGGCTCCGCGTGCCGTTCTCGCGCCTGATGTGTTCCTCTGCACTGCCATAACCCTTCCAGTCTACGGTCACCACACCCATACACGCTTGGGGAGCCCGCCATTTTCACAATGTCAGCTGGGTAATCGCAGGCCGCCGTCCAGAATCTCGATCAGGCCGTCATCGTCAAGGCTGGCGATGCAGGCGGCAAGCTGAATCTGGTCCTTCCAAAGCTTGTCGGCATCTTCCCTGGGCAACGTGACTCCAGCGGGAAGCTCGCGCAGCGCGGCGAGCACCAGACCGCGCACCTGTCGATCCGTGCCTTGGAATCGTTGGCGTGGGCGGGTGCGACGCTCCCCCAGTCCGGGGCGGCCGGCCTTGAGGAACGCGCAATCGTCGGCAATCGGGCAGGTGTCGCATAACGGCGATTTGGCCGTGCAGATCACCGCCCCCAGTTCCATTACCGACTGGTTCCATGTGACCGATGGGCGTTCGCCACGATGCAGTCGGGAGCGTTTGCCGCCACGGATAGTGCTGTTCACGGTATGTTCGGCGCTACCGGCATTATCGGCGACGTCAGCATCGCGCCCGAGAATCTCGTCTTTGGGCAGCATGCGGTTCGCCAGCGCGCGTTCGGCCGGGCTGGCCGCTCCCCCGCGCGATTCGACGCCAAGGAACACACGGCTCAGCACGCGGCGGATGTTGGTATCGATCACGGCGATTCGTTCGCCGAACGCAAAGCTCAGCACCGCGGAGGCGGTGTAATCGCCGATGCCGGGCAATGCAGTGAGTTCGTCATACGTACGCGGCAGTTTGTCGGCGTACTGCTCGGCCACCACGCGGGCACATTCCTGCAAGCGCAATGCACGGCGTGGATAGCCGAGCCGACCCCATGCGGTGATCGCCTCGGCCTTGGGGGCCTCGGCGAGTGAGCGGGCGTCGGGCCAACGTTCCATCCAGTCGGTCCAGTACGGCACCACACGGCTCATCTGCGTCTGCTGGCTCATGACTTCGGATACCAGCACGCCCCACGGCGTGGCCCGTCCGAAGCGCCATGGCAAGTCACGCGCATTGGCCTCCCACCATGCTCCCAATCGCAAAGAAATTGCTGTGTCGTTCATCGTTCTTATTCTTAGCAGCTATGACGAACGAGGCAAAACACAACCCCCAGAGCACACCGAATCCAGCCAATCCCGAAACCAAAGTCGAGAAAATGTTCGAATACGGCTATCGCAAGTCGAATTACGGGCCGGACGAGCTGGTGACCGACGCACACGGCAACCCCATCTCCGTGGTGGACGCGATGCTTTCCGCCGAGAAGGCCGCCGCCACCGAAACCGTGACGCCGCACCTGTGCTATTACTCGCCGCGTATTCCCGGCAACACCGGTTCGGCCATCCGCCTGTGCGCAGTGACCGGCACGATTCTGCATCTGGTGGAGCCGCTGGGCTTCAACCTGCGCGACACCAAGCTGCGCCGTGCGGGCCTCGACTACCATGACATGGCCCACGTGGTGTTGCACCCGAATTTCGACAATCTGGTGGAGTCGATGCCCAATTCGCGCATCATCGCGTTCACCGCGCACGCCACCAAGCTCTACACCGAGGTGGAATACAAGCCGACTGACATCCTGCTGTTCGGCCCCGAGCCCGGCGACATCCCCGACCCGATGGACATCATGGAGGGCCCTCATGTGGCCGAACAAGTGCGGCTGCCCATGCGCCCGTCCCTGCGTTCCCTGAACCTCACCAACTGCGCATCCATCGCCATCTACGAAGCCTGGCGCCAGCTCAATTTTGCGGGCGGAGCGTGAGGAGAAGGCCCGGTGGGCCTTCGAGTAGCGACGCCGAACGAACGCCGACAGGCGCGAGAGCGGAAACACTGAGCTTCGCGCAGTGATGAACGCTGAATATAAGGCTACCTGCGTTTCGAGGGGCGGATTTGGCATCCGCCGGAGGTCTACTGCCGCTTCAAGGGGCTGTCAAAGGACGAGACCCCGAGTATGGCCGTTGAAATATCAATGCTTGTACTCGGGGTCTTCATATATACCAGCCCCTCGAAACGGAAGTAGACCTCCAGAAAGGTCGGAATCAGCCCCTCGAAACGGGAATAGACCTCCAGAAAGGTAATTCGAGCTGGTATCTGCCTTCAAAGAGGTACCGCAATCGAGAAACCCCGGGTATGAGTGTTGATATTCCAACGCTCATACCCGGGGTTTCCGCATATAGGTACCTCTTTGAAAGCAGATAGCTCTCCGCGAGGGGCCAAATGTACCTCTCTGAAAGCAGATACCCTACCGAATCAATTCTTGAAGCTGTGAATCGGCGCAGGGATTCGGCCGCCACGGGTCACGAAGGCCTCGCAGCTGGTCTGGTTGACCGGCATGATGGGCGCGTAGCCCATAAGGCCGCCGAAGTTCGCCATTTCGCCGACGCCCTTGCCCGCCACGGGGATCACGCGCACGGCGGTGGTCTTCTGGTTGACCATACCGATGGCGGCCTCGTCGGCAATCATGCCGGAAATGGTGGCGGCGGAGGTGTCGCCGGGGATGGCGATCATGTCGAGGCCCACCGAGCATACGCAGGTCATGGCTTCGAGCTTCTCGATGGTCAGGCAACCGGAAGAAGCCGCGTCGATCATGTTCTTGTCTTCGGAGACCGGGATGAACGCGCCGGACAAGCCGCCCACGTAGGAGGACGCCATGATGCCGCCCTTCTTGACCTGGTCGTTAAGCATGGCGAGCGCCGCTGTGGTGCCGGGAGCGCCGACCTGCTCGAGGCCGATCTTCTCCAGCACTTCACCCACGGAGTCGCCCACGGCCGGGGTCGGGGCGAGCGACAGGTCGATGATGCCGAACGGGATGCCGAGGCGGCGGGAAGCCTCCTGAGCCACAAGCTGACCCACGCGCGTGATCTTGAACGCGGTGCGCTTGATGGTCTCGCACAGGAATTCGAAGTCCTTGCCCTTGGCCGCATCGAGCGCGCGGGAGACCACGCCGGGGCCGGAGACGCCGACGTTGATGACCGCGTCGCCTTCGGTGACGCCGTGGAAGCCGCCGGCCATGAACGGGTTGTCGTCAGGCACGTTGCAGAAGGCCACGAACTTGACGCAGCCGTAGGAGTCGTTGTCGGCGGTGCGCTCGGCAACGTCCTTGATGATGTGGCCGAGCAGTTCGACCGCGTTCATGTCGATGCCGGTCTTGGTGGAGCCGACGTTCACGGACGAGCAGACGATGTCGGTCTCGGAAAGGGCTTGCGGCAGGGAGCGGATGAGCAACTCCTCGGCCGGGGTCATGGACTTGGAGACGAGTGCGGAGTAGCCGCCGATCAGGTCGACGCCGACCTCCTTGGCCGCCTTGTCAAGCGCGTGGGCGATCTTGACGAAGTCCTCGCTCGTCTTGCAGGAGCTGGCACCGACCAGCGAGATCGGGGTGACGGTGATGCGCTTGTTGACGATCGGGATGCCGTAGTCGCGTTCGATGGCCTTGCCGGTGGAAACGAGGTCCTTGGCATAGGTAGTGATCTTGCGGTAGATGTTGTCGCAGGTCTTGTCGACATCGTCCGAGGCGCAGTCGAGCAACGAGATGCCCATGGTGATGGTGCGGACGTCGAGCTTCTCCTGCTCGATCATCTGATTGGTCTCGTGGACCTCCATGATGTTCAGCATGGTTTGTTCCTTACAGGATATTTAAAGACTAGTTTGGCGGTCACCCTCATCAGAGGGATAAGGATGGCTCCGTCAGCGGAAAGCCCACCGGGCTTTCCGCCTCCTCGCGTGCGGCGGCCTGCTGAGCGGGCCGCCTCAAATACGGTGCATCTTGGTGAAGATTTCCTCACGCTGGCAGCGGATGCGCACACCGATGTCGTCGCCGAGGTCCTCAAGGTTGCCGACCATCGCGCCGAAGTCCTTGTCCGCGTTGGCGTAGTCGACAATCATCATCATGTTGAAGTAACCGTCGATGATGGTCTGGGAAATGTCAAGCACGTTGACGTTGTGCTGGGACAGGTAGGTGCAGACTCGCGCGATGATGCCGACGGTGTCCTGACCGACGACGGTGATGATTGCCTTGTTCATGGCTCTCCCTGGTCGTATACAAAAAGCGGGTGACTACCCAAGTATAGGGAAGACACCCGCCATTATGTTCATTACCGATTCATGTATCGTTTGCCGCCCTTGAACATGAAGGAGAACACCAGCACAACGCCCGAGTTGACGCCGATGGTAAAGAACAGTGCGCCGCCGATCGCGGTCATCACCACGCCAATGGCCAGTATGCAGCCGACGACCATCCACTGGGCGGTACCGGAGGATACGGAGAACTCGTCCATCAAATCGGGCAGGGCGATGTTCATGGATGTCTCGGACAGCATGCCGAGGAATGCGCCGATGTACAGGCCGAGCATCACCTTATGCGGATGGTCGAAATGCCTGGTTTCAGGAGCGTTATGGGGGTTATGGGAATAAGTGGTGCCGGATTCGCCGGCGGGCATGGTGGTGGTGCGGGATAAAACGAAGCTCCCTCGTCAGAGGGAGCTTGCAATGGCTCAGGCCTCGCGCAAAGCGCTCGGCGCTGCGCACGCGGTCCTGCAATTACGGACGACCTACGGCCGACCCAGCATTACCTCGGCCTCGCCTATTGGCTCGACCTCGACCGCATCCGCCGGACAACCCACCGGGTTGTCCTAGGCCTCGCGCGAAGCGCTCGGCGCTGCGCACGCGGCCAGGGCGCGCGGTGCGTGGAAGCCTTGATTTTCGAATTCGTCGGCGATCTTCTGAGCGACTTCCTGAGAACGGCCCTTATCAACCAGAGCGATGATGGAGCCGCCGAAGCCGCCGCCGGTCATACGCGCACCGTAGGCGCCGTTCTTGCGGGCCACGTCCACGGCGATGTCCAGCTCGGGGACGGTGACCTCGTAGTCGGCGGCCAGCGAATCGTGGGAAGCGTTGAACAGACGGCCCGCAGCCTTGATGTCGCCCTGAGCGAAGGCACGCACGAAGGAACGCACGCGCTCGATTTCGGTGACGACGTGGCGCACGCGCTTCTTCATGGTCTCGTCAGGCAGGGCGTCAAGCGTTTCCTTGAGGGCCTGGAACTGGTCATCGGCCTTGGAGATGCCGTCGGCGGTAACGCGCAGGTTGGCCACACCGAGAATCTTGGCGGCTTCCTCGCAGGTGGCGCGACGCTGAGCGTACTGGCCATCGTTGAGCTGGTGCGGAGCCTGGGTATCGACCACAAGCAGCTCGAGGTTGTACTTGTCGAGGTCGAACTCCTGCTGGGAGACGTTCTCCAGCGGGGTCAACTCCGGGCGGCAGTCAAGCAGCAGCGCATGGCCGGCGGTGCAACGCATGGAAGCGTTCTGGTCAAGACCGCCGGTGGAGGCACCGGCCATCTCGTTCTCGGACTTGATGGCGGCGTTGATGAGGGTCACACGGCCGGCGTCGGAATCGCCGTAGCCAAGACCGTACACGTCGTCCAGAGCCAGAGCGGTGGAGCAGGTCATGGCGGCGGAGGAGCTCAGGCCGGAGCCCAGCGGCACGCAGGAGACGAAGGCGGCGTCAAAGCCCTTGACCTTGTCGAAACCAGCCTGACGCAGCGCCCAGGCCACACCGGTCGGGTAGGCGGACCAGCCGTCCACGCCACGGGCCTTGAGGCCATCGAGATCAGCTTCGGCGACCTTGTCGGGAGCCACGTCGGAGACGACGCGAACCTTGGTGTCTTCGCGCGGCTTCAGGGCGATGAAAGTGCGGTGCGGCAGAGCGATCGGCAGGCACAGGCCGGCGTTGTAATCGGTGTGCTCACCGATCAGGTTCACACGGCCCGGAGCAGCCCACACGCCCTCGGGCGCAGCGCCGTAGGTATCGACGAACAGCTTGGTAGCTTGCGAGACGCCTTCCTCATGGGTCAGCGGCTCAATGAATTCAACAGCAGTCATTGATGTTTTCTTTCTATCAGTCGGCGATGTCGATGGAGCCGAGCTCGTGGAAGCGCTTGGCGATGAGTTCCGGCGTGGTGTCGGAGATCCAGGCGGCCATGCCGGATTCGGAGCCGGCGAGGTACTTGATCTTGTTGGCGGCGCGGCGGAAGGAGAAGAACTGCAGGTTCAGGCGGTAGTTCTCGCGGCGGGCGTCGTGGATCGGGGCCTGGTGCCAGGCGGCGATGTATGGCAGGTCCATGCCCTTGCCGTCTCCCTTGTCGAAGAAGGCGTTGCCGCGCTTCAGGAGGTGCGAGTACATGGAGGCGAGGTCCCAGCGTTCTTCGTCGTTGAGCTGGTCGAGGGTGAGCACGTCGCGCACCGGAGCCACGTGGACCTCGAGGGGCCAACGGGCGGCGGCCGGCACGTAGGCGACCCAGCTGTGGTTGCGCATCACGATGCGTTCGCCGGCTTCGAGCTCGGCGTTCATGATGTCCTTCAAGAGGTTGCCGCCGGTCTTCTCGTGGTAGGCCTCGGTGTGCTGGAGTTCCTTCTCCATCTTCGGGGCGATGAACGGGTAGCAGTAGACCTGGCCGTGCGGGTGGGCGAGGGAGACGCCGATTTCCTGGCCGTGGTTCTCGAACGGGAAGATCTGCTCGATGCCTTCCATCTTGGAGATTTCGGCGGTACGGAAGGCCCAAGCCTCAACCACGGTGCGCAGGCGGGAGACCGGCAGATCGGCCGGCAGGCCGTCCTCGTTCGGGTCGAAGCAGATGACCTCGCAGCGGCCGGCGGCGAGCTTCTTCTCCCACAGCGGGTTGCCGTCAACGTAGGTCACGTCCTCGGAGACGCCGGGCACGCGCACCATGGAGGGGAAGCGGTTCTCGAACACGACGACGTTGTAGTCGGTGTCCGGCACTTCGCCGTCCTGGTACGGGTCACCGGGCTTGCGGGCGGCCAGCGGGTTGCCCTTGGCGGTAGCGCCGGGGCCGGCGGTGATCGGGCGGTTCATACGGGCGGTGGCCATCGGGATCCAGTCGCCGGTCAGCGGGTCGCGGCGCATCTGCGGGGCGGCGTACGGCACTTCGTTGCCGTCGGCGTCCAGGTGCGGGGCGAAACGGTAGTCCAGCGGGCGCGGGTCCTTGAGCTCGCGGGTCTTGGCACCGGAGACGAACTCGGGGTCGTCGTCCAGGTAGAAGAAGTCACGACCGTCGGCAAGCGTCGTCGGCGTGATGCGGATGTGCTCCTTCGCATACTCCCCGGGGGTGTAGTTGGCGAAATCAGCCATGGGTTTACTCACTTTCCTCAACGATCTCGCTCTGGTGGGCCAGCACGAGTTCCTTTACCAAATCCTTGGTTTTGGCGGCGGAGTCGGGATCGAGCCCGTCGTCAGTAATGACCGTGTCCACCTGGTCGAAGCGCGCAAACAGCGACAGCGATGTGCAGCTCCACTTGGTGTGATCGGTCAAAACTATGGTACGATCGGCGATGTCCATCATCGCCATATCGGTTGCGGCTTCCAGCGAATTCGGCATCAGGAAGCCACGGGGAATCGACACCGAGTGGGTGCCGAGGAATACGGTGTTGACACGCAGCGAGGCGACGACCTTGTCCGCGATCGGACCGACAAGCGAGTTCGATCGGGTGATCACGCCGCCGGTGACGATCACCTCCACGTCCTTGGATTCGAGGGCCTGGACCAGTTCGGCCACGGGAATCGAATTGGTGAGGATGGTGATGCCGCTGGACTGCTGCGATTCGAGCAGATGCTGGGCGAAGACATAGGCCGTGGTGCCGCCGCCGATGGCGATCACATCGCCGGGAGCCACATATTTGATGGCTTCCTGGGCGATGGCGTCCTTCAGGCCGATATCCATCTGGGACTTGACAGAGAACAGGGGTTCGCTGAGCAAGGTACTGGTAGTCACCGCGCCGCCATGGACGCGCTTCAGCAGTCCCTTGTCGGCAAGTTCGGCGATATCGCGGCGGATGGTCATCGCTGACACACCCAGTTCCTTCGATAGCGCCGTAATGCGCACTGCCCCGCGCGTGCGCAACCTGCTCAAGATGAGGTGCTGACGTTGTGACGAAATCATGTGAACATTATCGCACACAAAAGCTCACAAACCAAACCGGCTTGAGCGTTTTGGGGACAATCTCTCGAAAATTCCGGGCAATTCAGGTGTTCGTTTCCACAAAACCGCGCAAAATCGCACATTGTGCGAACCGATATTCTCGCAGCGACCACTAGCGCGATGACTCACGACCGACGACTCTCCCGAGCGCGTTGCTCAGCGGCGAGTCACGCCTGATACCTGGTGCATCCCGATTCATGTATCTTCTGCCGAGCCGACGCCTGCGTGCGCCTCGACACGCGGTAGCCCCTTCCCCAATTCGCCTAGGCAGGAATCGCCTAGCCGCACCAGCCCAAGCGTGAGACAATAGGCGGTATGACTTACGTTTCTGAAAGCTTCTGGCACGACGCCGTCAACAAAGCCACCACCGATCTGTTCACCTTCGGCTACAAGCACATCATCAAACCGAACTTCGTGTTCAACCACCGCCCCGATGAGGCACACGATCAGATGATCGAGTTCTGCCACGTCGTCAAGAACGTCCCGCCGCTGCTGCTCGCCGAGCAGCTGATGCTCGACTACACCGACCCCATTCTGGAAACGAATGTGATGGGCGTCGATTTCACCAACCCGTTCGGCCTGTCCGCCGGCCTCGACAAGAACTGCGACATGCCCGTGGTGCTGGACCATGCCGGCTTCGGTTTTGAAACCGTAGGCTCCACCACCTCGCGTCCCTGCCCGGGCAACGCCAAGCCGTGGTTCCACCGTCTGCCTGAATACGATTCGATGATGGTGCACGTCGGCCTCGCCAACATCGGTTCGGACAAGGTCATCGAGCGCGCCGAGAAGGCTTGGACTCAGGCCCGCCAGATGCAGCTGTCTGTGTCGATCGCCCGCACCAACGACGACCAGTGCGGCGATTTGGACGAAGGCATTGAGGATTACTGCATTTCGATGCGCCGCGCCGCCGGCCGCACCGCGATGGTGGAGGTCAACGTCTCCTGCCCGAACACGCACGTCGGCGAACCGTTCACCGCGACTCCGGAAGCGCTCGACCGTCTGTTTACGGCGCTCGACAAGATCGACCGCCCGCAGCCCACGCTGGTCAAGATGCCGTTGAACAAGCCGTGGGGCGAGTACAAGGAGCTGCTCGATGTGCTGGCCGAGCACAATGTGCAGGGGCTGTCCATCGCCAATCTGCAGAAGGACCGCACCGGCCTCGAGATTCCGCGCGATTGGGAGGGCGGCCTGTCCGGCGGCCCGTGCACCAACGCCAGCACCGAGCTGATTCGCAAGGTGTATAAGGAGTATGGCGACCGGTTCGCCATCGCCGGCATCGGTGGCGTCTTTACCCCCGAGCAAGCCTATGCGAAGATTCGTTCCGGCTCCAGCCTGGTCATGTTCATCAGCTCGCTGATGTACCGAGGCCCGCAGCAGATCACCGTGTTGAAGCGCGGTCTGGCCCAGCTGCTGCGCCGCGACGGATTCGAGCACGTCTCCGACGCCGTCGGCGTGGACGTGGAGTGAACTCACATATTGCCCTATTACCCATGGGGCGGTAAAACCCTCATGGGGCGGTGATTGTCCCATGGGGCGGTTAGCCAAATTTCACATTCCGCAGAATACCGCCGTTTTGGGTTACCGCCCCATGAGGGTTTTACCGCCCCATGGGAAAGTCACCGCCCCATGAGGATTCAGTACGCACCGGCCACGTATTGCGGGGCGTAGAGGACCTCTGTGGACGGTATGCCCAGCTTGTTGGCCGCACGCAACGGCCAGTACGGATCGCGCAATGCGGCGCGGCCAATTTCCACGGCATCGGCTTCGCCACGGGCCAAAATCTTGGCCGCCTGCTTCGGCTTGGTGATAAGACCCACCGCGGTCACCGGAATATCGGCCTTGGACTTGACCTGCTCGGCGAACGGCACCTGATAGTTCGGCTTGACCGGAATCGACACTCCCGACATGATGCCGCCAGTGGACACGTCCATCACATCGACGCCATGCTCCTTCAGCACCTTGGATAGTGCAATGGTCTGATCCAAATCCCAACCGCCAGCGGCCCAATCCGTGGCCGAAATGCGCACCAGAACCGGCACGCCCTCGGGGACGGCCCCGCGCACGGCATCCACAACCTCGACCAGGAAACGAGAGCGACCGGTCAAATCGCCACCATATTCGTCATCACGCTCATTGCTCAGCGGGTCAAGGAACTGAGAAATCAGATAGCCATGCGCAGCATGAATCTGAATAGCCTGGAAGCCGGCGGCCACCGCACGGCCCGCCGCCGCGGCGAACGCACCGACCAGACCATGAATCTCATCCACGGACAGCGCGCGCGGCGTACGCAGCCCGCCGAACGCGATTTCAGACGGTGCCATGGTGGGCCAGCCGCCCGCCTCCTCCGGCACACTCTGACCGTCGTAACCAACGGCGAAGCAACCGGTCGAAGCCTTACGCCCCGCATGGTTGAGCTGGATGGCAGGCACCGCACCCGCCTCGCGAATACCGTCCACGATCCAGCGCCAAGCATCAATCTGCCCGTCTTCCCACAGGCCCAGATCGCACGGCGTGATACGCCCTTCAGGAGCCACGGCGGTGGATTCGACGATCACCATGCCGAATCCGCCGAACGCACGAGACACGTAATGCTGGTAGTGGAACGGCGTGGGCCTACCATCGCAGGCGAACGACGAATACGTGCACATCGGCGGCAACCAAATACGATTACGCACGGTCACTTCGCGCAGCGTCATTGGCGCAAACAGTCCCGGACGGTCCTTGCTGGCTTTCTTATCTGCCTTGCTCACAGCTTCCCTTTCCTCATAATCCTCATAATCATCGAACGATTCGCTCGTCTTGCCCGCGCCGGCCCGCTTCTTGGACCGTGCGTCGGATTTTGACTTCTTCCTACCGTGCCTACGGTTCCTCGATGCATCCTCGTGCTTGGTCTTCGGCTGCTTGGACTGTTCGCCGTCCGAAGACGAAGCCAGCGTCACCGCTTTGAGATCCGGCACGTCGAATCCACGAAAATCAAAATTCTCATGCGTCAGATCGTCGTTGCTCATCGTCCCCCCTTTCCAATGCGCGTTCATGGCGAATATTCGATGAACGCGCTGGCGTTGTCATTAAGTATTGTAAAACGGGCGTCACCTGAAACAGGTAACGCCCGCAAACTACGTAATTTGGGTATCGCAGTCGACTATGTTACGTAGACTCAGCCGGCCTGCAATCACCAAATGTCAAACGCCAATCACCAATCACTGGCCATCATTCGACCGCTCTGAATTGGTGCCCTGGGTTTGGGTGCTGTTTTGCCCAGTGTTCTGCGACTGAGACTGCGACTGGGATTGACCATTGGTGGTCGCCTGCGATTGGCCGTTGCCATTCGTAGTGGCCTGCGGCACGCTGAACGTTCGTCCGCCAATGCCCAGGTACTTGCCAGTCGTGGTGTACTTCGAGACGGGCTGGCCGTAATCGTTGTCAATCGGTATTTTCTTCTTGGAAATGTAGCTATTGAAGAAGTTGGTAACGGCCGGAGCTGCGATTGTCGAACCATCCCAATAGCTGTTGTACCGGCCGTTGATGGCAATGTTGGAAATACGGTTGGTGTACGGGTTCTGTGCATCGCCGACCACAGCGAACGCCGCAATCTGATTAGGAATGAACGATCCACCGGACACCGCAAGATCCTCACTGGTACCGGTCTTACCAAACGACTTACGCCCGTCAGCCAATCTGAATGACCAACCGGCACCATCCGGCCGCACCGTACCTTGGTTCAGGGTATAAGCGAGTGTTTGGATGATGGCCTTATCCACCGCCTGATGGCAGTTCGCGGATGGAACCTTGAGATCGTTGCCGTCCTTATCGGTCACCTTGCTGATGGCAATCGGGTTGCATTGCACACCATTCGAGGCGTATACGGCGAAGATGCTCGCCATGGTCAGCGGGGACACATTCACCGAGCCGATCATCATGGATGGTGTATACACCTGGGTTTTGTCGATGGTCTCACCCGTGGCGGCGTCATGGTATCCCAGTTCGGTCGCGGTGTCCGCCACCTTGCACAGTTTGAGGATGGCGCCCATGGAGGCCTGGGTGGTGTTGTGCGATCGCACCAGACCGAGGAACGGGCTTTCCGGGTTCACCGTGCCGGCGCCCATGGCGTTCGACACGTTCCACGAATCGGCACCGCCCTTGTAGTTGTTGCAGGCGAAGTCGGTCGTGGGGTACGTCGTGGTGGTCTGTAGGTTGTCGTTGATCGAATGACCCGCCTCCATCCACGCAATCAGGTTGATCGGCTTCCAAGACGAACCAATGGTCCAACCGGAGCCGCCGCCGTCCACCAGATCGACGGCATAGTTCTGGCCCGACTTGGTCGGATCGTTCGCGGCTGCCGGAGTGGCGTCATAGTAACGATTCAGGCCAAAGCTCAGCACCTCGCCGGTTCCCGGTTTGACTGCGGCCATGGCTATTTCCATGCCGCTGGGATCGTCCGGTGGAATGGTATTACGCGCGGTCTCCATCATCGTGGAATTCGCTTCCACATCCAACGTGGTGACGATCTTCAGGCCACCCTCCTGCAGCAGCTTGTTACGCTCCGCACGAGTCTTACCGAATTCTTCGGAGTTCTGGATGCGATGCACCACGAAATCACAGAAGTATGCGTAGTCGCCGGTGTCCTGGCAGCCGACGTTCACGGACTGCACCTTCAGCGTGTCCTTCAGCGGCGTGTCCACGGCTTCGGTGTACTGCTTCTGGGTGATGTACCCCTCCTGCAGCATCAGCTTGAGCACGATATTGCGCTGGTTCTCGCTTTCCTTCTGGTTCTCCTCGACCAGCGGATCGTACTGGCTCGGGTTCTTGGTGATAGCCGCGATGGTGGCGGACTGCACCACGTTCAAATCGGCGGCGGACACGCTGAAGTAGCGCTGGGCTGCGGTTTCCACGCCATACAGGTTGTTGCCGAACTGGGCGATGTTCAGATAGCCCTGCAGAATCTCGGCCTTGGAATACTTCTTCTCCATCTGCACGGAGATCAGCATCTCGCGAATCTTACGGGCGACGGTGTCTTCGGTGGCATGGTACTGGGCGATCGGGTCGTCGTCCTCGATCGCCTGCATGAGCAGCACGTTCTTGACGTACTGCTGGGTCAGCGACGAACCACCCTGCTGGGAGCCTTTGACGAGGTAGGTCTGCACGAACGCACGCATCACGCCTTGCACGTCGACGCCGGCGTGAGTCCAGAATCGACGGTCCTCGCGCGCCACCACTGCCTGCTGCATGGTTTTGGAAATCTTCTTCAGCGGCACGACGATACGGTTTTGGTTGTAGAACGTCGCGATAACGGTGGAACCGTCTCGCGCGTACATCGTCGACTTCTGAGGCAGACTGGTCACATCGAAGTCCACGTTTTCTACCTTGAGCGACGGAATCACCGCTTTGGCGGCTTTATTGGCACCGACCACACCCGGTACAAACAACACGCTGGCCGCCACGCCACCGCAGACGGCAAGCATGATATAGGCCAAGAGGAGAACAAGCACACGTTGGAGAGTGAGGGACTTCTTTTTGGGCATGGGCCCCATTCTAAATGGGGTGCCCTACCAACCGGGCTCGCGGTCAGCTCCCGTGAACATATCATCACAAGAACCGCACTAGCGTACCATTGGCTGGAAGTCAGCCGAACGGTCAGCGCCGCGAGCGTCGAATCAGCATGCCTGGCTGGAAGATGATGATCGATCGACCGTCACGTGCGATCCATCCGCGGTTGGAAAAGTCCATCAACGCCTTGTTCACGGTCTCACGACTGGAGCCCACCAGTTGGGCCAGCTCTTCCTGAGTCAGGTCATGCGGCACTTTGAGGCCCTGTTCCACCGGCTCGCCGAAACGTGAGCCCAAGTTGAGCAATGTCTTGGCCAGACGCGCCGGCACATCCATGAATACCAAGTCGGAGATGCGTTCGTTGTTGCCGCGCTGGCGGTTGGCCATGACCTGCAACATGTCGATGGCCACACGCGGATGCTCATCAAGCCATGCGAACAGGGCATCATGCTCCAGCCAGACCACGCGCGTGCCATGGCTCATGGACACCGCGGACGCGGTGCGCGGGCCACCATGAGGGTCGAATACCGGAATCTCGCCAAGCACTTCGCCCGGCGCGTGGATGGACAGCAGCTGCACGCGGTCATCGGAAGAAGTGCGAATCAGCTTGACGCGCCCCTGCTCCAGTAGATACATGCGCTGATCGGTATCGCCTTCGGAGAAGATATAGTCGCCCTTATCGAAGGTCGCACGCTTCAAATGCGGCAGCAGCTCCTCGGCTTCGGCTGGCGATACCTGCTTGAACAATGCCGTATGCAGCAGGATGTTCTCCTCGTCAGCAAAAGCGTTTGGCGTTTCCAAGCTCATCGCACCATCCTTATTGTCCTACGACCGTCGTCGGCCATCCGTCATATTGTAACGCGCCCCACAGGTTTCGTCAGAAGCATGCCATCATTCGTCACTTCATGTGTGGCGCGATCCGATAGCCGTACGACATGCTGACGAATGTGTTACCGCGAAAAACGGCACTGTCGCGGTTACCGCGCTCGCCCATGACAAAACCACGCACGGCCACCGGCAAAATCGTATACGGCCATCGGTGAAATCACGCCGCAAACCAGTCAATAAGGTGTTCGACGATGTGTTCGCGGCTGAGACCCGTCTGGCTTTTCATCGGGTCCACGCGTTTGACTGCTGATTTCACCGCTTTGTCTGACATCTTCTCGCGACTGGTGTTGAGCACACGGCTCATCTTGGCCGCATCGATGTCATATGACATGGTCACATGGTGCAGCACCGCGCCGCCTGAGCCTACGGGGAAGCGCCGTTGCGCCGCTCCCCCGATCTTGCCGTACTGCGAGGCGATATCATTGAGGCCCGCGAACCGCACATCCAAGCCAAGTTCGCGCAGCGCTTCGACCAGCCACCAGTCACAGAGCCGGTAGGATTCTTCGATGCTTACGCCCTGAACGAAATCGAGCGGTGCATACAGAGAATAGGTAATGGTGTTGCCCGGTTCGATAAACATCGCGCCACCACCCGTGCAACGGCGCACCACGTCGAAACCGAGCTGCTCGGCAATGTCCAGATTCACCTCGTCCTGGGCCGATTGGAAACGGCCGATGACCACAGCCGGGCCCGCCCACTCCCAGAACCGTATGGTCGGCTGTCGTGTTCCTGCTGCGACTTCACGCGCCCAGGTCTCGTCAATGGCCATTTGCTCGTCCGGAGTACGCGGATGGTCGTGGATCACGGTGAGTTGAGGTCTGAGGGCGTTCCAGCGCTCCCGGTATTCAGAGCTTTTGTCGGGCTGCTTGGTTTGTGTATTGATGGATGCCGGGGTGTTCGGCGCATCGGGGCTGACCACCCCCACCCGCTGCGCGGGAGCCCCCACCAGCGGGGGCAAGTTGCTGCTTACGGCTCGGCTATATGCGGTTTTGATGGCAACTTCATCTGTGCCGATAATTTGGCAACTAGGGTGAGCGTCCAATACGGACCGCAATGAATCATCACTAATTAGAGCCTGTTCCAAGTCACGCAACAAAGCATGAGATTCGGCATCCGAAACTGATTCAATAAAGAAATCACCGCTGATATGGCATGACTGTGCGGTGCCGTCATCATCGACGGATACGGTCACGGCGACTAGTTTGCCGCCAACGGTTTTGCATTCCCCATGTCGCATTTGCATGCAACTCAGTATAAACTTGGCTCCCCTCTGGAGGGGAGCCAAGTGGGACATCACATGCGGGCCAGAATGTCCTTGCCGACCTGGTCGGTGGAGCGCACGGTGGAGCCGAGCTCCTCGATGTCCGCTTCGACGGCGGTGTGAATCTTCTTGGCCGCATCATCAAAGCCGAGATGCTCGAGCAGCATGGCGGCGGAGAGGATGGCGGCGGTCGGGTTGGCCTTGTTCTGACCGGCGATGTCCGGAGCGGAACCGTGAATCGGCTCGAACATGGACGGGAACTCGTCGGAGGCGTTGATGCAGCCGGAGGCGGAGTAGCCCACGCCGCCCACCACGGAGCCGGCCTCATCGGTCAGAATGTCGCCGAAGAGGTTGTCTGTGAGAATCACATCGAAACGGCTCGGGTCGGAGACCAGGAAGATGGTGGCCGCATCGATGTGCTGGTAGTCGTGGGTGACCTCAGGGTATTCCTCGCCGACCTTGTCGACGATGCGTTGCCACATATCACCGGCGTTGACGAGCACGTTCTTCTTGTGCACCAGGGTGACGTGCTTCTTGCGCTTCATAGCGAGCTTGAAGGCGTAACGCACCACACGCTCCACACCGTATGCGGTGTTGATGGACACCTCGGTGGCCACCTCCTGCGGGGTGTTGCGGCGCACCGCGCCGCCGGCGCCGCAGTACAGACCTTCGGTGCCTTCACGCACCACCACGAAGTCGATGTCGCCGGGGTTGGCGAGCGGCGAGGTGACGCCCTTGTACAGCTTGGAGGGACGCAGGTTCACGTACTGGTCGAGGTCGAAGCGCAGCTTGAGCAGCAGGCCGCGTTCCAGAATGCCGGCCTTGATGCGCGGATCGCCCACGGCGCCGAGCAGAATCGCGTCGTTGGCCTTGATGCGCTCCTCTTCGTCCTCGGGCAGGATCGCACCATCGCGCAGATAACGCTCGGCACCCAGATCGAAGTTCTCGTACTCGAAGTCAGCTACGCCTTCAGCGGCCTTTTCCAAAGCTTTCTGAGCCCACGGAGTGACTTCCTTACCAATACCGTCGCCGGGAATAACGGCGATTTTATATGTCTTTGCCATAGTTCAAGGAGCCTACTCGCGCAACCACCTGCCGGCCCGAACCCGCTCAGCTAGTGGACACAACCAACATGCGTATCGTGTCGAGACATTCATTAGGTCATTTTAGTGTTCATTAGGTCGGTGTGGGTTCATTTCAGGGACTGAAATGGCGGCATTTCAGTCTCACATAGAAGAGGACACCGACCTAATGAACGACGAAATGACCTAATGAGCGAGCCCCATCACATCCATGCACCAAGCGTTCTCATAGGAAACCTCTTCCCATTGTTTGTAACGCCCGGATAGACCGCCGTGACCGGCCTCGACCTCGATCTTAGCCACCGCGTCCACGCCGGCGGACTGCAGACGAGCCAGCCATTTGAGCGGCTCTACGTACAGCACGCGGGTGTCGTTCATCGAGGTGGTGATGAAGATTCTCGGGAATTGCGCGGCGGCGACCGCGCCGGCGGCAGCCCCATCAGCACTGCCGTCACCGGCAGCCTCGTCGTCGCCGCCCTCGAGTACGGCCACCGGCACATTCTCGTATGGCGTGTACGACTTCATGTACTGATACACCTCAGGGTCATGCAACGGGTCTCCCCATTCGTCCCATTCGGTGACGGTCAACGGCAAGTCCGGATCAAGAATGGAGGTCAACGCGTCCACGAACGGCACATCCGCCTCAACACCGGCGTAGCATTCGGGTGCCATATTGGCAATCGCGCCCATCAGCAGGCCGCCAGCGGATCCGCCGTTGGCCACGGTGCGCCAAGCATCAGCCAAATGCGCCTTCTGCAGCGCGCGCGTGGCGTCCACGAAGTCCTCAAAGGAATGCTTCTTGTTCAGTCTGCGCCCCTGTTCATACCAGGCACGTCCCATTTCGCCGCCACCGCGAATGTGCGGCACGGCGTACAGCACACCGCGATCCAACATGCTCAGACGAGAGACCGAGAACCCCGGATCGGAGGAAATCTCGTATGCACCATATCCGGTAATGAACATCGGCGAATCCTGCGCCGGGCAATCGCGGTGCCAGACAAGGGAAACAGGAATGCGTTCGCCGTCGCGCGCGGTAATCCACACACGGCGTTCCATGTAATCGCGTGGATTGAAGTCGCCCAGCACGGTGGCTCGCTTCAGCAGCGCATCTTCGCCGGTGGCGGGATCGATTTCGTGCAGCTCGCCCGGGCGGGTGTAGCTGGCGAACGAGTAGCGCATGCGCGGCGCCTCATACGAGGGGTTGCCGCCGACGCCGATGGTGTACAAGCGCCGGGTCTCACCGGGCAGGTGGTCGTCGCTGGCACCATCGGAAGATGACGTGTGATCCGTGGGGGCCTCATCTTCGGTCCACAAGATTTCGCCATGATCGCCGGTGAAGTTTTCGCGATCGGCGGCGACCATGTCCCAGTCGTCCTCCAGGGCAGGCGGCAGCAATTCCGTAAACCGCCACGGCCGTCCGGCCAGGAAGTCGGCGGCGGCCGCGCTCTTGGTCATGTATGCCACGTGCGGCTGGCCGTCGGCACGGTAGCTCAGGGACACAAAGTTGCGATGCAACGCGATACCTTCGATGCCCAGACCGTGGGCACCCTGCAATATCGCCGGATTGGCGGCGTTGAAGTATGCCTCGGTAATCGGCTTATCCGGCTCACCATGTTCACAGCCGTACGGCGACCCGGCGGCGATGCACACGCCTTCGCCGAGTCGGTACGGCGGCTCATGGCCACGCATGTCAATGACGTCGATTTCGAAATTCGGATTGGCGGCGTTGTGATAGACCACGGCGAGCGGCACATCCGCACCGTTCTCCCCCGCGCCTTCAAAACAGGCAAAGCTCACATCATATTCAATATCGTTCTGACGTGGAATGAAGGCTTGGAATTCGCCTTCAGGCGTGGCCACCGGCAGCATCAACACTTCGGTGGTGGTTTTGGAACCGGTGCCGATCACGATATTGCGCTCATCAAAACTGATGCCGACGCCCACCCAGAACCGTTCATCGGTTTCTCGGTACACGCACACATCCGATTCGACCGCCGTGCCAACACGATGCCGCCACACGGCGAGCGGCCGCCAGGAATCATCCAATTCCACCCAGAACACCCATTGGCCGTCCGGCGTGAAGCATGCGCTGCCAATGCCAGTGAACTGTTCGGGCAGTTCGCTGACCGGCTCCCCGATCTCCAGCCCGGCAAGGTCGCGGATGCGGAAATCATATCGTTCGTCTCCCGCAACATCCACGCCGTACAGCATCCAACGGCCATCCTTGCTCAGATCCAAGCCGCCGAGCCGGAAGAAGTCATGCCCCTCGGATTCCTTGTTCGCATCAAAAACGACCTGTTCACCGGGCATGGAGCCGGGCGCGCCTTGCGGATCCACGACCGGCGGGTCCCAGTCATCGGCATCGCGCACGGGGATGCGGCATTGCACGCCATACTGTTTGCCCTGCTGTGTGCGGGTGAAGTACCAGTAATCGTTGACGCGCGTAGGAACAGACATATCGGTCTCTTCCACATGCGATTTCAGCTCTTCAAACAACGTATGCCGGAAATCCGCCAGATGCGCCATGCGACGCTCGCAGTACTGGTTTTCGGCAGCTACGTAGCTGCGCACATCATCGGAGTCTTTGTCTCGCATCCACTCGTAATCGTCGTCGAAAACGTCACCGTGGAATTCGCGGCGCTTCGGCTCGCGCTTGGCGTAAGGCGGCATCGCGGCCGCGGCGTTTGTGCTCTCGTCAGTCATACCACGCGATTATAGGCGAGGCACCACACCGGGACGCATTCGGCGTTCATCACGCCGCGCTTATCGCAACACCGTCTTCAGATACGGCAGCATGGTCTTCAGAATGTTTGAGCCGGTGGTGCCGGTGAATACTGGTACATCGGTTACCGGAGTCGGCTGGGTCGAGGTGAGTCCCGTCACCGACGCCAATCCGGTTGATTCGCGCGGGCTCAACTCACGAATGACGATCGCCAGTACACGTCCGGGATATCTGCGGGCGATGGTGGCGTACGTGGTCGGGTCCTTCTGCCCGTCATCGCCCACCAGAATGAACTTCATGTCCGGGAAGTCGGCCATAAGTTGTTCGGCAAACTCAAGTTTGTGCTGGGGGCCGGTGGGCACGAAGGTCTTGGGCCTCGGGTCGAGGTCGCGCAGCAGCAGCGGACCTTCGGGAAAACCATGGTCAGTGATGAAGTTGCGAATCGAACTCTCCACATTCCAGGGCGATGTCGAAAGATAGAAGAACGGTGCGCCGGGGAACAAGTCGGCGATGCGGGTGAACAGCACGCTCATGCCCGGCACGGAGGCTTTCTTCTTGGGGTCGAGGAACAGCAGGTTGTACGCGGCCTTCCACGGCACCGGGGCCTGCGTGATCATGATGGTGTCGTCCACATCGGAGATGATGCCGACTTTGGCACTGGCCGGGATGGTGTACAGGTTGGCGCTCACGGGTTTGCGGTTGGCCACGCTGTAGGAGACGCGATGGATGCCGGGCACCAGACGATGCTCGGCCACGAGGTCGAGGTATCCGGCGGAATCGGAGATGGCGTATTCGCTGCCGAGATCGCGCGTGCGGTCCACCTTGTCATAGACCTCGGAGACGCCGATCTGCACGGTGTTGAGCGGCATGCCATCAATGCTGGCCTGCACGTGGGTGCGCGGTGCGGGCACGGCAAGCATGCCGCGGATGCCGCGGATCAGTTCGCCGGATTGCGCATGCTTGGGGGCGTATACCGTGCGGCAGATCAGACGCGAGTAATCACCGGTGCCATAACCCACATAGGGTTCCACTCGCGGATACCAGCCCCATTGGCGCACCACCTGAGTGGAGATGCGTGACCATACGCCGAACACGCGGGTGACGGCACGACGTATGAATCGGGTGATCGGCGGCTTGACCTCGATGCGCTCACGCTTGGAGGGGGTGTCGAACGTCGTGGCAGCCTTGCGTGCGGGAATCGGCACGGTGGGCATGTCATCGGAATGTTCAGCATTGCTGGCATTGTCGGCACCATTGGCGGATGCCTTGACGTCAGAGACTGGCGCGGTGGCGGACAGCGCTGCATTGCGAGCAGCAGCATCCCAAGGCAGTCGCTTGCCTGCCGCCTCAAAATCCTCGCGTGGGCTTCTCATAGACACCAATATAGGCCATACGCCTCATTTTCTTGGCTCCCCTCCATAAGAGGCACGATGCATATAGGTTTGATGCCACATACTGGCTCCCCTCAGGGCGGGGAGCTATGGGTGGAACTACCGCACGACCTTCGCGTATTCGTCGGCGCTCAGCAGCTCCGGCTCATCGTCGTCAAGCTCGACCTTCAGCAGCCAGCCTTCGCCGTACGGATCGCCGTTGACCACGGACGGGTCGTCCGCCACGTCACGGTTCACATACTTGACCGTACCCGCCACGGGGCTGATCAACGGCTGGACGGCCTTGGAGGATTCAAGCTCCACGATCTCGTCGCCGGCCTCCACACGGGCGCCAGGCTCAGGCAAATCCACGAACACAAGTTCGCCAAGCTGGTCGGCGGCGTATTCGGTTATGCCGATAATTGCGGGGTCGACCGAACGGTCCACCCAAGCATGCTCCTCGGAGTATTCGAGGTGGTCGGGAATGTCGAGGTTCAGCGGCTGTTCGTTTTCGTTGTCATCACTCATAGTCATAAGCTTAACCTATCTTCGCGGTCCGTCACAGCTCGCGACCGAGCCATTCCTCAATCATGTAGCGGGCGATGGTGGCGCGGCCCGGCGCCGCCATACGGCCGGCGATGAGCTCGGCCGTGTATTCGTCGCGTGTGACCCATCGCGCGGTCATGGTCTCCTCGCCGTCCACATGCACGTCGGTGGTGATCGCATGTGCCTTGAACGCCATCATCAGCGAAGCCGGGAACGGCCACGGCTGCGAGCCCAGGTACCGTACCTCGCCGAGCTGGATGCCGGTCTCTTCCATGGCCTCGCGGCGGCAGGCGTGTTCAAGGTTCTCCCCCGCCTCCACAAATCCGGCGGACACCGAATACAGCCTCGAATCCTTCCATGCCGCGTTGTGTTGCAGCAGCAGACGGTCGTGCCCGTCCACGATGGCGGTGATGACCGCCGGCTCCACGCGCGGGAACAGCACACGGTTGCCGTCCGCCTCGTTGGTGCATCGCTGCGCCCATCCGGCGAGCGCCGGCCGGACCGCCGCGCCACAGGTGGGGCAGAACCGCTGGCGGCTGTGCCAGATGCTTAAGGTGATGGCACTGGTGGCTTGCCCAGCCTCGCGCGCGTTGGCGTGAGGGGCGAATCCGCGCAGGTCCACCCAGTCGAACCGGGTCACGGCCTGTTGCAGCAGCGTGGGCTTCGGGACCAAGGGTTGTACGGGCGCGCCGACCGAACCATCGAAGGCATCGTCCGCACCTTGTCCGGCCGAATCCGGTACACCGAGCGGCCCGGCGATTTTGGCTGCGGCTACGCCGCCATTGCCCTTGGTATTTCCCGGCTGCCGTATTCCGGCGGCAGCACCTCCGCTGATGCCGTTCTTGCCCAGCGCGCCGTCCACGGTGCCGGAATCCTGGGTGCCGAGCACGCCGCCTGCAGCACCGGAAACACCAGCAATCCCGCCAACACCGGGAACACCGGCTTCCGGCACGCGCGTGATATCCACGGCGACCACGGATTCGCCGCGCGCCCCGACATAGGAGCCGAGGAACATGGCGACCGCTTCGGGGTAGCGTGCCAGTTCGGCGGACACATAGGCGCCCGGCAACGTGGCGAGCCGCATTTTCACGTTCTCATAGTCCACGAGCTCGCCTTGGCCGCGCGGTACGGCGACAAGTCCGCCGCGCGTAAGCACGACTTTGGTGGTCGGCTCAGCCAACAGCTCGTCGATCAGACCGGGTTCACCGCGCCGGTCCACCTGATAGTCGATGTCACCTTGCGCGAGCGGCAGGAACGGCAGCGCATGGGTCAGCGCCAGGGGCGAAAAATGAATGTCAGTGCCCATCGAGGTCTCCTATGCGTTCTTCTGCGCGTTCTGCACGCGCCTGACGAGCGAGAGCAGTGCTCGCGCCACGGTATCCGGATGTTCGACGGCACTGAAATGGCCGCAGTCCGGAATGTCGATGAATTCGGCGCCGGCGATTCGCTCGGCGAGCGGACGCATCACACTCGGATTGCTGGAGGGGTCCAGTTCGCCGGACACCACCAGGCTCGGTGCGCTGATCGTTTCCGGCACCGCCCCCAGTTCGGGCCGGCCATAGGTCATGCGCTGACGCCAGGCCAGACCAGCCGGGTTCTGTTCGTTGATCCAGCCGGTCATGGTCGCGATGAATTCAGGAGTCTTCTTGACGGTGGAATCGCCATCGGCCGGTTGCGCGAAGTGCATGACCGGTTCGACCGAGTTCGTCTGTTCGGCGGCGTCCGCCATCTTCAGTCGGTTCTCTCCGCCCACGCCGTCGGACGCGGCCATCGTGTCACACAAGGCCAGCCCGGCCACCGTTTCGGGGTACAGGCGCTGGATGTCCATCGCCACGTAGCCGCCCATCGACAGTCCGACCCAGATCGCCTGCTCGTAGCCGGCGGCCTTGATCAGGTCCACGTAGGCTCCGGCCAGGCGATCCAGCGCCTCGCTGTACGCGCCGTTCGCCATGCGGGGGCCAGAATCGGCATCGCTCGGCACCGGGGATGCGCCGGAGCCGGCCATATCCGGCGCCCAAATCGGGAAGTCCGGCACATCGTTCAGGTCGGCGGAGTCGGCGAGCGCCTTCGCGCACACGTCCCACATGCGGTGGTCCACCGGGTAGGCGTTCATCAGCACCACCGGCACGCCTTCGCCATCGCGATAGATATGATTGGCCAATTCGATTGCCATGAATTACTCCTTCACATTCACGTCCCACCAGCGGGAAGCAAAACAACTGTCAGATTCCGGCCCAGGCCAACGCCTGCCGCACGATGCGCCCGTGGCCGTTGACCATCTGCGCCACGAACGTGTTCATTACGTCGCTCTTGGGATCCACCCATTCCACGTCCAGCGTCTCGTCCTGCGGCTTGCAGTCGCCGGCGATGGGCACCATGTAGCACAGGGCGATGGCGTGCTGGCGCGGATCGTAGTATTCGCTCAGTCCCGGCGTGGGGAAGAATTCGGCCACGGTGAATGGCTGGAGTCCGACCGGCAGCAGCGGCAGGGCGATGTCGCCCAGGTCCTTGGCCACATTGCGGGCGATGGCCTCGCGCAGCGTCTCGTGGTACAGCACACGGCCGGTGATCAGCGTGCGCTCAATGGACCCGTCTTCGGAAACGCGCAGCAACGAGCCGACCTGGGCAATGCGCCCCATTTCATCGGTACGCACCGGCACTATCTCCACGTATGCGATGGGCATTTGGTGGCGGACCCGGTTGATATCGGCCGGTCCAAGCCACCCCGGAGGATTGCCATGGCCCGAACCGCCCCCGTGAATGAAGTCCTCGGGCGTGATGTTGTCGAATTCGCCGCGGCCACGCCCGGCATCGTAATCGCCCTCATCGGGCACTTCATCATTCATGACTGGCATGGTCTCATTATCTCGCGCATTGATGAACATGGGCACAATTCACCGAAAAAATGTCTGTGAATTCTCAACAAAGCGCCTCATCGCCTCCATGCGCCCACAATCCATTCAGCTTGGGGCACAAGCTTTTGCCGAAATGTTGGGTGGTGCTGGGAAACTGGTACACAGCATCAAGCACTGTGTTTGAGGAAGGAACTTCAATGGCCACCACCGCCATCACTTCAGCTGAGTTTGAGAAGACCATTACTGACAACGAAATCGTGTTCGTTGACTTCTGGGCCACTTGGTGCGGTCCATGCCGAGCATTCGGCCCGATTTTCGAAGCTGCGTCCAACGAGCCGGAGAATGCGAACATCGCTTTCGTCAAGGTGGACATCGACGCCAATCAGGATCTGGCTCAGGCTGCCGGCATTCAAGCTGTGCCTACGCTGATGATTGCCAAGCAGGGCGAGGTCATCTTCCAGCAGGCCGGCGCGCTGCAGGCCTCCGATCTGGACGACCTCATCGCCCAGGCCAAGGCGCTGGATCTGGCCGCCGCCAAAGCACAGCAGGCAGCGCAGGAGCAGCAGTAAGCCTTATCACACTGCGGCAACGGAAGCGCGGAAAAGCCCATATATAGCGCTTCCTTGCACTGCTAACTACTACATATGCCATCCGTGGCGGATCGAACACCCACCACGGTTTTTTATTCATCCACTCAACGTCCTATGATAGAGAGCAGTGTGTACCCAACCAAGGAGCGCAATGTCGAAGCACGCTGAGCGGACCTCATTCGTCAAAACCCTGTCTCGGGGCCAGTGGGCGAAGATCGCGGCAGCCGTGGCCGCAGTGGGTCTCATTGCCACTGCAGGCGTTATATCTCGCGACTTCTATCAGTCGAGCACCGCTACACCTTCCATCACCCCAACCTCATTCTCCGCCACTGATGGTGCAGCTTCCCGTTCGGCATCCCGCGGCGCGCTCAAGAGCACCACCTACGTGACCGTCAAGGTCAATGGCAAGTCTCGCGTGGTTCTCGGCGAAAAAGCCAACATGACCACCGTCAAGGATGTGCTGGAAACCGGCGATATCGTCCTCGATCCGGAAGACAGCGTGACTCCGAGCCTGGATTCCAAGGTCAGCGAGTCCACAGTCATTTCCATCAACCGCGCCAACACCACGGTGGAGACCACCGACACCGAAATCGCCTTCAATGAAGTGCGCAAGGAGACCTCGAGCCTGCCCAAGGGCCAGGAGAAGGTCGAGACCGAAGGCGAGAAGGGCGTGATGGAGACCACGTCTCTGGTAACCCGCTCCGGCGATCAGGTCGTCTCCTCCAATGTGTTCACCTCCTGGGTCAAGAAGGCTCCGGTCGACAAGGTGATTCTGGTTGGTACCGCCACCGTGTCTTCGCCCAGCGCCGCCAGCCTCGGCACCACCACGCCGGCCGGCGAGATTCAGTCCTGGGCGCATGACTACCTGATTTCCAACGGCTACTCCGAGGCCGACTTCACCGCCGCCAACTTCATCATCAGCCACGAATCCGGCTGGAGCCCCACCGCCACGAACCCGTCTTCAGGTGCTTATGGCCTGCCGCAGGCGCTGCCGGGCAGCAAGATGGCTTCCGCAGGTGCAGACTGGCAGACCAACTACCAGACCCAGTTCAAGTGGTTTGTGAATTATTGCAAAGACCGCTATGGCTCGATTTCCGGCGCGTACGCGTATTGGCAGGCGCACAAGAGCTACTAAGCCAGCCAAATCAACACGTACACAACAGGTTCCGCGCCGCAAGGAGACTGAGTGAAACCCGGCCCAAACGCCGAGCGAACTCATGCGCATGATGCCGGTTCCCAATCATCGGGGACCGGCATCGGCATTTCTGCGCCTTATCAGCCGAATCCTCGCATTATGCAACGCCCTAGAGGTCACTTTTACCGTGTCATACGAAGTGCCCTCCACAACTGATTATGCGAATCCGTGACGGCATAGCGGCACAAAGCACGCGTATATTGAGCTGGTTTGCAACAGCAAATGGTGGAAATGCGCACTACTGTTATTCGCGGTTCCTTTGACAATTAGGCTAGAGCACAATCACTTACGGCTTCGGCTCATCTTCCGGTTTCGTCCCCTGACCAGCCGCCGGGTCGCCTGTCCCCTCATCGTCTGGTTGTTTTTGCTGTTGCTGTTGCTGCTGCAACAACTGCTGCTGCCTTAATCGTGCATAATAATCATTCAGAGCTTTCTGCCGCGCTGCTTCTCGCTGAGCTTCAACAGCTGCACTGTAGTTTGCCATGGACGTGTTGACTGCATCCATGGACGCAGTCAACGTGTTGACGGCATCCTGCATGGCCTTTACGTCAGTACCCTGCTGGGACAGCACGGTATTGGCGTTGGCGATGTCGCTTTCCAGCGTCACTCGCGTTGAATTATCGTCGACGGCATACAGGCTGTTGTCCAGCAAAGTCTGAGCCTCGGCTATCTTGCCCTGCAACGCCTGCTGAGCGTTAGCCTGATCCTTGGCGTTCTTGCTGTCCGTCACGGCCTTTGCCGCGGCAGTAATCGCAGTGGCGTTCTTCTTGGCGGTCTTGGTCTGGCTAGTGGCCGTCTTGGCATATTCCTTGAGGTCCGACGTAGAAGCTGAAGTCTTGCACTCCACCGCTTCCACGTTCTTTACCGCAGCAACTGCCTTCTTCAGCGTATCTATGGTCGCGCCGTCAGCCACTTGATCAGCTGTAATGCTTTGAGCACTCTTGGCGTCGGCCAACGCCTTGGCCAGCGCCTTCTGAGCGGTGGAATTCTGGTCCACGGCCTCAGTACATGCCGTCAACGCATCCTGATGCAGCTGATGGCTTTCCCGACGCTGCTCGCTGAAACGCCAGTACCATACACCACCAATGATCGCTGCAATCACCACCAGCGCAACAATCACCGAAATGATAATGCCCTTGGTCCTCTTCTTGCCGCCCTTACCGCCGCGAGGAGTCTCTGCCACACGGTCTTCTTCCGGCTCCTCCACCGGCTCAGGGTTCTGTTCAATGGCACTGAAGTCGATGTTCAAATCGTCTATGGCACTATCACGTTGCGGCTTGTCATCAGAAATCGGCGCAAAAAGCGGCAGCGTCGCATTATTATCCTGCTGAGGCGACTGAGCACTTTCCGCAGTATCAGGTGCCGCAAAAGTCATCGGGGCAGTAGCCACAGCATCGGAAGGGGAAGAGGCATCGCCAGCAGTATTCGCCGCACTCGCAGTAGGCCATTCCAATACTTCGTCAAAGCTGGGGAAGACGGACTGAACGCCACCCGCAACAGTCCCCGTACCATTGTCACCCTGCGCAATACCGCCGTCGTTCTCGTCGAACGAGATGGGCGGTATATCCCAGGAGGTATCGACGATGTCACCGCGAGCCGGCGACGCAGAGGAACCAGATTCCGCGTTCGGTTCAGGGCGTTCGCCTGTTCCCATGCTCTTCTCATTCCTTTGCATCATTGAAGTCATTCCAAACTGTCAGTTTATCCAGCCCTATGCCGAGCGTGCCAGCTGGTATTCAAGAATGTCACAATTCTTTACTATTCGATATACAGCCAGCACCATAAATCCAACAACTCAGTCTTATAACAGTAAACCGTGCGGCACAGAAGTACCGCACGGTTCATATTGCAAGACGATCGGCAAACGCCAAACTATTACTTGCGGGCTTTCTTCTCGCCCTTGCTCTTGGCGCCCTTATGAGAGCTGTGCTTGTTGCCGTCCTCGTAATAGTAGTAGTAATAGTTCTTCGAGTGTATCTTCTTCGGATCAGCGAAGTTGAAGATGAAGCCGAGAATCGGCACTTCAGCGGTCTGCAGAGCCGTAGCGGTGTTCTTCAGCTCCTTCTTCTCCACTACGCCCTTACCAGTCACGAGCACCAGACCGCCAGCCATACGTCCGAACACGGTGGCGTCGTTGGCCACGGACAGCGGAGCAGTATCGATAATCACGTAATCGTACTGGGTGAGGGCCTGCTCGACCATTTCCTTCATGAGATCGGAGTTCAGCAAGATGCTGGCGTTAGCCGGGCGCTTGCCAGCAGGCATGATGTGCAGGTTCGGCTTCCAATACTTCTGAATGACATCGGCCGGGGACGCCTGGCGAGACAGCACGTGAGACAGGCCCACGTGGCCTTCAATGCCGAGCTTGTGGGCCATGGACGGGTGGCGCAGATCGGCGTCGATAAGCAGCACGCTCTTGCCTTCCTCGGCGAGAGCCACGGCAACGTTGGAGGAAACCGTGGTTTTACCTTCGGACGGATCGGTAGAGGTGATGACCAGCAGTCGGCCATGACCCTGCGTGGCAGTGGTGGTAAGGAACGACAGGTTCGTACGAATACGACGGAATTCCTCGGCCTCGCTACCGGCCGGCTGAGCGACTACGACCGGGCGGCTGTCGTCAAGAATCGTGGCCTGTGGCACAGTACCCAGCGAAGAAGCGTGGGTCAGCTCACGCACGTCATCGGTGGAGTCCACCTTGGTGTTGAGGATGTCCTTCAGCAGGGCAACGCCAATGCCTACGATGAGGCCGAGAATCAGGCCCGCGGCCAGATACAGCGGAATGTTCGGGGAGCTCTGCCCGGTAGGAGTCTGAGCCTTCTGCACTACCGTGAGCTTGACGGGAGAGCCGCTGGAAGAGGAGTTGTTGTACAGGTCAGAGGAAATCTGATCGGAGAGGTTCTTCGCCACGCTGTTGGCGATGTCGGCCGCTTGCTGCGGATCGCCGACTTCCGCCGAGATGTCCACCATGAACGTGTTCGTGGGGTTCGTAGCGGTCACCACGCCGGCAAGATCGGTCGTGGTCATATCCAGGCCGAGGTCCTTAATGACGGGCTGGAGCACGGCTTCGGTCTTTACCAGTTCCGGATACGTCTTGATCTGGGTGTTCAAATAATTGGCACCATAGCTCATATCGTTGGAGGTCTGCGTCTCGCCGGACTGACCGGCATACGTGGCGAACACTTCAGCCGTAGCCGTGTACTTCGGCGGCATGATGAACGTGACAGCTGCGACTGCAGCAAACACCACCACGAACGAGATAATCGCAGACGCGAGATGCTTGCGAACGATCTGCAGCAAATCAGCGATGGTCAATGTTCTTCCTTGCCTCTTCGGGAAATTCTCACAGATAGTCTATAACTTAGCATCTACCGGGGAACTTCTCGAGCTTTTGTATCCTTGTGAACAATGAGACCAAAACCCTTGATACAACTGCAGAATAACTGTACACAATCGCAATCACAATGTATTGTAATTCAAATTATCATTCATTACAATCAAAATTGTCAATAATACTTATGCAGTGTGAAGGAGTATATTATGGCATCCTTGCTTCAAGGATTCAAAGAAGTTCAGCTAGTTAAGCCCGTTGGCAAAACGGTAATGACCGTTACCGATTCCGTTGTACGTTTTAATAAGGCCACCGCAGAAGTGCTGAATTTTCCAGCACAAGTTAAGATCCTTATTAACGATAAAACCAGACAAATTGCCGTCACGCCGACTACCGCTAAGGCGGATAATGCCGTGAAATTCAGCAAGGGTGAGGGCAAGCAGACTACGTCTGTAAGTATCAAGGATGCTGTGCTTGTTGGAGCAATTTCCAAGTACTTCACGCTTGTCGAAGCTCCAGAAGGCGAGGTCTCTTTCGCCTCCGTCAACGGCACTGCTTACCCGGAAGACAAGACCGTGATTTTTGATGTCGCAAACGCCACTGCCGGCACCATGAAGCGCCGCGGCCGCAAGAAGGCTGAGTGATTTCTGCTTAATTCGCGATTATACGAATACTGTAAAAGCCTGGATTTCGAATTAATGATAATTCAGGCTTTTAATTTCCCAAAAACCAGCATGGCTTGGGTTGAACAATACATGCACCAGCCCCACGGAGAGGATCTAAACGGCTGATTGGCCCATAGATTATTCAGTTTTTGTAAGCGACTGCCAATTACTTGGTGGGAGTTTAAAAGTACTTCATGAAAGTGAACGGTTGACCGATCCCCATCACCTCACCCACACATGCAACTGGTACAGTTCTCACGGAGGATACGGGAGGGAACCAAGTATGTCCACACCGAACAATACGCAGCTCGGCAACAAGTCAGTTCAAGAAAAACGCAGAAACTCCGGTCATTGCCCCGCGCTACAGCGTGGGGCAATGACCGAGACGCTGACTCGTATCACCATCACCCCATCAGACATGTTGATGTTTGCCGCAGTGGCCATGCTGCCATTTGATGGCACAAAAATCGGCATTCCACTCCCCTATTGGACGCCAATCTCCCCCTGGTTGTTCACCCTGTACACAATCATCAACTGGCGATACTTGCGCGATACCTCACGCCGCTTCCTGCCGTTCTTCCTCTTTCCCTGCTACTAGTGCTCACATCCGTATACGGCTGGCAGTCATATGGAATACACGCCAGTGCAACCGCAAAGTCATTCATCTCCATATTGTTAGGGCTGGCGTGCTTGGCTTCGCTCGACATCGCGATCCGCATTAAACGTGTACCTGTACGAACATTGTTAACTACGCTATTCACCGCATATGTAGTGGCATTCCTCATTGGGATACTGCAATATATCGCTTTAGAACGACATCTGAACTGGCAGCCAGTACGAGCATTTTTTGGGGTGCTCTGTATAGAAACTATGCGAGCGTTCGTCCTCAATTCATGTTCGCAGAACCTAGCTATATCGGCATGCATCTGTTCGGCGTACTCCTGCCAGTTTTCTGGCTGACCCGCGACCGCAAGATTGGCATATTGATACCGATATTTGCCGCTGGAGCAATTGCGATGGGCTCCGGCACCCGAATCATACTGGATACAGTGGTAGCTACATTTATCTGGCTGATAGCGACAATCAACTTCCACTCACGTAAGGCAACAGCTGGGTTCGTCGGTGCTTTAGGACTTCTTGGAGCAGGTGGATTGAGCGCAATTATCATCAATCCGCGCCTAAACTCTTTAGCCACCAATGGATTACTTGCTGGTGACGGATCGATGAGTGCAAGAATCTTCCATATGCTCGCCCCCATGTGGTCATGGAAACATGATCTACCTCACTTCATGTTTGGATGGGGCGCAGGCAATATCTCTAATGCAGTGCGTACTGGTTACGCCGGTGCCCGCCAATGGTATGACGCCCATGGCGGTGCGCCCAGTACCGGAATCGACGGTTTAGCAAATCCCCCAGCGGATACTTTCACAATGAGCATCTATGCCAGCTTCATTACCGAATTTGGTCTATTTTGCTTTTTGGCCTTCTTGCTCTTGGTATTAGCACACGTAGCGGTCCATCATGGATGGAGCCGACGGAACATATGCTGGTTCATTCTTCTCGCATACCTATATATTCAGTTTGAATCATACGCATTCTATGCAATTCCACTGTTCATATGGGCTGTCTGCACAATAATGAATCGAGGAAAAACAACATCAATTCCCTTTAGATTGCGAGAATCACAATTCGCTACTCTCTATCATGCCGATAAAGAGTGCGCATACGCCCGTTGTCTAATTGAAAGTGCAGCACCCGTTAGATTGGAGATTGTCCAGATAACCAAACGAAGGGGTGTTGCACCTTGGGCCAAGTGTATTCGCACCTGTCGGAAGAGGAACGGCATGATCCGCCGCTACCTGCCCAGACGCACGCCCGTCGCCCCCTCCATGGCACGCGAACTGCAGGAGATCGTCGACGAAACCGACAACAGGACCATGCGAGTGCTCGGCTGCCGCACCCCCGCCGAGGCATTCGCCGACGAACTGCTAGAATCAGCCGAGAACAAGGATGTTGCACTTACAAATAGACAACGGGTTCTTCGACTCTTAAGGTATCGAAGCGTATACTGTAAAGACGATGAGCTTAAGCAGGCATGCTTATGATCGTTGTCCGCTCGGGGGTTCTTCTGAACCCCCGAAGCTATTTTTGATATCCAGGATACAGTTCCGGCATCAAGTAGTACGATTTGCGGTTTTGCAGGTATGAAATTCACTAGAACTCGCCCATTCGGAGGATTCTAGTGGTGGTTGCAACACCTGAGGTTTGAGCGGCCTTCCATGGTCACGTTGTCGGTTGTTGAGGTTATCACGCGGCGTCGAGCAGTTCGATGATCTTCTCGCTTGGTTTCATGAACCCGAGGGTTTTGCGTGGCCGGTCGTTGAGTTCCTCGGCGACCGCGTCGAGGTAGTCCTCCGGGTAGACGGATAGGTCGGTGCCCTTGGGGAAGTACTGGCGCAGGAGCCCGTTGGTGTTCTCGTTGGTGCCGCGCTGCCACGGGGAGTGCGGGTCGCAGAAGTAGACGGCCATGTCCAGCGAGGCGCCGATCCGTTTGTGCAGGGCGAGTTCCGCTCCCTGGTCCCAGGTCAGGCTGTTGCGCAGGAGTTTGGGCAGGTGCTGCATCTTGTCGATGATGGCCTGCTGGACGTGTTCGGCGTCGTGCCCGTCGGGCAGGTGCAGCAGGATCGTGAACCTGGTGGTGCGCTCGACGAGCGTGCCGATCGCGCTTTTGTTGCGGCTGCCGGTGATGAGATCGCCCTCCCAGTGGCCCGGGACCGCCCGGTCCTCGATCTCCGGGGGTCGCTCCGAGATCATGACCATGGGTTCGCGGAAACGGGGTTTGCGGCCTTGGCCGCCTTGGGGTCTGCGGACGGTTCGCCCCTGCCTCATGGCGCGTTTCAGCCCCTACTTGAGTTCGCCCCCGGCCTGCAGGTAGATGGCCTGGTAGATCGTCTCGACGCTCGCGTGCATATCCCCATTATCCGGGAAGTCCAGCCTCAGCCGGTTGGCTATCTGCTCCGGGCTCCAATGCCTGCGCAACCCGGCGGCGATCTCGTCCCACAGTCGCGTGCCCTCGGCCGCCTTGCGCGGTTTGTGGCGTTTGAGCCGGCCCGCGGCCTTCTGCTGGGCGCGGCAGGGCTCGTAACCGCCGGACTCGGGATTCCTGTTGCGCTCGACCTCGCGGCTGACCGTGCCGGGGTCGCGGCCCAGCAGGCGGGCGATGGCGCGGATCGAATCGCCCAGACGCAGACGGTCCGCGATCTGGATGCGCTCCTCCTGGCTCAGGCAGCGCGGATGGAGGGTCTTGGGTTTGTCCATGGTGGAACGATACCAGTCCACCAGGGGTTTCTCGTTCCTTCCCGTGGCGCGCGTCCTGCCGTTGCGCCACGCCTTGCCGGTGCGTTTCGAGACGCCGACCGCGTGCGCGGCCTGGGTGAAGTTCATGCCTTCCTCGTCCAGCAGGCGCACGTACTCGGCGCGTCTCGCCTCGCACATCAGCTTCCTCGTCGGATATTCGACGCCGTTGAACGCCCAACGGTGTTCCCCGCCACGGTCTTCGTTTCGGTGGCTTCTGGTCACCTGGCCCTCCTTGCGGTAGGTCAGGTGTTGCAACGATCACTAGAACCCGCCCTTCCCGAATCGCAAATAGGGGGGGGGGCAGAGGAATTCCAGCATCGAACTGCTGCGCATCATCGCGATGTTCATGGTCCTCGCCCATCACTTCATCGTCCATAACGGATATGACGTGCTGAAACTCCCCTTGGGGCCGGAGCGGATCTTCTTCCAACTCGTCATGGCCGGCGGCGGCAAAGTCGGCGCGGTCATCTTCTTTTCCATCTCCGCATGGTTCTTCCTCGACAGGGAGCAGACCATCAAATTCAACCTGAAACGCGTGTGGATCATGGAACGCGAGCTCCTGTTCTGGAGTCTGTGCCTTGTAGCGTTCTACCTCGTGTTCGACCGAGCCGACCTCAGCATGAAACTCATAGTGAAAAGCGTCATGCCATTGAGCACGGGCGTGTGGTGGTACACCACCGCCTACGCCATCTTCCTGGCGCTGCTCCCCTTCCTGGCCAGGGGATTGAAGGCGCTCGGCCGCGAATACCACCTCGCGCCGGCTGCGACCGTGCTGGTCATCTGGGAGTTGACTAGCTTTGTGCCCCTGACTCTAGGCAGTGCCCCCCTATGTGGCATCATCTCTCACGGGCGCATTCGCCTTCGTCTACCTGTTCATCCTTATCTCCGCCTATAAGTGGCATATGAAGCCGTTCACTACCAAGCAGGTCTGGCTGATAATCGGTATTGGACTCGGCTTCTTCGTGCTTTACACCGCCGCATCCGCAACACTGTCTCTGCTAGGACACAGCATGGATATCTTCATCACCAGAGATTGGAAACTGCCCGTCATCATGGTGGGCTTCGGCGTGTTCCTATTGTTCGACCGCGTCACCTTCCATAGCCGCGTCATCAACCGGATCGCGCAATCCGCGTTCGCCGTGTACTTCATCACCGACTACGCCGCATCCGAGAAACTGCTCTGGGTCAAGTTGTTCAATCTGCAGAACCTGTACCAGCAGCCGTTCGCAATCCTGCGGATCCTCGGCATCCTGCTGGCGATCTATACCACATGTACCCTGATCGACTTCATCCGCCAGGCATTGTTCGCAGCCACCCTCGACCGGCGTCGCGGGCGCTGGTTTGACCTGCTGTGGGACAAGGTCTCTGCATGGAGATGCAATCAGCTGAATCCCCTGCTGGACGATTCAGCCAATACCCGATGAGCTCCCCATTGATACAGGAATCCGCTTTCCTTACTTACCTTTCATAATTCTGACATGTAAGAGAAAAATCTTACATGTCAGAATTATGAAAGGTTATGAAAGAAAAAGAGATTCCACCAGACCGGAAATCTCTGACTGTCGGATTCAAAAGCGAGCAACGCGCCCGCAATCGGACGATGAAATCGTAGATAACGTCGTTGCCCTCGCGAACATACAAGACAGCATGCTCTATCTTAAAATCGAAGATAAAGGCACAGTCAACGGATTGTACCTACAAGCGGCAGCAAGACCTTGTGCAGTGTCCGGTTCATGATTGACGCCGATGGCCTGACTATTCCCAACCCGGGCGGCTTCATCGAGGGCATAAGCGGAAACAACCTCCTGTCCGCACAGCCTAGATCAAGGAATCCTCGACTGCCCTTGATTCTGAAAACCGCTGGATATGCCGAGCAGACCGGGCGCGACGTGGATAAAATCTACATCGGTTCATTGGCCAATAGCGGCACAATGCCCGATTATTCGCAATCCACCAGCACCGAGATCAATTTGTTCATTCGCCGCACCGTGTCAGACGAGTCATTCATCAGAATGGTGTCTGAAGAGGAGAAAGGGCGAGGTAACAGTCTCTCGGTATGGGCGCTTATCATACTTTCTTTGCTTAAAGAGCATCGTCGTCTGACCATGTCGCAGCTTCACGAGTTTTCCCGATTAGAAGAGCGTCGGGTAGTTGGCGCCGTGGAAGATTTGGTGAAATCAGGTATCGTGGAAGCGTCCGGCAGCGGTGCATCTCGTTCGTACATCCTGAGTTCCAAGGTATACAAAACGGACAATACATTACCAGCGTATGTCAGACAGAATAATATTTCAGTGACCCGTCAACGAGGATTGGTACTTGAACTAGCAGAAAAGAACGGCGGCGAAGTGACTTTCTCGGATGTCATGAATCTGTTGGGCTTGAGCTACATCAGCGCATATCGGCTACTTAAGAAAATGGAGGATGAAGGCAAACTCAAGCATGAGGGCAAGGGCCGTTCCTCGCGATATTTCATCGTATAAACAGGATGTGCCAGCATCTGAAGATGACACCGCCAGCGAATGGCCGCGAAGCCATCTCTAAGGAAACATCCTAGCTGGCAGGCTGCCCCCTCCTGCACCAGAGCCAAAACTCGAAGATACGCAAGACTCTAGACGTTATCCACACTCCTCTATCAAAACAAGAATCCAAATTTCTACTTCATAAAAGAGCACTATGATTCCAACCCAAGAAAATCGAAAGGAAATTTATATGATAATTTCGGCCACAGAGAAAAGTGCCACAAAATAATGAACAATAAATATATTCTTTTATAACACACTCTATAAATTTAGATATAGCCTAATATTCAAGCAAATGAAAGAATCTTACTTAATTTCAAACTTAATTTTGTTAATAATATATACTATATTATCCATTGCTTTCTTCTCAGATCTAGTAAAAGAAACCGATATTTCATATGTTTTAAACAAAGAAATCAAAAAAGGAAACGTTTTTCCTTGCATGGCAATTCTAGCGTTAAGTTCTTTTGGCTTATCATCTACCCCGACACCCTAGACTCTTTCTTCTCCTTCCTTATCACTTTTCTATGTTCTTATCCTATTTTTTCATATTTTATAAGATTCTTTTCTTATTCAAGAACACGATTCGAATTGGCTACATACACAAAGTAGACCCGCCCTATTAGCTAAAGATATTAACAACATGGATAAAAAGCTTGAATATCTTCACCAACCGAGAACACGAGAGATGAAAAAGATACGAGCATTTTGTCGAAAGCTGAACAAGGAAACTTTCGTAGCTGTTCGACCATCCTAAAAGTATCAGTAGACGTTGTATTCCATGACATTGGTGGTGGCAATCCAAGGCCTATAGGAACTTTTGTGGTGCTTTAGACTGGTTTTCGTTGTCAGTCGGTGGT
>OBXU01000074.1_pt1 | contig 72887 bp, 71 predicted proteins | sample 1476671 | NCBI WGS metagenome assembly OBXU01 (sample SAMEA2580182, study PRJEB22360) | human gut metagenome | biome: human gut; feature: human-associated habitat; material: faeces | place: Denmark | collected 2008/2010
CCTGCTCCCACAAGGCCGGGCCACGGTTATAAGCACACAAAAGTTCCTATAGGCCAGAAGACAGGTTCCAGAAAAAGAAAAAGGGCCTGGGCATGTTGCCCAGGCCTCGGTTCGCGGACAGGGCGAGATTCGAACTCGCGGAGGGTTGCCCCTCAACGGTTTTCAAGACCGTCTCTTTAGGCCGCTCAGACACCTGTCCTGATGCGCGTTCACACGCGCAAGTATTCATTATACAGAAGGGAGGGATGTTGATATTCGGCAGTGCGGTCGGTCTTGGATTCGCCTGCTGGCTATTAGCGATCTCTCCCTCAGTCAGCTACGCTGACAGCTCCCCCATTAAAGGGAGCTAAAGCACGATGAGACTCAGGCCTCCCACTTAGTGGGCTCGATGACTTCCTTGCCGCCCATGTAGGCGCGCATGGCCTGCGGAATCTCGATGGAGCCGTCCTTCTGCTGGTGGTTCTCCATGATGGCGACCAGCCAACGGGTGGTGGCCAGCGTGCCGTTGAGCGTGGAGACCGGACGGGTGCCGCCATCTTCCATACGCTCGCGGATGTTCAGACGGCGAGCCTGGTACTCGGTGCAGTTCGAGGTGGAGGTGAGCTCGCGGTAGCGGCCCTGGGTCGGGACCCAGGCCTCGCAGTCGAACTTGCGGGCGGCGGAGGAGCCGAGGTCGCCGGCTGCGGTGTCGATGATGCGGTAGGGCACTTCGACCTTGGCGAGCATCTCCTGCTCCATGGCCAGCAGGTGCTCGTGCTCCTTGTAGGAGTCCTCCTGCTTGGCGTAGACGAACATCTCCACCTTGTCGAACTGGTGGACGCGGATGATGCCGGAAGTGTCCTTGCCTGCGGCGCCGGCCTCGCGGCGGTAGCAGGAGGACCAACCGCAGTAGCGCAGCGGGCCGTTGCCGAGGTCGAGGATCTCGTTCTCGTGCATGCCGGCGAGCGCCACTTCGGAAGTGCCGACCAGGTACTGATCGTCGGGCTCGCGCAGACGGTAGATCTCGTCGGCGTGGGAGTTCAGGAAGCCGGTGCCGCGCATGACCTCGGGGCGCACCAGCGTCGGGGTGATGGCCAGCGTGAAGCCGTGCTCCTCGGCCTGGTCCACGGCCATGGTGAGCATGGCGATCTGCATACGGGCCACCTGGCCACGCAGGAAGTAGAAGCGGGAGCCGCCGACCTTGACGCCGCGGCGCATGTCGATGCCGGCCACGCCGGTGCCGAGGGTCAGGTGGTCCTTGGGCTCGAAGCCTTCGGCCGCGAAGTCGCGAATCTGGCCAACCTTCTTGACGACCACGTAGTCGTCCTCGCCGCCTTCGGGAGCTTCGGGCTCCACGATGTTGGAGAGCTTCCACATGGCGGTGGTGTATTCCTCGGCGGCGGAATCGGCCTTGGACTTGTATTCGGAGACCTTCTGGGACAGTTCCTTGGTCTCGGCGATGAGCTTGGCCTTCTCGTTCGCCGGGGCGGAGGCGACCTTCTTGCCGATTTCCTTCTGCTGGGCGCGAGCCTCTTCGAAGGCCTTCAGCGCCTCACGACGTGCGGTGTCGGAGGAGAGCACTTCGTCGACGAGTTCCACGGACTCGCCGCGCTTGCGCTGGGATTCCTTGACGATATCGGTGTGTTCACGGATGAATTGAATATCAAGCATGGGCACCAGACTAGCCGCGTAAGCAGACACCGACAATGGCCGAATGCGCGGGAGTCACGCGGAAATCACAGGGAAGCCAGGGAAAGTCCGCGGACGGGTCCACCCGGCCAATTTCGTCAGATGAGACGCGATTGAACCATAATCGCGCCCCACGGGGCTGTTGCGTGCAGGAAATGTTCACGTACGGCGCACCATGGCCGCAAACGACCTCCCCACCGATAACAATAGGAGCCATGCCTCAGCCTGCCCTCACCGTGTTTCTGATCATCGCCGCAATCGCCATTGTGGTGGTGCTCATCGCCGTCATCGTCATCGCCCTGCGCGCGCAGCGCCGCCGCAAGCTGGCTCAGACGCTGGAGAAGCGCCGGGACGACGAGGTGCAGTACGCCTTCATCGTGAATCCGTCCAAACCGCAGGCCGAAGCCCGCCGGCTGCATATCCAGAGGTTCTGCGAGGCCAAGGGGCTCAATCGCATCCGCTTCTACGACACCCAGCTTGACAAGGACGGCAGGGTCTGCGCGCTTGAGGCGCTGGAGGACGGCGCCGACGTGGTGATCGCGGTCGGCGGCGACGGCACGGTGCGCACGGTGGCGAGCGCCGTCTCCGGCACCGGCCATGCGCTGGGCATCATCCCCATCGGCACCGGCAACCTGTTTGCCCGCAATATGGGCGTTCCCGTGGACGATATCGACGCCGCGCTGACCGTGGCCACCTCCCACGGCTCCCGCCTGGTGGACATGGGCCGTCTCACCCTGCTCGACCACCCGGAGGACGGCCACGGCCACGCCTTCCTCATCATCGCCGGCATCGGCTTCGATGCGGCCATGATCGACGACACCAACCCCGAGCTCAAGGCGAACATCAGCTGGCTCGCCTACTTCGTGGGCGGCGTGAAGAACCTGTTCGCGCCGAAGTTCCGCGGCACGCTGACAGTCACCAGCGCCGACGGCTCGACCCACACCATCAAGAATCTCGATTTCCGCACGGTGATGGCCGGCAACTGCGGCCAGATTCCCATGTTCTCGCTGATGCCGGCGGCATCCTATGACGATGGTCTGCTGGACTTCGAAATCATCGACACCACCGGCGGCATCCTCGGCTGGGCCAACCTGTTCGGCGACGTGGTGCACCAGACGATCATCGGCAAGCCCGAACAGAACCCGCTGTCCACGAACTCGACCATCGAACAGGTCCAGGGTGTCAGTGCCGAAATCACATTGGAAAAGCCGGCCAAAGCGCAGGTGGACGGTGACATGCTGCCGGAAACCCGCCACATCCGTTTCTCGGTGGATCACCGCGCGCTGATCGTGCGCGTGCCCGACGCCTCCGCGCTGGAAAAGACCGCGCAGGCCGCTGCTTCAAATGCCACCTCGAATTTCGCCGAAATGACCGGTACACTCGAGCCGATTCGCTGATTCGCCAATCCGCTAATCCGTTACTACGATGCGTGGCCGGTGACTCGGGCGACATGCATCGCCAAATAAGCGATTTCGTCGTCGCTGATATCCGTGTCGAGGCGCAGTTCGAGCAGGGAGGCGATGGTTCGCGCGCATCGCAGCGCAGCGGGGTAGGACTCACGAATCACCTTCATCACCGGTGCCGGCTCGTCCGTCAGTTGCTGGTGCTGGTGGATGCGTACGAACAGGTAGCGCAGGTGGGTGATGAACCGGCCCACGTTCACGGAACTGCGGTCCAACGTGATGCCGTAGCTGTGGTCGATGATGTCAAGCAGTTGCTGGATCACGCCCGTCATCGTGTACGTATAGGACAGGTCGCCGGTGGCGAAGCCGGCGTTGACCAGATGCATGGCAAGCGCGGTGGCCTCGCCGTCCGGCAGCGTGACGTCGAGCCGTGCATTGAGCGATGCGAGCATCGCACGCCCCTGCGCGTATTCCTGCGGGTACAGGTTGCTCACCTCGCCGAGCAGCGGGTAGGTGATGCCGATGCCGCGCCGCACCCGCTCCACCGCATTCGTCACGTGGTCCGACAGGGCCATGACCAGCGTGGTGCTGCCGGTCTCGCGCTCCCCCAGTCCGGTCTCCTGCATGGATTCGACGACCACGCGGATGATTTCGGGCGGAATGTCCGCCAGCATCTGCGCCAGATGGTCAGGGTCGCGCCCGTCCGATGGCACGAAGGTGCGCACAACTTTCGACTCGTCGACCGTCTGCCCCGGCTTGGCCTGGAACCCCAGTCCGCGGCCGGTGAGAATCACCTCACCGCCGTCGCCGCCTTTGGCGAGCACGACGTTGTTGTTGAACACTCGCAGTATTTCCATGGCATCCTTTCGCAACGTCATTGTTCCACATCGATGATCGGGCTGCCGGCTGATACGGTTTTGCAGTCGCCGCCGTTGTCGTCGCTGCTACCGTCGCCGATCAACGGCGTGACCACGGTCAGTTCAGCGGCGTTGACCACCGTCACCACCACCACAACGCTGTGCCCGGCCGCCGCGACTTTGCCGAAATCCACGGTGGCCAGTGGCTCTCCCGCCGCGATCCGCTCGCCTTTGCCCACGGCCACGACGAATCCCTCGCCATCCATATTGACGGTGTCAATGCCGACATGAACCAGCACTTCGATGCCGTCATCGGTTTTAATGCCGAAGGCATGGCCGGTCCGGGCCACGGTTTTCAGCGTGCCACTGACCGGTGCTAGCACGGCCGTCTCGCCGGCCGTCTCCGGCATGACGCCTACACCCTCCCCCAGCGCGCGGGAGGCGAACACCGGATCGCCAGTCGCTTCCAGATTCATCAACCGGCCGGCGACCGGCGACAGGATGGCGTTGGAGTCAGGAGTCCGATCGGAGGCAGGCCGCGATGGGGAATCTTCCGCAGACTCCGCATCCGACGATGTCGCGCCAATCCCTCTCACCGCATCCTGCGAGCGTACGTTCTCGCCCGCCGAGACCATCTGCGCCTCCGTGGCGCGCGGCGGCGTACGGTACCCGAACAGCACCGTCAGCACCATCGCCATTACAAACGCAACGGCGATGGACAGCGCGTACACACACATTCTGTCAAACACCGGAATCGTCAGCAACGAGGAGAAGGCGAACGCCGTAGTCGTGACGCCCCGGACCATCTGACCGGATGGCAGCACGGACGGGAACAGCCAGCCAAGCACCGCGCTGGTCACGCCGCCGGCCGCGCAGCCGGCGAGCAGCCAGCGGTAGACGCGGCGGTGATGCAGATGGATGCCGTACAGGCTCAGTTCCGAAACGCCACCCAGCAATCCCGCGAGCAACGCCCCCACCGCGGTCTGCCGCATGGCCGAATCCTTGCCGCGTACGGCCAGCACGAGCACGCCAGCGGTGGCACCGAAGCAGGCAAAGTTCCATACACCCATCGGACCTTGGACGAAATCGTAGCCGAGCGCCTGAATGTTCATCAGCATCAGGGCATTCAACGGCCAGTGCAGACCGAGCGGCACGAGAAACGGGTAGAGCATCGGGATGATGAGCGCGAATAGGAACGGCACGTGCGCGTTAAGCCATGCTGTGGCCGCTCCCAGCCCACCGCCGAGCCATATTCCCAGAGGCCCGATGACCAGTATGGTGAGCGCAAAAACGACGACCAGTGAGAGGAATGGCACGAACACCAGCTGTACGCTGTCGGGAATGACGCGCTTCAACCCGTGGTAGACCACGGCGAGCACGGCAGCCATGAGCAACGGCACGAAGACGTTGCCGCCGTAGTCGTTGAGTTGAATCGGTATGCCGAACGCCGACACGGTGCAGGTTTCGGCGCCGAATACGGCGTTGGCCGAGCATTGAATCGCCCCGGAGAGGGCTCTGGATACGGACGTCCCGGACATTCCGGACATTCCGGACATCACGCCAGTAAACTGCGGGGTCATCAGCGCGGCCATAATCGCGCCGCCGAGCCAGGGGTCGACGTCCAGTTTCTTGGCCGCATTGTAGGCGATCATAATCGGCAGAACGGTGAACACACCCTCCCAAATCGCCTTGAGTAGTATCCAGCCGGCGGAGGTCTCGCCGTCAGGCACGATGCCGAGTGCAACGATCACGTTGACGATGGCGATGACCAGCGAGGCACCGAGCAGTACACCCAGAATCGGGCGGAACGAGTCAGACAGGTAGTCGAAAAACGCGGCAGCCCAAGCGCGGGCGGCACTGCCCCACTCGCGGACGGTACGAGGCGTGAAGTGACGGGATGTATTGGATGGGCCGCAACTTTGTTCGGCGTCGGTGGCAGTATCGCGCGATGGTGCGGCATCGTCGGAAAGGTACGGCGCGGACTGCGCGGGTTGCGTGGGCTGTGTGGATTGCGCTGACTGCGCGGGCTGCGCTGGCTGAGTGGGTTGCGTTGACTGAGTGGGTTGCGTTGACTGCGACGCTGACTGCATCACTGCCGATGGCAATTGCGCTGCCGGCATCAATCGCGCCGTCCGCAGCCGAACGATCTGCTCGTACACCGAGGCGACCGCTCCGCCGATGATGACCTGATAACGATTGCCGGCTCGCGGGAATGCACCGAGGACTCCGGGGATGGATTCAAGACCGTGCTGGTTGACATGGCCGGCATCGGCCAGTTCGAAGTGCAGTCGCGTGGCGCAATGGGTCAGGCTGGTAATGTTCGCGGGGCCGCCGACGGCATCGACGATGCGCGCCGCAATCACTGCAGGCGTTGCGTTCGATGCGTTCGCCACGGTTCCTCCTTGCTGCCGTATGCCACTGTGTTCCATTATCGGCGCTGGGTGCCCCAAAAGCACGGCAATGCCGGCAAAGCATCGCGAAACGGCAACTATGCGCTACGGTGCTCCGCGATGGTGTCCCGCCATAATGTTCCGCGATGATGCTTCGCCACACCCGTTCTCCGTATTTGCCGCAGCGCCCATTCCGACATCATTCCACCATGCAGAATCCTGCAATCGTTGTCAAAAATCATCGTTTTTTGCTGCCTATTCGGAGTGTCGCGACTGCGGAAGTCGTATTCTATCTTTCACACACGTTGCGTAGCAGGGTTGTTACTCAAAACGAGGCAAGACCTGGAGCGACGTGGAATTTGCGTATCGTAATATGCGAATTCCACGTTGTTCCAGGTCTTTTTTGTTTTCGGGCGACTTCAGACAATCGAAGCCTGACCTTGCACGCGGCAGAGGGGCCACGCAACAGGCGCGGTCCGTCAACGGCAAAAGGACAAGGCAATGACGACGACAACGGCATCACCCGTATCGAAACAGACGGCATCCGCGGCGCAGGAAACCAGCGCAACCGGTGCGGCGGCCACCGCAATCGAAACCATCGAAACCGGCGTGGCCGGAGTGGCGGGCGCGGCCACAAACGCGGCAGCCAACGCAATCGAGGACCTCGAAGCCGCCGAATCGCACGGCTTCTCCACGCGCTTCCCGCTCAACAGCGCATTCATCTTCACCTTCGGCGCGCTCGGCGGCATGCTGTTCGGTTTCGACACCGGCATCATCTCCGGCGCCTCCCCGCTTATCGAATCGGACTTCGGCCTGAGCGTCTCTCAGACCGGCTTCATCACCTCCTCGGTGCTGATCGGCTCGTGCGCAGGCGCGCTGTCGATCGGCGCACTGTCTGACCGGTTCGGCCGCAAGAAGCTGCTCATCGTCTCCGCGCTGCTGTTCCTGCTCGGCTCAGGCCTGTGCGCCTCCTCCACCGGATTCGCGATGATGGTGTGCGCCCGCATCATCCTGGGTCTCGCCGTCGGCGCGGCCTCCGCCCTGACCCCGGCGTACTTGGCCGAACTGGCGCCGAAGGAGCGTCGCGGCTCACTGTCCACGCTGTTCCAGCTCATGGTCACCTTCGGCATTCTGCTGGCCTACGCCTCCAACCTCGGATTCCTGAACCACAACCTCTTCGGCATCCGCGACTGGCGCTGGATGCTCGGTTCGGCGCTGGTGCCGGCCGCCTTGTTGCTGCTCGGCGGCCTGTTGCTGCCCGAATCCCCGCGTTATCTGGTGAACAAGGGCGACACCCGCGACGCCTTCAAAGTGCTTACGCTGATTCGCAAGGACGTGGATCAGACCCAGGTGCAGATTGAGCTGGACGAAATCAAGGCCGTGGCCGCACAGGACACCAAGGGTGGTATGCGCGAACTGTTCCGTATCGCTCGTCCGGCGCTGGTGGCCGCCATCGGTATCATGCTGTTCCAGCAGCTCGTGGGCATCAACTCGGTGATCTACTTCCTGCCGCAGGTGTTCATCAAGGGCTTCGGCTTCCCTGAAGGCGACGCGATCTGGGTGTCGGTGGGCATCGGCGTGGTGAACTTCGTGAGCACCATCGTGGCCACGCTTATCATGGATCGTTTCCCGCGCAAGGGCATGCTGATCTTCGGTTCCATCGTGATGACCGTTTCGCTCGCGGTGCTCGCCGTGATGAACTTCGTGGGCGACGTGGCCGTGCTGGCAGTGCCGACGATGATTCTCATCGCTTTCTATATCCTCGGCTTTGCGGTCTCGTGGGGCCCGATCGCCTGGGTGCTTATCGGCGAGATCTTCCCGCTGAGCGTGCGCGGCATCGGCTCATCCTTCGGCTCGGCGGCGAACTGGCTGGGCAACTTCATCGTCTCCCAGTTCTTCCTCGTGCTGCTCGATGCGTTCGGCAACAATGTGGGCGGCCCGTTCGCGATTTTCGGCGTGTTCTCGGCCCTGTCCATCCCGTTCGTGCTGCGCTTGGTGCCCGAGACCAAGGGCAAGTCGCTGGAGGAAATCGAGAAGGAAATGACCAAGCACTAGACAACCGGCACACGATTCGCACAAAAGTTGACAACTCTTAACATAAGAGTACCCAAAGTGGCGAAAAACGTGGCAGAATAGGGAACATGGTAGCAAACAATGCGGGTCAGCCCGCCACCCCAGCAGATCTGATTAATGTCGATGAGGTTATCGGCAAGTACTATGACCTCGTCCCCGATCCCGAAGTCCCCGAGCAGCGTGTCATCTTCGGCACCTCCGGTCACCGCGGATCGTCCCTGAAGACCTCGTTCAACGAGGCCCACATCATCGCCATCTCCCAGGCCATCGCCGAATACCGCAAGAAGGCCGGCGTCACCGGCCCGCTGTACCTCGGCTCCGACACCCACGCGCTGTCCGGCCCGGCCAAGAAGACCGCCATCGAGGTGCTCGTCGCCAACGGCGTGCACGTGCGCGTCGACTCCCGTGACGACTTCGTGCCCACCCCGGTGGTCTCCCAGGCCATCCTGACCCACAACCGTGCGGTCGACGGCACCCAGCGCTTCGAGGGCGAGGGCCTCGCCGACGGCATCGTCGTCACGCCGTCCCACAACCCGCCCACCGACGGTGGCTTTAAGTACGACCCCGTCACCGGCGGCCCGGCCCCGGCCGAGACCACCAACGCCATCGCCGCTCGCGCCAACGAGCTGCTCGGCGACTTCAAGTCCATCAAGCGTGTGCCCTACGAGGAGGCCATCAAGTCCGAGTACGTCGAGGGCTTCGACTTCCGCGAGCACTACGTGGACGACCTGGAGAACGTCATCGACTTCGACGTGATCCGCAACTCCGGCGTGCGTCTGGGCATCGATCCGCTCGGCGGCGCTTCCGTGAACTACTGGCCGCTCATCAACGAGAAGTACGGCCTGAACATCGGCGTGGTGCGTCCTGAGGTCGACCCGACCTGGCGCTTCATGACCATCGACCACGACGGCAAGATTCGCATGGACCCGTCTTCCCCGTACGCCATGAAGGGCCTGGTCGACGAGCTCAACGCCGGCGCTTGGGACAAGTACGATCTGGTCGGCGGCACCGACCCGGACGCCGACCGTCACGGCATCGTCTGCCCGAACTGGGGCGTGATGAACCCGAACCACTACATCGCCGTGTGCGTGGAGTACCTGTTCGGCGGCAACCGTCCGGGCTGGCCTGAGGGCGCAGCCGTGGGCAAGACGCTGGTCTCCTCTTCCCTGATCGACCGCGTGGCCGCATCGATCAACGCGAAGGTCATCGAAGTGCCGGTGGGCTTCAAGTGGTTCGTGGACCCGCTGTTCAGCGGCGAAGTCGCCTTCGGCGGCGAGGAGAGCTCCGGCATGAGCTTCCTGCGCAAGGATGGCCGCGTGTGGACCACCGATAAGGATGGTCTGATCCCCGACCTGCTGGCCGCCGAGATCACTGCCAAGACCGGCAAGAACCCGGCCCAGCTTCACCAGGAGCAGGTCGAGCGCTTCGGCGAGTCTTGGTACAAGCGCGTCGACACCCCGACCACACTGGAGCAGAAGGCCAAGTTCGCCAAGCTGACCGGTGATGATGTGGCCGCCACGCAGCTGGCTGGCGAAGACATCACCGCCAAGCTGACCGAGGCACCGGGCAACCACGCCAAGATCGGCGGTCTGAAGGTCACCACCAAGGACAACTGGTTCGCCGCCCGCCCCTCCGGCACCGAGAACATCTACAAGGTGTACGCCGAGTCCTTCGTCTCCCCCGAGGCTCTGGACAAGGTACTCGACGAGGCCACCGTCGTGGTCGACAAGGCCCTGAGCGAGTGAAATCGCTGCGTTAGTCGCGTTCACCGCAACCAATAAGGCTCTGCATTGGATTCATGCAATCCACTGCAGAGCTTTTTTAGCGCATATGCAGTTCGCGACCACTGAAACACGCAGGTCAACGGTTCTCCTCATGCACCGTGACTGCATTTTCTCAACATCACTGCAGGGCAGGACGGCCAGATGACCGCGAAACGTTCGCCTGCCTACCATCATCATTGTGGGGTCACAGCGGCCAGATGACCGCCGAAGCGTTCGGTCGGCTTGCATCATGGTCGAGTTTTAACATCGTTGTGGGACGCCACGACGAATTTGCCCGTTCCAGAGTTGCCATCCCACAAAAGCGTGGGACAACAGCTAAGTCAATCGTTTTACATTTCCTCCCATCCCACACACTCAAACTGGAAACCCCGGAAAGACGCCATTCCTGCCACACCCGTCACAGCCATTACCCGAGGGGCCGTGGGATGCCACGCAAAAATCGGCAAAACACGCGTAGCGTCCACACCCATTGGCGCAAATCCACGCCCAATGCACCGCCCCTCCCCAATCGACCACTATGACACATTTCCCCCCACAATCGAACACTAGTCATTCACGAAATCCATCACTACGAGGCATCGCAATCGAACGGCATGCAATATCAAGCACACACCACAACAACAGGTCGTACAAATATTCCAAATATGCGTTTGCAGTGGTGCATGGCGTGTACGAAACCGCTTGCTCTTAACGCTGGATACAGTGTGCAGCTTGGCCGAGTCGAGGTCGCAATCGGCGGGAATCGGTACGGATTGCAGAGCGAGGGAAGTGGTCATGCCGAAAAGCAGCTTCTTGCCCGCCCGTTTCGCTTCCTCAGTGCAGCGTGCAACCATGTCGCGTCTGCGCTGGGCGAGGCTTTCGCTCATGGTCGGTGTCGCTGCAGAATCATGTGCACCACTGTTCGGCGATGACGAGTCGCGAGAAGTCGGGTATTTCGAGTCAGTAGAAAATGACCCCGCAAATTCGGGCGGAACAAAAACTGCCTCCGATTCTTCCGGAGGCTGATCGTATATAGAGCCTGGCAGAGCTCCATAGTTGGTGATGCCGTCGGTCATCCTGTTCATGACACCACCATATGGGTAGTGGGTGCGGAAACGGAAGCCGATCCGAGGTATGTGGTCCTAGCTTCACTTACGCACATTCATTGTGGATAGCCATGTGGACACCTCACTTATACACATAGTCATCCACCTCTTCAACCCCGATTTGACACACTAACTGTATCTGATATGATTACAGTATCATAACTGTACACGTCATAGTTACAGTATCGACTCGGTAAGGAGGTCGTTTCATGAACGGCGACCATTCACTGGCAGTGCACGCATTGGTCTACCTTGACCATCGCGCCACACACCTGCCCAGTCAGATCCTGGCCGAGAACATATGTACCAATGCGGCGCGCGTGCGCAAAGTAATGCGACCGCTCGCCTCAGCCGGACTCATCGCCACTAAAGAGGGTGCTGAAGGCGGGTACGCTCTGGCCCGGCCCGCCGCCGAAATCACTTTGCGCGCGGTAGCGGAAGCCACCGGCACCACTTTTGTGAAAGTGAACTGGACACCGGGCGACGTACACGAGGACTGTCTGGTGCCATCTTCAATGGGCGCAGTGATGAACGACATCTATGCCGGGCTCAACCGCACTTGCCTCGAACAACTCGAACACACCACCATCCACGACATCACCGAACAGATATTCAGCGAGCGCAAAGGCTAATAATCCCGCGCGTTTCCCCTAGCCAGCATCAGTCGATAACGCTTCGGCAGTCAAAGAAGAAAACAGACGCCGCACGGCACACAACACATCAGCACAACGCACTCTTATCACTCGAATACGTAAGGAGGTAACCATGTCCATCAGCACACCCAATGCCATCAGCACACCCAGCACCTCCCCCACTATCACCACCGACGCCCTGATCATTGGATTCGGCAAGGGCGGCAAAACCTTGGCCGCCAAGCTCAGTGCAGCCGGCCGCAAGGTCGTCGTCGCCGAGGCAAGCGCCGACATGTACGGCGGCACCTGCATCAATATCGGATGCTTGCCGTCCAAGTCACTGATTTTGTCCGCCGAACAGGCGCGGCGGGATGGCGCGAACAGTACTCCCGAAACCCGCGAAGCAGCGTTCGAGGCTGCTATCAAGGAGAAGCGCCGCGTCACTTCGATGCTGCGCGACAAGAACTATCACAAGCTCGCCGACCAAGACAACATCACCGTAATCACCGGCCGCGCTCACTTCACCGGCCCTCATAGCGTGGAAATCGCCACCGCTGAGGGCCCGGTCGCCGTGACCGCCAGCAAGATCTTCATCAATACCGGTGCCACGCCGCGCATTCCGGATATTCCCGGTATCCACACTACGCCCGGCGTCTACACCAGCACTGGACTGATGGATCTTGACGATATGCCGCAGCGACTGGTGATTATCGGTTCAGGATTCATTGGACTTGAGTTTGCCTCGATGTTTGCCGATTTCGGCACGGCGGTTACCGTGCTGCAGCACAATGCCGAGTTCCTGCCGCGCGAGGATGCGGATGTGGCGGCCGCGATTCGCGCACAGTTGGAAGCGCAGGGCGTCAAGTTCCTATTCAACGCGGATACCAAGGCCATCGCGCCTGCTGCTGACGGCGGCGTCAGGTTGTCCGTTGCGGTGAAGGGTATGACTCGCGGCGCATCGCAAGCTTGCGATTCCACCCCCGCCGGCACCGGGAACGCTCATACCGATATCACCGGTGCCACCGACGCCACCGGCGCCACCGACACTACAACAACCACCAGCCCCACTAGCAACCCGACCGATCACGCCACGATGTCACACGTTCAAACGAAACCATCAGACGATGGCGAGCCGCGGTTCGCCGAGCCGGCTGAAGCCCGATTCTGCCTGACCACCGACGCGGTACTGGTGGCCACCGGACGTACGCCGAACGTCGAGGGACTGCATCTTGAGGCAGCTGGCGTGGAGCTCACCGAACGCGGTGCCGTGAAAGTCGACGAGCTTCTGCGCACCACAGCAGCCGACATTTGGGCTCTGGGCGATGTGAACGGCGGCCCGCAGCACACGTACATTTCGCTGGATGACTATCGCGTGGTGTGGTCGCAGCTCAATGGTTCCGACCGTCCGTACACGGTGAAGGACCGCAAGCATGTGCCGTCGAGCACATTCCTCGCCACGCCTTACTCGCGCGTGGGATTGAATGAGCGCGAGGCGAAGGCGGCTGGATTGGATTATGTGGTCAAGCGATTGCCGGTGGCCGCTGTGCCGAAGGCCCAGGTAATGCGGCGACCGGATGGTCTGATGAAGGCGATTGTGGAACGCAATACTGGCCGCATTCTGGGTGCGATGCTGCTTTCCGTCGAGTCGCACGAGGTGATCAATATCGTCAAGTTGGCGATGGATCTTGACGCGCCGGCCAGCACGTTGCGCGATATGGTGTTCACGCATCCGACGATTGCCGAGGCACTGAACGACTTGTTCGCGTAGTTTGTTCGCATAGCACGCCCGCGCAGCATGACCCGCGTAGCGCAGCCCGCAACAGACTCCCCTAATGCGCGCGAAGGTCCTCATCGACGTAAACCGATGAGGACCTTCGCGCTGTCGTCATGATCCGTACGTGACAGCAATCACGTCCGAACCAGCCGTTACTTCAAGCCGAGCTTACGGTCCAGAATGTCGGAGGCATCCAATCCTAAGCGGCGTCGGATGAACCAGCCAAGACCGAGCGGCAGGCCGGGAGCCAAGGCCATGCCGCCTGGACCGAGTGCCACGGTTTTGGAGTTGCCTGCGATAAGCATGGTGCCCTTGGATGCGGCCGTGGAGGTCGAACCATCGCCGTCCGCCTCTGGTTTGAGGATTTCGATGTTGCCGTCACTGGTTTTGTACAGCCCCTTATTCTCATTCCAGATACCGGATGCGCCATTGTTGCCGGCCTCACCCGCAGAGAGGAAATGTCTTGTTTTTCTTGTGAGCGCTCACCTATTCACGCGCGATGGCATGTTTTTCAAGCAAAGTCAATAGGTGTGATGTTATTCACACTCTTCACTACGTTGTTTTGCCTCGCACTGGGCAACCCCACTTCAGCAAGAGATTGCACAGCTTGCGTTAGGGTGGAGAACATGACTATCACAGTATCCACAGATGGGTCCGCATTAGGGAATCCAAACGGGCCAATGGGCTGGGCCTGGGCCGATCATGAGCAGAACGCCGGCGGCAAGCCCGGCCATAAGCACGACGACCATGGTTATGATGCGGGCGGCGCGACCAACGGCACCAATCAGATTGGTGAGCTGTGCGCAGTGCTGGAAGCTTTGCGAGCGCACCCGGGCCCTGAGCCATTGCTCATCGAATCGGATTCGCAGTACGCCATCAATTGCTCGACCAAGTGGGTCAAAGGCTGGAAGAAGAACGGCTGGAAAAATTCGCAGAAAAAGCCTGTGAAGAACAAAGAGCTTATTCAGGCGATCGACCGTGAGATCTCACAACGCCCTGGCCCGGTGGATTTCCGATGGGTCAAAGGTCACGCCGGCAACGAGGGCAATGAGTTGGTCGATGAACTGGCACGCACCTATGCGGGCGATTGCCGTTCGGGTGCGCGCGACGGCTATCTGCCGATTGAAGGCTGGCAGTCGCTACTGGGCTCCGAATACGCACATGGCACCGATGTGCCTCCAGACGTGCAGTTGGTGCTGGATGGCAAGGCGGATGCGGCAAGTTTGCGCAAGCCGGCTGCGGCGACGGATTCGACGGATGCCACAAGGCCAGAGACCAAGTCTTCGTCACCCTTAGCGACACAATCAGCGCAACCTGTACAATCAGCGCACCCCGTACACCCCGCAAAGCCAAGCGGACTGACGGTATCCGGTACGCTGACCTTCTCCCCCGCGCCGAAAACGAGCCCGTATTTCAACGGGCAGCCGATGCCGATCAAAGGCAGCATCGAAATCGAAGGCTATGTGGACGGCGACGGCAACCTGACCATCACCAACGCACCATTCGTACGACACTAACACCCAAACACACGAATATGTACCGCAATCGGACACGATGACACAAAATCGCTCATTCGCGTTAGGATAGGAGATAAGGCTTCACGCCGTTGATCCATGCGGCGGAGGCAAGGATGGCAAAGGAGAAACCATGGATAAGGCACAGCAGGATGCGCTGAAGAAGGCGGCCGGCATCGAAGCCGCCAAGCTCGTTGAAAACGGCATGATCGCAGGCCTCGGCACTGGTTCGACCGTGAAGTTCCTGGTGGACGAGCTCGGCCGCCGTCATCAGGAGGAAGGTCTTGAGTTCACTGGCGTAACCACGTCTCGCCGCACGCAGGTCCAGGCTGAAAGCTACGGCATCAAGATCGTGGACATCGACGACGTGGACCACATCGACGTGACCATTGACGGCGCCGACGAAGTCGACAAGAACTTCAACGGTATCAAGGGCGGTGGCGCTGCTCTGCTGTGGGAGAAGATCGTGGCCACCAACTCCAACCAGATCGTGTGGATTGTGGACGAGTCCAAGGTTGTGGACACCATCGGCAAGTTCCCGCTGCCGGTCGAGGTCATTCCGTTCGGCGCTGGCCACGTCATCAAGAAGTTCGAGGACCGCGGCTACAAGCCGGTGCTTCGTCTTGACGCCGATGGCAAGGAAGTGCGCACCGACGAGAACAACTTCGTGGTGGACCTGCACCTGGAGCGCATCGATCACCCGCAGGAGCTGGCCGAAGACCTCATCAACACGGTCGGCGTGGTGGAGCACGGCCTGTTCCTCAACATGGTCGACAAGGTCATCGTCGGCGACCCGAACGGCCCGCGCGTGTTGACCAACGCCAACAAGTGATCGTCTCACATCACTGAACTTTCCAAGCCCGCATCTGTACATCGCAGGTGCGGGCTTTACTGTTGCCCGAACAAGGCAAAGGAGCCAAAAAGAGAAACCCCGCGACCATAACGATCACGGGGTTTCTAATGCCTTGATTGCAGGTAAGACTACTTACGCTGGTGGCGGGTCTTACGCAGCAGTTTGCGGTGCTTCTTCTTGCTCATCCGCTTGCGGCGCTTCTTGATGACAGAACCCATCTGAAGCCTCCATTTCGATTAATCGTAAAAGTTGCAACTTGCACCATAATACACGTGTTGCCAGACAGAGGAAACCAGTATGTTGTCGATAGTCCGCATATGCCCTGAACGCAGTTGGGGCATCCACATCAGCAATGTGGATGCCCCAACGTTCATAAGTTTGTGCAGCAGCTGACAGCCGATACTAGATACTACATCGGGAACTTCTGGTAGAAGCGATCGACCGCTTCCTTGGTGCCGGTAGCTTGGAAGACCACGGTATCGTTCTGCCAGATGGCAGCGGCGTTCTTGCTGTTGGAGGCATCGGCCTTCACCACGTACGCGCCCGTGACGTTGCCGGAAACCTTGACGTTGCCGGATGCCGACTCATCGCCGGTCTGCGCAGCGACCAACGCATCGTACTGGGTCTTGGCATTGTCCGCCGACGACCACTGCGCGGCGACCAGCGTGACATCCTTGGCGGCATCACCAGTGGAGTAGGTCAGAGTGTACTCCTCGAGCGGCGACGCGGAATTCCACGTCGTGGAGGCATCCGCCTTGGTACGCGCGTAATTCAGCACGCTGTCCGGCATGGCCTTCAACAGCTCACTGGCATCATCCGGCAAAGCTGTGGCGTCGATGGTCGGCTTGATCGGCTCGGATGATTCGGTTTTCTGCTGGCTGTTTTGGGTGGTAGTGGAGGTGCCATCATTCTTCTGGATGGCCCAACCCGGCCATACAAAGGCCGAAAGCACTGCCAGGATAATCACAACAGCTGCGGCAACCACCACTGCAATCAACTTGCCATGGGATTGTGTGGTCGAGGAGTTCTCACTATTAGTCATGCCCCGATTCTCTCACAGCCGCGTGACGCTAGACGGCCGTAATCTTAGTCGTTGTGCGCAAGCCGCGTGAAACTCTTGTGAACGGTAAAAATTTACCGTCCGCTGGTGTTTGGGTTAGGGTGAGACCATGGCGAAATCAAGTGTGCAGTATGTATGTTCCGAATGCGGTTGGAACGGGCCGAAGTGGTACGGCCGTTGCCCCGAGTGTGGTCAGTGGGGCACGGTCGAGGAATTTCACGAGGCTCGGCCGGCGGCAGGCTCTCGCACGGCCGCTCCCGGCCGAACATCACGCACGCAGTCGGTTACGGTTGCCGACAACGCCAGATCTGCAGCCCGTCCGATTACCGAAGTGGGCACGGAAAGCGTCGAGCGGCTCGGTACCGGGTTTTCCGAATTCGACCGTGTGCTCGGCGGTGGCGTGGTGCCGGGTTCAGTGACGCTGATAGCGGGCGAACCGGGTATCGGCAAGTCGACATTGCTGTTGCAGACGGCCGGCAATATCGCGCGCGTTGTGGCGGGAGACAGTACATTCCGAGGAGCCGGTCAGCGGTCTGTCCAACAGTCGGGCCGGGCGCGGGGCGGCACATCAAACACGGTGTCGGTACAGGGCAACGCACCGTCGGTACATGCCAATACCGTGCTGTACATTTCCGGCGAGGAATCACAGGCGCAGGTTCGTTTGCGCGCTTCCCGCATCAACGCGGTGGAGCCGAACTTGTTACTGGCCTCCACCACCGATCTGTCCACAGTATTGGGGCTGATCGAACAGAACAAGCCGGCCTTGGCCATTGTGGATTCGGCGCAAACCATCGTCTCGCAGGAGGTCGATGGCATTTCCGGCGGTTCGACTCAGGTGCGCGAAGTGGCAAGCGCACTGATAGATACCGCTAAGACGCTTGACATTCCGGTATTTCTGGTTGGTCATGTGACCAAGGACGGTTCGATTGCAGGCCCGCGCACATTGGAGCATCTGGTCGATGTGGTCTGCCAATTCGAAGGCGACAGCGAGACCGCGCTGAGAATGTTGCGAGCGGTGAAGAATCGTTTTGGTCCGACCGATGAAGTCGGCTGTTTCGACATGAGCGGTGAGGGCATCGAAGAGGTCACCGATCCCGCCGGATTGTTCCTGTCTGGAGACGGCCCTGATGCGGCCAACGCGGCACCCATGGAAGGCACCTGTGTGACGTTCACATTGGATGGGCATCGCAGTCTGCCTATCGAAGTACAGGCTCTGGTCACCACGTCGGTGCTGCCCACACCTCGACGTGCGGTCAATGGCGTGGACCCCAGCCGTATCGCCATGCTGGTCGCGGTGCTCTACCGTCACAGCAAGCTCAACCTGCTGTCCAACGACCTGTATATCTCCACTATTGCCGGGGGCCAGGCCAAGGAGCCCGGTTCCGATTTGGCGATAGTGGCGGCACTGGCGAGCGCCGCCACGTCAAAACCCATTGCGCGAGCCACGTGCGCCATTGGCGAGATTTCCCTGACCGGTCAGGTGCGCCCGGTACCGCGTATGGAATATCGCCTTCGCGAGGCCGCGCGCCTTGGCTTTACGACGGCAGTCATTCCTCCGCTGCGCAAGCCGGTGCATGTCGAGGGACTTCGGCTGGTGGAGTCCAACACATTGTCCGACGCCTTAGATGCCTTGGGAGTGCGGAAATAGCCCTGAGATATGCCTCAGGCGGTAAGACACTTGGTCTCTTCGACGTTGCGCTTGAGTTCGTCAACGAGTTGGTCGGGACCATCAAACTTGACCTGCGGGCGCAGGAAACCGACGAATTCAACGCGAACCTTATGGTCGTACAGATCAATCCACTCATCGGTGATGCAATAGGCCTCCACCACGCGTTCGTTGAGTCCTGTTTTCTCGCTGAAGGTGGGTTTGGTGCCAATGGAGATGGCGGCAGGCCAGCGGTTCTCACCATCTACCAGCCAACCGGCATAGACGCCGTCGACCGGAATGTAGCCTGCAATGTCGGAGCCAAGATTGGCGGTGGGGAATCCGATGGTGCGGCCGCGCTCCTCACCGTGTACCACTTCGCCTTCGATGGCGTGCGGAGCACCCAGAATGGCGTTGGCATCCTGGATTCGGCCGTGAGCCAGCAGGTAGCGCACATTGGTGGAGCTCCAGGCGCGCATTGCCTTGGCCTGGTTCTTCTTGCTCCATGCGCGGCGCTCGGCCTTGGTGGCATTGGCCAGCGGATCGACGGGCTCTCCCCATTCGCTCGGGGCTTCCGGCTTGAAATCGCGCGGAATGCGCACTTCACCCGGGCCACGGTCATCGACCACATCAAGTTCGAATACACCGGTGGCGGCGGCAAGATTGGCGATATGCTTCACATCACCTTCTCGCCCCTTGCCCATGGCGGCATCCTGCCCGAGGACCAGCGTACGCATGCCCAGCTTGCCGGTGAGTCTGCCAAGGAAGAAAATGTATGACATGGCTGCGAAGGCCAGCGTGTAGTGCACCACCAACACATGGTCCACGCCGAACTGTTCCATGCGGTGCAGTCGATCATCCACACTGGTCAAGGCTTCGGCATCCACGTTCTGCACCGCGGGTTCCTCGCCATGGTGCGAGGCGGCCCAGCCGTGCACGAATGCGGGGCGCGGGTCAAACAGAATCACCACGGAAAAAGCATCATGCTGGTGCGCGAGTTCCACCACACGCTTGATCACCGCCTGATGTCCCAAGTGCATGCCATCAAATGCGCCCAATGTCACCACGGCCTTCTTGTCGTTACTGAACGAGGGCCATTCAATCGAGCCTTCGGCGTCAGGGGTCAGGTGCGTGATATCCATCAGTGTGCTGTTCCTTTTATCCGTGCGATGTTATTCATGCAATATAGGCGTTGTTGTGCGCGGCCTGTATCAAGCTGCACTTTTCACCGCGTCTACTTTACGCGAGGGGGAATACGGTGACCGGCTTGGCCTGATGAGCGTTGGCACGCTCGATAATCGCCGCCACATCATGCGTTTGCGGCACAATGGCGGCAGTGGGCTCGCTGATTGTACGCTCGATACGGCGGCCGAAGCGCAATTCGCTGGCTTCCTCAGGTGTGATGTCAAGCGCCGGCATCGCGCCTCGAGCGGCCTGTTCCATGGTGAGGGCATGGTCAAGCAGCCAGTTGCGGCGCTCGTCACCGGCAAGACCTTCAGGAGTGTTCAATACGCACTTGTTGCGCGTGACGGTTTGCCCTTCCCGATTAGTGAACGTCTTCTGATCGGTATGTGCGGTGACGGTATGGGTTCGCGTGTCACGCATCGCCTCAGAGGCGATAAGTCCGCTGGTATCGTCCGGCAACGCGAATCGGCCGACTCGCGTACGGCGCAAACGGGTCAGGTATCCGCCGACGCCAAGTTCATTGCCGAGGTCGCGGGCGAGCGCGCGGATATAGGTGCCCGATGAACAGCTGACCCGCACGTCAATATCAAGTGCGGGAATCGTTCCCGTGTTCGCGTCTTCCCGCAATGGTTCAGCGGCCTGCTCCCCTGCTACGAATCCGCTGCGGATATCCAGCACGGTGAATTCGCTGATGGTCACCAGGCGGGGTTTGAGTTCCACATCCTTGCCTTCGCGAGCCAAGTCGTAGGCACGCTGGCCGTTGATTTTGATGGCGGAGAACGTATTGGGTACTTGTTCGATATCGCCGGTGAAATTGGTGGCGATGGTGCGAGTGAGCAGGTTTTGCCATGAGGCAGTTGGTGACGCCGTTGGTTCGCCGCTCTGGCCGCCCTCAGTCAGCTGCGCTGACAGCGTTTGCCAGCGGGAGCGGGCTTCATCATCGACAAGCGCCTCGCCTTCGGCATCGTCGGTAGTGGTGCGCAGGCCGAGGCGTATGGTGGCCTCGTAGGTTTTGTCATGCGCCACGATGGCGTTGAGCAGTCGCGTGGCGTGGCCGAAGGCGATGACCAGCGTGCCAGTGGCCATGGGGTCAAGGGTGCCGGCGTGACCGACCTTCTTGATGTGCAACGCGCCGCGCACGGCGGCGACGGCGTCGAAACTGGTCACGCCTTGCGGCTTGTCGATGATGAGTAGGCCGCTGGGTGTTGTATGAAGCACACTACTCCTCGTCGGACTCGAACTCATCGCCCTCGGCTTCAGCCTCGTCGTCGTGCTTGTACGGATCGGCGTCGCCGGCGTACTGGGCGGTGGCGCGGGCGCGGGCGAGTTCTTCGTCACGCTTCTTGGCCACGGCGAGAATGTCTTCGATCTCGTGAGCCTCGCCGGGCACTTCATCGAACACGAATTGGAGCTGCGGAGTCAGGCGCAGGCCAGCCTTGTGGCCCACCAGAGAACGCAGGTGACCCTTGGCCTGATCGAGCGCCTGCTGGGCGCGCTTGCGTTCGCCTTCCTCGTGGCCTTCGTGGCCGAGCTGGGTCCAGTAGACCTTGGCGATCTGCAGATCGTTGGTCACACGAACTTCGGTGACGGTGATGCTGGCGAGTCGCTTGTCATGCAGTTCGCGCTCAATGGAGGAGGCGACGACACGCTGAATCAAGGCCGCAATACGTGCGGCGCGCGGGTTGGTTCCTGCCATAGGAATTTCCTTTTCTAGACTTGAGCCCCCTCTGACGAGGGGCTGCCGAACGCAGTGAGGCTGGGGGAGAGAAAATCATGGAACTACCATGTCTCTCCCCCAGTCAGCCTGCGGCTGACAGCCCACTCGTCAGAGAGGGCTTAACAATGACTACTTGCGCTCGACTTCCTGCATCTCGAAGGTCTCGATGATGTCGCCGAGTTCAATGTCGTTGAAGGTGCCGAGGTTGATACCAGCCTCGTAGCCTTCCTTGACGGACTGAACGTCGTCCTTGAAGCGACGCAGCGAGGAGATCTCGAGGTCGTTGACCGTGGCCACGCCGTTGCGCAGGATACGGCACTTCGTACCACGCTTGACCTCGCCGTCCTGCACCATGACGCCGGCGATGTTGCCGAACTTGGAGGAGCGGAAGATCTCGCGGATCTCGGAGTGAGAGGTGACGACCTCTTCGTATTCCGGCTTGAGCATGCCCTTGAGGGATGCCTCGATGTCTTCGATCGCACGGTAGATGACCGAGTAGTACTTGATCTCCACGCCCTCGCGCTCGGCGAGGTCCGCCACCTGACGGTTCGGGCGCACGTTGAAGCCGATGATAACGGCCTTGTCGACCGTGGCCAGGTTGACATCATTCTGGGTGATTGCACCGACGCCGCGGTGGATGACCTGGATGCCGACCTCGTCGGATACCTCGATCTTCATCAAGGAATCCTCGAGCGCCTCGACCGAACCGGACGAATCGCCCTTGATGACAATATTGAGCATGTCGATCTCGGACTCGGCGAACTTCTTCTTGAAGTCCTCGAGGGAGACGACCTTGCGACGCTTGGCCAGCTGGGCGGCACGCTCGGTGGCCTGACGCTTCTCGGCGATCTGGCGAGCGGCACGATCATCGGAGGCGACCAGGAAGAGGTCACCGGCGGTCGGCACGGAGGTCAAGCCCAGCACCTGAACAGGTGTGGACGGACCGGCCGCTTCCATCGGCTGACCGTTCTCGTCGAGCATGGCACGCACGCGGCCGTACGAAGTGCCGGCCACGATGGCATCGCCCACGTGGAGCGTACCCTGCTGAACCAGCACGGTGGCCACGGCACCACGACCCTTGTCGAGTCGGGCTTCGACGGTGGCACCACGGGCGTCCATGTCGGGGTTGGCGCGGAGGTCCAGCTCAGCGTCAGCCGTGAGCAGCACGGCTTCGAGCAGCTTGTCGACGTGCAGGTTCTGCTTGGCGGAGATGTCGACGAACATGGTGTCGCCACCATACTCTTCAGGGACCAAGCCGAACTCGGTGAGCTGGCCGCGGACCTTCTCCGGGTTGGCACCGGGCACATCGATCTTGTTGACGGCCACGACGATCGGCACCTTGGCGGCCTGAGCGTGGTTGATGGCCTCAACGGTCTGGGGCATCACACCATCGTCGGCGGCGACCACGAGGATCGCGACGTCGGTGAGCTCGGCACCACGGGCACGCATGGCGGTGAACGCCTCGTGGCCAGGGGTATCGAGGAAGGTGATCTTGCGCGGTTCGCCTTCAAGGTTCACGGTGACCTGATAGGCACCGATGCGCTGGGTAATGCCGCCGGCCTCACGTGCGATGACGTTGGTCTTGCGGATGGTGTCCAGCAGTCGTGTCTTACCGTGGTCGACGTGGCCCATGACGGTGACGACCGGCGGGCGAGGCTTGAGATCCTCGTCATCCTGCAGTTCTTCCTCGTCAAGGTTGATGTCGAACTGCTGGAGCAGTTCCTTGTCTTCCTCTTCTGCGGAGACGAGCTGGATGTTCCAGCCGATCTCTTCGCCCAGAATCTGGAAGGTCTCCTCATCCAAGGACTGGGTGGCGGTAGCCATCTGACCCAGGTGGAAGAGCACGGTGACCAGCGCGGCCTGGTTGACGTTGATCTTCTCCGCCAGATCGGCCAGGGAAGCGCCCTGACGCAGACGGATGGTCTGACCGTTGCCGTTGGGGATGCGAACGCCGCCGATGGTCGGTGCCTTCAGCTCCTCATACTCATGGCGCTTTGCCAGGCGGTTCTTACGGGCCTTCGAGGACTTACCGCCCTGACGTCCGAATGCACCTGCGGCACCGCCGCGACCGCCACCCAACCCCCCCCGCCCCCCCCCCCCCCCCGCCGCGACCGCCGCCACGTGCGGGACCGTTGCTCGGTGCGCCGCCGCCCTGGAAATTATTGCCGCCGCCTTGGCCCCCACGGAAGCCGCCGCGTGCGCCGCCCTGACCGGCACCCTGGGAGCCGCCGCCCTGACCCGGACGGTTGTGGCCCCACTGGCCGGGACGAGGACCGCCCTGACCACCTTGGCCCGGACGACCGCCACGGAAGCCGCGGCCCTGCCCCTGGCCTTGGCCGGGACGGCCCGGACGACCGCCACGACCGCTATCAGCAGTCGGACGAGCCATCGGATGCGGACGCGGAATATCACCCGGCGTCGGGGTGTGCATACCCTGCTTGCGGGAGAACGGGTTGTTGCCCGGGCGCGGGCCCTGAGCGTGCGGGCGCGGAATCGCGTTTGAAGCGGCATTGCCGCCATTGGCACCGGTGCCGCCCTGAGCGTGCGGGCGCGGAGCCGAAGCATTGTCGCGGTTGTTCTGATGCTGCCCCGGCTGGCCATTGTTCGGACGGCCCTGGTTGTTACGACGATCGTTGTTACGGCGATCGTTCGGGCGACTCTGACGACCGTTCTCGCGGCCTTCGCGATTATCGCGACCATTCTCACGGTTGTCGTGCTGACCGTGGCGGCCGGGGGTCGGCATGCCGGGGCGTGCGCCGCCCTGCGGACGCGGTGTAGGTGCGCCCGGAGTCGGAGCCTGCTGATGTGCCGAGGCGAGCGATGCCTGACGTGCGGGAGCGGCCGGAGTCGGTGCGGAAGATGAAGTGGAAGCCGGGGCCGAAGGTGCGGCCGGGCGGCGCTGCTGCACGGGCTTGGCAGCAGGCTTTTGTACGGAAGATGCGGGCTTGGAATCGCCCTTGGCGTTGTCCTTGGCGAACTCTGCCTTCAGACGCCGGGCTACCGGCGGTTCAATCGTAGAAGAAGCGGACTTGACGAATTCTCCCATGTCCTTAAGCTTCTCAAGCACGGTTTTGCTATCGACATTCAAAACCTTAGCCAGTTCGTATACGCGTGGTTTCGCCACTAATTACTCCTATTCTGTGACCACGCGCGTGCATGGGCGTGGTCAGTTGGTGATGACGGCAAGCCTACCCTGTCTCATCGTGCGACCATGATCGTGTTACCTCGTCTCTGGTGTGGGCGATTTCGCGCACACTGCACCAGCCCACATACGCCAATCAAGCATACTCATAGCGCTGGATAGCGCAGACGCAGCGAGCCGCGCCATTGCTGACGCGGCTCGTATCAGGAAATAATGCGCCCTGAAGATCATTCGCCTTCGAGCCCGGCGGCCTATTCGGCTTCCGGAGCAGCAGCCTCGGCCGCAGCCTGGGCGGCCTTTTCAGCGGTGACCTTCTTGGCATGGGCCTCGGCGGATTCGATGCCGATCTTCCAGCCGGTCAGCTTGGCTGCCAGTCGTGCGTTCTGGCCTTCCTTGCCGATGGCCAGGGATAGCTGGTCGTCGTGGATGAAGGCGATGGCGGTCTTGTTCTTCTCGCTGATCACCTGTACGCCGGTGGCCACAGCCGGGGACAGCGCGGCTGCCACGAACTTGGCCGGATCGTCGGAGTAGTCGACGATGTCGATCTTCTCCGGGCCAAGGTTCTCCATAACGGCACGCACGCGAGCGCCGCCGGGGCCGATCAGCGCACCCTTCGGGTTCACGCCATCGGTGTTGGCCTTGACCGCGATCTTGGTGCGGGCGCCGGCCTCACGAGCGATGGCCATGATGGACACGGCACCGGAGACCAGTTCCGGCACTTCACGCTCGAACAGCTTGCGGACCAGCTCCGGGTGGGAGCGGGACACCACGATTTCCGGGCCCTTGATGCCACGGGCCACGTTCACCACGTACACGCGGATGCGTTCGCCGTGGCGGTAACGTTCGCCGGGCACCTGCTCACGGCGAGGCAGAATGGCTTCGACATCGCCCATCGCGACATGCACGTTGGAGGGGTCGGAAGCATCCTGTTGGATGATGCCGGTGATGAGCTTGCCCTTCTGACCGGAGAACGCGCCGAATACCTTCTCATCTTCGGCGCGGCGGAACAGCTGGGTGATGACCTGGCGTGCAGTGGCGGCGGCGAGACGGCCGAAGTCACGCGGGGTGTCGTCGTATTCCTCGCCCAGCTTGGGAGCGGGGTGCGGGTCGTCCTCGGTGGGCTCGACCGGGATTTCGTCGGCGGCCCAGACGGTGAAGTTGCCGGAACGTTCGTCAAGCTCCACACGCGCGTGCCTGGCGGCGTGCGGGGTCTTGAGGTAGGCGAGGCGCAGGGCCTCTGCCAGCGCATCATCCAGGGTTCCGGGGTCGATTCCTTGCTCGGCGGCGAGCTTGTGTATTCCTGTCAGGTCCAGTTCCATCGATCCGTACCTCCTATGAAGTTATGTGGCGCATGGCCTATGAGTGGTCACAGTTAGCTATTAGTGTAGGTTTCCATGCAGACACGCTTCTCTTCAGGACGGTTTACCCGGCGCTTGGCATCCGCACTATGCGCGAGCGCGATGCTGTGTTCGCTTTCGGCGTGTTCGATGCCGCGACTGGCCGGACGGGCCGAGGCGGAAGCTCAGATGAGCCCTTGCGAGAAAGCGATGACGTTGGCGGACTACGCCACCCATCCGGCTGAAGGCACGCCGTTATTAGAGCAGTATGCCACCGGCCTGGCCGCTCCCCTGACTTGGATTGACGTTGCCGGGTATTGTTCGGGTCGTTTTGCCGAGGGAACGTTACGTGACGCGCAGACCAAGCAATGGCTGGCTTTTCTGGCCGATAAATTCGGGCAGTCCGCGCCTGAGGTGACGCCGGCGCGTCTTGATGGCGTCACGTCCGCCAACGTTGACCGACCGGTATTGGATGCGATGGCCGTGGCCGAGGATCGCGCCGGATTCGCTATCGAGGTCTTGGCCGCACGAGGACAGACCGCTGGGGCTACGTTGGCGTTGAGCGATATGCATAAGACCGCCGGGCAGCAGCTGGTGTCGCTGGCGAACGGCAATTTTGATGATTCCGGCGCACAGTCCAGTTCTTCCGGCCAGAGCGACCCCCGCCAAAAGGTCTATGCCATCGACCAACTACTGGCCAACCCCACCACCATCGCCGACAAGGCAAGCGGCCAGACCGTACCGACCGCCGCCGCCATCGAAATGGACTGCGCCCGCGCGCAGATCAAGGCCGTGACCGAATCGAAATCTTCCACCGAGAGCGATACGCTGCTCATCCTCGCCGCACTGGCCGCCAAGCACGCCTACACCGCGTTCCAACTTGGCTACCCAGCGACTGACGCCGCATTGTTCGAGTAGACACACACTCCTCACGAAGCCGATGCGAACTTGTTGGAGGCTAGTGGGCAAGTCGAGTTGAGGCACGTTCCACCAATGTGAAATCGGTGGTGTACGTACGGGCCGGGCCTGAGTATCCTTCGATGCGGTCGATAAGTATGTCAACGGCATGCTTGGCATAATCGTCGTCGGTACATTGGATATCTTGCAGTTCGATGAGGAGCGGGAATCAGGAGCCGAATAATGACGATGCCGGTGGCCCCGACGGGAAAGAGGAGGAAAACCGTCGGAACCACCGGCATACGGGTGCTCAGAGCCTATCGTTCAACGTTCACGACACCGAATCGGGACTCATCGGCGCGATCACGCCACCCGTTCCCATACGGACCATAAATCGTCCTGATGTTGACTCCGACAGGCAATGCCGGGCATTCGTTTTCGCCGTTCGTACCCCAGTTGACCCAGCCGGATTGAGGCCTCTGCACGATCTGGAACGCCGAGGACGCCTCCGAGGTGATCCAGATCATGCACCGGTTGGTATTGGTGTCGTATTCGGCGCTGCAGGCAGACGGCCCGGGGAAGATGGTCTCCTCCTCCTGTGCCGACACATCGACCGCCCCCTCGGGGAACTGCCAAGGACGGGAGGTCTCATCAGCTGCGCGGTGGGCAAGCGCCCGCACATGCCCGAGACTCTCATCGAGCCCCTTGGGGGTAAGGGCATTTTCCCATCGCGAGAACAAACGCCAGTAGAGATCCCAGTGAGCGTTCTCCAGATCCCTGTCAAGCAGAGTGGAGAAATAGGCGAACCTTGATGTCGTCTCCGTCCGCTCCGATAGCACGTTCCGCACTTCATCCTTGAGGAAGCCGGCGTAGGGGTCCCCTCCGCGGAAAGGAACAGGCTGGTAGGTGTCGAATCGGTTGAAGACAAGGTTTCCTTCGCCGCTTTCGAACTCGTCACCGACCGTGATACGGTTCACGACGCTTCTGCCATCGACCTCCGTCACAAACGAATCCACATGGTAGACACGATCGAAGAAATCGACGTTCCAGTAGAACGTGAACTCGATGGAGAAGGTCTTGCCCTGCAGTTCAGGTCGAAGACCATCAGGGATGCGCCCCTCAAGCAGGTAACGGCGCATGACGGGGCCGAACTCGATAAGACGGACATCGGCGATGGCATGTTCGGGCGGGTTGATCAGACCGTTTTCCGGAGTGAAGAAAGGGCCGTAGAACCCGCCAATGGCGTTGTTCCCGCTCTTGAGCAGATCGAATCCCTCGTCCTTGGTGAGGAAATGGCGGATGCCCCATTTGGAGGCGCCCTCGCCCTTGCCGGTGCCACGACATAGTTCAATGTCGAAATATCCCGTATCAAGGTGGCAGACCGCATCGCTTTCGAGCGTGTTGTCGTCGGCGACGATGCCTCCTTCAAACGTCTCCCCCGGGTCCGGGTCATGTAGGGACAGGACCTCTCCGTCATGCGGCACCAGAATGCCGATGAACGTCGTCGAGGAACCGTCGGAATCCCCCAGCACCTTCTGGAACGGCGAAGACTGTCCCAAATCGGTGGTACCGAGAATCAGATCGGCCTCAACTTTTTCCGGCACGGTCACCGTGACCGGCTGTGGCTTTGTAGGATGGTGGTGGCTATTGGTGATGGTGAATCGTGGATATTCGTGCGTCATTGTCGTTCTCCTGTTTCAGTTCGCAGCCTTGGCTTGTGTGGCACCTATGCCTTTGAGGAACCCGAACGAGAACGAGTTCTCCTTGAGACCATCGATGAGCACGGCGATGATGATGACGATGCCCTTGACAAGCTGCTGGGTGAAGAACGGGACATTCATGAGCACGAGGCCGGTGGTGAGCACGCCGAAGATGATGGCACCGATCAGAGTGCCCGGGATCTTGCCCTTGCCGCCCATCAGGGAGGTACCGCCCAGGACGGCCGCTGCGATGGCATCCATCTCATAACCGTCGCCGGCAGTCGGCTGCGCGGAGACCACACGCGCCGCGAAGATGCAGCCGGCGAGACCGGCGCACAGTCCTGCAATCACATAGACGGATAGCAGTACGCCCTTGACATTGATGCCGGCAAGCCTTGCGGCTTCGGCATTGCCGCCCACGGCGTAGACATGCGAGCCATACTTGGTTTTGTCGAGAACGATCCACATGACTACATAAACGATTATCATCACGATGAACGGAATCGGCACATGGAACAGGTATCCGTTGCCGAGGGCGCGGAAGTTCAAACCGTTGTCTACGATCGGCAGACCGCCGGTGATGGTGTATGCCAATCCTCGCATGAAGGTCATGGTGCCGAGGGTGACGATGAACGCGGCGAGATTGCAGTAGGCGATCAGGAATCCGTTGATCAAGCCGATGAGCGCACCGATCACCATGCCGAGAAGGATGGCGAGCAGGGGGTTGAGCCCCTGCTGGGCGGCCAGAACGGCGATGCAACCGCTGACGGCGATGGTCGAACCAACGGACAGATCGATGCCGGTGGTAATGATGACGAATGTCATGCCCGCGGCAAGAATCGCGCTGATGGAGATGGACCTCGCCACGTTGAACAGGTTGCTCACCGTGCCGAAGTTCGGGGCCTTGATCAGCATGAATACGACCAGCACCAGCAATACGAACGGCATGCCGACCTTCTCCCAGGTCGCCGCCAGGTTCATCTTTTTCTTTTCTTTCATTGGAAGCTCCTCTTTATCGTTGCGCTCCGTCGCGCGTTTCGGAATCCTCGGATTGCGCCTTCAGCACGCCCGTTGCGTACCCCATGACTTTCTCCTCGGTAGCTTCATCCTCGGGGATACAGGCAGCGATGCCCCCCTGCCTGACAACGAGGATTCTGTCGCTGATGCCCAGCACCTCGGGCAGATCGGAGGAGATTACGAGAATCGCCTTGCCTTGCGCTGCCTGGGAACTGATCAGCTCGTAGATCTCCTGCTTCGCGCCAACGTCGACGCCACGGGTCGGCTCGTCAAGAATCAGCACGTCGGAGTTCTTCATCATCCATCGGGCGAACACGGCCTTCTGTTGGTTGCCGCCGGACAGGTTGATGATGGAAGTGGTCAACAGACGTTGCGCGATGTTGACCAGTTTCATCGATTCCTGCACATCCTTGCGGATGCGGTGCTTCTGAAGCAGACCCAGCCTCTCGTATTCGCCCAGCGAAGAGACGGAGATGTTGTCTTCGACGCTTCTGACAGGGAAGATGCTCTGCGTTTTCCTGCTTTCGGGAAGATACGCGACCCCATGACCGATGGCGGCCTTCGGGGATTTGAACGACACCGCCTTGCCACGGAGCCGGATCTCACCGGAATCATGCTTGTCTGCTCCGATGATCGCTCTGGCGATTTCGGTTCTGCCGGCGCCCACCAGCCCGGACATGCCCAGCACCTCGCCCGCATGCACGGTGAAGGATACCGGCGGAGAGTCCGGCGAAAGCCTGAGATTCTTGATCTCGAGCACGCCCTCCCCCGGATGACGCTTGCCATGGTCGTAAAGTTTCTCGACTTTGCGTCCCACCATCTTGGCGACGATGTCATTCTGGTCGGCATGCTCGATGTCGGTGGTCATCACCGTATGCCCGTCCCTGAGCACGGTGATTCTGTCGGCGAGCCGCCACACCTCCTCCATGCGGTGGGAGATGTAAATCAGGCCCGTGCCCTTCTCCCGCAGCATGTTCACCAGCGTGAAGAGGTGCTCCGATTCGGCTCGGGACAGCGATGCCGTGGGTTCGTCGAGGATGAGGATCCTCGCGTCCTGCGCGATGGCCTTGGCGATTTCGACCATCTGCTGCTCACCGGTGCCCAGATCACCGAGGAATGTGTCCGGGTCGATGTCCGCCTTGATGACATCGAGTTTACGTACGGCGTCCTCCCGCATGCGCTTCTTGTCCAGCAGCCCCGACTTCTGCAACGGTTCGTTGCCGAGTGCGAGGTTCTGCGCCACCGTCATGGTGGGCACCACATTGAGTTCCTGATGGATGATGGCGATGCCGAGGTCGTCGGCCTGCTTCGGCGTGGAGACGTCTACCTCTTTGCCATCAATGAGAATGCGTCCGGAGTCCCTTTTCAGATTGCCCGAAAGGATGTTCATCATCGTCGATTTTCCGGCACCGTTCTCACCCATGAGGGCAAGCACCTCATGTTCATAAAGGTTTAGGTTAATGTTGTCGAGTACGACCACTCCGGAAAAGCTCTTGACAATGTTCTCGAGCTGCAATAGGGGCAGCAACTGAGGCATGCTCACCATCCCTTGTAATCGTTGACGTTCTCACGAGTGACCATGACACTCGGAATGAGAATCGTGGACTTCTTGGGGGTATCGCCCTTGGCGACCTTCTGGGCGTAGGCGACGGCCTGCTTGACCATCTCGCCGGGGTTCTGCGTGGAGGTCCCCACGAACGGGGAGCCGGCGCGCTTCAGCTCGTCGACGCCTTCGGGACTTCCGTCGATGCCGGTCACGATGATTTCATCGGTCCTGCCGGCCTGTTCGACGGCGAGCGCGGCGCCCAGAGCGGACGGATCGTTCATACCGAAGATGCCCTGCACGTCCTTATTGGCGGTGAGCATGTCGGTGGTCACGGACAGGCCGGTGGCACGATCGTTCTTGGAGGATTGCTGTCCGACGACCTTGATGTCGGGATAGTCCTTCTCCAGGGCCGCCTTGCAACCCTTGATACGGTCGGTGATGGTCTGGATCGGGGTTCCGTCCACGATAAGGATGTTGCCCTTGCCGCCGAGCTGCTCGGCCAGGTAAGAGCACGACAGTTCACCCGCCTGCACGCCATCGGTCGTTACGACCGCATCAGCGCCCTTCGCAGGAGTGTCCACGGCGACCACGATGATGCCGGCGGCCTTGGCACGCTCGATTGCGGGCTTCAAACCACTCTCATCGACGGCGGAGACGATGATCAGATCGACCTTCTGCTGAATGAACGAGGAGATCTGGTTGTCCTGGGTGGCCAAATCGAGCTGGGCGTCCTGGACATTGAGCGTTGCACCGATCTTCTTGGCTTGAGCCTTGGCTTCTTTGTCCATGGCGGTGAAGAACGGGTTGGACATATCCTGCACCATCAGGCCGATGCTCTTGATTTCCGTGGGCTTGGAGACCTCGGCGGCATCGTTGTCGCCATTACTCACCGCGCTGCAGCCGGACAGCAGCAGCGACGCTGCGAGCAGGGTGGAAGCGGCGGAAGCGATCTTCTTGATGTTCATGGTTGTTTTCTCCATTGGAAATAGCTGTCTTGCGTTCGGATGCGGCCTATTGCCCACCGCATCCGCATGACTCCCTGATCTTCAGGGATGTCTCGATCATGTCGTGGATGGGATTCGGCCTCATCGTCGCCCCATCCGGGTTTTTATTCACCTCCTCCTTTCCTTCCATCTGTCCAAGCAGGTAGTTCGCCGCCTTGGCACCGATGAATCGGCTGTCTTCGGCGACAAGTGTTATCTTCGGCGATACCAGGTCCGACCAGGCGAAGTCATCGAACGCGACCAGCGCCATATCCCCGGGAATGTCGACGGATTTCCGATTAAGAGCCGACATGACGCCCAACAGGATGGGATTGTTGCCGGCGATGATCACATCCGGATAATAATCGTTCTGGTCAAGAAAACGGATGACTTCGGTGCACGCTTCCACATCGTTGTTACCGCATTCCAGCACGCGAATCTCCGCCCCACACTCCTCGGCGGCGGCCCTCAGGCCGCTCTCGCGAGCGAACCTGCTGTTCCAGGTGTCCGGATAGATGGCAAGCAGCCAACGATGGAAATGATGGAGTTTCAGATGACGCCCAAGCTTGGCGGCGGCATCCACGTTGTCGGTGGCTACATACGAGAAACCATCTTTTATTTCCTCATCATCACCGTATCCGGGAGTGGAATCGACGAATACGACGGGAATGTTCCAGTTCTTCAGCTGGTTCCTGCTGTATTCGCTGAGTCCCAAGGTGGAGATGATGCCGCCAGGACGGTTCTCCACGACCTGACGCAACAGATACGCCTCGTTCTCCTTGTTGTACCAGCCGTTGACGGCCATATCGGCAATGAACAGGCTCTCCTTCTTGTCCTGCAGGACGCTCTCGATGCCGTCGATCAGATCGAGATAATAGGAGTTCGACATTCCCGCGGTGAGCAGGGTGATGAACCGGTGCGTGCCCGTGCGCAGGTCACGCGCATTGACGTTGGGGATGTAGCCCACCTCGTTGGCTGTTTCGCGCACCGATGCACGGGTGCTCTCGGATACACCGCTGAGACCGTTAAGAGCGCGAGAAACCGTATAAACGGACAGTCCCATCCGCTTTGCGATATCGGTGATAGTAACGTCGTGTCGTTTCATCATTGAAGTCCTAAACGTTTATGTTCTGATGTATTCATAATACACACGACCCAAGACGTTGTCAACACAGGACATGCAGACGGACTCAAAACGAGTTTATTCCAATGGTTCACAATGAACTCGGACGGATATCCCGAATCCGTCACTTGCCTCATTCTGTCTCATTCCGATGAGGCACGAGGTATCAGGCATACCCGGACACTTCGTATCCCATCGGGATGAGGTGTCGATTACAATCGACATCCACCGGCACGGTCCCGATATGCCGGACGCATATCCGCGACAGTCAGATGGCCCCTCACGCCGTCACGTACTCCACGTGCGCGAATTCGGGCACTTTGTACCACTTGACCGGGTAGCCGGCGCCGTAGGCGCAGAACACAGAATCGGACGTGTTCTCCAGATTGGCTTCCGGATCGTACGCGGCCTCCTCGATCACGCGCCGTTCGTCGTGGCAGGGCCGGTAGCCCCCGCACGAGGCGGAGAAGCGCCCACGGCCGTGCGTATACGCGTTCACGTCCATCGCGTAGTCGCGCATCTCGCTCACCGGTGCCCCGCCTGCGATGACGGCGTATTCGCCGTCGTCCGTAGGCGGGTCGAACGTGCCGGACATTCGTTGCACGTCGGTCATGGCGTGAACGACATGCACCAAAGGCTCGTCAAGGCGCGGCGCATGATCCGCAGGCGCATCCGGGAGGGCCAACCGTTCATGTTCCTCGACGAGGGGCTCGCGGCAGCCGGCCCAGTGCCGTCCACGAACAACCTCGTCGAATCATGGAACGCGCGCCTGCGCGACATGCCGCGCCGCCACCGCGGACTGCGGCTGGTCAGACGGCTGAAGGCGATCTGCTGGTGGTGCCACCAGCACACGGAACGGCCCGAAAGCGACGCGTGGCTCGCGGCCAACGCGATGACCGACGAACGACTCGAGCGCCTCTACCGGCGGGCATGGGAGAGAAGCCCGCAGAGCATGCACGAGACGTTCGGCATTCCCATGAGACACGGCACCGGCATCGACTGGAACGAGTTCCACACCAGGGTCGAATGGCAGTCGAACGACTAGACCGCCGGACATACATTTTGGCCTATAACCCCGAATACGGACGTTCGCATCAAAAAACAAAAAGGGTCCGGGACAAACCCCGGAACCCTAAAGGCGGATAAGGCGAGATTCGAACTCGCGGAGGCTTTCACCTCACACGCTTTCGAGGCGTGCTCCTTAGACCGCTCGGACACTTATCCATGCTGCCAAAATGGCAACTTGTTCATTATGCCACATTCTGCCGACCTGGCAAATCGGAGTTTCGCTGAGCAAGTCTCGAGTGTATGCCGCTTGAGACATGTCAGATCACAATCCCGGAATTCGCCCGAAGCGCTGGCATTGCGTTTACGCGCCAAGCACTCCGACAGGAATTACATACACTCCATCATCGCGTTGATACGCGAACTCGCCGACCCCCACCAACACCGCCAAGAACTCCGGTTCACGGGTTCGCGCACTCGGATTTCTCAGCAGCTTATCTTTCAGTCTGCATAGATTTGCCGATGCCTCAGGGACTTTATCCTCACTGGACTTAATTTCGATGCCGCCCCACCGTCCATCGGACAATTCAATAATGGCATCACACTCCAGACCGGAATCGTCACGATAATACCGAACCGGTTCTATCCCAATATCGAGGAGAGATCTCGCATACACCAACAGATCACGGATGCATAGATTCTCAAACAGAAACCCAAAAGTCTGCCAATCGCCGATAAGAACAGCAGGACTCATGCCCAACATTGCGGCCGCAATGGAAGGATCGGCAAAATACCGACGCGCCTTGGTCTGGAGTCGCTTTGGATCCCGTGCCGGCGGGACCCAGCCCTTTATCGGATCGATGACGAACATGTTCTCGAACATGGCCGTATACCCGGATACCGTTCTCTCCGAAATGAAATCGTCAAGGTTTTCTTCAGTACCGTACATATCCTTACGTAAGGTTTTGAATGTCACAGCTTGACTGATATTGCGCGCAAGCGAATCCAGCAGACGACGAGCCACATCAGGATCCTTGCCTTGCCTGGGCACACTCTCAGTCAGCGTGAGTCGCATGTATTCCCGAATCAGAATCTGTGCGTCAGATACAGGCAGAGCCACCGCCTCCGGCCATCCACCTCGGCATACGGCATCCAACAACATTTGTGTACTTATCTCTGATTTTGCAGCGGCGAACTTATGTTCAAACAGTCCACTGAGACTTACCGCACCTGTCGAGAGTCCGGACTCATATAAAGTCAGAGGATTCATACGGATACGTCCGATTCGTCCCGCACCACTATGGTTCGGCCGATTCTCATTGAGAGGAGTGGATGAACCGGTCAGAATCCACTGACCTTTATTCGCGGAATCATCGTCGACGCGATGACGGACTTCATCCCATATAGCTGGAGCGAGTTGCCACTCATCCACGATACGAGGGCGATAGGCTTTCGGCTTGATGTCGCTCGCCGGAGAATCGGCCATTCCGCGCACCTCCCGTTGTTTCATGTCCGCCATCGCAATAATCCGAATTTCTCAACTACCAAAATCCGAATGTTGCAACGACGAAAATCCGAATATTGGTGGTGGTGGTAGAAGCGGTGACGGGGCCACTCTGCATTGAGCGGTCTCTCTCAGTCTCGCTACGCTCGACAGCTCGAACGCAATTTAAGGACAGCTTTCCAGCTGCCATTTTATTTGCTCACTGTCATTCGCCTTCGCCTAAAAACGCCTCCGGCGTTTTCTTCACGGCTCAGCTCATCAGAGGGGGCTTGGAATTTTGTTTACGCCACCTGTTCGTGGACGGAGGCATTGACCCATTGGGTCTGCTGGACGTTGTAGCCGGAGAAGATGCCGATGTCGAGCATGCAGTCACGGTAATCGCGGCCGTGGGCGATGGTGATGTAGCTGTCGTCCACCAATCGGTTATGCGTGGGATCCAGTCCGACCCATCGGCCATCCTGATACACCTCGACCCAAGCGTGGGTCGCGCCCTCTCCCCCAAGCAAACCGGCAATGTAGCGCGCGGTCAATCCCATATGCCGGCACACGGACAGCATTACATGGGCATAATCCTGGCATACGCCCTTGCGCTGGGCCAAGGCCTGTTCGGCGGTGGTGCGAATCGTGGTGGAACCGGGCGTATACACAAACGCCTTGTAGACCTCATCCATCACTTCGGCGGCCTGCTGCACCGGAGTGACGTCGGCAGGCAACGCAGCCAAGCGCTCGCGGCATACGTCGATCATCGCCTCCACGTTCGGGCCGGGAATGGTGAGCGCTGAATTGAATCGGTACAGCGGTTTATAGGCTTCCTTATGGATATGCGCATTGTCCACGAAGGCGATGCCGGTCACCGAATAGCTGAATATGTCGTGCGGCTCGGGGATGAATCCGGTCATCACCACGGAGCCAAAGGAGTCGATGGTGGTTTCGAGTTCGGTTTCGGGCTGAATCTTCACTTCCACGTCAATCACCTGTTGGCGAGGGCCAGTGGCGGGAATACAGCGAAGCTGGAACCTGTGATCGGTGACCGGTGCGCTGAAGGACAGCTTCATCTCATAGTCGAACACGAGTTTTTTCACAACGTCTCCTGCACTTACACACGAGCCGGCAACCGGCACATTCTCGGGATAACGACACTACAGCCATGGCTGAGGTATGGTCCGCGCGCTCACAGTCCACGCATATATTCCGGCAATTCGCCGATACGCATCGGCCGGCACTCGGGCGCACGGTTTTTCGCCATACCACCATAGCATTTGAACCCGTCAGGGCGAACGTCGGGTTAGGGGCGCTTGGCATCCATGTTCATGGAGCTCAGTGAGCCCATGTCTTTGATGGCCAGGGCGCTGACACGGCCGGAATAATCGTCAAGGTACTTCTTCAGCAGGTCGGCGACTTCCTGATACCCGCGAGACGGCAGCTGACCGACCAGCCAGCTCAGCCCATCGGCGAAGCAACTAGGCAACGGCATGCCGTCGAGGATCATCGAGTAGGAGGCGAGCTTCCTAAGCGGGGCTTCCATCTCCTCCATCGTCAGGCCGAAGCGCGTGTACAGGTCGATGCGCTCAAGATACTTGCCGATGAAGATGAACGCCTTCAGCGTGGGGTCGACCGGCGAATTCTCGATGCCGCCCCAGAAGGCGAGCATGTCATCGGTAATATCGCGCTGCTTGTAGATGTCCTCGGCGTCGGCCGCGTATTTGGCGGCATCGGTGATATTGGTCATCGCCAACTCCACGTACTGCAACAGACGCGAGCTCAATTCCGGGCGCAGAATCACGGCGTTGTTGAATGCGGAGGTTACGGCCGACCGCACCGAATCAGGGTTGGACCCGTCGTACAGGAAGCTGTTCACGAACCCGTCGAAGTCCTCGAAATCTTCGGGCAGGTCGAGTGCGTGAGCGAACGGACGGAAGGCGTCCACATCGGTGTCCATCACACGATCGTAGAACGGGAAGAACTGGTTCAGCGTGGTGAAGGCGCGCTCGGTGTACCGACCCAGCCAATACAGGTTGTCTGCCTTGGAAGCGGTGACCAGAGACAACGAGTGGCGGCGGGACTGGCTCAGCAGGTTCGCCACCTGCACTTCAGCACCGTATTCATGCTCCACGCCGGATTCGGGTGCCAACACCCACGTATCCTTGAATCCGCCACCCTGCGACGAGTTGACGATCATCTGGCCGGGCACCGACGAGTATCGAGTCAAGCCCGAATACCACACGTGCGTGTTTTTGCCGGTGACCACAAAGGCACGCAAATCGCATTTGCGCGGCGACATCTCACCGGTCTTCGGGTCCACCACATCGATATCGCGGAACTGAATCACCTCTTGGGCGATGAATCGACGAGGCTCCTCCTTGATCCGGTTGGCAAGCTCCTCACGTGCGGCAGCATCCAGCGACGAACCGAACACCACGCCGTAACCACCGGCTTCGGCCACATCCTTGATGACCAGCTCGCCCATACGATTCAGGACTTCCTTACGGTCGGCCTCGAACATCGGCATATACGTGGGCGCGTTGTTGAGAATCGGTTCCTCGCCGAGATAGTACTTGATCATCTGCGGCACGAAGTAGTAGATGGCCTTATCATCGGCCGCGCCGTTGCCCGGCGCGTTGACGATGGCCACGTTGCCCGCGCGGTAGGCGGACAGGATACCGGGCACACCGATCACCGAATCAGGATTGAAGGCAAACGGATCGAGGAATTCGTCGGACAGACGGCGGTAGACCACGCCCACACGGTGGCGTTTGCCGGCGTAGTCGAGGAAGTAGACCTTGTTGTCCACCACTTCGAGGTCTTCGGGGAAGGCCAGTGCGGCGCCGGTTTTCTCCGCCAGATAGGCGTGCTCGAAGAACGCGGAATTGTAGCGGCCGGGGGTCAGTACCACGGCGATGCCCTCAGTGGACACAAAGTCCATGGCCTTGCGCAGTAGGCGCGGGTATTCGCGATTGTCGCGGATGTGCACGTCGCGGAACAGGCGCGGGGAGATGCGGCGCTCGATGTCGCGCACGAACAGCGGGTAGCTGGCGCCCGAGGGGATGCGCAGGTTGTCTTCCAGCACCCACCAGCGGCCATCTTCACCCTGGACCAGGTCTTCGCCGGCGATGTGCGCGAAGATGCCGCCGGGAGGGGTCACGCCGTTGACCTGCGGGAAGTAGCCGGCCGAGGTGTATACGTATTCCTCCGGCACGACGCCGTCATGGATGATGGCCTTGTCGGAGTAGATGTCCTTCAGATAGGCGTTCAGGGCGTTGACGCGCTGCTTCAGGCCCTTCTCCAATTCGTCGTATTCGTCGGATTCGATAATGCGCGGCACGGGATCGTACGGGAAGAGCCGGTCATGGTATTCGCCGTTCTTGTAGATGCCGAAGCGTACGCCGTTGCGGGACAGCTCGCGGTTGATCGCCTCGCGACGGTTTACCAGTTCATGGGCCAGTCTGTGTGCTGCGGATTCGATCATCGTGCCTGCTCCTTGCTGTGGCGGCTTCTGTGGCCTCAAGCGGTTAGGCGTTTCGAACGCACGCTGACGCCGCAAGCCGTAACCGGGTTTGATGGTTACAACCTAAGGCGGCCCCGTTTCAGCAAACGCGCGAGAATGTTACAGGCAGGTCACTTCGCCGACCGCACTCGTCTCGCCGACCGCACTCGTTACAATGAATGGCTATGACACGACTGCGCATTGACTTGGCCTACGACGGCGGCGGATTCTATGGCTGGGCCAAACAGCCCAATCTGCGTACGGTGCAAGGCACCATTGAAGATGCGCTGCACAAGGTGCTGCGGGTGCCGGCCGATGATGCGGCCGAACCGTTGCGTCTGACGGTGGCTGGGCGCACCGACACCGGTGTGCACGCCTCCCACCAAGTGGCGCATTTGGATGTATCCGATGAGGTACTGAATCGCTGCGTAGGTCACATGACCATTCCGGTCACCGAGGCGCTGACTCGCAGACTCAAGGCTGTGCTGCCTTCGGACATCGTCATTCATGGCATTGCCGTGGCACCGGCCGGTTTCGATGCCAGGTTCTCCGCATTGGAGCGCACTTATGTGTATCGGGTCGCCGATCGTTCGTCCGAGATCGACCCGCGCCTGCGTGGATGCGTGCTTACCGTGGATGAATCGCTGGATCTGGAGCTTATGAACCGCGCAGCCTCATTGACCATCGGCCTGCACGATTTTGGTTCCTTCGCCACTCCGAATCCGGGAGGCACTACGATCCGCGAAGTCAAGACCGCCTATTGGCGGCGGGTGCCGATCACTCCCCTGGTGCCGGATGCGATGGCATCGCATGAAGCATATCGGACTCCGTCGCTGGAGTCCGGACTGGCGGTGTTCACGATTGTGGCGGACGCCTTTGCCCGCAATATGGTGCGCTCCTTGGTCGGCTCATGCATCAAAGTTGGTTCGGGACGCAAAGCTCTGGAATGGTTTGCCGGCAAAATGGCCGAGCCAGTGCGTGAAGGCTCAAGCGGGCCGATTGCGCCGCAGGGCCTGACTTTGGAGCATATCGCATACCCCGTCGATGATCAGCTGGCCGCAAGAGCCGAGGCCATTCGAGCCGTACGTACGTTGTAGTTTCTATGAAACAACGCAAAAGGGCTGGAACCCAAACGGATTCCAGCCCTTTCAGCTAGCTTGGCGAAACGCTATTCAGCTCACTCGGCCTTCTCGGCGTCAGCGGCTTCCTCAGCGGGAGCCTCAGCCTCAGCGGCGGCGGTCTCCTCGACCGGAGCCTCAGCGGCCTCAGCCTCAACGGCCGGAGCCTCTTCTTCGGCAACCTTGGCGGCGGCTTCAGCTTCCTTCACAACAGCCTTCTTGGCAACCGGCTCGGTGACGAGCTCGATCACAGCGGCCGGAGCGGCATCGCCAACGCGCGGGGCGATCTTGACGATACGGGTGTAGCCACCTTCACGCTGCTCCATCTGCTCGGCAATCTGGGTGAACAGAATGTGCACCACGGACTTGTTGCGGATGACGCGCATCACGCGACGACGGGAGTGCAGATCACCGCGCTTGGCGAAGGTGATCAGGCGCTCGGCCAGCGGACGAAGGCGCTTGGCCTTCGGCAGCGTGGTGGTGATGCGGCCGTTCTGGAACAGGCTGGTCGCCATGTTTGCCAGCATGAGGCGCTCGTGTGCGGGGCTGGAAGCCAGACGCGGGCCCTTCTTAGGTGTAGGCATTGGGTTTACTCCTTATATGTCCGTTCTTCAGGCAAGCAGGTGGGCATATGCCCGAACATCCGCTTGCCTAGTGAACGAACGATTGGTCAAAGAGGCAGATCACTCGTCTTCCGGCGAGAAGAACGTACCACCTTCGAGATTATTGGTATCGAAGGCCATCGGCGAGGACTTGAGGCTCAGGCCCAGGGTCTGCAGCTTCTCCTTGACCTCATCGATTGACTTCATACCGAAATTGCGGATGTCGAGCAGGTCCTGCTCGGTGTGGGAGACAAGCTCACCGATGGTGTGGATGCCCTCGCGCTTGAGGCAGTTGTAAGAACGCTGCGTCAGGTTGAGGTCCTCGATCGGAACGGCCATCTCGGGGTTGGTCTCCTCGGCCACCGGGGCCGGACCGACCTCGACGCCTTCAGCCTGGGCGTTGAGCTCACGGCACAGGCCGAAGAGCTCCACCAAGGTGGAACCGGCGGAAGCCACCGCGTCACGCGGGGAGATGGCGGGCTTGGTCTCCACGTCCAGAATGAGCTTGTCGAAGTCCGTGCGCTGTTCCACACGGGTGGCCTCGACCTTGTAGCTCACCTTGAGTACCGGGGAGTAGATGGAATCAACCGGAATACGGCCGATCTCATCGTTGTCCTGCTTGTTCATCTGGGCAGGAACATAGCCACGGCCACGCTCGACAGTGAACTCGATCTCGAGTTCGCCATCGTCGGCGAGGGTAGCGATGTGCTGCTCCGGGTTGGCAATAGTGACGCCGGCAGGCGGGGTGATGTCCCCAGCCACGGCTTCGCCCTTGCCGCTCTTGCGCAGATACATGACCACAGGCTCGTCATATTCGCTGGTGAGCACGATGCCCTTGATGTTCAGCAGGATCTCGGTGACGTCTTCCTGGACGCCCGGCAGAGTGGTGAACTCATGCAGGGCACCGGAAATACGCACGGAGGTCACGGCAGCACCCGGGATGGAGCTCAGCAGCGTGCGACGCAGCGAGTTGCCGAGCGTGTAGCCGAAGCCAGGCTCGAGCGGCTCGATGGTGAAGCGGGAGCGCTGCGGATTCAGAGATTCCTCGGTAAGAGTCGGACGCTGTGCAATAAGCACTGTGGTTATCCTTTCAGCTTGAACTCGGTGGTGCACTCACCGGTCAGGCGGTTTTGGATGGATTTGGTATTGCTGAGTGCTCAGACGCGACGACGCTTCGGAGGACGAACGCCGTTGTGGGCTTGCGGGGTGACGTCGGTGATGGAACCAACCTCGAGGCCCGCAGACTGCAGGGAACGGATAGCGGTCTCACGACCGGAACCCGGGCCCTTGACGAACACGTCGACCTTCTTGACGCCGTGTTCCATCGCCTTGCGGGCGGCGGACTCGGCAGCCATACCAGCGGCGTACGGCGTGGACTTACGGGAGCCCTTGAAGCCGACATCACCACCGGACGCCCAGGACACCACGGCGCCGGACGGATCGGTGATCGAAATGATCGTGTTGTTGAAAGTGGACTTGATGTGAGCCTGGCCGACCGGGACCGACTTGCGGTCGCGACGACGGGGCTTACGAGCGGCTTGCTTAGGCGCTGCCATTGACCCTCGTTTCCTAGTAACGAACTTTGTTGTTGACGTTCGGGCGATGGGATGAAATCATCCCGTGGCCCGAATCATGCCACCGACTACTTGGTGGCCTTCTTCTTTCCGGCGACCGTGCGCTTCGGGCCCTTGCGGGTACGAGCATTGGTCTTGGTGCGCTGACCGCGCACAGGAAGTCCCTTACGGTGACGCTGGCCTTGGTAGCAGTTGATCTGAATCTTGCGACGAATATCTGCATCGACTTCACGACGCAGGTCACCCTCGATCTTGTAGTTGGCTTCGAGGTAGTCACGCAGCGTAATCAGCTGCTCGTCGGTGAGATCCTTGACGCGGATGTCCGGGCTGATACCGGTCGCGGCAAGCGTTTCCTTGGCACGAGTGCGACCCACACCGAAAATGTAGGTGAGGGCGATCTCGATGCGCTTCTCATTGGGGATGTCGACTCCGGCAAGACGTGCCATTGCGATTCCTTCTTGTTGCCGTAGGTCTTGCACCCGCTCGCCCGGTTACCCGGCACGGGCCTACGTACCCGTGGTTCAGTGTCGTTCCCTTGCGGGAAGCACTGTGAGAGAGTGCCTTATTTACTTAGTGCCGCTGGAGAATCTGCTCTCAGCCCTGACGCTGCTTGTGGCGCGGGTTGACGCAGATCACCATGACGCGGCCGTGACGGCGGATCACGCGGCAGTTTTCGCAGATCCTCTTCACGCTAGGGCTGACCTTCATGGTTATCCTTTTCTTGTGTACCTTTACTTGTAACGGTACGTAATGCGTCCGCGGTTCAGGTCGTAAGGGCTCATTTCGAGCACGACACGATCCTGCGGCAGAATACGGATGTAGTTCTTACGCATTTTGCCGGAAATCGTGGCGAGCACGATGTGCTTGTTCTCGAGTTCAACGCGGAACATCGCGTTAGGCAGTGCTTCCACCACCTGTCCTTCGACTTCAATCACACCGTCTTTTGCCATGTGCCTCTAGTCCTATTCCGTTGGATGATTACTATGGCATATCCGAAGACACACCAACTGTCAACTATATACGCACATACCCCTGTACGAACACTCGGCGTGTCGCACAGGGGTATGGAAACGTTGATGTGGTATTTCGGCATCACTCCGGCTTGTTGGCCGGGCTGCCGAACCTACTACTCGAGGTGGCTGATGATACGGCCGCTGATCTCGTCGATGTCGCCGACGCCGTTGACCACGACGAGCAGGCCACGGGATTCGTAGATGTCGAGCAGCGGAGCGGTTTCCTTCTCGTAGGTCTCCAGGCGCTTGGCGATGGCCTCCGGAGTGTCGTCAGCGCGGCCCTGCTCGGCGGCGCGCTTCTTCATACGCTCCAGCAGCACGTCACGGGCGGCTTCGAGGGCCACCACGTGGTCGAGCGGAGTGTCGAGGTCGGCGAGCATCTCGTCGAGAGCGGTGACCTGGGCGGCGTTACGCGGGTAGCCATCGAGGATCCAGCCGTTATTGCAGTCTTCCTTGGCCAGACGATCCTTGACGATCTTGTTGGTCAGGGAGTCAGGAACCAGCTCGCCCTTGTCGGTGTAGCTCATCGCCTCAAGACCGAGTTCGGTCTTGTTCTTGATGTTGTAGCGGAAGATGTCGCCGGTGGAGATGGTGGGGATGTTGAAGTGCTCGGCGAGCAGAGCAGCCTGGGTGCCCTTGCCCACGCCCTGGGGGCCCATGATGAGCAGACGCATGGTGGTCTCCTTTTGTGTCGGTTATTAATACGGTTTCGGCTCCCTTGGTTAAGGGAGCCATTGAGTTATATGTGGAAGAAAGATTGCTCCGTCGTGGAACAGTCCACTGGACTGTTCCACTCCTCGCGCGGCCGCCTGCCCATTGCGGGCGACCGCTGCCAAGCGGGCGTCAGCCTTCTTTGTGGTCCACGTTTTCGAACAGGAAGCCGGTGTACTGGAACTGTTCGGTCTGGGCCTTGGCCTGACGCAGGGTGTCGAGGCCCACGCCCGCGATAATCAGGATCGTGGTGCCACCGAACGGCAGCTTGGCGTTGAGTCCGAGAGCCATGATCAGCACGGTCGGGATCAGGGCCACGAACAGCAGGTAGACGGCACCCACGGTGTTGAGTCGGTTCATCACGTAGGTCAGGTAACGGCTGGTGGCGTTGCCTGCGCGGATGCCGGGAATGAAGCCGCCGTACTGCTTCATGTTGTCCGCGGTCTCGTCCGGGTTGAACGTGATCGAGGTGTAGAAGAAGCAGAAGAACACGATCATCAGCGCGTACAGGGCGATGTACCACACGGATGTGGTGTTCGCCAGGTTGGCGTTGATCCACTTGACCCAGGACTGGTCGGACTTGCCGAACTGGGCGATCAGGGTCGGGATGGCGAGGATCGAGGAGGCGAAGATCGGCGGGATGACGCCGGACATGTTGATCTTCAGCGGCAAGTAGGTGGAGGAGCCGCCGTACATCTTACGGCCGATCATGCGGCGCGTGTACTGCACCGGGACGCGGCGCTGGCACAGTTCGACGAAGTCGACGAAAATGAGGATGACCACGAGCACGCCCACGACGATGCCGAACTTGAGCCAGTCGCCGTCGGTGCCGTTGGTGCCGTAGCCGATCTCCCACAGCTGCGGCAGGAAGCCGGAGCAGATGGACATGAAGATCAAGATGGACATGCCCTGGCCGATGCCCTTGTCGGTCACGAGCTCGGCCATCCACATGATCAGGCCGGTGCCGCCGGTCATGATGAGGACCATGACCACGAGGTTCCACACGGAGCCGTCCGGGATGACCTGGTCGCAGCGGTAGTTGAACAGGGCACCGGAGCGGGCGGTGACCAGGATGGTGGTGGACTGCAGCACGGCCAGGCCGATGGTCAGGTAACGCGTGTACTGGGTGAGCTTGGCCTCTCCGGACTGGCCCTCCTTATGCAGGGCCTCGAAGCGCGGGATGACCACGCGCAGCAGCTGCACCACGATGGACGCGGTGATGTACGGCATGACGCCCAGCGCGAAGATAGACAGCTGGAGCATAGCGCCACCGGAGAAGAGGTTCACCAGTCCGATGAAGTTCTCCTGGGAGGCGCTGCCGATAGTGGCCATGCACTTGTTCACCACGTTGTAGTCCACGCCAGGGGTCGGAATGAACGAACCGATGCGGTAGACGATGATGATGAACAGGACGAAGAGAATCTTCTTCCTCAACTCTTTGGTCTTCAGGGCCTGGATTAGTGTCCTCACCTAGATTTCCTCCCAATAGCGCGCCAATCACGCGAAATACACAAACTAACGAACGAGCATAGTCTAAAGTGCCTACTTCGGCCACTTCATGTCTCGCGAATGTTACCTGAATTACGCTCCGTCGTACTGAACGGGGGAAGCATACTCAAAACGATCATTGTGTTGAGGCTGCTTCTCTGCGCTCAGAACAACAATTTTTTAGAAAAGGGAACCCCCGTCCACCTATTGGCGGGCGGGGGTTGTACAGCCTATTGCGCTCCCCGTAGGACTAATCAGTCCTCGGAAACGGAACCGCCGGCGGCCTCGATCTTGGACTTGGCGGAAGCCGAAGCCTTAACACCCTTGAGGGTGAAAGCCACGGTGGTCTCGCCGTCGCCCAGAACCTTCACCGGAGCGTTGTCACGAACAGCGCCCTTGGCGATCAGGTCGGCCACAGCAACCTCGCCACCCTCGGGGAAGAGCTCCACGAGACGAGCGATGTTGATGACCTGGAACTCGACCTTGAACGGGTTCTTGAAGCCACGAAGCTTCGGCAGGCGCATGTACAGCGGCAGCTGGCCGCCTTCAAAGCCCGGACGCACGTGGTTACGCTTCGTCTGGCCCTTGGCGCCACGACCGGAGGTCTTACCCTTGGAGCCTTCACCGCGGCCCACACGGGTGCGGTCCTTCTTGGCGCCCGGGGCGGGCTTCAGGTCGTGCATCTGCAGGATTTCGTTATCTGCCATAATCAGTCAACCTCCTCAACGGTGACCAGGTGACGCACGGCGTTCACCAGACCACGGTTGGCCGGGGTGTCCTCGCGGACAACGGTCTTACCGATCTTGTTGAGGCCGAGGGTCTTGACGGTGGCGCGCTGAGCCGGGGTACGGTTCACGATGCCGTGGTGCAGGGTAATCTTCAGGTTCTTAGCCATGAGTATCACTCACCATCCTTCTCTTCGGCGGCCTTAGCGGCAGCAGCCTCTTCGCGAGCCCTTCGAGCCTCGGCAATGCCGGCGGCACGGGCGCGCAGCAGAGCATCGGGAGCAACCTCGTCGAGCGCCAGGCCACGACGGGCGGCGATCTCCTCGGGCTCTTCGAGCTGCTTGAGGGCGTCGACGGTAGCGCGCACCACATTAACGGCGGTGGCGGAGCCCATCGACTTGGTCAGGACGTCGGTGATGCCTGCGCATTCCATGACGGCGCGCACGGAGCCACCGGCGATTACACCGGTACCCGGGGCAGCCGGACGCAGCAGGACGGTGCCAGCAGCGTCGTGACCCTGAACCGGGTGGGTGATGGTGCCGCGGACGCGAGGCACAGAGAACATGTGCTTCTTGGCGTCCAGCTGGCCCTTGGCGATGGCGGCCGGGACTTCACGGGACTTGCCGTAGCCGACACCCACGGTGCCGTTGCCGTCGCCGACCACAACCAGTGCAGCGAAGCTGAAGGTACGGCCACCCTTGTGGGTCTTGGACACACGGTTGATGGTCACCACGCGATCGAGCAGCTCGTCGCCGTGGTTTTCTTCACGACGGTTACGACGCTCGCCGCGACGGCCTTCACCGCGCTGGCCACGACGACCCTTGCGGTCCTCGTTGTTGGATTCGGTCGCCACAGTGTTCTGAGTTTCTTCAGCCACTTGGGTTTCCTTCGTTTCGTTGTCGCTCACAGTGCAAGACCTCCCTCGCGGGCGCCATCAGCAACGGCTGCGACGCGACCGGTGTACTTGTTGCCACCGCGGTCGAACACGACTGCGGTGATGCCGGCAGCCTTGGCCTTCTCGGCGATCAGCTCGCCGACCTTCTTGGCGGCCTCAGTCTTGGTGCCTTCGAAACCGGCGAAGTCGGCCTGAAGGGTGGAGGCGGACACCAAGGTAATACCCTTGGTATCGTCGACCACCTGAGCAACCATGTGACGGTTGGAGCGGGTGACCACCAGGCGCGGACGCTCGGGGGTACCGGAGATGCGCTTGCGGATACGCACGTGACGGCGCTTGAGAGCTACCTTCTTGCCTTTTCCGAGAATAGCAACGCTCATATCACTTACCAGCCTTTCCAGCCTTGCGCAGGATGCGTTCATCGGCATACTTGATGCCCTTGCCCTTGTAGGGTTCCGGAGCGCGCAGCTTGCGGATGTTGGCGGCAACCTGGCCCACGACCTGCTTGTCGGTGCCTTCGACAACCACGTGGTTGGCGTCGGTCACCTTCAGGGTGATGCCTTCGGGCGGGTTGACGGTGATGGTGTGGGAGTAGCCGAGGAAGAACTCGATGCCCTTGCCCTTGGCGACGGCGCGGTAACCGGTGCCGACGATCTCAAGAGTCTTGGAGTAGCCATCGTGAACACCCTTGACCATGCCGGCCATGATGGAGCGGGCCAGACCGTGCTTGGCACGGGTCGGACGCAGGTCATCAGCGGCGGTCAGGACGATCTCGTTGCCTTCAACGGCAGCGGTGATGCCTTCCGGAACCACGTAGGAGTCAGAACCCTTAGCGCCCTTGGCGGAGAAGTTCTGGCCTTCAATCTTGACTTCAACGCCAGCAGGGATGGCGATGGGGAGCTTACCAATATGCGATGCCATGTTTCAGCTCTCCTTTCTCACCACACGAAGGCGACAATTTCGCCGCCAATGCCTCGGTCGAGGCATTCCTTCTGAGTCAGCAGTCCCGAAGAAGTCGAGATGATGGCGATACCCAGGCCACCGAGCGGCATCGGCAGGGAGTCGGACTTCGCGTAACGACGAAGGCCCGGCTTGGAGATGCGCTTGATGCCCTGAATGGAACGCTCACCGTTCGGACCGTACTTGAGGGTGACCTCAAGAGTCTGGCCGACCTTGGCTTCCTTAGCGGTGAAGTCCTTGATGTAGCCTTCGCGCTTCAGGATCTCGGCGATGTTCGCCTTGAACTTGGAGTACGGCATATCCACGGTTTCGTGCTTGGCCGCGCTCGCATTACGCAGACGCGTAAGCATGTCTGCGATCGGATCTGTCATTGTCATTTGGGCTTGTTGCCCTTTCTCGCTATGGTTTCCGCCGCCCTCACGCTTCTTCTAGAAGCGTTCGGGCCGCGGACCTTCAGCGTCGATGTTTACCAACTGGACTTCGTAACGCCGGGCAGTTCACCGCGGTGAGCCTTCTCACGAAGGCAGATGCGGCACAGGCCGAACTTGCGGTAGACGGAGTGGGGACGACCGCAGACCTGGCAGCGCGTGTAAGCGCGGACCTTGAACTTCGGCTTGCCGGCCGCCTTGTTCTTAAGAGCGGTTTTTGCCATATCAGTTCTCCTTGAAGGGGAAGCCGAGGTGCTTCAGCAGCGCGTAAGCTTCCTTGTCGTCCTTGGTGGAGGTCACCACAGTGATGTCCATACCGCGCACGTGATCGATCGAATCAGGATCGATCTCGTGGAACATGGACTGCTCGGTGAGACCAAAGTTGTAGTTGCCCTGGCCATCGAACTGGTGGCCGTTGATGCCGCGGAAGTCGCGGATACGGGGCAGCGCGAGGGTCAGCAGACGGTCCAGGAACTCCCACATGCGGTCGCCACGCAGGGTGACGTACGCACCGATGGCCTGGCCTTCACGCAGGTGGAACTGCGCGACGGACTTCTTGGCCTTGGTGATCTTCGGCTTCTGGCCGGTGATCAGGGTGAGGTCCTTGACGGCACCTTCGATGAGCTTGGAGTCGCGGGCAGCGGCACCAACACCCATGGAGACGACGACCTTCTGGACACGGGCAACCTGCATCGGGTTGGAGTACTTGAACTCCTTCTCGAGCTCAGGAATGATCTGCTCGTTGTACTTGACCTTCAAGCGCGGGGTGGCCGGCGCTTCGACAGTAGTATCGGTCATGCCAGCTCCTTTCCGGACTTCTTGGCGACGCGCACGCGCACGGTCTTCACCTTGCCGTCACGCGCCTCTTCCTTAACGGTGATGCCAACGCGGGTCGGCTGCTTGGTCTCCGGGTCGATGACCATCACGTTGGAGCGATGGATCGGAGCCTCAGTGGAGACGATGCCAGCCTGCTGGCCCTGCTGCGTTGCACGCACGTGCTTCTTGACGATCTGCACGCCTTCGACGATCAGTCGATCGTTGGAGAGCACCTGCTTGACGGTGCCTTCCTTGCCGCGGTCCTTGCCGCGGATGACCTTGACCAGGTCGCCGCTCTTGATCTTGGCTGCCATGTCAGATCACCTCCGGGGCGAGGGACACGATCTTCATGAACTTGTGCTCGCGCAGTTCACGACCGACCGGTCCGAAGATACGAGTGCCCTTCGGTTCACGGCCGGAGCCGAGAATGACGGCGGCGTTCTCGTCGAACTTGATGTAGGAACCATCCGCACGGCGGGATTCCTTGACGGTACGGACGACAACGGCCTTAACCACGTCGCCCTTCTTGACCGACCCGCCAGGAATGGCGTCCTTGACGGAGGCGACGATCACGTCGCCGATGCCGGCATAGCGTCGCTTCGATCCGCCGAGCACGCGGATGGCGAGGAGTTCCTTCGCACCCGTGTTGTCGGCGACATGAAGCCGCGTTTCCTGCTGAATCATTGATTCTCCTTAGCCGAGCTGGTTCTCCCCATTTACCGGGGCATCGTGGTTGCCCATAATGCCCCGGTAAATGGCGAGCCTTGCCGAACTTTACTTACTTGGCGCGCTCGATAATGGATTCGAGACGCCAGCGCTTGGTCTTGCTCAGAGGCCGAGTTTCCATAATACTCACGAGGTCGCCAATGTGGGCGTCGTTGTGTTCATCATGGGCCTTGACCTTGCTGGTGGAACGAACGACCTTGCCGTACAGCGGGTGGGTCGAACGCTGCTCGAGCTCGACGGTAATCGTCTTGTCCATCTTGTCGGACACGACGTAGCCGCGGCGAACCTTACGGAAGTTACGCTCTTCAGCCATAATCACTTCTCCTTGGATTCGGTAGCGGCCGGCTCCTGGCTGATGCCAAGCTCACGCTCGCGAAGCACGGTGTACATGCGGGCGATGTCGCTCTTGACAGCCTTGAGACGGGCGGTGTTCTCGAGCTGACCGGTGGCGTGCTGGAAGCGCAGGTTGAACAGCTCTTCCTTGGACTTCTTCAGGAAGCCTTCGATTTCCGCGTTGGTCTTCTCGTTGAGATTCTTGATGGAGTAATCAGCGGTACCGACTGCCATCAGATATCACCACCTTCACGTGCGATAATGCGGCACTTCATCGGGAGCTTGTCGATAGCGCGGCGGAGGGCTTCCTTAGCGACGTCCTCGGACACACCACCGATTTCGAACATCACGCGACCAGGGCGCACGTTCGCAATCCAGAACTCCGGGGCACCCTTACCGGAACCCATTCGGGCACCGAGCGGGTGCTTGGTCAGCGGACGATCCGGGAAGATCGTGATCCACACGCGGCCACCACGCTTGATGTAGCGGGTCATGGCGATACGCGCGGCTTCGATCTGACGGTTGGTCACGTAGGCCGGGGCGAGGGACTGGATGCCGAAATCACCGAAGTTGATCTCGTTGCCGCCCTTGGACATGCCAGAACGCACAGGGCGGTGCTGCTTGCGGTACTTAGTCCTCTTGGGGATAAGCATTCTTGCTCACTCCTTCGTTTCTGCAGCCGGAGCGGCCTCGGCGGGAGCCTCAGCCTTGGGGGCTTCGACGGCCTGCGGGGCGGCGGAACGGTTGCCACGGCGCGGGCGGCGATCGCCACCACGACGGCCCGGACGGTTGTTCTGCTGAGCCTGCTGCTCTTCGAACTCGGATTCGGTCATGTCGCCCTTGTAGATCCAGACCTTGACGCCGATACGGCCGTACGTGGTCTTGGCCTCGAAGAAGCCGTAATCGATGAGGGCGCGGAGGGTCTGCAGCGGAACGCGGCCCTCACGGTAGAACTCGGAACGGCTCATTTCCGCACCGCCGAGGCGGCCGGAGAGCTTGATGCGGATACCCTTGGCACCGGCGCGCATGGCGTCCTGCTGGGCCTTGCGCATGGCACGACGGAAGGTGACGCGGTTGGTCAGCTGCTCAGCGATGCCCTGAGCGACGAGCTGGGCGTCCAGCGCGGCGTTCTTGACCTCGAAGATGTTGAGCTGGACCTGCTTGCCGGTCAGCTTCTCGAGCTTGGCGCGGACACGCTCGGCCTCGGCGCCACGACGACCGATCACGATGCCCGGACGGGCGGTGTGAATGTCGACGCGGACGCGGTCGCGGGTGCGCTCGATGACGATGCGGGACACGCCAGCGCGCTCGAGGTCCTTGCTCATCTCCTTGCGGATCTGATCATCCTCAAGCACGAAGTCGCGGTAGCGTTCGCCGGCCTTGTTGGAGTCGGAGAACCACTTGGAGCGGTGGTTCTCAATGATGCCCAGACGGTAGCCAAACGGATTGATCTTCTGACCCATCTTTAGCGGGCTCCTTCCTTGTTAGCCACGACGACCGTGATGTGGGAGGTGCGCTTGTTGATACGAGCGGCGCGACCCCGGGCACGAGCGCGGAAGCGCTTGAGGGTCACACCTTCGTCAACGTAGGTCTCCTTGATGTACAGGTCGTTCTCGCGGAACGGCTCGCCGGCCTTGTCGGCCTTCACGCGAGCGTTGGCGATGGCGCTCTCCAGGGTCTTGCGGACCGGCAGGGCCGCAGCCTGAGGGGCGAACTTCAAAATGGTGACGGCTTCGGTCGCCTTCTTGCCGCGGATGAGGTCGACCATGCGGCGAGCCTTGCGCGGCGTCACGCGGACGTGACGAGCGATTGCTTTAGCTTCCATGTTCTATTCCTTATCCTTAGCGACGGGCCTTCTTGTCGTCCTTCACGTGACCCTTGAAGGTCTTCGTGGGGGCGAACTCACCCAGCTTGTGACCAACCATGGCCTCGGTGACGAACACCGGGACATGCTTGCGACCATCATGAACGGCGAAGGTGTGTCCGATGAAATCAGGGGTGATCATCGAACGACGGGACCACGTCTTGATGACGTTCTTGGTGCCCTTCTCGTTCTGCTCGTCGACTTTCTTCTGCAAGTGGGCGTCGACGAAGGGGCCCTTCTTGATGCTACGAGTCATCTTCTCGATACTCCCTTACTTGCGGTTCTTGCCGGACGGACGGCGACGAACAATCATCTTGTTCGAAGCCTTCTTCGGACGACGAGTACGAACCTCGCCCTTGCCCCACGGGGAGACCGGCGGCTTACCACCGCGGGTACGACCGCCGTGCGGGTGGTCGACCGGGTTCATGGACTCACCACGGGTGATCGGACGGTGGCCGATCCAGCGGGCGCGGCCAGCCTTGCCGAGCTGAATGTTGGCGTGGTCCTCGTTACCGACCTCGCCGACGGTAGCGCGGCAGCGCGCGTCGACGTTGCGGATTTCGCCGGACGGCATACGCAGCTGAGCGTAGGCGCCATCCTTGGCGACGAGCTGAACGGCAGCACCAGCGGAACGAGCGATCTTGGCGCCACCCAGCGGGCGGAGCTCGATGGCGTGAACCACGGTACCGGTCGGGATGTTCTTCAGCGGCAGGTTGTTGCCCGGCTTGATATCAGCCTGAGCACCGGTCTCGATGACGTCGCCCTGCTTGATGCCCTTCGGCGCGATGATGTAGCGCTTCTCGCCATCTGCGAAGTGCAGGAGGGCGATACGGGCGGAGCGGTTCGGATCGTACTCGATCTCGGCAACCTTGGCGGGCACGCCGTCCTTGTCCCAACGCTTGAAATCGATGAGACGGTACTGGCGCTTGTGGCCGCCGCCGCGATGACGGGAGGTGATACGGCCGTAAGAGTTACGACCGCCGGTCTTGGACTTCTTGCGAACCAGCGACTTCTCAGGCGTAGAACGAGTCAGCTCGGAGAAATCCGAGACGGACGCGTTGCGGCGGCCTGCGGTCGTCGGCTTATAAACGCGGATAGCCATAATGTAGTTCTTCCTTTAACTTTTCTCGGCTAGCCTTCAGTTACCAAAGATGTCGATCGTCTGGCCCTCGGCGACGGTCACGATCGCACGCTTCTGGGAAGCGCGCTGGCCGAAACCGGTGCGAGTGCGCTGCTTCTTGCCAGCGCGGTTGAGGGTGTTGACGTTCGTCACCTTGACCTTGAAGATCTCTTCGATTGCCTGCTTGATCTGCACCTTGTTCGCATCCGGAGCCACCACGAAGGTGTACTGGCCACGGTCGGAAGCGGCGTAGCTCTTCTCGGAGACGACGGGCTTAAGAATCACGTCGTGAGCGGGCTTGTGAATAGCGACCATCTAAATCAGGCCTCCTTCGGCTCGGTCTTGGCAGCCACGAAAGCCTCGAAGGCTTCCTTGGTGAAGACCACGTACTGCGAGGTAATCACGTCGTACGTGTTGAGCTGATCGACGAAAATCGGGTGAACGGTCGGGATGTTGCGCACGGAGAGCCACTCGTTGATGTTGTCGCGAGTGAAGACGACCGTGGTGAACTTGTCCGCGGTGATCGGGGCCAGGGCGGCGACAGCGGCCTTGGTGGACGGCTCGGTGATACCGAACTCCACCACGGCAACGCGACCGGCGTTGGCGCGATCGGACAGGGCGTAGCGCAGAGCTGCGGCCTTCATCTTCTTGGGGGTGCGCTGAGAGTAGTCACGCGGCTGCGGGCCGAACACGGTGCCGCCGTGGTACCACTGCGGTGCACGGATGGAGCCCTGACGAGCACGACCGGTGCCCTTCTGCTTCCACGGCTTCTTGCCGCCGCCGGAAACCATGCCACGAGTCTTGGTGGCGTGGGTGCCCTGACGAGCAGCAGCGAGCTGAGCGGTGACAACCTGGTGGATCAGCGGGATGTGAGCCTGGACATCCTCGGCGGAAACGCCGAAGAGAGCCTCAGGAGCTTCAACGGTGCCGGTGGCCTGGCCCTTGGCGTCGGTGACGTTCAGAGTAACGTTTGCCATGGTTTATCAGGCTCCCTTCACAGCCGAGCGGACGAGAACGATGCCGCCCTTGGGGCCAGGAATGGCGCCCTTGATGGCGAGGATGCCGTTCTCGACATCAGCGGAGACGACGGTCAGGTTCTGGGTAGTGGCGGTCACATGACCCATGCGGCCGGCCATACGCTTGCCCTTGAGAATACGGCTCGGAGTGGCGCATGCGCCCACAGAACCGGGACGGCGCTCGTTCTTGTGAGAACCGTGAGTACGGCGGTAGGACTTGAAGCCCCAACGCTTGATGGTACCGGCGAAGCCCTTACCCTTGGTGGTGCCGGTCACGTCGACCTCAGCACCCTCTTCGAACAGGTCAGCGGCCAGTTCCTGGCCAGCCTCGAACTGATCGACGTCGTCGGTGCGCACCTCGACGAGGTGGCGACGCGGGGTGACACCGGCCTTGGCAAAGTGGCCAGCCAGCGGCTTGGTCACCTTGGTGGGGTCGATGGCGCCGTAGCCGAGCTGGACGGCCTTGTAGCCGTCAGATTCCTCGGTCTTCACGGCGGTCACCACGTTGGTGGACACGTCGACGAGAGTGACGGGCACGAAGAAGCCGTTCTCGTCCCACACCTGGGACATGCCGAGCTTCTTGCCCAGCAGAGCCTTGCGATTAGACATAATGCTTCCTCCTCCCTTACAGCTTGATTTCGATGTTGACGTCCGCAGGCAGATCGATGTGCATCAGGGAGTCCACGGCCTTGGGGGTCGGGTCCACGATGTCGATGAGGCGCTTGTGAGTGCGCATCTCGAAGTGCTCGCGAGAATCCTTGTACTTGTGAGGAGAACGGATAACACAGAAGACGTTCTTCTCGGTCGGCAGCGGAACGGGGCCAACAACAGTTGCGCCCGCGTTCGTCACCGTTTCGACGATCTTCTTCGCCGATTGGTCGATGACCTCGTGGTCATAGGACTTAAGCCTGATGCGGATTTTCTGTCCCGCCATTGCCGTCCGCCCTTTCTAGCGATGTTCGTTGTACTGTTTACCAACCTGCTTCTAGGGCACCGGCGCGCATGGCCTCCCTTGGACATACGTCCTCTGGCGGTCATCCGACATCAGTGCGCGGTTTCCGGCTGTCACTTCACTTGAAGTGGCTCCCGGCCCGCGCTCGCTTTTTTAATTCCAATTTGCGAGCCCAAATCAGGCAACTTGTTTATTCAAGCATTGAGGTGGGACAGCGCGGAGGAATTCGCGCGTGTCGCGCTCATGCCGTTCGTATTACCTCGCGGCATAGCCGCTCGGCGTCGCCTACCAACATCCTTCTGAGACTTACCTATATATAGTGGCACAGCTCACGTTGGCGAATATGGATTGATTAATTGAGTTGGACGGTAACGCGAATTACTCTTAAGGCTCGTGACACAATCACTGGCAAAGAACATCAAACCTATTCGTGAGCACGGTGCCAACGTGTTATATCAGCACGGCACTTTGGCCTTACTCGTGCCGGGGCTGCTGGAAGGCACCACCACCATCGGCGAATTGCTCAAGCATGGCGACACCGGCATCGGCACCGGCGAGGGCTTGGACGGCGAGCTCATCATCCTGGATGGCGTGGCATACAAGATAGGCCAATCCGGTGTGGCCGAACGCGTGCCGGACGACTTCACCATGCCATTCGCTAATAGCCATCGCGCGGCCTTCCAGTACCAGTGCGAGCGTCATGATATCGGCCTAGAAGAGCTCAACGAAAAGATCGTCAAGGCGAACGGCCGCGCGAACACGTTCTTTTCGGTAATTGTGCGCGGCACGTTCAGCTTCATCAAGACACGCGCGGTCATCAAGCAGCAGGCACCCTACCCCACGCTGGTAGAGGTGGCCGACCGGCAGGCCGTGTTCCTGCGCCACGACGTCAAGGGCACCATGCTCGGGTACTTCTCCCCCGTGATGTTTCACGGCGCGGCTGTGGCCGGATTCCACGAGCACTTCCTGTCCGACGACAAGACGTTCGGCGGCCATGTGCTCGATGCGGTGCTCGAGCGCGGCAAAATCTACAGTCAGGTGTTCGATACCTTGGTGCAGCATCTGCCGGTGGACGACCCTGATTATCGCAACCACGACTTCAGCCAAGATTCGATAGCCGAGGCCATTTCCAGCGCCGAGGGCGATACTCAACGAGATTAGTCTCACATAAACACAATGTGAGCCAAATGAACATTTCCGAACAATCGCACATGTTGCATAATGGCGGAAGCACTGGCTTCTCGCACTTCCTATGTTCGATTGTCGCAATGCAGGTCTCACATCTTTCTTATTGAGAACCATTCGCTGCGATATCATGACAGATATGACTTCCCGCCGCAAGACTCTTAAACGCGATTGGTTCGACAACCAACCTGGCGCATGGGTAATGGTTATGCTACCCGCTGCGGCTGAGGAAGGAGCGCTCGCTGTGGGGCAATGCCGTGTCGGCCATGGCCACGGTGATCGCGTCGTTTGGCAACGCTGTTGAGACGGCATGTGTTATTCCCATCAACGCAGCACATGCCTCGTGCGCAGCCGCTGATGTCACCGCCGCACGCGCCGCGATTCGGAATATGCCAGATTTGAGCCAGATATTCGACCTTCACGCCTGGTGGCCTGCGGGTTCATTGCCCGTGAACGGGCTGATTGCCACCGTGCTGTTTGCGCTGACGCAGTATGGGTCGGTTTTGGTGGTCAAAACCATGATCCGGGAACGCGGGAAGCGTTCGTACGTGGCGGCTTCGTGGGTATGGCATGTGGCGCTATTGCTGCTAGCCGCCGTGCCGGCTGGACGCAGCCCGTATCTGATTGCGATGACTGTGCTGCTGTTGGCCCGCGCCGTTGCGTTGCCGGTGGTTACACGGCGCACAACCTTGAAGCCCGTGGTGACCGGCATTACCGAGGCGTTTGCCAGCTTTATTGCTTTTGGCTGCATTATTGCGGTGATTTAGCGACGCTCAGCGATTCCATGGGGCGGTAATTCCCTCATGGGGCGGTAATTAGCCCATGGGGCGGACGGTAAAATTTTACCTTCCGCAGAATAGAGCCGTTTTCGTACACCGCCCCATGGGGTTTTCACCGCCCCATGGGCAAGTTACCGCCCCATGGAGGCACCTGCCGGCTGAGGGAGCGCCACATATGCAAAGGAGCCCGGCCCCTGTAATGGGGTCGGGCTCCTTGTGTCCGCTATGCAGCCACTAAGCGGCAACACCGCGGTTGGTGGCTACTGCTGGTGCCAGCAGTAGCCAACCGCCTGCAATCAGCGCTCGGAGGCTTCCTCAGTGGCGGCCTCACCCTCGCGCTCGATGCGTAGCTTGTGGCCTTCCGCCTGGGAGACGCCGTAGTAAGCACCGACGGCGATGTCCTTCATGTCGTTGATCAGCGGGATGCGCGGGTTGGCCGGGGTGCACTGGTCCTCGTAGGCGCGCATGCCGATCTGATCGAGCACGGACCAGAAGTAATCCTCGTCCACGCCGCAATCCTGGAAGCTCTTGTTCATACCGAGCTTGTTATCGCGGTAGTCCTCGACAGCCTTCGCCAGGTTTTCCACGGCTTCGGCCGGGGTCTTGCCGGTGTCGATGCCGAGGTTGCGGGCGATGTCCTGGTAGCGCTCCGGGGCGATGTACTTGTTGTACTTCGGCCAAGAGGTGGGCTCCTCAGGAATCTGGCCGTTGTAGCGAATCACGTACGGCAGCAGGATGGAGTTGGTACGGCCGTGGGCGATGTGGCACAGGGCACCGATGGTGTGGGCCATGCCGTGGCACATGCCGAGGAACGCGGAGCCGAATGCCATGCCGGCCATGGTGGCGGCGTTGTGCATCTTCTCCTGAGCGTCGGTCTTGGCCAGGCCGGGCTCGCCGTTGACGGACTCAGCCAGGTTGTCCCAGATGAGCTTGGCCGCGTGCAGGGCCATGCCGTCGGTGAAGTCGTTCGCGTACACGGACACGTATGCTTCCATCGAGTGGGTCAGGGCGTCGAAGCCGGCGTCGGAGGCCAGCTTGCGCGGCTGGGTGCGAGCCAGCACCGGGTCCACGATGGCCACGGACGGGGTCAGCGCGTAGTCGGTGATCGGGTACTTGTAGCCGGTCTTGTGATCGGTGATCACGGCGAACGGGGTGACCTCGGAACCGGTGCCGGAGGAGGTCGGGATGCACACGAGCTTGGCCTTCTTGCCCAGCGGCGGGATCTTGAAGGCGCGCTTACGGATATCGAAGAACTTCTCGCGCACGTCGGAGAAGGCGATTTCCGGGTGCTCGTAGAGCAGCCACATGATCTTGGAGGCATCCATCGGGGAGCCGCCGCCAACCGCGATGATCGTGTCCGGCTCGAACTCCTCGCGCATCATCTCCGCGCCCTTTTCGACGGTCTCGACGGAGGGCTCCGGCTCGACGTAGTCGATGATGCGGAAGGTCACACGGTTGGAGCGGGCGCGCAGCTGGTCGATGACCTTGTCGACAATGCCGAGCTGCTCCATGACCTTATCGCACACGATGACGGCCTTCTCGATGCCGTACATGTCGCGCAGGTACTTGATGGCGTTCGGCTCGAAGTAGGTCTTGGCCGGGATCTTGAACCACTGCATGTTGTTGTTCCTCCGAGCAATGCGCTTGATGTTGACGAGATTCACGGCCTGCACGTTGCCGGACACCGAGTTGCCGCCGTAGGAGCCGCAGCCCAGGGTCAGCGACGGGGCGATGGCATTGTAGATGTCGCCGATGCCGCCAAGGGAGGAAGGCTGGTTCCAGATGATGCGGCAGGCGTGCATACGGACGCCGTACTCACGCACGAGCTCCTGGTTGTTGGTGTGGATGGCGGCGGTGTGGCCGGCACCCAGCTTGAGCATCTTCTCGCACATCTCGAAGGCCTGCTCCTTGTTGTCGGCCTTGAGCACGGCCTGCACCGGAGCGAGCTTCTCGTGGGTCAGCGGCTCGTCGTCGGAGACTTCCTTGCACTCGGCGGCCAGAATGGTGGCGTCGGCCGGAATCTCGAAGCCAGCAGCCTTGGCGATGAACTGCGGGGACTTGCCCGGCACCACGGAGTTCAGCACGGGCTTGCCGCCGGAACCGGCGGTGCAGCCGAACATGTACTGCTCCAGCTTGGCCTTCTCTTCGGCGTTGACGAAGTAGGCCTTACGGACCTTGAGCTCCTTGATGAGCTGGTCGTAGACGTCCTTGTGGGCGATGATGGCCTGCTCGGTGGCGCAGATCATGCCGTAATCGAAGTGCTTGGAGAGCACCAGATCGTTGGCGGCACGGACGATGTCCACATCGGAATCAACATAGGCCGGGGCGTTGCCGGCACCCACGCCGAGGGCGGGCTTGCCGGAGGAGTAAGCGGCCTTGACCATGCCCGGACCACCGGTGGCGAGGATCGTGGCCACGCCCGGGTGCCGCATCAGCGCGCCGGTGGCCTGGATGGACGGGTGCTCGATCCACTGGATACAGTTCTCGGGAGCACCGGCCTCGATGGCGGCGTCGCGCACGATCTTGGCGGCCTCGACGGAGCACTTCTGCGCGCCGGGGTGGAAGCCGAAGACGATCGGGCAGCGTGTCTTCAGGGCGATGAGGGACTTGAAGATGGCGGTGGAGGTCGGGTTGGTAACCGGGGTGACACCGGCGACCACGCCGACGGGCTCGGCGACCTCATCGATGCCCATCACGTCGTCTTCGCGGATGATGCCGACGGTCTTCTGGCCGGCCAGGTAGTTGGTGACGTGCTCACAGGCGAAGATGTTCTTGGTGGCCTTGTCTTCCACGAGACCACGGCCGGTCTCGTCGACGGCCATCTTGGCGAGAACGAGGTGCTTGTTCAGAGCGGCGATGGAGGCCTTGGCGACGATACGATCAACTTGCTTCTGGTCGAGGTTCTCGAATTCGTCGAGAGCCTTCTTGGCGCGGGCAACCAGCGCGTCAACTTCGGCCTCAGCTGCGGCCTGCTTCTCTTCTGGGGTCGGATTGGCAGCTTCGACTTTCTTCTTTGCTTCTGCCACTTGGGGTCCTCCTCGATCTTCTTGGGGTATATGGCAAAGTTCTGGGCCATCGCCTCGTCACCTCAGTTGCACCAGCGGGATACCGCCTCAGTAACCGAAAATGACCGGTGATGCGTTGTCACATTGCATATGTGACTTGAGTCACAATATACCGAACGGTCCGGCGCGATGCATACGCACAAAATCGACGGCGTTTCACGTGCGATATTGAACAGTTTTTGTTAAGAGTTGTGCGAAATATCGAACAAATCCTCACTTTATTCGGCGATTTGGTACTTTTTGTTCACTTTTTACCGAAAATCACATGCTTGCAAGCAACGCAATCCGACAACTTTCTTAAATCAAGTTTCCAAAAGTACTCATTTTTCCCACATTTCCAGAAAATTGGTTTAAAAAAGTGCCCAAAATCGCCTACAAATATACGATTGTTGCCTCATAATCTCCGCGTCGAGGCACATGAAAGCCACTTTCATAAAGTATACTTACATATATCTCATCGCACAAAGGGGTAAATATGAGGGCAATGCCATCGACCGCAGTGAAAGCGCACAACCGCAGTGCCATGACCCAGTATCTGTATGGCCATAGCCATGTCACCAAGCAGGAACTGGAACGCGAACTCGGCCTCAGCCTGCCCACCATCACCCAAAATCTGCGCGCCCTAGAAGATGACGGACTCATCCGCAAAGGCGAACTGCAGGATTCCACCGGCGGGCGCAAGGCGCAAAATTATGAGTTCAATCCCGATCATCGCACTGCCATCGGCGTAGTGATGCGGTCCAACGAACTGCGCCTGTGCGCGATTAACCTGTACGGCAACGTCATCGAAAAACGCAACGATGCCCTGCCTTACCGCAACACCAACGTTTACTACCAGCGTATCGGCGGCATCATCAACAACTTCGCCTCCGACGTCGAAAAGAAGCACGGCAAAGTGCTCGGCGTCTCGTTCGCCATCCGAGGCATCCTCTCCCCCGACGCCACCACCATCACCTTCGGCACCATTATGGGCAACACGGGGCTTACGCTCGAAACCATCAGCCAGTCGGTCCATTACCCGTGCATGATGATCCACGATTCCGATGCCTCCGCCATGGTCGAGCTATGGTTCGACTCCACGCTCACCGATGCGGTGTGCGTCTATCTGGAGCGACGCCCGGGCGGCGCGGTGATCGTGGGCGGCAAGCTGTATCAGGGTCCGAATATGTGCAATGGCGTCATCGAACACATGACGCTGGTGCCGGGCGGCCGCGAATGCTACTGCGGCCAGCGCGGTTGCATGGACACCTACTGCTCGCCGGAGACCTTGCCCGAGGATTACGAAAGTATTCCCGGCTTCTTCAGCGTGCTTGAGCAGGGTGAACGGCATCATCGCGAGCGCATGGACGAATGGCTGGATTACGTGGCGCAGGCCATCGTCAACGCGCGATCCATCATCGCGGGCGACGTGATTGTCGGCGGTGAAGCAGCCCAGCATCTTGAAGACAGTGACATCGAGGATCTGAAGGCGCGCGTCATCGCACGCAGTCCGTTCGGCACCGACCATTTCAATCTGCGTAAGAGCTACTGCGCCGAAGACCAGAACATCATCGGTGCCGCATTGCGATTCGCCGAGAATTATCTCGACGATATCTGTGGTGCTGCGGAACGCGGCAGGAAATCAAGGGCTTCCACCAGAAGTGACAACACGTCTACAATGGAGGTATGAAAAACCCACCGTTGCATCGTTACGCCACTCGCCCAGGGCTGTACTTCACTGACGACGGTGGGGCTGACGTCGTTGTTCGTTCCGAAACCGCCGATCAGGTTTGGCTGTGTGTGCTGGAGCCCATTGACGAGCCCGGCGCCTTCTTCCAAGACGCCATCCGCCTGTTCGAAGACCCGAACGCCTCGTTCATCCAGCAGATCCATGAGTTTCCGGTGTGCACGCGCATTATCGAACATTTGTATCTGCGCGAGACCCTGTTCCGCATGACCGGACCGAACTACGGCCTGTGGTACGTGCACCTGCCCAAAGCATGGGACGGCATGCGTTATGGCTACCGCGTGGACGGCGCATGGGACCCGAAACACGGCGTGCGCTTCAATCCATACAAATTCCTGCTTGACCCGTATGGCAAGGGCATCGACGGCTCCATGGAGCTCACCCCCGCCGCCTTCTCCTATGAATGCGATGTCGTGGACCACAAGGTAACCGGCTCGGCATACGGTGCCATGAGCACCGTAGACTCGCTCGGCCATGTGCCGGTGTCCGTGGCCATCGACGATCGCGATATCCATAAGCATGAGGGCGACCCGCAGCACCCGCATGTGCCGTGGCGCAAAACCGTCATCTACGAGATGCATGTCAAAGGCTTCACCGCCAACGCGCCGTGGCTGCCCGAAGCGTTGCGTGGCACCTACGCCGGACTCGCCCACCCCACAACGCTCGCCTATCTGCAGGGATTGGGCATCACCTCCATCGAACTGCTGCCGATTATGGCCAAGCAGGACGAGCTCTTCCTGCAAGAACACGGCCGCAAGAACTACTGGGGCTACTCCACCCTCAGCTACTTCGCCCCCGAACCCTCCTATGCCACCAAAGCAGCCCAAGAGAAGGGCGCGGCCGCCGTGCGCCAAGAAGTCATAGACATGGTGCGCGCGCTGCACGAGGCCGGCTTCGAAGTCATCATGGACGTGGTCTACAACCACACATGCGAAGGCGGCGTCGAAGGCCCGACGGTCTGCTGGCGCGGCCTCGACGACCTGGCCTACTATCGCCATCAAAAATCCAATACCGGTCGACTCGAAGACACCACCGGTTGCGGCAATACGCTGGACTTCACCAACACGCATGTGGTCACCTTTGCCATCGACTCATTACGATACTGGGCCAAGCGTATCGGCATAGACGGTTTCCGTTTCGACCTTGGCGTCACGCTGGCCCGCCTGGAAGGCGAATTCACCCATCATCACCCGTTCCTCTACGCCCTGCGTTCCGATCTGCTGCTGGGCAACCTGAAGCTCATTATGGAGCCGTGGGATCTGGGCAACCTCGGCTGGCGCACCGGCCAATTCTCCGTGCCGTTCGCCGAATGGAATGACCGCTTCCGCGACACGGCCCGCACCTTCTGGCTTGAGGATGTGGACGGCGGCTCCGATTTCGGTCGTATCAGTTTGCAGGAGATGGCCACGCGACTGTGCGGCTCGGCCGATCTGTTCGCCACCGAACCCGGGCGCGGCGCTCCGGCCTCCATCAATTTCGTGTCCTGCCACGACGGTTTCACGCTGACGGACCTCACCAGATACCGCTCCAAGCACAATGAAGCCAACGGCGAGAACAATAATGATGGCTCGTCGGTGAACCATTCCGCCAATTTCGGCGTCGAAGGCGTCACCGATGATCCAGACGTCATCACGGCACGCGAACAGGCGGCCATGAACATGATCGGCATGCTGCTGCTCTCGCTGGGTACGCCGATGATGCTCGCCGGCGACGAATTCCGCAACACACAGGACGGCAACAACAACGCCTACTGCCAAGACAACGACATCACGTGGCTGAAGTGGGATTGGATGTATTCCACCAACAAGACACGCGAAATGCGTCGCCTGAAAACCGTGTCTCGACTGGTGGCGCTACGTAAATCACTGGACCTGTATCACCACGAGGACTTCTTCACCCGACTGACCCAACTCGGCCTACTCAAGCCCTCAAGCCGCGTGCAGTGGTTCCTGCCCGACGGCACCACGCCGATGGAGCGTGACTGGTTCGATCTGGGCGTACGTAGCTTCACCATGCGATTGCTGTCCAACAGTGAGGTGGACGTGTGCATTGTGGTCAACGGCACCGCTGACGACCGCACATTCCGTCTGCCGCCAGACACTCACTGGACGCCTAAATGGTGCTCGGCCGAAATCAACGGCCGCCGAGCCGGGCATGGCATTCAGGTCGAGGAATGCGATTTGAACGATGACACCACCGTTTGGACGCAGCATGTACCGGACGCCAGCGAGACGGTACGCACGCTGGTCGAAGAAGTGGCCATGCAGCGCACGGAATCCTCGACTGAGGATGAAGCGGATACCATCGAATTCGCGATGCCAGCAACGGATCACGCCGCAAACGGCACCTCGTCCGCGCCTCGGGATGAGGTATCAGCTGATATGCCTGATGCCCCTGTGGATGATACGCCGGACACTCCCGTCGACGACAATGTCTGGACCATGCCGGCGCTGAGCATCACGCTGATGAAACAGGTGTGAGTCACACTCAAAACAGCACGACACAAACACAAAGGCTCTCCGCGGAATTCCACGGAGAGCCTTTGTATGCTCGGTACAGGACAAGCGAAATTAACGCTTGGAGAACTGCGGGGCGCGACGTGCCTTGTGCAGACCAGCCTTCTTGCGCTCCACGACGCGAGCGTCGCGGGTCAGGAAGCCAGCCTTCTTCAGGGCAGCGCGGTTGGCATCACGATCGATGGCGTTCAGAGCGCGGGCAACGCCGAGGCGGATAGCGCCGGCCTGGCCGGTGGTGCCGCCGCCGTCAACGAGGACGATAGCGTCGAACTTGCCTTCGAGCTTGAGCAGAACAATCGGAGAGTTGACCTCACGCTGCAGCAGCTTGGAGGGGAAGTACTCCTCCAGGGTGCGACCGTTGATGGTCCACTTGCCGTCACCCGGAACCAGACGGACACGGGCGACAGCCTCCTTGCGGCGACCGGTGCCGTAGCCCGGCTCGATCGCGGAGGTGCCGGTGCCAGCGCCAGCGTTGGTCTCGGTGGTGTAGTTGGTGAGCTCCTCTTCGGTCTCGACAACCTGGGAGTCGTTGGTGTTTTCAGCCATGATTCTTATCTCCTCTCAGGTTTCACTTGGCCTGCTGCGAGACCTGGGCGATCTCGAAGACCTGGGGCTTCTGCGGGGTGTGCGGGTGCTCGGCGCCGCGGAAGACACGCAGACGGTCGAGCTGCACCTTGGCCAGACGGTTCTTCGGCAGCATGCCCTTGACAGCGTTCTTGATGATGCGCTCGGGGTTCTTCTCGAGCAGCTCGGCGTAGGAGTCACGACGCAGACCACCGGGACGACCGGAGTGCGAGTAGAGTTCCTTGCCCATCTTGTTGCCAGTCAGAGCAATCTTGTCGGCATTGATGATGATCACGTGGTTGCCGGAATCGGCGTGCGGAGCGTAGGTCGGCTTGTTCTTGCCGCGCAGCAGGATTGCAGCCTGGGTGGCGAGACGGCCGAGCACCACGTCGGTGGCGTCGATGACATACCAGTCATGAGTCAGATCAGCTGGCTTCGGAGTGAAAGTTTTCACTGGATTACCTTTTCTATATTGTGTTCCGGGTCTCAGCTGCTTGGCGTGGCTTGGTCAGGGCCGCATCCAAGAGGCATCGAACCTCATTATCCGTGGGCTCCCTGAAAGTCCTCGATGGCGAGTGGGATAGCGCTTTGAAGGACCCCTTAGGGAAACACAACAATCCACTAGTATATCGCCGGGCTTGACATAGGGCAACTGGGGACACTCCATTGGGTTTATGGCTTCTCTTCCCCTATTTATGGTTTCTCTCCCACCCACTTCGGCTAACCGACTCGCCTACGGTGAGGCAATTCCCTGCCTTCTCTCAGCTATCGCTTCGTTCAGGCCTCGTCTACGGACAGTCCACAGGACTGTCCGCTTAACGACTCGGCTCGTCAGAGGGAGGTAAAGTGGGTCAGGAATTGAAGATTTGGGCGAAGCGTTGGACGCCGGGGGTGTCGAAGAGGGTTTCGAGCGGTACCACGTTGCCCTTGGCGTCGGCCAGCGGGATGCGCCAGTTCGGGTATTCGTTGTTGGTGCCCGGCTGGTTCTGCGCGCGCTTCTCCCCCACCGCGTCGGTGATCGAGGCGGCGAGCAGCTTGCACGGCGAACCCTTCAGTGCGCGGTACAGCGCGTCGATGATATCCGCCTCGTGATCCTCACGATGTTCGGCGGAGTCGGCATCAAGATAGCCCTGCTCGACCAGCATGGCCAGCATCGCATCCTGCTCGGCCTTTGCGGAGGCTTCGAATTCCTCAGCCGGGCCGGTCAGCAAGCCCAGACGCTCACGAATCTTGACGTGCTCGTATTCCAGGTAACCGGCGGCCGGCGGCAAATCGTGCGTATTCACGGAGGCCAATGCGTACGGACGCCACTGGGATGGGGCGCGGAACACGCCGTCGCGCTGCTCGAACCATTCAACGGCGCAACCGAGAATACCGTGGCTCGACAGGGCATCGGCCACATGGTCCGGCACCACGCCGAGGTCCTCACCTACGACCACGCCGCCGGCGCGAGAGGCCTCGATGGCCAGAATGCCCAGCATGATGTCTGAGTCGTAGTACACATAAGCGCCATCCATAGCCGACCGGTTCTCGGGAATCCACCACAGGCGGAACAGGCCGAGAATGTGGTCAATGCGCACCGCACCGGCACGGGCGAACATGCCATGCACCATATTGCGGTAGGTCTCGTAGCCGGTGGCCTCCAGATTGATCGGGCTCAGCGGCGGCTGGCTCCAGTTCTGGCCTTGCTGGTTGAACATGTCCGGCGGTGCACCGACCGTGGCTCCCTTGGCGAAGCGCTCGGGATTCCACCACACGTCAGCGCCGGAGGGGTGCACGCCGACGGCCATATCGGACATGATGCCGATATGCATGCCGGCGTCCTTGGCTGCCTGCTGGGCGGAGGACAGCTGCTCGGCGGCAATCCATTCCAGCCAGCGGTAGAAGTCCAAAGTGTCCGGGTACTGCTTGCGCAGATTGGCGATTTCCGGGGAGTTGCGGTTGAACTTGCGCTCCCAGTTGCTCTCCTCGCCGTTGGGTGCTCCCCACTTGTCGTAGCACAGGCACCACGTGGCATACGCCTCCAAGTCGGAACCGCAGTCCGCCTTGAATTGGTCGAACGCGCTTTGGCGTTCGGCGGTACGGCCGGCCTTGAAGATAATCCACAGGGCGTGCATCTTGCTGCGCCACATGGCGTCACGGTCGATGAGCTGGGAATCACCGTTCAGCGGTTCGGTGTCGGCATGCAGTCCGTCGACGGCGTTCTTGTCGCCCGCGCTGAGCGTGGCATATTCGGCGATAGCCTCGGGGCGGATGTACGTGAAGTTGATCAGGCGACGGCTTACCGGCAGATACGGCGACGGGGTGAGCGGGGACACCGGCTCGGCGGCATGTACCGGATTGATGAGCACGAAGTCGGCACCGGTCTTCTGCTTGGCGTCCACCAGCATGGTCTTCAGATCCTCGTAATCGCCCACGCCCCAGGAGTTGGAGGAGCGAATCGAGTACAGCTGGGCCATCCAGCCCCACAGACTGCCGCCCTTCATCGGGTCAAGCAGATCGACGCGATCAGGTGCACTGATCAAAGTGGCGTCTTGCACACGGTCGGCGACCTTGACGTGCAGCGTATGGTAGCCAATCGGCAGATCGGCGGGAATGACCACAGCCGCATTCGAAATGAACGTGCCATCCAAGTCGTAGGCCTGGGATCCATCTCCAGGACCAACTTCAACGGTGCCCTGATATGGCTCGCCGTTCTCCAGCGTGATGCTCGCCGAAGGCACGTCCAGAATGTCGGTGTTCACCAGCACCCGGTCCTCACTACCGGCGATATGCAGCACGGTGGGTGCCACCAATCGGGAGTAACGCTCGTTCAGAATGCGTCGGATGGCGATGAGTTGGGCGTTCTCGCTGGAGGCGTCGATGCCCAGCGCTGCCAGCACCTCGATCAGGACGTCATCGTCTATCTCGTGGTAGTCATGGCTCATTCCCACATAACTCGTGCCGACACCGACCAACTTGGCCAGTCGAATCAACGGACGGGCCAGACGCTCTTCACTCTCGGTAATCTCACTCATAGCCCCAGTCTAACGCCGTTTGATTGCGCCACGCCGTAAGCAAAATGCCGTGATTCCGCCAAATTATGTACTTTTTACCCTCACATAGTAAGATGTGAGCGCTCACAATGGTGGATAGAGGGTGATTGCCGGCCAAATTTGCACGGCAAAACACAGCAATAGTGTGCTTAGCGGCGGCTTTCCACGGCGTGCCGCACCTCGGCCGAGGGGTCGTTGGCCAATTTGGCAAGCATCGCTTCGGACGTATTGGGGTTCAGCGCCACGGCACGGCGGACCATCGAGGAAAGCACTGCCGGTGCTCCCTCTTCGGATTCGGTGCCAAGTACGCCCAAGAAATCCAATGTCTCCGCATCCGCAGTGGGGTCCTGCGCACCCTCAAGCCGCATCTTCCAGCTGGTGCGCTTGTTTTTCAACGCCGTATCCCGGACCGCAGGTACCGGATCCTTGGTCAGGCGGCCGACCAGCCAATTCTTGTCATCCCCGTTGGCGGCCACGGCTTGGCGCACGGACGGTTCGGGGTCTTCGGAGAGTTTGACCAATACGTTCGGGAACGGCATGGTGTCGGCGAGGAACACGCGATCGGCCACCGGGGTGTGCGGGTTGCCGGCCACAGCCTCCAAAAGTGCGGTGGCGCGGGAGAACGCCGCCTGATCGGCACGGTCAGGCAACGGCCGACGGGCGAATTCGGACAGTTCGGCCGGGTCGGTGGAATGACGCAGACGTTCGTATGTAGCGGTCAGCGGTTCGAAATCCACCGGAGCGGCGGACTCGGCTGCGGCCTGCTCGCCTTGGTCCCGCTGCTGGGCGCCCGTGTCGATTGCAGCCTCAGTTGCGGTCTCGGTGGGCTGGGTCCGCTGGGTGGTGGTGTTCTCGTCGGTCATGATGCCCAGCTTAGTCATACAGGCGTCACGCGAACGGAATCGGAATGTTGACCACGTCAATCGGGTCCGGTACCACCGCGGCATTGAACGCTTCCCGCACACGCTCCTCGAATCGCACGCAATCATCTTGCGGCACCACCGCGGTCAGTTCGACGTTCACCGCATACGATTCATCCTCCTGGTTGCCACCGAGCTGCGCCAGGATCTGCTGGAATCGTGCCAGCTGCGGGTATTCGAGACGGACCCGGTATCGCTTGGCGGTCATGATGCGGGCGGCGCGGGCGGCTTTCATCGCCAATGATGCGGCGGATGAGTACGCGCGGACCAGGCCACCGGAGCCCAGCAGAATGCCACCGAAATATCTGGTGACGGCAACTACGCAATCGGTGGTGCCGGACTGCTTGAGTACGTCGAGAATCGGCTTGCCGGCGGTACCGGACGGCTCGCCGTCATCGCTCATGCGTTCGGACAGTCGCCCATCCGCGCCTCCGCACAAGGCGGCATACGCCACGTGTCGGGCTTTCGGATGCTGCTCGCGGATCGCGGCCACGAACGCGAGCGCCTCGTCGAGCGTATCGACATGGGCAGCGTCGCCGATGAATTCGGACTTTTTTTCGACGAGCGAATCGTGGGCGGGATCGTCGGACGTGTTGAGAATCGTCTGCATAAGCGTGTTCCGGTGGTCGGCTGACTGGGTGTTCGATTGAGCGCGAGGCTAGACAGGACTATCAGTGTTCGGAGACGACGACGTTATAGTCCTCGCCGGCGAAGTAGGCGGTCAGGCAGGCGATCATCTGGCGGGTGAGCTCCTTGAACGCGCCGTCGGTACGCCAGCCGACGTGCGGGGTCAGGACGATGCCGGGCACATGGCAGATGGCGTCGTCGGCGGTCAGCGGCTCGTGGTCGAACACGTCGAGTGCGGCGGGAACATCGCCCTTTTGCAGTCGGGCAAGCAGCGCACCGGATTCGATGACTTCGGAGCGGGCGGTGTTGATGAACAGGGTGCCGGGCTTCACATGCGCAAGGTTCTCGGCGGTGACGATGCCGCGCGTGGCGTTGTTGAGCGGCAGATGGACGGAGATGACGTCGCTGGTTTCGATGAGCTCGTTGAGATCGTCGACCGGAGTGGCGCCGGAGCGTTCGAAATGCTCGGGCGGCACATGCGAATTCCATGCGGCGACCTCCATGCCGAAGGCGCGGGCGATGCCGGCCACGGTGGCGCCGATGCCGCCCAGTCCGATGATGCCCATGCGACGGCCGGCGAGTTGCAGTCCATCGCCGCCGGCCCACGCCCAGTTGCCGGCCTTGACATCCTTATCGAGTTGGCCAACGCGGCGGATGAGCTCGAACAGGAGGGCGAAGGTGTGCTCGGCCACGGCGTGATCGCCATAATGTTCGGCGTTGCAGACGCGGATCTTCAGCTCGCGCGCCTTATCGAGATTGATGTAGCTGGCGACGCCGGTACCGCAGAACACGATGCACTTGACGTGCCCCTGCTCGCTGATGGTGCGCAGCAGATCATCCGAAATGTGGTAGCCGCCCACCAGCAGGGCGTCGGCATCCTTCAGACGCTCGGCTATGGTCGCCTCGTCGGACGTGAATTCCTCGAACATACGCACGCGGGCAACGTCGTGGAGCGCGGGGAACTGGGCCTTGATGGGCTCGATCATCGCGTCGAGCACGGACGGCATCACGACGAGGGGCAGATCGGTGCGTTCGCTTTGGGTTTCGTAAATCTCGGTCATGGGCTCCACATTAGGAGGCCGACGGGAAAAGCGTCACCTTGCGGCTTCCCCTCCTTGAGACCAAGCCGAGCAACTATTGCTTTGCCGCCTGCTCCTGCGTGATGTTCCATTCCTTGACGACGTTCTGGTCCGCGCCCATCGAATAGATGACATCCCAGATGCGTTGGCGTATCTGAGCGTCGTAGGCTTCGTCCCAACATGTGCCTATGGGATGGTCGCTGGATATCGGGCACCATTGGTAGTTGCCTTGATGCACGTTGGCGGTGGGCACCCAGTCGATGCGGTTGACGCGCCACGACCCCTTGACGCCCTTCTTGCCGGCGAACTGGATGCGTGCGGTCACACCCTGGTTGTTGACCAAGGTTTCCGGCGTGTTCGCCGACTCGGTGACGGCGTTGCCCAGACCGTAGATAATCCACGTGCCGTTATAGTTCTCGATGGGCTGCGCACAATGGCAGCCGGCACCGTAGATAACGTCGAAGGCACCAGTGTCGGCAAGCTCATGGGCTTCCGAAATCTGCCAGGAATCGGCGTAATCAAGGTATTCCTGCACCGAGTGCATGGCGATGGCCACCACATCGGCACCTTGCTCGCGGGCCTTGTTGGCCTTGTCTACCGCGCGCTGGATGTCGCTGCCGTGATTCGGGTCGCCGTCTTCGCGCAGACGATCCACCTGCCAGTCCTCGTCGGCGGTCATGCCGTTGAGGGAGACCGTGCCGGTGACCAGACCCAGCTTGCCGCCGCCGGTCGGGGAATCGATGACTAACGGTTTGGTGGAGTCGGCTTCGGTTTTGTACGAGCCGGTCTGGGCGATGCCATCGGCCTCAAGCGTGTCCCACAGACGGGCGATGCCATCCGCCCCCTGATCCCAGGAATGGTTGGTGGCGTGTGTGCAGGCGTTGTATCCCACGTTGCGGGCGGCATCCGCCACTTCCGGCGGAATGTTGAAGATCGGGTACGCGGCATATGGGCCGCCGCACTGGGCGATCGGGGTTTCGAATTCGCACACGGCGATGTCCGAAGCCTGAATGTACTGCTTCATCGGCGCGAACAGCGGGTCGAAGTTGAAGGCGGTGCCATCCGTGGCGTTGGGGTTCGGGCCTTGGAAATGGCTCCACAATCCCTCATGGAACAACAAATCGCCGTTGACCAGCATGGCGATGCAGTCCGTATCCGGGCAATCCGGTGAATTGCCGTGATGTTCGGTCACCGGTTTGGGCGTGTTCTTCGCTTTATTCAACGCGACGTCCGACACTCCGGCGCGTGCGGGGCCATTGCCGTCCGTGCGATGGGTTGCGAACCATGCGCCGATGCCCAGCGTAACGGCGAGCGCGATCACGAACACGATAATCAGCGCCGCACGGTTGGTTCGTGTCGAGTTGGAGCGATGTTGCCCCTGCCCAGCGATATGGCTCATCTTTGCCCACCCTTCGGAACTCTTCTTCTCTCTCTAGGGTACCGCCCATCTCAGTCAAACACTGCGGGGAGGAAGGCGATGGGCAAGCGATTGGACAAGCGACATAAACCGGTTAATCTTCAATCACCATTCACGAACACCACGCAAAAGTCTCACTTAGTGGACATTCTTCTTTCGTTTGTTGGCCTTTTCCCCGAGGTGCCGCACTCGTTCACCCGGGCCTATAGGAACTTTTGTGTGCTTATAACCGTGGCCCGGCCTTGTGGGAGCAGG
>OBXU01000100.1_pt1 | contig 53154 bp, 60 predicted proteins | sample 1476671 | NCBI WGS metagenome assembly OBXU01 (sample SAMEA2580182, study PRJEB22360) | human gut metagenome | biome: human gut; feature: human-associated habitat; material: faeces | place: Denmark | collected 2008/2010
CTTTTTGCGCACCGCATTACCTTGAAATTTCTACTTGACTTTTCTTAGCAGGTCTTATTGATGTAGTGCTCGTAGCCTTTGTAACCGGCATAGCCGCAGCCACCCAGCGCCGCCGCTCCCACGGGGATCAGCAGCCACAGCCAGTTAAAACTACTGCGTCCGGATTTCACCGCTGCATTTCCAATACTGGAAAAAACGGCGGTGTAGATCACCGTATCACAGCTTGTACGGGTGACGTCACCCTTGTAGTCTGCCGTGACGGTGTAGCCGGTGGCATATTTGCTGGTGGCGGTGCCGGTGTAGCTTGCCACAGCAGTGTAGCGAATGGGAATGTCATAGCCGTCCGTGGGGTCAACAGCCGCCTCCTGCCAGCTCACATCGGCAAGGGTCAGGGTGCGGCCATTTTCGTTCACGGACTTGGGGACAAGGGATACATCGGCATCGGACAGATTGGGATAGGTGCGCGCTGCCGTCACCGTGCGGCTGCTGGTCCCGTAGCCTACCGCCTCCACCTGAATAGTGGTGTGGTCCAGGGACAGGACGCCCTCATAGCCGTCCTCGGTCTTGACCTCCAGCTTCGGCTCCAGCATTTTCAGAATTTCCGCCATATCTTTGGTCTTGCTCTCCAGCGTGACCACCTCGATATGCTCCCGCGTGTCCGTTTCCGTCTGGTCATTTTTCAGCAAATCAAGGAGCGTATAGGTGCGGCCCTCGCGCTCAAAGTCAGCGGTGGGGATCGTGGTGGGATCGTCCTTTGCAGTCAGGTAATAGACCTTTTCCAAACGGTAGACGCCGTTTTCCTCGCTGGCCCTGACCTCGGTGGGATAGGCAGAAATGCCGGGGAGTGTATCTGCGGCAGTAATCATGGCAGTTACCGGATCAGCCTCCTTAATGGGTTCAGCGGAAACGGCCAGGGCCGTGCTGCTCATAGCGCACAATGTTACTGCTATGCACAGCAAAAGCGAAAGTTTCTTTTTCACATTACGCCTCTCTTTCTTAACGAACGGGCCGGTTCTGTTCCGGCTGCTTGCGCTCCTGCGGAGAGATCTCACGCTGAATATCATTTTGCAGCTTACGGAAATACTTTTGCAGGCTGTCCACCACACCGCGGCGATCCTGCACCTCCATGCCGTCAAACACCTGCCCCACGCGGCTCACATCGGGCTGCGGGGTCTCCACGCCGAAATTGCGGCAGAGCATATAGCTGACGCTCTCGGCGTCCATGGCGCAGTCCTCGCGGGTATAGTAGGGATAGCGCCCGTGGTCATGGATACCGGCGTGGACGATCTCGCGGGAGAGCGCCGCGAAGATCTTGCTGTCGATCAGACGGGTGGACACGGTAATGCTCTGCGCCTTGGGGTCATAGATGGCATCCTGATACATGGTGCTGCTGGTGACCACGGGAACGGGGGAGCTGTCCAGCAATCGGCGCAGGGCGGCGTCCATTTCCGGCGTATTGTCTTTCAGGCTCAGCGCCGGAACACCGGCCTTGCCGTGGGTCTGGGAAATGTCGAACACACGCCCGATCTTATAGCCGTGATACTCTCGCCCGTCCTTCACATAGGTATCCGACACGCGGATCTTCATGCCGTTCTCGTCACGGTTGACGCTGCGCCCCAAGCGGTTCCACACCTCCAGACTGTTGATGTAAGTGATCTCCGGGTTCTGCGCCATTGCCAGCATCACGTTGGATGCGCTGTATCGCGGGTTGATGGCCTGCGTATCCAGATAATGCAGATATGCGCCGGGTTCACTGGTGACGTGCATGACCGCATCGTCGGAAAGCTGCCCCAATTCCTCGCGCTCCGCTGTTTTCTTTGCCTTCCAGTCCTCGTCCCTCTGCTGCTTCTGCTGGATCAAATCGTCTAACTTTGCCATGTTCCTTTCTCCTTTTCGAAATCAATTTATTCCCGCGTAGGCATAGCCTTTTGAATGGCTTCCCGCACGGTGTCCTTGGTAGGGGCCGTGCCATCCCGTTCTGCCGCGGCTTGCAATGCCATCAGGCGGCTGCGGACGGAGGGGCGGGCGTCAGCCTTCTCCGCAGCCGGTTCCGTAGACGCTCTCGCACCAGTCCCGCGCTCCTTGGAGCTGTTCCCGGACGGAGCGCGGGCGTTCTCTTTTTTTGTGGCAGCGTCCTCCTTCACCGGGGCGGGATAACCCATGCGCTCAAAAATGCGATTGATCTGCTTGGCGTCCCTGGCCTTGGCCATGATCTCCACCGTGCCGGTCTTTTCCACCTTATTGACGATGGGGTAAAACAGAACGCCATAGCGTTTGGCCTCCATCTGAAAGCCCTTCAAGTCCTCCTGCTTGACGGAAAAGATCGTCAGCTCCTCGCCGTCGTGGATCAGGCGCTTGAGGTTGGTCTTACCGGCGAGCTTCTGATTGTCGTTGGCAAGGGCAATCAGAAGGGCGGCAAGATTTTTCGCCCCCAGCCCTGCCAGCTTGAGGGCGCTCTCGGTGATCTGGATGCCCTCACGCACCATCAGGTCAGCGGTTTCGCTACTGGTACTCATGCTTTGTTTCCTCCTTTACATTTTTCTGCCGCTCAGTCTGCGCCTGACGGCATTGCTCGGACACCTTTGGAATATCTGCCTGTATCCTGCGGCACAGACGCAGCTCCCCGCGCTTTTCACGCAGGGTGGCAGTCTGCTGTTGGATCTCCGCGCTGTACTTGGCTTGTGCTTCTTCATCGTTGGTGTTCCTCCTTTCTTGATATAGTGGTTTTCTCTGTTCCTCCAACAAGCGAATATCCCACTCCAGCACACGGATACGCTGCTCCAGCTCCGCTTCAGTAGTGATCCCGCTTGATAAAAGGTATTTGAATTGCTGCTCATACCGCTCCAGATGAATGACCTCCCGCTTGACGGAAAATGGCAGCTTGGGCGGCAGCTTTTTCCGCCTGCCCCCACGCAGCAAATAGAGGTAGCGGAGATAGAGGGCGTGAAAGCCAGTGATTTTCTTTTTTCGGACGGTGGCCAGCTTGCCCTTCACGCGGTAATGCTTGACGGCATGGGTGACGGTCGGCGGGGCCATGCCGCCGTGCCGCTGGCGGGAGAGCCGCAGCAGAATATCCGCTTCGGTGTAGCCCTCGCCCAGACTGTCCAGACGGATCGCCCGCTTTGCGCCGGGGGGCTTGACCGTAGTGTATTTCCGATTGGGGCTGCGCCGCACCTCATAGCCGTTTCGTCGCAGCAGCATGAGAAAGGAATCATAGGTGTAGGCTTGCCCAATGATCGTGTCAATGTCGGCGCGGATGATGCCGCGCACGGTGGGCTTGCCGCCCTGCTCCGCCTTCCACTCAGCGTAATGCTTACCCTTACCCTGCGGGGCAATAACGGATAAATCATTTTCCCGGCACAGTGCGTCCGAGGTGCCGCGCACATCGTTGTAGTAGCTTTCCGGGCTGGAGTGGTATTTGTGGCCGTCCGTGCGGGAAACAGAATTGACCACGATGTGATTATGCGGGTGGGCCTTGTCTAAATGGGTCCCGATGACGGCTTCAAAATCCTCACCGAATAATCGCCGTGCAAACTCGCACCCGATCTCATGGGCCTGCTCCGGCGTCACCTCGCCGGGTGCAAAGGATTGGATGAAGTGGTAGCCGAGAACGCCGCCCGTCTTTTTGTATTTCTTTTTCGTTTTCTGCATGGCAGCAAAGGCGGTTTCGGCAGACCGGCAGTTCAGGGCAGTCACAAAGCGCACCGTTTCAGTTTTCTCACTATCCGCCGTGTATATGATCTTCTCGTCCAGTTCGGTCTTTTCTCCGTTGACAGCGTATTTTACGCGGTCATCCAACCTTGCACGAATGGCGAATACTTTCGTGTATGCCATGTCACAGCCGCTCCGCGATGTTCCAGATCGTTTCCTGCGCCGCCGTGATCGCGGCGATGTCCTCACCGCTGGCAAAGCCGCGGGCATTGACTGTGCGGGCGATCTGATTGATGTTATTGCCGATGGCGGCGAGTTGGCGGCGTATTTCAGCGTATTCGTTGGGTGGCCTTGGCCGCATTTTTTCACCGGCGATCAATGTGCGAAGATAGACCTCCATGGGGAAACCGGAAATTGCCACCTGCTCCTTCAAATGCCGGTGTTCCGTTTCACTCAAACGGAGAAGAATAGAGATAGATCGTTTTCTGATAATAGATTCCTCCTTGAAATAGGATGGGGTCTTAGGGGACTTGCTCCCCTAACAAGCGCATTTGGATAGCCAAATGCTATGCTTGCGACTGCAAAGCAGCCGCGGGCCGCTTGCAGTCCTAAACCAGCCGAAAAAGAAAATCAGCGCGCCTCACCGCCACGGGTCTTTACCCTGCCGCTGATCCCTTTCACAAGCCGGAGCTGGTCGTTGTAGTCCTTTCCGCGGCGGGGTGGGTTGTCGATGATCTCATACTCCGAAAGCTGCTTTTTGATGGCTGCCGATGCCGCCCGCCCCGGTTCATCGTTGTCCAGGCACAGCACGATCCGCGCCACGCCGGGGTTATCCTTCAGGTATTGCTCCAACGCTGCGGGGGATCGGATGGAGCCATCCTTCCGTGGCTGATAGATGCCGGAGAGGGACAGCGTATTGGCTGCACGCCAATCCTGTCCCCGCAGCTTCAGCAGGGTCAGATAGGAAAGCGCGTCAATGGCAGATTCAAACACGCAGAGGGTTTTGCCACTGGCGCGGAGAGGAACGGCAAAGGAAAACCGTTTATCGCTGCCGGGGACTTCACCAGCGAAGGTGGTTTCTGAAAGCGTCCCACGCAGCGCACCATAGGCGGGCCTGTCCCCATCGTAGCCAACGAATACGCAATTATGATGCTCTGCGTCCTCATAGAGCTGCCCGTGCTTGATGCAGTGGTTGATGATCTCTGCGTCAACGCCCCGGCTCCGCAGATATGCAAAAACACGCCGGTTGTCGGCGTGTTTAGGTGGGAGGGTAAATTCAGTTTTCGGAAGCGGTGCGGTTGGCTCTGATTTGGGCGGCGCATGGGGTAATTCTCCGAGAATACGCTGCACGGCGTCCAAAAAGGAAAGTCCCTCCACGCGGGTCAGATAGTCCAGCGCAGTTGTGCCTCCGATATTCCGTGACCACCAGCACCATTTCCCGTTGGAGATTTTCAGGGAATCGTGGGTGCGGGTGGTGTAGGTGTTCCCGCCGATATGGACCAGCTCTTCCGGTTCAAACCGCCGCAGGTAGGTCAGCAGGTCCATCTCGCGGGCGGCAGCGATCTGGTCTTTCGGAATATAAGGCATGGCGTTCACCTCCTTTGGGCATAAGAAAAGCGCAAGCATTTCTGCCTGCGCTTTTCATGAAATTATTCAGTTACTTCGGAGCAGAGCCAGTGCGAATGACGGGAACCTGCTTGACTTTTTTGCCGACGGTTCGGCGTTCCAGCGCGAAAACCATATCAGGCGTTCGTTCAAAATAGCCGATGTCCTTTTTCCAGCTCATCCCACATCTGCAATGTTGCAGGCCCGGAAACTGCTGCTTCATTTTCCTGCCGCAGTTTGGACAGGCTTTATTGCTGGCTCCCATCCGCATCCTCCTTAGACGCCTCTTTAGGAAGGACATCCTTAAGGTAGATCTTTACCTCACGATAGACTGCATCGAATGGCGGCTTATTGACGCCGCCTGCAAAACGAAACTTATCGTAAGAATGCCGCAAATCTTCTTTCCTTTGCAGGAATCCTTGAAAATCTCCCATGGTCCTTTCGCTGCTCTTTAAGGTGCTGTAGATCTTCTGAACATCAAATTCAAATACTTTTGAAATATAATAGAGATCCACCACATCCTTGATTCTTCGGAACACCTTACCTGTTGATACAACCGCGACCTTATCGGCTATCATCTGCAACGGTGAAACGCCGCGAAAACAGATCCCGTCAACCTCATAGATTTGCGTCGGTGTAATCGGTCTGTTTACATCCACATCCATTGTGAACAGGATTTCATCGGTGTTGCGGTTTACTAATTCAAAGCCAGCGGATCGCTTTTCACCATACATTCGATAAAGGCGAACTTCATAGTCCATGCCGCCTCTATTGATTGCTCGCTGTAAGGATTCCACCATTTGCTCTGCGGTGGGAGGTGTGTCTGTGTTCCAATTTGCATCAATATCTACTGTATGACGGGTCTCATCTAAAAACCCGGCCTCAAACAAGCAGGCTTTCAACACCATGGAGCCCTTAAAGCTGATAGGGATGCCGCTATCATACACAGCCTTCATGACTGAGTACATAATTCTTTCTTCCGCTGTTACATTCAAAACAAGCACCTCAGTTTTCGTAATATTCGATTGCATCGCTGGCCAAACGCTCAAACCTATCCTGATATTCCGGCGCGACAAAGAGCCCGTCAAAGCTGTCTCCATTGGAATAGAAGTATCTGCTGACCGCTTCGGTAATGCCCTGCATATCTAAAATATTTTCATTTGCAAGGGCATCATATACCGTTCTGTTAAAATCCGTATATAACAATCCGTTCCGATTCTTGATATTTTGTGCGCCGATACGGTTTCCAAGCACGACCACGCCGTTAAACTTCATAACGGAGTCATCCCCATAGACCCACACGATATATTCATCGCTGCGGCCTCCGAAGTTTCCTTGACACATAAGCGCATTGTCTAACGCAAAGACAACGGGTTCTCCAATGCAGTCACGGACAGCTTGCAGCCAAGAGAGCGCGCCCACATAGCTGCTCCGAGACGGAAGATCCTTCTTTTGAGGGTCATACTTCGGCAGGGACAAGGTCTTACGATTGGTCAGGTCCTCCTTGATACGCTGTTCCAACAGATCAGAGACATATTCGGGAGGCTTACGCATCCCTGTCTCCCAATTTTGCACAGTGCGAAAGGGGATATGATACCTCGCGGAAAATTCGCTTTGGGTATCTCCAAGCTGTGCTCTCATTTCACGAATGTTCATGTTCATCCTCCTTCCACCTGCATTATACACCCATTGAGTGTACCGGTCAACAGGGTTCCCAGATGCCCTACGGAATATTCATAAGCGCAATCATCGCTCCGGTTCAGATTGTTTTCTTTGCGCTACAGGCTTTTCCTTGCTGCGCTCCGGCTTGGCAAGCTGCTCCATTGCGGCATTGATCACGCACGAGTGATTGTCCACAGCGTAAACATCTGTGTGCCCGCCCATCTGCTTTTGGAGCGCCGCAAAGTGGCCTGCGGCCTGACGCGCCGGTGGGTAAAACCGCTCATCGCCTGTGCGCTGCGCCATGGTGCAGGCCAGCACGAACATACAGCGGTCCTTGCCGTAGGTGGTTGTCCAATCCTTCAAAAAGACAGACAGCGTTCCATCGTTGTAGGCGTTGGTCGCACCCTTCTCAAAGGCTCCCGCACAGGTCAGCGTCCGATCCCGGCTGGCCATCCACTCAAAGACCTCTCCGCGAACCATGGCTTCAGAACGGGTATTAGGATATATGGGCTGCGCGGGATCTCGATATTTTTCTTCGACTCTTTTCCGCAGAATATCATCCGCACAGCACGCAATGCTGTCACGAAAGGCATCCATCTCATCCGTATCGCGGGAGAGCCAGTCTGTATAAAGCTGTGACAGGGGATGCTCAAACTCGTTCAGCACCGTAAGCTGCCGCTGGTTCAAGCTCGTTTCATACTCAAAGAGCATCAGCAGGTTGTCCCGGCAGGCAATTTCATAGGCATGAGAAATGATCTCATCCACAGGCTTTGCTTTCAGATCGGTCAGAAACGTCTCGTTTTCCGCGGACATACGCTCATAGAGTTTATTTTCCAACTGTTCCTTTGTCATGGTAAACCTCCCTTCATCTCGCCAGCCCCGCCCGCATCCGGTGGGCGTAATTGGCGACGCTGTATCGCTTCATGTAGGCGTTTTCGCTGGGGACCGGACTGTCAAAGTCCAGCCCCTCCATGCGGGGATCGTCGGTGCCGTTCAGCACCGCCTCCACCGGGATCACGCGAAGCCTGCCGGAGCATTTCAGCTCCCCGCCGAATACCCCTGCGGCACAGTGGAATCCGCGGTCACCGCACACCCAAAGCAGCTTCTTTCCTGCGGGAATATCGCCAAAAGGCTGCTTCAAAACAATAACGGAATGTGGTTCCGCACCGGCCACCTCATAGTAGCCGGACTGCTCCGCCTTTTCGTATGCCTGGATCAATTTCTTGAATTTGTGCTGCGGCTCGATGTAGAGCCAGCTTTCCTGATAACCCATAATTTCCTCCGTTTTCTATTGGTTTTACCGCTCCAACTGCGGTCTGCGGCGCTCCGGCGGCCTTTGGTCCTCGTCCGGCTCGGCGTCTACGATCTCCGACCCCTTGTGGTCTAAATTCAGCAGGGAATTCAATTCCTCCAGCCGTGCCGTTTTGGTGTTCAGCTCCGTCTCGCGGGGAAACGGCTTTTGTACCTCTGCCTTTGCGGTTTCCAACTGCGTTTGCAGATTGGAAAGCTGCTCCCGGCAAGCCTGCTCCTTGATGGGCAGTCCCTCCAGCGCATTGTCCATGCGCTGCAAATTGCCGAACACATCGGTTCCCAGCGTGACCGTGTGGCGGAGCTGTCCGATCATGGTCAGGCGGTATTCCCGCGCGAAGGTATCAAAGGACAGTTCCAGCGTCAGGCCGCGATAACTGCCGACCTGTGTCGCCTCCGGGGAGAGCATCGTCTGGCACATGGTCAGCAGCGCCGCGCCCGCCTCCTTCTTGTCGGCATGGGTGACGCCCGCCAGCGTAAGCGGAGAGAAACCGTCCCCATTGGGATGGGTATTCTCCTTGACCGTGGCAATATCCGCGCCATACCCGGCGATCCGTGCCTGCGTTTCCGCGATTTGCTTCGGAAAGCCCTTGCTGATGGCGTCCTCCAGCGCGTATTTCTGAGAAAGATGGTTGGCTTTCAGCAGCTTCAGCTTGGACACCTCAATGTCCAAGTCCATTTTTTCTTTAATCATGGGGTTGCCGCTGGCCAGTGCCTTGATCTCAGCATAAGAAAGCGCCTGCTCATCCACATCTTCGGCGGAGCGAACAGGCGATTTGCTGGTCATAATTTGCGATATAAATTTCTGCTTGCTCTCCACAAGCTGGTAAAGGTAGGCGTCGAAGGTGCCCTCGGTGACATAGCTGTAAATGTCTACTTCGGGGTTCTCATTGCCCTGGCGGATGATGCGTCCCTCTCGCTGTTGGAGGTCTGAGGGACGCCACGGACAATCCAGATGGTGCAGGGCGATGAGCTTTTGCTGGCAGTTGGTGCCAGCGCCCATGCGCTGGGTGCTGCCCAGCAGGATACGCACCTGACCGCTCCGCACTTTGCCGAACAGATCTTTCTTCTGTACCTCGCTCTTGGCGTTGTGGATGAAGGCGATCTCGTTTTCGGGAATACCCAATTCCAGCAATTTCGCGTGAATATCATCATAAACGCTGAAAGTGCCGTCATCCTTTGGGGTGGACAGGTCGCAAAAAATCATTTGGGTGGAACGCTTGTCCGCGGTGCGCTGCCAGATCTCAAACACATTTTCCGCGCACTTGGCGGCTTTGCTGTTGGGATCGCTGGGAAGCATGGGGTTGACCAGCCGCTGATCCAGCGCCAGCTTGCGGCCATCGTTGGTGATGAGCAGCATATTGTCCACGCTGCTGTCCACCTCGCGGTTGCGGACTTTCTCAGCGCGCTCCGCCAGCGACGCCACGATCTCTTTCTGATACTCCGATGGCTTCAAGGCGATGTTGTGGTAATGCGCCTCCGGCACGGGGAGCTTGAGCATATCCGCCGTCTGAATGTCCGCCACATTTTTGAAAGCGGACATCAACTCCGGCAGGTTATAAAACTTGGCGAAGCGCGTCTTGGCCCGGTAGCCGGTACCCTCCGGGGACAACTCGATGGCGGTGACGGTCTCGCCGTAGTTCGCCGCCCAGCTATCGAAGTGCTGTAAGCCCTGCTCCTCCAATGCCGACATCTGCAAGTAACGCTGGATGGTGTAAAGCTCCACCATGCTGTTGGAAATGGGGGTGCCGGTGGCAAAGACAATGCCGCGCCCTCCGGTGATCTCATCGAGGTAGCGGCACTTCATAAAGAGGTCTGAACTTTTTTGCGCCTCAGTCTGGGCAATACCGCCTACATTCCGCATTTTCGTATACAAAAAGAGATTCTTAAAATAGTGTGACTCATCAATGAAGATGCGGTCAACGCCCAATTCTTCAAAGGTGACCACATCGTCCTTGCGGCTCTGGTCGTTCAGCTTGTCGATCTTGGCTTGCAGGCCCTTTTGGGTTTTCATCATCTGTTTGATCGTGAAATTCTCCGCTTTTTCTCGCTTGGCTTCGGAAATTCCCATCATGGTCTCGTCGATCTGCCGCTCCAGAATGGCTCGCTGGCGCTCCACACTCATGGGGATTTTCTCGAACTGCGAATGACCGATAATAACGGCATCGTAGTCGCCGGTGGCGATGCGCCCACAGAATTTCTTGCGGTTTTTGGTTTCAAAATCCTTGCGGGTAGCAACGAGGATATTTGCCGCCGGATAAAGCTGCAAAAACTCGGTGGCCCACTGCTCGGTCAGATGGTTGGGAACAACGAACAGCGATTTCTGGCACAGGCCCAGCCGCTTTGATTCCATCGCCGCCGCGACCATTTCAAATGTCTTGCCGGCACCCACTACATGAGCCAGCAAAGTATTGCCACCATACAAGATGTGGGCAATAGCGTTGACCTGGTGCTTGCGGAGCGTGATCTCCGGGTTCATGCCCGAAAAGCTGATGTGACTGCCATCATACTCACGGGGACGGTTAGAATTGAACAGGATATTATAGGTCTTACAGATGGCCTCGCGCCGGTCGGGGTCTTTCCAGATCCACTCGGCAAAGGCATCCTTGATCAGCTCCTGCTTGCTCTGGGCGATGGCGGTTTCCTTCTTGTTGAGGACAGCGGTTTTCCTGCCATCGGCATCGTACACATAATCAAAAATACGGACATCCTTCAAATTCAAGGAGTCCTCGATGATCTCATAGGCGTTGATGCGCTTGGTGCCGTAGGTACTGATGGCCTTGACATTGCCGCGATCCGTGCTTTTACCTTCAATGCGCCACTCACCGGTGATGCCGGAATAGTGGACCTTTATGCTCCATTGTGCGCTGCGGGGCGTCCCCAGCGTTTCAAAAATAAACCGGCGCACATATTCGGTGTCCAGCCATGTAGCGCCCAGCCGGACGGAGATCTCGCTGGCGGTGAGGTCGGTGGGCTGCACCTGTGCGAGTGCATCGGCGTTGATCTGATACTGCGGGTCCTGCTCCGCCTTTGCCTTGGCAATCGCCCATTTCTGACGCACATTGCCAGAAAGGTATTCGTCGGCGGGCAGATACTTTTCGTTCACGCCCTCCTTATAATTGGGGTTCAGGAACACGACACCCTTGAGGTCAGAAAACAGGTTTTCCTCGTCCTTGCCGGTGAGCCTGCTCATGTATTCCATGTCCACACGGGCCTTTTCGCCAATGGACAGCGCCAGCGCCTCCACCGCCGTGTCTACCTTTTCGGCGGGCTTGTGGCTGCGGATGGTGCGCTTGGTGAACAGGTCCGCCTTCCTTTTCAGGTTCCGGTCCTCGTCCAGAATTTCCAGTGAACACAGCAGGAAGTAGGAGCTGTCCTGATCGAAGGCGATGGCGTTGCCGCGGGAATTGATGAGTCCGTATTTCCGGGTGAAGGCGTCGTAGAGGGTATTCAGCTTGGCTTGCTGCGCCTTGATCTCCTCATCGGGATAGTCCTCGGTCTGATACTCCAGCAGCGTCCGCACACAGTCCCGCAGCTCGATCATGCCGCGGATTCTGCTCTCTGCCGTCTTGGATACTTCCACCGGATTCATGCGGCTGTTTTCGCGGTAATAGATCTGACCGTCCACCAGTGTATAGGAGAAGTTGCGGACGGCAGGATCGGCCTCGATGGAATGATCCTCACCCTCCAATTCCTCCTCCCGGTCATAAGCGGTGATCTCGCCGTGGACAAGGTGAATTTTGCCGAAGGCAAAAGAGAGGGTGCCCTGGGGCATATTCTGAACGGCCTCCGCCAGCAGCGCTTCCAGCGGCTGCTCCGGGTACGGCTCACAGGTGGGCGTGGGGCCGAACGGCCCGGACACCATCTTCATCTCGCCCAGCACCATGTCGGGGTGGTCGATGAAGTAGCTGTTCATCTGAATGCCGTCCTCGTTGGTGGCAAGGTGCACCCATTCGGGTTCTATATCCACCATTCGTTCCCGCTTTTGGAGGAACAGAATGTCTGAAACGACCTCGGTACCTGCCGCGGCCTTGAACGCATTGTTGGGTAGCCGGATGGCCCCCAGCAGCTCCGAGCGCTGCGCGATGTATTTTCGTGCGCTGGCAGTGCGCTTGTCCATGGTGAAGCTGGAGGTCACAACGGCGATAACGCCGCCCGGTCTGACCTGATCCAGCGCCTTGGCGATGAAATACTCATGGATAGGAAAATTCAGCCGGTCATAGCGCTTGTCCGGCACATGGAACTGGCCGAAGGGAACATTGCCGATGGCAATATCGAAAAAGTTATCCGGGAAGGCCGTTTTCTCATAGCCCTGCACCGCAATACTGCTTTTCTGATAAAGCTGGCGGGCGATGCGCCCGGAGAGATCGTCCAGTTCCACGCCATAGAGCTTGCTGCCGCTCATGCTTTCCGGCAGCATACCGAGGAAATTGCCGATACCGCAGGACGGCTCCAGAATGTTGCCCTGCGTGAAGCCCATCTGCCCCAGGGCGGCATAGATGCCGCGGATGACCACAGGCGGCGTGTAGAACGCCGTCAGCGTGGATTCACGGGCGGCGGCGTATTCTGCATCGGTAAGCAGTTCTTTCAGTTCAGCGTAACGAGGATTTTTCTCGTCAAAGAAGTCCGCCAGACCGCCCCAGCCCACATACTGTGCCAGCACCGCCTGTTCCTCCGCTGTGGCGCTGCGGTTCTCCGTCTCCACGGTTTTCAGGGTACGGATCGCGTCCAGATTGCGCTGAAAACGCTCCAGCGGCGCGCCCTCTCCGATGTGGTCATCGGTGATGCGGTAGTTCCGGCCATCCGCGTCCAGCGGATAGGCAAGCGCGTTTTGCTTTTTCTTTTTCGGCGGGGTGAGTACCGCAGACGGCTCGTCCGTCTGCGGTGCTGTGGTTTCCCGCACCATGTCCGACTGCTCCATGTGAGCGCGGACATAGTCGATGGATTCCTTTCGGAAGATGGGAAATCCCGTCCCGCCTTCAAAGGTCACATCCCGCAGGGATACATTTTGTGTATGATCGTCTACGCTGTCCACTTCAAACTGCCGTCCATCTATGGTCAGGCGTGTGCCGATGGAGAGCGGTTCGGGGACTTCCGGTTCCATGGGCATTACGGGCTCCGGTGGCGTTGGCATGGTTTCCTCGGAGGGTGTCGCAGCTTCCCGCACCAACGCCGCTGTCGGCTCATTGGGTGCGGTCGGTGTCAGTTGCCCATCATGCCGGTGATTGAACAGGCTGAACTCACCGTTTACATAGGCATAAAGTTGAAAATGAGTTTCATGGATAAATTCATAGTGGCGGTCATCTTTTTGCATTTCACCCAACCGGGCATTCAATGCGTCCATGAGCCACATTGCAGTGGACCTATCCTGCAATTCTTCTTCAATCAGCGGTACCGCCTGATAATAATCCATGCCCATGTAATAGGGACGCGGCACATTGTCCGGTGCATTGTACAGACTGGAGTAAATGGCCCGCGCCACCTGTCTCCGCTCATACTCCGGGATTTTGGCGATAGCGTCCTCGCCGGGAAAACGCTTCTGCGTAATGAGTTTTTGATATTCCTTGACCACATTGGGGATGGTCAGATGGACGGTATCATATTTTTTGAATCCGTAGTCCCGCACATATTCCAATCCCTTATGGGTCTTGCTGTGATTGTAACCCGCACATCCGCCACCGCTGTACTCACCAAACTGGCTCTTAATGAATTTCTGGTGTTCCTCCGGCGTGTGGGGATAACAGAAATGGGAGTACACCGCCAGTCGTCTATCAACACTGTCTCTTAGGAAGAACTGGTCGATCTCGTCCTGTGTGATGAACATTTTGCATTGCCGCAGGAAGTTCGGCTGTGCGGTAAAGTGCCGCTCCGGGTAGGGCAGGCCGTCCAGCACAACACCGATCCGGTGCGTGTTATAGCCGCTGATGCGGAAACGCATGATGTCCGGGGCCGCGGCATAAGCGTCAAGGAAAGCATGATATTCCTGCGCCAGTGTTTGCAGACCACCCTCAGTTTTTGCGAACGCCACCATATCCTCGTCCAGCTCTGGGTAGCCCTTGTGCTGGTCATGGATCGCCAATGTCTGTGGGAAAAGGCCCTGCGCGCGGCCTTCTTCATTCAGGTCACGGGCCGTCATCAAAAGCGCGTCCATTGCTTCGTGCAGCACCTTGTCCGGGGCCTGCGCCAGTTCGGAGGCAGAGAGATAAGTCCCAGCCTCCAACAGATTCAGAATACGGGCCGACGCCTGTTCCCATGTGACCATGGTTTTGCTGTACCCGGTGCGGACGCTGTCCCCTTGGGCGAGGTGGATGCCGTCCTCCAGAAACCACACGGCATATTTGCGGCCTTCGTATTCAATGCCGCGCCCGTTCGCCCTACCGAACTCCCGGCGCAGAAATGAGATATTTTCCTGCTCTGGCCGCTCCCGCATATAAAATACGGCGATGCGCTCCGCACTGTTGGGTTCGTTTCCGCCTGTGCAGAGGGCCAGATCAATGACCGCCTGCGGCACCGTGCGGGCCGGGGCAAGAATGCCGGTGGCTGTGTCTGCCGGGGCCTCGTACACCGGGGCGTCGCCGCCCATGTCGAATAGGGCAAGCTGCTCCGCGACGATTGGGGCATTTTGCAGGCCCAGCTTGATCTTGTACTCGCCGCGCTCGATCAGGCCCTCGGTCATTTCGGTAATGACCGACCATGAAAAAACAGACTCCGAAGTGCGGGAGAGGTAGCTGCCCTCCCACATTTTGAGCCCGTCCTGTTCGGCGTGATAGCCTGTCCGAACACCGTCAGTCAAGACTTCCACCCATATATCGTTGTAGCTGTTTTTTAAGAACTCTGTGCGCTCCGCAAGGCTCTTGTGCGCTTGAAAATATTCAAAAATCTCCTGCCGCTTGTGCTTGCGCCCGCCGTCGTCCAGCAGATTCGCTTCAATGAGGTGCATATCCAGGAAAGCAGGAAGCTCCGTACCGTTGGGGGTTACGGCGTCATGCTCCAGCGCAAAGGCTGCTGCCTGTTCCTGTGCCTTTTCGTCCGGGTAATCACCGTAGACACGGAGGCACTGGCGTGTTTCGGCATCATACACGGCAGCGCCGTTATAGGCAAAACCATCTTCCTCCATCGTACCGGCAACATAACCCTGCGCCGCGGCCTCCGCTTCTTCCAGCGTTTGATAGTCCAGCTTATCGTCAAAGCCGTTTTCAAAATGGTGATAGGCTGCAACCTGATAGGGTGCGGCCATCTGCGCGGCATAGCGGTCAATGGCTTCTGCGGTCAGCCATTCCGGTTTTTCCGGGAGGGCGTCATACAGCTCCCGCATTTTTTTGATTTGCGCGTAAACACTGCCGGCCCACAAATGCTTTTCACTCCGCCCCCCAGCGCCGAGGAAGTAGTCACAGTCGGCGCGCAAACGGTCCAGCAGCACATAATCCCCGCTATGATCGACAAAGGCAGGAAGCTCATCACTTCCTGCCTCTGTGGGTTCTTCGGTTGTCAGGCGTAGATCAGGTCGCTGAGCACCAGTTCCTCCGCGCTGTGCCGGAGGTTGTTCATCAGGCCCGTCCAGCGCAGGGGATCGGTCGCCTTCAGTGCCTCCGTCACGCCCTCGGCCTGTGCCATCCGCGCCACGGTCTGCTCCACCATCTTTCGCGCGGTCTGCTCGGTCTCCGAGAGATGCTCCGTCAGCTTGCCGCTGGTTTTCAGGTTGGTGTAAAGTACTCTGCGGTGCTTTTTCAGGTACGCTCTCCGCAGCTCCGCGTACTTGCCCAGATGGACTTCCGGTACGCTGGGCATCATCAAATTCGGCACCTGAAAGCCGTTCTGCATCCGATAAGTCACTTCCATGATGTTCGCTCCTTTTGTGTCCTGTTGTTTCGTGTTCTGTGCTGTTATCATATCCGCTTTTTTCACGGTTTGCAAAAAACTGATCCCGCTGAGCCTGCATGACTGTGCGGCTGATCTCCCGCAGCCCCATCTCCGCGATGTCGCTGGTAGCGATGCCCAGGGCGTTGATGGTGGGTGGTGTGTTGAATTCGTAGACATGGGCGAACTCATCGGGCGAAAAATAGTCGTCTGCCCGCAGGCCGAGACGGGTCAGCAGCATATAGGCCACGCTGACCTCCAGCGCGTCCCGGTAGAACACCTCTAAATTGAGGTCGTCCAGTTCCTCCAGCAGGCTGTCCTCGCGGCAGTCGCGGAGATCTTGCAGGTAGTCTGTGATGTTATCTGCCACGGCATTGTGGCAGGCAGAGCGCACGGCGTCCGCCAGATTTTCTTTTTCGGCAAGGTTGCCGAAGGTGGCCTCCAGCGTTTCGATGACCTCCGGCTCAAAGGCCGGGTGCATCGTCCAGATGGGCAGCGGACGGGCAAAACGGGACGCATGGGTATCCGACACGTCGAAGTAGAGCTTCAGACAGTTTTGTCCGTCATCGCCAAATACGGCGATGCTCTTGGCCCCACGATTGACCCAGCGGCCAAACTGACGGTTCCAGCGCTCCATCTCAAGGACCGCCGTGGCGTCCGGGCGCTGGGCGTAGATCAGAATTTGATCATCGAAGGGGCATTTGTAATTGTAGCAGGCCGCGCGGAGAAAGCCCGTCCAGCTTTGATAGCTGCCGGTGACACTCTGCACAGTCTGATCGTACAGCTCGGTGATGAGCTGAAATTTGGTAGGCAAGTTGGCACCTCCTATCTCTCCTGCTCCGCCCGCTTTTTTACTGCAAGCCGGTCATTCTTTTGCTGTTCTTTTTGGGCCTTTTCAAATGGTTTTCGCTGATAGCAATAAATATAAAACTGGTAATCACCTTTGACTGGCGTACAGCGGAGCATATACACATACTGTTTGGTTTTCACCATAAATCCGCAGGAGGGAAGCAACGCACCCTTGATGGCGCAGATCTGCTCATACCGGTTACAGTAGCGGTTCATGCTGTCGAAGTCCCGCAGCGGGGAGGTCGGCTGCTCCCGCAGCCAGTTTACGGTACGGTCAATATCGGCCTTAAACTCCGGTGTGTTCAGCCTGTCTGCCTGGTGGGGCCACCATGTTGTATAAAACTGCTTGCCGCTGCCAAAATCACCCCGCAGGTGTCCCACACAGCCCGCAGACTTGTCCTGTTCCTCACTGCGGGAGAAATAGAGAGCGTGCAGCGCAGGCTCATTGACGCTGTAAAAGTCAATGACATCTTTCTCGCTGGCGGGATATTTCTCCTGAAATTCCGCAAGGGTACGGCATCCGCCATCTTGAAAGGAAAGGCTGCCGCTCTCCAGCGGAATCCACCCATCAATGGGAAGCTGGAACGGCTCGCGGGTGAGAACGGTGCCATAGAAGTTGACCATGAGACTCCGTGACAGTTCTATCGGCTCACCCCAATCTGCATCGCCATGGCGCAGCTCGTAGCGATATACGCCCTCCGGCACGGTGGCTCGGTCAATACGAAAGTCGGTAAACAGCGCCGGTTTACCCATGATCGTGACTTCCTGATAGTTCTGCTTGCTGGCGTCATACTGGCTCACCGTGCTTCACCTCGTTCTTTCTGATTTTTTGCTTTTTCTTTTTTCATCGAAGGATAGGGAATAAACTCTTCCTCGCCCTCGATCATGCTGAACGATGAGCGCAAAAACGGGTGTGTCTCCCGCTTCTGAAGCTGGCGGATCATATCCAGCGCGGCTACTCTCGACGCGGCGCTGCCCTCCATCGTACCGTCCCTGAACACATAAAACCGCTTCATCGCTCGATTCCTCGCTCTCTATGCTTATTTTTCTCCTGATGCTTCTGCGTCAGAAACTCCGGCACTTCCTTGAAACCAACGCTATCCGTGTAGTAGGCGGTTTTCTTTCCACCCTGCGTCAGTACCACGATGTCGCTTACGGACAGGGAGCGCATCTGGCGGGCAAAGGGACGGTGGTTTCCATTGTGCTTTGCCCATAGATGCTCCAGCGAATTTTCCTTTGCGAACATACCGGCGTAAGAACGCTGATAATCAGCGTTCTGGAGTTTTCCCTTTGCCTCCGCGTAAGATCGGAAACAGTAGTCTACATCAGCGATTGCGGGGATCTGGTAGATTTCATAGGTGCCGATCTCGTCGCTGATTTTCGGCGTTCCGGGAACATAGGTGTTGCCGTTGCGCTCCTGCATCTCGGCAAACTCGCAAATATGATAGGTGGAGTTGCCGACGCAGACATGGTAATCGTCAATGTAGGCGCAGGACAGGATCATCTTTTCACCGTCAAAGCGGGTAATGACGATGCTTTCCCCATCTTTGATAGTAAAGAGCGTATGATATTCGCTGTCGATGAAGCGAATATCACGCTTGTCTTTGTCGGGATTTGGAAAGGCGAACACGCCCATGATGTTTACGGGTTCACGGTTGGTCATCGTGCTTCACCTCGCTCTTTTGTAGATTTGTGGGCCTGCGGCTCCGGCACGGGAATAACCGTCAGATGCCCATTCAAATTAAGAAAGGCTTCGGGACTGTGAAATAATTTTTCGTATTTCTCCATCAGTGCAGGTGTTAAGGATGCAAATTCAGATTCCCCAAGCCCAACAACCAGAAAAGTCCCAGCCACAATATCATAAATATCGTTATCCTCATCCCGGAGCGCGCGGTTCAACGGCAAGCCGTTCAATTTTCCTTCTTCGTTTACAATCAGTGCCACAGGATCTTCATACGGGTATACAGCTTCGATATAGCCTCCAACCGCTCGCTGCAACGCATCAAGGCCGCTTTCAATTTCAATACGCATAGGCTTCTTCCCTGGCTTAACGCACAAAACGGTCATCTTTTCTTTTGTGATGTTTGCCGACTCACGGTCACTCATCGTGATTCACCCCGATCCTTATGTTTCTTTTTTCGTCGCTGCTGTTCCTTTTCCAATTCCTCCAGCGTTTTCGGCGGTTTGCCATCAAAGGAGATCAGAACATTTTGCTTCGGTGTGCCTTGCAGCATGGTTTCCAACTCGCTGCACTCCTGCTTTTGCTTTTCTGTCATAGTGCCGTCCTTTCCAGAAGATAGAAAAACAGAGACTTGAGCATCTTCTGCCGCAAATCTCTGTTCCAATCGTTCTACTGTCCAATTCTGTTTGAATTGCCCCAAAGGGTTATGCCCGAATTGGGCGATGGCCCGCTGATCCATATCGCGGAGCCTTTTCCATAATTCAGGGTGGTGATGCCGCAGCTTTCGCAATTCGTTGATTCGCTGGAGGGGGCAGCACCAGCAGGAACAGCGGTGGTAGATCTCATATAGTCCACTCCAATCATAACCACGGTCGTAACATATTTTCAAAGCCTCTGCTTCGGTGATACCCCAGTCCACCAACGGATACTGCTCGTTCTTGATCCGTTTCGGCTCATCTGCCGCGATACCGACATAGTGGAGAGCCTGATACTCGCCCTTGAGCCGGTTGACCTCCTTGCTGATAAGATGCGTTTTAAGCTGCCCCGTACACCATCGGACCTTAACGCCGGGCCAGCCGTTTCCGTAAAGCGGAACGCCCAGCCTTTGTCGGTTTTCGATGGAAGATGGCTTTTGCTTTTCTTCCTCGAACATCAGGTATTCAAAGCCTTTTGGGTGACGGAGCATGGTGATGTGGATACCACGCTCCCGGTAAAGGTAGTCATCCACCTTGCGGATATGGTCATACATTTCCGGAAATTCCATGCCCGTGTCTGCCCAAAGGACCGTGTTTATGGGCAAACCTCGTTCAATCATCAGCAAGAGCATAGCCGTACTGTCCTTACCGCCTGAGAGGGACACTGCATGAAAAATCTGCTTGTTGAATGAAATCACCTCCAATTTGCTCATGAAAAAAGCCGCCTGTTTCGGCGGCTGCAACGCAAAACGGCACGGGAAACCGTGCCGTTTTCATTGAAATCTTCTGTTCCGACAGGCAGCGTAAATTCGCGGTCATTCTATGGCTTCACGCTCCATTCGCAAATACTTTTCGCGCAGATACCATGCCTGTTCAGGACTGATGATCCGGTTTACCTCCGCACTATTGATGTCGCTTTGCAGAGAACAGTAATCGCAATCCCAGAGATTATATTCTTCACCACGATCCAGCTTATCCCATGCGCTGACCATAGCTTGGATTGACTCCTGCAAAAACTCCGGCAAATTCTGTTCCCAATCACTGTGACCATCGGTATTGTTTTTTCTATTGTCTTGCAAAGCCACTTGCGACACTCCACTTTTCGTTGATGCTCGTATCATAGCAACACGCCAGTCCGAAGTCAACAAATGCCCCGGCAGAAGCGTTATCGACTCATCTCCTGCTGCCGCTTGCGGTGCCGCCCCTCCAGCAGCTTGATGATGACATCCTCCATCTGCTTTGGGGTGTAGCTGGCGGGGAAGTATTTTTGCAGACGGTCGTTGCGGATCGTGACCTTGCGCTCCAGTGGCTTTTCCTCCCGCATGATGAGGTCGATGATGTTATTCTCCAGCTTGCCTTCGCCACTGAGCTGCTTGAGCCGTTGGGCCTGTCCCAGCGACGGGGATACCTCATCTCGCTCCATGACCAGCAGGAGGTAGGTCTGTTCTTTTTCGGACAGGTGGGAGAGGAAATCCGCTGCGGGAACGAATTTGAGCGTTCCCGCATCCACCGCGTCCAATAGCGGAGGGATCAGCTTATTTAGGCGCACATAGCGTTGAATTTGCGATGTACTTTCGTTGACTTGCTCTGCCAAAATTTCTTTTGACTTACCGCGAAAATAATGGGGTCCAACTTGGTCCCCATTTTCTCTTGAAGGCCGTCCAGCCTGCCGTTTCATGGCGTCCAGCTTCAGCTTGTAGGCTTTGGCTTTCTCGCTGGGCAGCAAGTCCTCGCGGTTGATGTTGTAGTCCACCACGAGGATGTCCGCTTCCTCGTCGCTGTAATTGCGGACGATAACGGGGCGGGTATCCAGCCCCACGGCCTTCGCGCAGTAATCTCGCCGGTGACCGGAGATGATCTCATAGCCACCACTCTCACGGGGGCGGACGATCAACGGCTCAGCGATGCCGATATGCTCAATACTGTCCATAAGCCGCACCAAGTCTGGCGTGGGGCGGTCAATGGTGTACGGCTGGCGGGCGTATGGGAAAACCTCTGCTGCGGGAATGATCTGAATCCGCTCCTGCCGGTCGGCTTCACGCTCCGCGTCTGTTTTGAACAGATCATCGTACCGGGTCAGTTCGATGCCGCTTAATTTGCTTGCCAAGGCTCAGTACCTCCCTCGTCAGATTTTCATACGCCAGCGCCGCCTTGCCGCTGCGGTCATGGTCGTAAATGCTTTTGTTTTCCACGCTGATCTCCGCTGCCTTGATGGAACGGGGAATTTCGCTTGCGAACACATGGCCGCCGTAGGTCTTGCGGACAAGCGCATTGATCTCCCGCGCCAGTGTGGTGCGGCTGTCCACCATCGTCAGCACAATGCCGTCCACCTCCAGCTTCGGGTTGAGTTGCCGTTTCACGCGGGTGATGGTCCGCAAAAGCTGCTCCAGCCCTTTGGCCGGAAGGTACTGCGCCTGCACGGGGATAATCACGCTGTCCGCCGCAGTCAGGGCGTTGATGGTCAGCATACCGAGTGAGGGCATACAGTCGATGAGCGCGTAATCGTAGCGGTCCGCCACCGTGGACAAATATTGCCGCAGCACCGTTTCGCGGCTCATGGTGTTGACCAGTGTGACCTCCAACGCCGACAGCTCGATATTGGCGGGGACAAGGTGGACGCCGGATGAGTGGTGCAGAATGCCCTCACCGGGGACGATGGGCTGCTCGGAAATAATTTTCTCCATCAGTGTGGAGAGCGTGGGGGATAATTCGTCAGGCTGCGGCCAGCCCAACATCTGCGTGAGATTGCCTTGTGCATCGGCGTCGATCAGCAGGACTTTTTTACCTTGCCGAGAAAGACCAATGCCGAGGCTGGCGGCTGTGGTGGTCTTACCGACGCCGCCCTTCTGATTTGCCAGTGCGATTGTTTTCACGGGTTCGATGCTCCTTTCAGTCGTAAAATGGGTTTCAAAAAAGCAGAGCTGTTCGCACTGCCTATCCGCTGTCGTGGAAGTCGTGATTCACTTTGGCTCGGTAGTAGCTGCCGCAGGTAGCCGGGGCGTTGAACAGCATCTCCAGCAGATAGGCTTTGATGTTGCGAATGTCCGCAGTGCTCTCCCGCAGGCAGTCCAGCACATACTCGATGTGGGAGGAATCCAGCTTCAAAAAACGCTCCTTCACTAACGCCGTATAAAGCTGCTTTCCGCCGATCCGCATGAAGCTGTCCTGTGTGCAGAGGACCTCCAGCATGAGGTCCGCGATCTCGTCGATGTCGTCGTAGGGATGCTGCCGGCGCAGGTGGTCGTACTCGATATTTTCCCGAATCTCTTTTCGGTATTCCTCGATCACCTCCTCCGGCTGCACGCCCGGATGGATAGATGAATCAGTATTACTCAACTCAGTATTATTCTTATCAGTCTTATTACACTCGGTTTTTCCGAGGTCTTGACTTCTGATTTTCCGAGGTCCAGACTTCGGTTTTTCAGAACTCTTGACTTCGGTTTTTCCGAAGTCTGGATTTCGGCAGCTCGGAAGCTCCGGTTCCGGTGTATCCTCGCCTGGTTCGTCCTCTATACCCATGAAGCGGAGAACATAGATTTTCGCCGGTCTGCCCAGCCCCTGCTTGACCCGCCTTATGAGGCCCACGCCTTTGGCACTGTCCAGCTCCGCGAACAGCTTGACCGCCTTATCCGTCTTGCAGCAGAGCTGTTCGCACGCCTCCTCCAGCGTAAAGTAGATATACACATGGCCATCATCGTCCATCCAGCCGTTTCTCATGGACAGGCTCATGCGGTCCAGCATGAGGCCGTACAGCAGCTTCGCGTCGGTGGAGAGCCGCCGAAAGTACGGCTCGGTGATCAGGAGCTTGGGGATGCGGAAAAAGGCGTATTGCTCGGCGTCCATGCCGAGATGGTACGCAAAGATCGCCTGCGGCATATCTGACACCTCCGTTCTGCCACAGATTTTATCTATCTCTCAACGGCGGTCTGTGGTATAGTAAAAGGGAGCATTGCCACGCAATGCTCCCTTACCGTAACCGGACCTGCCGGTGGATTCTTATTCAGTTTGACTTAACACATCACTGTCAGCCGTTTGTCAAATAATTGTGTTTCCCGCACGGGGTTTTCCCTTGATTTTGCCCTTATCAGCTCACGCGGTCAAGGGTAACAGCGTATAAAAGAAGATAATTTCGGGTGGTTTTGATTTCTCAATAAACCCAGTGATTTCAATGCTTTGCGCCGATTTTGACGGTTGCTTATAACCGCTAATAACAGATGAAATATTTGGGCGGTGCGAATCGGAATTTGTGCAAGTGGAGTGGAATATAAAATGATATTAGATACCGAGCGTTTATTTCTAAGAGAAATGAAACAAAATGACTTTCAAGATTTAGCAGAAATTTTACAAAACCCCAGGGTTATGTATGCGTATGAACATGATTTCTCAGATAATGATGTTCAAGCATGGCTTGACCGACAAATAGAACGATACAAAAAATATGGATTTGGTTTGTGGGCAGTGGTATTAAAAGATACCAATGAAATGATAGGACAAGCGGGGCTTACAATGCAGCCTTATAAAAATACGGAAGTACTTGAAATTGGCTATTTGCTTAAAGAAAAATTTTGGCATTATGGATACGCAAGAGAAGCGGCTATGGGGTGTAAGAAATGTGCTTTTGAAAATTTGAATAGGGCTAAAGTATATTCAATCATAAAATCAGATAATCTTGCTTCTATGAAAATAGCAGAAAGTATTGGTATGATTAAAGAAGATGAATTTATCACACAATATTATAACGGTGAAATGCTTCATTTCCTCTATTCTGTTCATAAATAATTTGATAACTTCCAATTTGTCGATGTGTTGAAGAACGGCGGGAGCATCTGTAACGATGCCTCCGCCGTTTGTTAGCCCTGTTTCACTTTGTCCTTTTCCTGCTGCGCCTTCCACTCGGCAAACTCCCGCTGTCCTTCCTCGCTCTCAAAAAACGCTTGTATCTTCGGAAGCAGGACACGGGCCAATGCGTCTACCTCATGGACGGGTATTCCCGTGCCGTGGTCGTTGATTTTCCGTTTCCTCGCCATAGGAGAGCCGCCCCCAGTCTTATAGCCGCTCCTGGTCAAACAGGTAGGCTTGGAACACAGTCCCGTCCCCAGTAATGAAACGGCCCCTTGCGTCCTTGGGTATCTGTTCGGCGGCGCTGGTGTTGTCCAGGATGATACCGGACAAAATACTGTCCGCCCTGCCGCATACTCGGAAATCCATGTTGTTCTTGATCTGGCCGGGGAGAATGTTAGCGTCTGGCCGCTGGGTGGCAAGTATCAGGTGAATACCAAAGGCCCGCCCCAGGCGTGCAAGGGTGGCAAGCCTGTTTTCGATCTGGTTGAGCCGTTCCTTGTCCTCTTTGCTCCGGCCCGTCCTGTCCAGCAGCTCCGCCACCTCGTCACAGGCGAATACCAGCCGAGGAAGCCCCTCTCCTGTGGCCTTGTTAAATGCGTCCAGGTTGTCACACCCGGCGTCTTTCAGCCATTCCTTGCGGGCTTCCAGCACCGCCACAAGCTGGCCCAGGACATAGAGCAGGGTATCTTCCCGGAAACACATATGACATTTCTGCCGCCAGACTTTAGGGAAGTCCACGCCGCCCTTGAAATCGGCTATGTAGACTTCCGCCCCCTTGCGGAGCGCTTGCATGAGCAGCAGCTTCAACAGGACGCTCTTGCCGCTCCCCGTGGAGCCGCCCAGCAGGATATGAGGGATATTCGCAAGGTTGACCGCCACAGGCCCGGTGAGGCTTTCCCCCAGGACTAACACAAAGTTGTCCGGGGACAGGTATTTGTCTTTCCAGGGGAGCAGGGCCGGGAAATCGCTTTCAGCGGGAGCGGAATAGACACGGATGATTTTCCGCCCCTCCGCCCATGTCATTTTGGCTATGGTGATATTCAGGGCCGTTTCAATCCTGGGCCGCTTGTCCTCCCACTCCCCCAGGGGTATGCCGCAGGGGTCAAACTCCCAGACTGTCAGCCGGGGGTTGTCCGTGTCCTGCCGCTTGGCTATGAGGACAGTGGCCTCCCCCGCATGGTTGACAAGGCCCACTCTCTGCAAGCCCTCCTTTGCCGCTTTGCCGCCCCAGGGTGTCCCCAGGAGTACCAGGACAGCCAGGAGGCCGCCCACAGCGTAGAAGGGGAGCAGGAGGTTGATAACGCCCTCCAGGACGGGGGAGAACATGCCGTAGGTGTCCAGGCCGAACAGGTACGCTCGGAACAGCCAGACCAGCACAGCGCCCACCAGATAAGCCGCCAGCAGCGCCCGCTTGTATGGGGTGTCCCTGACCGCTTCTAATCCCCTTTTCATGCGTTGGAGCAAGTAGCGGTTTTCCGTCCGTCTGTTGATGGTGTCTTTTTCATTTCTGGTCATAGGGAAATCCCCCTTTCTTGTGAATGACCGTGGAGCCGTCCGGGAGGTACTCTACCACGGTATGAATACGGCGGAGAAACGCCCGCCAGGTTTCCGGCCTGTCCCACTGTTCGTCCCGGTACTGCTTTTCCAGCGGGAGGTTAGAGGTGATATAAACCTTTGTGTAACAGGCCGTCTTGTCATTGTACCGGGCCGGGAGGGACAGGGGGTAAATATCCAGGTAGTTGAGCATATCCTCGATGGGAATTTGACCGCTGAACTCCTCGAACACAAGCACCTCCTGCCCGTGGTAGCCTTCAAAGGAAATGCCCTTTGAGGCCCGGTAATTCGTCACCCGGTAAATGCTCCGGGGGTCATGGGTTTCGTAAATGCTCCTTGTCTTGCCCGCACCACTGGCCCCGTAGAGATAGGACACCTCCAAGGGCCTGTTCTCCACGGCGTACTTTTCCGCCGTCAATACCTGCCGGAGCAGGTCAATGTCACGGACACGAAAGGCCATGGCCGGATTATCGTCTATGATTTCCGTGGTGGTCATGCCGTCCCGGATATTCTGGACAAGGCGGAACATCTCCGGGTGTTTCTCCGCCTGTTCCGGGGGTATTTCGCCCCATTCCTCGAATGTCCCAGGCACAGAGGTTTCCGCTTTTTCGGTGTCTTTCCACGGCCCGTCTTTTCGAATGTATGCCCGGTTGTCCTGTACTGATCCGTATGCCTTTTCGATATGGGCCGTTGGAAAACGGTTTTTGATGGTGGAGAAGCGCACAGGCGATGGAGCATAGAAAAACAGGTGCGTGTGATATGTCCCCGTTGACGCCGTTTCATCAGCCATGCAATGATAGGCCGGGGAAAACCGCTGTAAGATTTCCTTGATTGTGCTATGGTCTAACCCGGCCTCCAATGGATTGTTGATGACCAGCGCCCACTTGCGGGATTGACTGTTGTTGCCCATGTATGGCCTCCTTAATTTGCTACATGCTACAAGTTTCCCATAAGGGGTAATACTAACCCCTTATGGGAGGGCGGCGCTGGCGCTGCCGCCGGGGGCCATTTCCTTGAGGGAACTGTCCTAATCCCGGCTGGCCTCACCAACGCCGCCCAAACATCAGGCTTTCGGATTTACCAAATGAATACCCGTGGCCTTGGCCCCCACCTGGGGCTGGCCCTGGCTCCAATAGATAAAGACCTCCAGGCCGTCAAACCGAACTTCCACATATCCGTCCGGGCTGTCCATGAGCTTGTCACCGTCAATGCGTACATTGATTTTCTCCAGGCCCTTTTCCGGCAAGGCCACCGTATAGCGGTAGCCGAGGATGGTATCAGTCTTACGGTTGTTCAAGTAGGCAAACGCCGGGGACACCTCTACCAGCCAAAACTTGTTCCCCAGGCTCTGGGACTTGACTTCCAAATCAGTGATCTTTAACATAACATACTCCTTTTCATACGGGGCGGCGGCTGGCCCGGCCTCCGCCCTGTTGTTTAAGTTCACAAGTCCTTGTGTAGCCCTATCATACCGCAGAAAATCCCTTGAAAATTTCACTGGTGAAATTCAGGCAAAAAAATTTACCGCCGTCCCACTTGCTGCCTGGGACGGCGGTTTTCTGTCATTCTTCAAAATTGCTCCCCAATAAGGGAAGTCCCTTTTCGGCCAGTTCACAGTTTACCCGGAACACACACCCGTCACGCCGCTTTAACGCCTCGTCAATCTCGTACAGTTCAGGCCATGCGAGATACCGCAGCTCATCCCGTTCCGCCGTGGTCATTTTGAGGCCAAGGGCAAGTTGGTTAATGTCCTGTTCTGTCAGCCGTACTTGTCCACCTCGCAAAATTCGGCTCACTCTGGCTTCCGGCATACCGCTTGCGGCTGCCAGCTCCTTTTGGTTCATGCCGAGTTTTTGGAGGTATGTTTTGATCCGCCTTGCCAGGGCGGATATGTCTTGATGACAACCAGGGCTTTGCTTCGGCCTTTTTTGAGCCAAAGCAGATACCTCTGGTTATCTGGTTTTATTTAGGCTTTTTGCCGGAGGTGGTCTGCTGAATGGTTTCGTTCAGATTGCTATGGTGGATAGAAACATATACCATAGCCGCCACCCCCTTTCGTGAAACGCTGTTGGTGAATAACTTATATTATCCACCTCCGGCGCAAAGCCCACTCACGAAAAAATCTTGTGGGCGCAGTTTTAGACTGCGCTGGGCCGTTGTTCCCGCAGGATACCGGGTTAGCAAGGGCAGCAACCTTTTCCCGCCTGCATGTGGGATTGTTTGGGCGTTCCCGCCCTCCGCTTGATGTTTGTGCCGTGTAAACGGCAAGTGTCATTGTGCCGCATAAAACGGCTCTGCCTGGGTTTGTGCGTTCTCTGTTGATACAATTCTTCCGGAAGCAAATACAGTATAATTCACAGGAAAAAGTTTGTCAATAGCAAGAGATTTTGCCTTTTGTGGTCAAAATGCGCCGTATGATGTTATATCCCTTTATATGCTGTTGTCTCGTGTTATCCTGTACCACAAAATTTTTTTGCCACAGCCTCCGGCCCCAGTCAATGGTCGAGATAAACGGCAAGCCGCCATTGACTGGGGCCGGAGGCTGTGCCTTGTGCTGTAACCAAGGGGTGTCAGCCGCAGACTGGCTGACACCCGCAAAAACATTTTGAAATTGAGCATTTACAATTATCGTTATTTGTGATATTTTAGATTTAACAGGAGGGATTTTCATAGAACAGATTGGAAAGCGCCTGCGGGCCTTGCGGGAGGGCGTGAGGCTGACGCAGGTAAACATGGCGGAGATTTTAGGCGTACAGCAATCCAGGATAAACCGCTTTGAAACAGGCCGCTCCACGCCGCCCCCGGAGGTCTTTATCAAGTACGCCGATTATTTCAATGTGTCGATGGATTATCTCTATTGCCGCACAGACGAGCCACGGGGCAAGCTGTACGACTACCAGCCCCAGGCACTAAAGGACAAGACGGAGCAAAACCGGGAAATGAGGGCGTTTATTGAAATGTGCTTTGACCCGAAAGCGCCCGTCAACAAGCGTCTGAAAGAGGCGTTATTCCGTATCATGGAGGAGGGGGAGCAGAAATGAAAGCCGTGATTTACGCCCGGTATTCCAGCGATAACCAGCGGGAGGAAAGCATAGAGGGCCAGCTCCGGGAGTGTACGGCCTACTGCAAGAAGAACGATATAACCATCCTGCGGACATACATTGACCGGGCCATGTCCGCCAAGACCGACTACCGCCCGGACTTCCAGCGCATGATTAAGGACAGCGCCAAGGGCCTCTTTGATGTTATCATCGTCTGGAAACTTGACCGCTTCGCCCGTAACCGCTACGACAGCGCCCACTATAAAGCCCAGCTTCGGAAGTATGGCGTTAAAGTGCTGTCCGCCACGGAGAACATTTCCGAGGGGCCGGAGGGTATCATCCTGGAAAGTATGCTGGAGGGCATGGCGGAATACTACTCCGCCGAGTTGTCCGAGAAAGTTATCCGTGGCCATACCGAAAACGCCTTGAAATGCAAGTACAACGGCGGCACGCCCACCTTTGGCTTTGTCATCGACAAGGATAAATGCTATCAGATCGACCCGCACACCGCCCCCGTGGTGCTGGAGAGCTTCACCCGGTATGCCGATGGAGCCACCATGAAAGAGGTCATGCAGTATCTTGTGGAAAGCGGTTTTACCACAGTACGGGGCCGGAAAATCGACTTGAATTTTATCGCCCGTCTGCTGAAAAACCGGAAGTATATCGGGGAATACAGTTACCGCCATATCGTCACCCCCGGCGGTATTCCCGCTATCGTCCCGCAAGACCTTTTCGACAGGGTACAGCAGAGGCTTGAGGCAAACAGGAAAGCCCCAGCCCGTCACAAGGCCGAGGACGATTATCTTTTGACCACAAAACTCTTTTGCGGCACCTGCGGGGCTATGATGGTGGGGGTGAGAGCGGCACCAGCGCCAGCAAAGGCCGGAAATACCATTATTACCGCTGTGTGAACACCAAAAAGCACAAGACTTGCACCGCCAAACACAAGAGCGTCCGCAAGATACCCCTGGAAAACGCCGTGGTAAGCGCAACGATGGCGAAAGTGATGAATGATGATTTTGTGGAGTACATAGCGGACGCTGTGATGGACTTGCAGGGTAAGGAAAGCAGCGAACTCCCCGCCCTCCGCCAGCAGTTGGCGGAAACAGAGCGGGGCATAGAAAATATGCTGAATGCTATCCAGATGGGGATTATCAACCAATCCACGAAACAGCGCCTTGACGAGCTGGAGGAACGGAAAAAGGAAATCGAGCTGCATATCATCCAGGAGGAAATCAAAAAGCCCATGCTCTCCCGTGAAGATGTGACATTCTGGATTTGCCGTTTCCGAAAACTCAATGTGAGCAGACTGGAAGAACGGTGGCGCTTGATTGACAGCTTTGTAAACTCCGTGACCATCTTTGACGATTATATTTTGATTGCCTTTAACTACAAAGACGGCGAAACAAGGCTTGATTTTTCTGATATTGAAAGTTCGGATTTACAATCGGTCGGGGGACCATGGGTGAGTCCTATAAGGGCCCACCCATTTTTTAATAATTTGCAAATTAGTTTTGAAAGTGGTACAGAAATGTACTACTTTTTTCTTTTTTCTGCCTATATGTAGAAGTCTGATTTTACATGATAGGTGGAAATATGATATACTACAAACGACATACAGGAAAGCTGCTGCCACAGAAAACGGCAGAGTAGCCAAACTGGGTCCAATGGACGCACCATTCAGAGGGCAAAACGCACTGCGAGGAATGTTTGAGGCTGGATGGCTGTTGGTTTCAGGAAGAAAAAGCCCCGCCTTGTCCGCATCATCCTTTTTGCCATTGCACACTGGATCTTATTCCGTACGCTGTAGTGTTTGGTAATGTTTCAGTATACAGCGATTATGGTAAATTTGATCCCTATTTATTTAACACAACCGGTCTGCAGACACACAATAAAGAAAAACTCTTCAAAGAATGGGGATATACTGTTGACGATGCAAGATGGCTGCAAGCAGAGATAGAACGGCAAGGGAGGGAAAGATATCTCTCTGGGCAATATGAGCTTGGAAAGCTAAATATGTTTGGACAAAGAATCAATATCAGAGTAACTATTCCAAGGAAAAATGGCTTCGGCGATATTTCTTTTGTCACAGGTTAGATGGTGAAACCCAACGGACAGATAAAACTGAATACACCATACAGAGGTAAATAATATGACATACATGGATCATGTAGAAGTTATCGTCGAAAAAGAAATGTACGCAAGAGATGGTGTTCATAAAGGCATGCAAGGGTGGATCACTGAACCAGAAAACATCAACGGATATTGGTTGGTTAATTTTCCTCAGTGCGGTGAAAAGAATGATATTGCTACAATTCCTGTCAGAGAAGAAGATGTGAAAGTAGTAAAAATCCTTGATGCATATGTGAACGAGCGCATTAAGGTGCAATTTGGAAAAGAAGTCGATCAGACAAAATCATTTGCCGAAAAGCCGGATGATCTTTCTGACTATCGCATTTGATAGGATAAAAACCTTTTGCCTGCTGCTTCCAAATCATTGATATGACTGGATTTTTCCAAGTCCTATCATTACATTCCGACCAAACCCCCTCTGGAGCGAACTCCAGAGGGGGTATCTTTGTTTATGCGCCGCAATTTCTGAGTTTATTTCAGCCCCAACTCACTACGAATCTCGTCATAATATTTCCGTACCGTGTTCCTGTCTGTCCCCACCGCCTTGGCGATGGCGCTCTTGCTGGTAACCTCCGGATGCTCCCGCATATAGGCGGCGATGGCTTTCTTCTTCTCACTGATCCCGTCCGGAATAGCATCCAGGTTTCTGCTCTCCTTGATGGCCTTGATCTCCGCCTTCATCTGTTCGATTAGCCCAGGCAGGAGCGCCTCACACTCCTCCCGTGTTTTAGCGTACACATTACGGGAGTGCTTTTTGCCGTCCGGCCACATTGGGGAGTAGCGTCCCTCCCAGCAGTTTTCGCTGATCTGGGTGATACAGCCGGTGCCGGGCTTCCGTTTCCTTCCTGCATAGGGCTGGAATGTGGTCATCGTCCGCTTCTCTTGCGGCTCCGCAGGAACCTGCAGGGTATTTCGCCGCGCGCCCGCTTTCCCTATTTTCTGGTCGATTTTGGCCGCTGCCTCAGACCGCATGGGATTTGTGATGTGGGTGTAGATGTCCAGCGTGGTGGCCGCCGAAACATGGCCCAGCATGGCAGAGAGGGTCTTCACATCCATCCCGTTTCCAAGAGCGATGGTGGCAAAGGTATGCCGTAAATCATGGAAACGAATTTGCTTACACTGGGCGTGTTCCAGGATGAGGTGTAGCCGCGTTCTGATGTAGGCCGGGTCCAGAGGCGAGTCCTCCTTCACCGGCGCGGGGAACATCCACCGGGAGTTTACGCTCTCCTTGTACTCTTTCAGAATGTTCAGAAGCGTCGGAGGCAGGCTGACCGTGCGGATGGAGGATTTCGTTTTGGGCTGGGAAATCAGGAGCCCGTCCTCCTTTGTCCGGTAGACCTGCTTGGTGACTTGTAGTTCTCCGGTCTCCAGATTCAGGTCATCCCATTGCAGGGCCAGCAGTTCTCCCCGCCGCAGGCCGGTGGTCAGTTCCAGCAGGAACAGCTCGAAGTACCCCTCCGCCTTTGCGTGGATCAGAAACCGCTGGATCTCCTCACGGGTCAGCACCTGCATCTCCCGTGCTTTCTTGGGCGGCAGCTTGCATCCGACGGCGGGGTTCATGCGGATCAGCCCCTCCTGCACCGCCTTCTCCAAAGCGGACCGGCAGTTCATGTGGCAGGCCCGCACCATGCGGTCGGACAGCCCCTTGCCGTAGTGTTCCGCGTGGAGGAGCCGTCCGCTCTTTTTCAGTCGGGCGTAGAACTGCTGCAGGTCATTCTGTGTCAGCTGATCCAGAGGGATGTTTCCCAGTTCCGAGATAATGTGCCGATAGATCCTGCCCTCATAGCCCGAACGGGTGGTGGGTCGAAGCTTCGGCTTAGAGTAGTTCTGATACCAGAAGTCCATCCACTCTCCGAAGGGCATTTCGAGCTTAATCTTGTCTGACTTGGGTGGAGCGTACTGCTCCTGCAACTGCTTCAGCTTCTCTACGCATTCGCTCTTTGTCTTGGCCAAGACATTCTTGGTCTTGGGAAGGTTCTTTTCATCGTAGCCGATGACCACCCGGCCCTCCCAGCGGTCGTCTTCCTTTTTTCGTACCATGCCGTCGCCGGATGGCCTGCGTTTTGCCATGATGATGTACCTCCTTTGCAGCAACACAACATATCCCAGAAAGAGAGAACTATCCAGGGGCACGGCGAACTGTTATCAAAAAAGTTATCATTTGGGGTAGCGAACACAGTGGCAATCAATCAAAAATTTTTCTGTGATAAACCAAAATATATACATTTTTATAAAAATTGACCATCATAAGCAGCGACGAGAATTCTTTAAAAAAACAAAAGCACGAAAAACACTCAAAAATAGGCATAAAGGCTTTGATTTCTCTTGCAATAATTGAATTCTTGGAGAATTGGAGCCTATTTGTAGCCCACTTTTTTACTCATCTCTTGATAGTATGTCTCAAGGGCTTTTTTGAATATGCTTTATAGTGCTTATTCTTTGTATATTGCGTGCTAAAAATTGGTACGCCCGTTGTCAGTCATCATCTATGTGTTTTCCTAACAGAGAACAGTTTCTGGGATTTTATCAATTCAAGTTTTAGTTGATAATTTCCATGTAATTAGGTATGATGGAAAAGAACCATCCGACCTTATGGTTTGAAAGAAGCAACTAACCATATATAAAAGTATCACAAGCAACTTACACTGTACGCATGGGATCATGCGTGATGTAGGCGGAAGTTTTTGGGAGATGCACACGAATCAGTTAAAGATAACTTTATTTCTATATAAAAATGGATTTTGTGTGTGGCGGAAACCACATCTGGGGGTGGATGTGGTTTCTTTCTTGCGGCCTTTTTGCGCCTTGCGTTAACCTGTCTAAGTGACAGGATATCGCAGGGCGCTTTTCTATCTTCGAAAAGGAGTCCGAGAATATGAGCCTGAAATACACCTGCCTCGGCTGTGGGACACCCTTGGGTTACGAGGGACTGTGCTGGAAATGCGAGTGCGAGAAAAGCCGAAAAACCGCGCTGGGATGGATGCCGGAACAAATTGCAGAGAAGCAGAAAAATCTGATTCAGAATATCCAGCGGCTGGCGGATATGGAAGACCCGGAGTTTACCGACTTCTGGCAGCTTTTAGGCTACCGGGATGCCATTACCCCGGAGATCCAACGGGCAGCACTGGCTGTAGAGGGATTCTATCCCTGCGAACTCTAGTACGGAGCACCGGATGATGTACGGGATGCGCTGATCACCGCTTTACTGGAAACGGATAGCTCCCAAAATGCTGCCGAACTGATGTCCTGCCTTGCCTTCCAGGGAGATGACAAGGCAATGGAGACTCTGCTGGAACTGGAGCGGAACCCCCGGCCCTGGCGCAAGAGTCTCTATGTGGATCCGTCCAGCTATGCCCAGTGTGGCGGCTGGACCTTTGATAAGGATGGCCATCGGACGCAGCTCAACTTCAATACCTGCTATCCTATGGTCAAGGGGGCGACCGGCGAAGCGTCTCCCGTTCGCATCGGGCGGGCACGGGAGGACACCTGTCCCCACTGTGGCGGGCATATGGTGGATATGCTGGTGCTGGATGGGCGGGATGAGCGGCTGAAGTTCTTGGGGCTGGACGGTATTCTGACGGCCACCTGCTGTCCCAACTGCGTGGGTTTCCTGAAAGGCCCCGCCTTCAACCGCTTTACCCTGGACGGCGGCGTGGAGGTCTTTCCCTCGGAGCTCTTTGACGGGGCGGAGGGGATAAAATGCTATGTCCGGCCAGAGGACTATAAGGCACTCACCGAAAATTCTTTTGTGCTGGCCAAAACACCTGTGCCCCTGTTTTACGGCGCCGCCTGCGACGATGTGAACACCATTGGCGGCTTTGCCAACTGGGTGCAGGACGCGGAATATACCATCTGCCCCCACTGCGGAAAGCCCATGAAGTATCTGGCCCAGATCCAGTGGGATACGGTGTATGACTGTGCGGAGGGAACGCTCTATGTGGAGTTCTGTCCGGATTGCCAAATCCTATCCATGCAGCATCAGCAGACCTGAGAGGAGCGCATGCGATGAGTTTGCCAAAGCGTGACGGCGTGAAGGGCCGCTACTACCTGATCCACAAGCCGGATACTTCTCCAGAGGTGCTGGCGGAGGCGGATCTCTGTATCCAGGATGTTCTGGACGGCACTGCTCGTGAAAATCACTCCGATTACCCGACCGTGGTGCGAAACCACAACGGAACGCCCTTTCTCCCTGATCAGCTGCTGGAGCGGTATCTTTCCCGGCTGCCGCTGAAGGGATTTCCCTGCGAGGATGCGGTTTCCCTCTGCGATGCCATGCGGCGGCTGGTTTGCTGGGAGGAGATTCGCTATGAGTTGGAGAAGTACATAGAAAAGCAGGTGCAGGAGCGGCTCTTCCTTGTGGGAGAGCGGGAAGATGGGTTTACCGTCTTTCCGCCCTGCACGGTGTGTCCGGAATTGCGCCTGGAGGATGTGGACGAAGGGCTGCTGCGCTTTGCCTGCTATGTGGCAGTCTGCCACACCGTGTATGGGCAGAGTTTTGAGTCTCTCAAAACCGAACACATCCTCGGCCTGGTTTCCCAGCTCCGTCCCGACATGGTAAAAGAACTGAAAACCAATGGCAGCGGCAAATTGCCGCCTAACATCCAAACGCGGAAAACAAAGCACCTGACCGCCTCGGCCAATGATGCGTTTGCCACCGTCCGCATCACCGCCAGGGACTGCACAGAGGAGTGCTATGCGGAAGTCTTGGACTATCTGTGCGCGGTGCTGGAGCAGGAGGAATTCCCCCGCAGTTACTCGGTGGAGTTCCGTGGCTCAGAGAAAAACTATCTGCCCATTCCTGGACTTCCTAAAAAGGGCGTTAATCAGTTCTTTGCCTGTGCTGTCCAATACCCCAGATTACACGCCGATATTGAGCGGTATGCACGGCTGGCCATGCGGGAGTATGAATGGTACAACAACCTCTCCGATGAATCCTGCGCCATGCCCGGAACCTTCGCCGTGTTTGCTCTGGGACTGGAAGGAGAACAGTGGGCACCGCTCGTGACGGAGTATCTGGATCTCTGCGACGACGAGCACTCCTCCCTGCAAGAGAAATTCCTTCATGCCTTTATCCGGAAGTTTGGTTTTCAACCATGGACACTGGGGGTATTGGTTCGGGGCGCATTGTCTATGCAGTGGATGAAGCCTGCCAAGGAATTCCGCAGTCTGATTGCCAATGCGGAAAGCCTGGATGCTCTACTGGCAGTCAAGTGCCGCTTTTCCGCTTATCTCCTGTCAGAAGAAAATAAGGACCCGAAATTCCGGGCCATCGCTTGGCAGAGCCTACTCTGGGCCATCTGGGGTCCGTCCTCCGAAAACGGTGGCAGCAAGGTCATCAAAGCGGCCCCAGAAGAATTGAGAGAGAAATACCGGCAGGTATTTGCGTGAGGAGAACACCATGAAAAAGAGAAAAGTCAAGGACTTTATTGCCCTGTACGCCCCGGAAGATGAGGAAAAGCTGGTGCTGATCCAAAGCGGCACCAGCGCGGACAAGACCTTTCTGGATACTTTCTGGACGGCGCATACCCATGCCCTCGCCATGGCGGATGTCCAGACCGGACAGGTGCTCTCCGGCCGATGCTGCCTGAGCTGGCCGCTGACGGACAAGGAAAGGGAATCCGGTGACTATTCCAAGCGGTTTGCCAAGGGCAACATCTATCGGATCAAGACCCGCGGCTGGAAAGGCGACGCCCTCAGTGAACCCCAGTGGTATGTCACGGAGGTACTGGAGGAAGGTGTATCCTGTCCGGCACTGGAGAAGCTCTGGGCGGAGTACACAAAGCCCATCCTTTTGGAAGATGAAGTGCTGGGGACGCTCACGCTGGATCGCGAGATGAGCACATTCGATGGAACCTGCCAGTGGATGGGGAAAGAAGTCCGGATCTCGTTGGATGTGGAGATCGAAAAGAAAGCATCCTGGACCCGCGTCACCAATGTGATGAAGAAACTGTTGGCAGATCAGGAAGTCTGGGACAAGTCCCTGCGGGCGATGGCTGCTCAGACGCTCACTGCTCAGGCCAACGAATGGCTGGCAGACAATGACCAGACCGACCGGGCCCCGGAGAAGGACCCCATCACCGAGGAGGAGTTCGCCCGGCGCATCCTGCTCACCGAGTTTACAGTATCTCCCGGCGGGCGTTTTACCGCCTGGTATGAGGACGACGATATGTTCTGGGGCCATGTGGTCACTGTGGATGGAATACTGAAAAAGGGGCCCATTGGTGCGGATATGCAGGGATGATACAAAAAAGGCGGTGAAACGATGGAACAGAGAGAAGAAAGAAAGCTGTTGGGGCAGCTTGAACAGTGGAATAGCAAGGACGAGTATTCCCGGTGCATCCGGGCCATCGAAGCTATCCCAGAGCAGGAGCGAGGCTATCTGCTGACCGTCAAGCTGAGCCGAGCCTACAGCAATCTAGCGGTGCTGGGGGATCATAGCGAGCATGGGACGGATGGTGAAGTGGACGGGGATCTTCTCTGGCACGCCATTGAACTGCTGGAGTCCGTCCGCCCCCAGGGAGAGAACGCCCCTTACTGGAACTCCCGGATGAGCTATTCCTGCCTTATGGCATACCGCTCCGCAGCTACCGCCTATGAATACGCAAAACGATAGCTTGCCCTGTCCCCGGAAGACCTGGACGCCCAAAAGCTGGTACGGGACTGCGAGGAATATCTGGAGGAAGAAAAAGCTCTGGAGCAGGATTTAAAAGAGCGGGAGGAGATTATCCGGCGGGAAACTCCCGATGATGTAAAGGGGGTTATCTGTAAATGAACAGCGAGCAGATCACAGAATTTTTGCAGGAGCATTGGTATATTGCCTCAGTGATCATCGGGGCCGTGATTTTGATTGGAGCGATCCGCAACTGGAACTGGCTCTGCGACCCCACTGGTACGCGGGATGCCCATCGCCACAGCAGAGGATACCGGCGTGTGGTTTTCTTCCTGCTGGGTGTCCTCCTGATAGTGGTGAGCATTTGGGGATTTGTGCTGAAATTGAACTAGGAGGAGCAAGGCCATGACCCAGGAAGAACAGATCCGTCTCTACCGGCTCATGGAAAAGCTCAACTGGTTTTTCCACCAGGAGATGCACTATCTCGACCGGGATATTGCGGAACAGACCGCGCGGGAGTGTTATCCGGAGATCCGGGAGTTTACATATGATATTTTGTGGAATGACCTGCCCAAAGAGGTGCAGGATCAACTTGATTAGGATAAACCCTAATGACTTTGCACTGGCCCAGGAGGTGGAGTTGCAATGTCCATAACCGCTTATAAAATAGAATCCGTCGGGCATGACCGGACCGGCAAGGACTACGGCTATGTGAATATCATGTACCGCTACGGCAACAAGCGGTCCTGTCCCCAGCCTGATCAATGCGAAAAGATGGAAGTCATGTGGGCGGGCGAGAGCATCTATGGGCCCCCTGCTCCCGGCAGCAAGGTGGGTGACTTTATCATGACCTGGCTGATGGGCCCCTGGAACTGCGGGGTGTTTACCCACCGGGAGATCGCCCAGCGGCTGATGGATACCTTCACCGGCCTGAAGATCAAGGAGCTGAAGTGGTTCGAGAATCCCAGAGAGAAGACACTGAAAAACGGCAAGCTCCGGGCGCGCCGGGCCAGGTGGCTTCCGGAGCAGGAGGTGGATCTGGTGTATCTCTACTCCGACTACTATATTGACGCAAGAGAACCTACTTCTGCCCAAACTGACTTCTTCACCGTCACAAGGATGGACGCCTGGGGCGTGAGCACCTGGTTCATGTGTACCCCACAGGCCGCCGAGAAGCTGATCGCTATGGATTTCGAAAATCTGACCGTCAAGGCAACCACCATTGTGGGATAGATTAAAAAGGAGTAAGCCAATGATGGCTTTGGAACAACTGCCCCGCAAGGTGGAAAACCCGGAACTGAAGCGCGTTCTGCGGGGCTACTTCCACATTCGCAGCCAGAAAAAGAAAGTGGCAAAGAGCATCACCGTCTATCAGGATGCTGCCGAGCGATTCGGAGAGTAAGCTGGAATGGAGGGACTGGCATGATCGGGACAGATGAAAACCGGGCGGTGCTCCATGTGGAGGTCATCTTTTGGAGCGGCAAACGAAAGGCTCCCCCCAGCCTGGTCAGCGGAAAGTATAGCCCCCATTTTGTAGTCGTGGGAACCGCTGAGTATCTGGGTGTATGCTTCCTGGATGGAACCGAGTGTGTATTTGATGAACCGGCATTGGGGAATGCCCAGCCCCTCTACCCGGATACTGTGGACTACGGCCCGCTGGAACACAATGCGGAATTCTTGATTTATGAGGGGGCCAATTCCGTTGGCAAGGGCCGGGTGCTGGGCCGAACCGTTCCCTATCAAGTAAAGCAGCAGAGGAAGTAAGTCCTATGATCGAGGGTGGGTTTGAAGGATAAGGAGCAATGCCATGATCTCAATAGACTTTCTGAACAAGGTATATAAAATCCTGGACTCGCAGGAATACAACCTCTCTTTTTCTCCCGCCAAGTTCAAGAACTATATGCTGTACTGCAACGGCAACTTTATCGGCGGCCTGTTCGATGAGGAACTGTGCTTCGTCTATGCCGACAGTGTGAGCGAACTGCTGGGGCAGCCGGAACCCGTCTATCGCGGCTACTCCGGCACCGCCCAGCACAGGATGCTGGTGATCCCGGAGGAACACTGGGAGAAGGCGCTGAAACTGCTCTATGCCGAGAAATTTGACTGGAGCCGTTTGGTGTACGACATCACATACACCAGCATTGGCGCGGCTGTGGTGGAGGACTTCTATGATGAGAATGTGGTGTTCCTTCGGTTCTGCTTTGACAAGGAACTGCTGAAAAAGAACCCTTTGGACCAGCAAGGCCGTATCCTTCGGATGGTCTATCTCAATCAGGACCTGACAAAAGCGGGCAAATATCTGTTCCCCAGACTGCTGCAAAAGTTTCTTGTTTTTACAGATCGCAGCGGGAAAACCAGTCTGGAAACCATGCTGAAACGGTGGTACACCACGCTGGAGAAGATGTACCGCAGTCAGACAGCGGGATAAGGAGGGCAACGACATGACAGAAGAAAACAAAACCTACATCCGCCAGCTCAAGGTCGCTGATGTCCCGTGGCATCGGCTCACCACCGCCTATGGCCGGGGGACGGATTTTCCCGCTCACCTGACACTCCTGGAACAGATGCGTGATTTGGCGTCAGTCAAAAAGTCCCTCTACGTGTTCACCACCAACCTGGAGCACCAGGGCACCCTGTGGCACGCCACCCCCTTCGGCACGGTGTTCCTGAGCCGGATTCTGGAGAAGGCCCTCATGGAGAGCGGCCAGAACCCCGTGGCTCGCTTCCTTGCCGGGAAGCTGCTGGACTTCTTTGCCTGCATCCTCCAGTGCTTCCACGATGGAGATGAGATGGAACACGCCTCTCCCCTCCCCTGCTTCTCTGATCTGCTGAAAGAAGAATACCTGTGGTCAGAGGAATACGACGAGGAAGAAGATGAGATGCGCTACGAGGAGGACGAGGTCTTCCCCGCGGACTTGTTCTACAGCTTCTATTACTACTCCTGGCAGGCGGTGCTGGCCTACCGAGGCGCACTGGAACAGGAAGTTTCTCCGGAGTTTCTCCCCAAGATTGCGGCGGTTTTGGAAGGACTGTAAAGGAGGTTGCGCCCATGTTTGAGGAATTCTATGGGATGTACGAGCCTAAAGAGCAGGAAGTGCTCGCTCTGATCAAGCGCTGTATCGGGGGAGGATATCACAACAAGGGAGACTTTTGGGGAATGACCGTTGTAACGCTGGGCATGGTGTTCTGTGACACCGGCAAGGCCAGCCCCAAAGAGGAGCGGCTGGAGTGGCCGGTCACCAACGAGGAGCGGGACGGCGAAAAGGGCTGGGGACGCTTTCGCGACGAGCAGATCTGCCGTCTGAAGATCCGCCGGATGAAGGAAGAATGGGCGCAAAACCTGGTGGCGCGGCCCTGGTGCATCTCCGAGGTGGTCAGGGCTCATGAGGACTGCCCGGAGCTTCAGGCCATTCTGGACGAGTACCACAAGCCGGTGGTGATCCAGGACGAAGTGCTGGGTGAGCTGACGCTGGATAAGGACTATGATGCCTTTGAGGGTGAGATCCAGTGGTGCGGAAAGGGTGTACGCCTTTCTCTGGAGGTCAATGCTGAGAGCAAGCCCTCATGGACCCGCGCCCGCAACGCCGCCAAGAGGCTGGTTACAGATCAGGAAACCTGGGACAAGGCCATGCGGGACTTTGCGGCCAAAAACCTGACTGGGCTTGCCAACAACTGGCTTTCCCAGGATGAGGAAAGCGCCCGTGACCCGGAGACAGCCCCCATCACGGAGGAGGAGTTTGCCCAGCGCATCCTGCTCACCGAGGTTTCCGTTTCTCCCGGCGGCCGTTTTACCGCCTATTATAACGATGACGATATGTTCTGGGGCCATGCGGTAGAGGTTAGCGGCTCTTTGAAGAAGGGCATTACCTATGCCAACCTTGCAGGATAAGGAGGATAGCCTGATGAAACTGAACAGTAAACGCATTGATTTTGAATACACGCCCGGCGAGGAAATTTTTACCTTTCCCGAGGACACGGGACTGCCCTTTTTCTTTGATGTAGATGAGGAACTGACCGACAATCCTTCTGCCATGGACGCGGTGGGCGAAATGCTGGATGAGGCGGAGACATTGGCGGAAAAGGCCAAAGCCGCCATCAAAGCGGCGCTGGCGGACGAGAGCAGCCCCTACCACGACCTCGTGACCTTTTTCATGCAGTTCCACCGGGACGATGTAGGCCCGGATATTGCGGCTGATCTTTTTCCGGGAACCGATCCGGCCAAGCTGTCCTTTATCGAGATGGTGGACTTTTTGCGGCTCAAGCGTTTTGGCAGCTTGGTGGATGGCGAAACCGGCCAGCAAGCCTTTATTCTGGACCTGTCTTTCAACCCGGAAATCACCGACGAGCTGATGGTGGTCTACTTTGACTTGAACAAGGAGATTTTCTACATTACCCATGAGAGCTGATGAAAGAAAAAGGGCGGAACACTTGCCCACGCTTTTGATCCAGCAGATCCGCCTGCAATGGTATAAGACTGTCGGGGTGGAAACGACGCTGTGCAAAGGAACCAGTATCCCAGAGCAATGCGTCTGCCGAAGGCAGGGAAGCATTTTTTGCCACCGATGGCAGCGGCCAAAGCATGATTGTCCTGTTTGCGCCTGAAGGCTGCGTCATCAACGGTGTGGACTCCGAGCTCTACGACTGGGAGGAAAAACTCCCCCGAATCGAAGACCTGACCGACGGGATGCCGACCGCTTTGCAAAAGCTCATGACCAGCCATGAGGTCAAGAAGATGAAAAGCACCTTCTGCGTCTGGACGGAAGATGGCATCGCCTGGCACTGCAATCTGATGGACGGCGAGGATGCGTCCAGGGACCTGCTCTCCAGAATCGACGGCGAGGCACAGACCTATGTGGAGTACGGGAAGTGGTTTCCCGCTGACCTGCCTTTGGAAGCTGTGCGCCGGCTTGCGGACGGGGCGCCGGTGACAGAGGAACTGGTCGCCGCGCTGAACCCCAGGCGCAGCGAGTGGGAGGAAATCAAGGCAGGACTGGATAAGATCGGCTATCCAAATGAACTTTGATCTGTAGTAGACAGGAGATGGTTCGAATGATCAAAGAACGCACCCTAATCTCCGGCGACCTCAAAAGCAAGGTCAAGCAGCTGATGGAGTACGCCGGGTGGTACGAAGGGCGAAAAGTTGACATCTCCATTGCGGAGCAGTATTACGCCGATCATGGCGTCCCGATGATGAAGACCGTCCAGCGGTTTTACCGCAAGTATTTCGGCCTGTGCTGTGAGTGGTACCTGGAGCAGAAAAAGATGAACTGGGCGGCTGACTTTGAATTTGCTTTGTTTCCTTACCTGGTTAACGGGATCAAAGATCATTTGGAGGACGCCTATTTTCGGGACATGTCCGGCTGTGAGCTGGCGGAGATCGAACAGGCCGCCGGTGAGCGGTGTCAGCCTATCGGTCATATCGGCTACTACTACCCGGCAGAGGTTTGGATCTCCGAGTACGGGAAACTGTATGCGAAATATGAGTATCAGGATGAGATTGAATGCTTTCCCGATGTGTTCGCCCTGATTGAGCACGATTTGCGGCAGTGTAAATTTAATTCCGCTGCCATGAAAACCGTGGAGGCGCTGGATGGGAAGCAATGAGAAATCAATCGCAAGCAAAACTGGAGGAAATAGCTATGGATTATTTGAAAATACTGCGTGAAAATCCTAATTTGGCAGAGGAATTTGATTCGCTTTTTGACTTCTTCCTGCTGGATGAGTTGTCCCCGAGGGATGAGGCGGACGGTCGAGCAACCTTCACACTGCCCGGCATGGCATTTGCCAGAGATGGCTCCGGCGGAGAATACCACTTGTTGGAGGATGGCTCCATCGGCTATTACAGCAGCGAAGGTGAGACAGGCCGTCTGGCTGAGAGCATGGACAATCTCTTTTCCCTGCTTGTGAGCTGTATCTGCTGGCATGACTGCTGTGATACAAAGCAGTATGTGGATTCCAAAACACTGGAGGAACATGGGCAGAGGCAGCGTAACTGTAACTTGGAAGATATGGATAGGGGCAGCTTGCGGCGGGTGTCTGATGTGCTCGGTATCCCTACCGGTGAGGCGCTGGCTCCTGTTCTGGAGAGGTTCCGCAAAGCAACACAGCGCCAGCCCCTGTATCAGTGTATTTTCCATGAGGACGACGGAAGCCTGACCAAATCATACGGTTTGATGTTTGAATGAGAAAGGAGCAATCACGATGAAAGCATTTGACCCGGATTATAAGCTGTTGGACGAGATGTATCAGGATGATTACTATCCTGCTTTTCTGGTAGACAAGGTAAAGGACGAGCTCCAGAAGGTCATCGACTTGCTGGAAAGCGGCGAAACCGACACCGAAGTGATACAGGAAACGCTGGATGAGGCAGTCTGCGGCATCAATGATCTTCAGGAGGAGTTTGACGAGAACGACAGCGAGATCGAAACGGTGGCCCGTGATTGCATCGGCGTTACTGTGGCCTACATTCTGGAGTGGTTCAATATCCCCATTGACACCGAGGAGGCCATCCGGGAAAGGGACTGGTGATACCCGTGGCAAAAAAAGAACTGGCCGTTTGTGATGAGTGCGGCAGCCTGTTTTTCAAAGGCTCTTCACAGATGATGGGACTGTGCCCGGAATGTGCCCATATTCTCTATGGCTATCCGAATTGTCCCCATCATTTTCAGAATGGCCGGTGTGTGAACTGCTACTGGGACGGCTCAAAGAGCGGGTACATAAAGGAACTGAATCAACAGGAGGAAGCTGATATGCCTACGACCGAATGGCTGAACAAATACGAATCCACCAAGGACAAACTGGCCTGCAAAGCTGACCTGGAGGCCCATTTTACAGAAAAATTGATTGGGAACATGGCGGTGGATGTGCTGGACATCGGCCCCGTCCATTTCCCCACCGGGCAGATCTTCGCCTGCGATCCGCTGGTGGAGCTGGAGGACACGCCGCCCTTTATACAGACAATCCCCGCCGGGACTTACCCAGTAAAAATCTGCGTGGTACCCAGTGAACAATACGGCGACCGCTACGCCTGTGTCAAGGTGGAGGTCAGCCAGGAGAAGCCTGTCCGCTATGAGTTGGGCATGACAGGCAAAGAGGATCTGGAGGAGGAACTGGGCGAGGACGATTATTTTGGCTTTGGCGTAGACGCCGGGATGGGGTGCATTGCGGATATCCAAACTCAGGCAGCCTTTAAGAGGTACTGGGCCAAGCGGCTGGAGGAGGACCCGGACATCGACCCCTACAACGACCTGTTCTGCGACTTGATGGAGGAAAACGCCAAAGCCCATCCCAAGTATCAGGAGAGCCACGGCGACTGGCTCAACTGGACGATACCGGGCACGGACTGCAATCTGCCTGTCTTCTCCTCCGGCTGGGGTGATGGCTACTATCCCGTCTACTTCGGCTATGACGCAAAGGGCGAAATTTGCGCCGTGTATGTGCGGTTCATCGACATCGAAGCCTGCTACAAGGAGCAGGCGTAAGGAGGAAAGCGATGGAATGGCCAAAACGGGCGCGGACAGCAGCATGGGAAAGCGGTGTCCTGACCCTGGATGGAGAAAAACAGTTTGAGATCCCGGAGCTGACCATGAATCTAATAGAGCGACTGGCTGGTTACACCCTGGTGGGGTTCCATGTGAAGGACTACCCGGTATCGGATGAACTGCTTGCAGCCTTTGCCGGACATAAAAGCATGGTCAACTTTGGTGTGGAAAACGCCGCCCTCACCGACGCCTGTTTTCCCATTTTTTCTGCCATGCCCAAGCTGCGCTATCTGCTGCTGGACGGCAACGCCGCCATCCACGGCAGCGGCCTGTCCGCCCTGCAAAACTGCAAGCTGGACCTTCTAACCCTCAACCGCACCGGGCTGGACGACGGCGGGCTGCTCCAGGCAGCCGCCATCCCCAAGCTCTCCCACATCCAGATCGACTATACCGCAATTACCTATGATGGCCTGCTGGCCGTCGCCGGGAACAGCCGGATCGAGCCGGTGGCCCATGAGCAATTCACTAAGGAGCAGATGGAACACTTCTTCCAGATTCAGCGGGAGAAGGCCAAAAAGCCCACTGTGCTGGACGAGCAGGCGGCGGAGGAATGCCGCAGGGTGTTGTCCGCTTTCTTTGCCGAGATGACAGAATGGGAGCAATATATGGAGCAGGCCGGATTTGAGGACTCCGAAGCTGCGCCCCGCCTTCTGGCGATCTGGGAGAGGTATGTGAGCGAAAAGCCCCGTCCGGGCTACCGGCCGTTGGCACTCTCTTACAGCGCCCAGGGCACCTACAATGGGGAGCGGTTTCTGGACGCGGAGCAGCTCACCCGGAACAAGCTCTGCATCTACACCAGAGAGAAAAATGCTGGCTTTGACCGCCGCTTTCTCATGAAGCGTGTGGACGGGAGCTGGAAGATTGACGCGGTGCAGGAGCGGCTGGACGGCTGGCAGCGCGTGGGATTGTGAGGGATACGAAATGACATGGAAATTTGAAACATCCGGTTTCGATGGGCAGTGTACGTTGTTTGGCGTAAATATCTTTCAATACCGCTGGCGCGACTGCCGGGAAACAGCGGCGGTCATCGATCCCCATTACGGCACGGAAAAAGTGTTTCATGTCTATGAGGTGGAGATCAACGGGCAGATCCACCGCTTTGCCGCCGGGGAGTTCTCCAACTGCGTGTGGGGATTCTACCTGGAAAAGAACGGATGAGAGGATTGCTGCCCCATGAAAGCTAGCGCCGGATCGGTCTATACGGTCTACAACCAATACCTGAAACGCTACACCGCCTGTCAGGTGGCCTATATTGCACCGCCGGACACGGTGAGCAAGGAGTCCTAGGCGGTGATCCTCTCTCTGGATTGGGTGGGCGACGCCCCTCTGACCGCGGAGGAATTGCCCCATCTCCATCCGCTCTACAAGGACTTCATGTACTGGCCCCGTGACCTTCACCTGCTGCGGGTGCCGGTAGAGATCCCGCCCCAGTACACACTGGTGGGCACCTTGCCGCCCTTCACCGACCAGCCCTGCCGCTCCTACGGCGGCTGGAATGACGGCTATGAGGTGTACCGTCAGATCAAGTGGCAGGCCATCCTGGAAGAACGGCGGCGGGCCTTCAAGGAGGCCATGGAGAGCGACAGGGAGACAGAGATTGGCGGTATCCCGGTGAAGGTCAGCAGCCATCGGCTGATGGACAAATATCTACCCTTTGGCTCAGCGCTGGAACTGGAGGCGCTGCCCTGTCTCTCTGAAATCATCTGTAAGCAATGGCACCCGGATCTGGCAGAGTTTTTGCGGGGAAACCCCTTCATCCATGAACTGACCCTGCTAAACCACGGCCAGAGGACGCTTGACCTGCGGGGTACCAGCATCGGAAAGCTGATGCTGGATATGACCGGCCTGGAAGAACTGTGGCTTGGCGAGGAGACGGAGCAGCTCCTGTTCCAGAACAAGGGGCCGGATGCCTGCACCATCCATGCCGCCGGAAATGGCAGCGGTTTAACCCTCCAATTTATCAGGGAATACCGCCCCCACCCGGAGCTACCGAACCTGTGGGGACTGCATGGTATCCGGCTGGAAGAGTTTGACATGACCGGCTTGCCCGTTGTTCATCCCAGCCTGAAGGAGCTGCGGCTCTGGGGCGCGCCGGGAAACCTGAGACATTTCTCTGCTGTGGCACAGTTCCGAGAACTGACAGACCTCTCCACCTTCGACCTGTTCGGCTTCGACGCGGCCGACACCCCAACCCCGGAGCAGATGCCAAATCTTCACTGGTTCTGGATGACCAGCCTGCCGGAGTACGCTGCAAAAGCGGCAAAACAGCTCTGGAAAGGCAAGCCGGGCATGGATCTGCGAATCACCAAGCCCCGGAAACCGGAGTGGCTGGCGCAAAATCTGGACAACCCCTTCCGGGGCTGGGACGGCGCGGAGCATATCCCCGCCAGTGCCGCGAAAAAGGCAGCCGATCAATACCGCAAGACTCGTTCTCAGATGATGAAGCTGGCCGCTGAGCCGGACGGGGACGCCCAGACCCAGGCGCTGGAGGCGGTGGCAGCCTACACCCAGACCTTCAATAAGATGCGCTTTATCGAAACCGAGGAACGGGATGAAATTTATATGGCCCTGCGGGGTATCCTGGATGCCCTGCCGGGAGATACGCTCCAGAAAGATGCCCTGATCGAACAGTTTGAGCAGCTACGAGATTTTTGAGGATATGAATTGATGAGCCGAATGGTTGATGAACCCTATTTTACATATAGTACCTACAGCGCCCTGACCTCCGGCATCCAGGTGAAATGCCCAAAATGCAACCGCGCAGGTGTTGTGACAGCGGACAATGAAAATGCTTATTTCCGATGCCTGAGCTGCGGCCATCAAGAAACCCGCGACCGGACGGTCTACCGCTACGATGTACATAACCAATGTAGGAACTGTGGCAGGTGCTATCGGGTGGACATTGAAGATGAGGCAAAGCAGCACTTTTCCGTTCTCCATGTGGCCTGTCCCTATTGCGGGACGACCATGTCGGGCGAGGTACACAAGACGGCGGAGGCTTTCTCCTATGCCGCTGAGATCAAGGACGGAAAGGAACCCTGGTTTGGTCTGGAACTGTGGTTCCTGACCTCCTTTCAAGGCAAGCCGGTCTGGTCTCTCAACCGGGAACATCTTGCCTATCTGATCGACTATCTCAGCGCCGACCTGCGGGAAAAGCCGCTGGGCATCCCACGAAAGACCCAGGCTGACCATCTGCCCACCTTCATGAAAACCGCAAAGAACCGGGAGCGGATCGTGAAGCTGCTGAAGAAAATGCAGGAGGAATGAGGATGGAGCAGAAAGTTATTTACAACGGCCAAGTTCTTACTCTGACCCAGTTTTGGGCTACGGGGGAGCCTTGCCTGTGGATCACCGACCCACAGCAGATCGGGATACCAAAAATGGAGTTTGTAGGCGGATACCCAAACGAATACTGCATTTTCCTGAAAAGTCTGACTGAAACGGAGTTGGCACAAATCACATCCCTGGACGGTACTCCACTGGATATGACAGAAGAACTGCGGCAGCATCTAACAGGAAAGGACAAACCCTATGGCGCTACAGGATAAGAAAATCATGCCTCCCCCTTGGCTGGCTCACCGGGAGATCGAGCGATACTCCATCGGCTGGCGCATGGGCTCTGGGGAGGATTACATAGACCGATTTGGCGATTGGCTGGATGCCCTCTCATCGGAGGAGCGGACGGAATACCGCACCCTCTTTCCCGAACCGGTGACCTGGATGGGCTGGTGGGATGACGAGGACAAGGTTGAGGTGCTGGAGCATGGTGACTTCTGGGTGGATGCATGGCAGCCAGAGGGCCAGCCCAAGTACACCCACCAGTGGCTCCAGCAGGAATTTTCCATGGGGAGAAAGCGAGAACTGTACCTATTCTGGGGCCATCAGCCTGCCGAGGGCGGCCAGCTAACGAAAAGCTGCCTCAGCCAGTGGTGGATGGAGGACTTCTGGTCCATCGCCGACACCTATCTCTGCATGGAGCAGTATATGATGGCCGCAAAAGCTGAGCTGTTCGGTGACGGGGAGATCCGGGACCAGATTTTGAAATGCAGCGACCCCAGGCAGATCAAGGCCCTGGGCCGCAAGGTGCGGGGCTTTGACCAGAAGGTATGGGACAGGTTCAAATACGCCATTGTGCTGGGTGGCAACTGGTGCAAATTCAGCCAGAACCGTGACCTGCGGGAGTTTCTCCTCTCTACCGGGGACAGCGTGCTGGTGGAGGCCAGTCCCTATGACAGCATCTGGGGCATCCGGCTCTCGTCCAGCTCCCCGGGGGCCCAGGACCCGATGAAGTGGCGGGGGCAGAACCTGCTGGGCTTTGCGCTAATGGAGGTGCGGGACGAGCTGCGCCGGGTGACGCAGAATGAAATGCTTTGCGATTGGAGTACGGTATGGCAGAAATGAAACTCTATGAACTGGTCAACCACTATCACATCGGCACCGAACTGACCTGCGCCGAGGCGATGTTCATGGCCTGCAATGAATATTACCATCTGAATTTGTCCGAGGAGACACGGAAGATGTTCTCCGTCATGGGCCTTGGGATGCAGACCGAGCAGTCCTGCTGCGGCGCTTTCACTGTGGCGGTGGGGATCATCGGTCTGATGACCGCCAAAGAGGGCCAGACCGATGTGAACAACATGGAGGGCTATCGGATGATTGCTGAATTAACAGACTTTATGCTTGGATTCTATGGAACACTCCATTGTGTCGAGCTGCAAAGGCTGGAGATCGTCGAGGAAGCCCGCCGTGCTGTGACGGAGCAGTATTAAGGTGGAGTACATCAAACTCTTTTGGGAGGGCGCACCGGAGGAAGAACCACCGGTCATCCTCTATGAGGTGGACACAGAGCATGAGCGGCTGGCCTTCCGTTCCATTGACATTTTCGCCGGCGGCCGCACCCACAACATCCCTGACCTTTACGACGGAGCCATTGAAATCACACCCATTCCCACCGTGGAGGAATTCAACGCCCATGTCTGGGGCGAGGAGTTCCATGCCTGTTTGATAGAGAAAACGGAATTTGAGGCCGTCTGGGAGAGCCACACCCACAATGGAGCGTTAAAGCAATCAGGAGGAATCTGATGAAACAGACAGATATTTATACTGAGGCCTTGGTCTGTCTGCGGCTAATCCTACAGACAGACCACCCGGAATTCAAAAACTGGCTCGACTGGCTGGGGCTGGATATTGAGGATTGGACCCAGCGGCGGGAGGTCGCCCACCATCTTTTGGCATACGGCGGAATGGGTTCTTTCAACGATCTGCCCAATATGCGGGGAAACCATGATTATATCTTCGATTTTCTCAAATCGGTGTGCTACACCTTTGGCCACCGCAATGGCAAGCGGCAAGGAATTTCACCAGAGGCATTGATGGAGGAGTGTGTCCACGATGCAGAGCAGGCATCCTATCATCCCCATAAGGGACTAAACCGAGCTATCGCCCAACATCTGATGCAAGGCAATTTACAGGATAATCTGGATCGACTGTAGGAGGACTTGCTATGAACGAAAAACGATTTCGCCCCCAATTCAATCAAATGGATACCACCGAGAAACAGGTGCTGATGGAGAACCTGGCTGCTCGTTATGCTATGACCTTCCTCGGTCTACATACCTTTGACCGCTGGGGCCAAAGCTGCACCACCGGCATATTCGAAAAAGATGGCCGGGAGTTCGTCTTTGTCCCTGGCGATACCGTCACCTTGGGCTGGGAACGGTTCTCTGTGGGACTGAATCAGGACAGTCGAGAGGAACTGGACTATCTGTTCCAGGAATGGGAGATGGAGTGTGATTCGGAGGAGATGATCCGTGAAAGCATGGCTCCCGTTCGGCAGGCAGCCATTGGCCCTATGCTGGTGGGCCGGGAACTGGAGGAACTCTGCTGGGAGCCGGTCAAGATGGACGATCCCAGACTGACCGCCCACCCCGACTGGCTGAAGAAGTTCCGGGATTTTGCCTGGAGCGACCTTGACAGCCTTACCTTGCATCAGTCAGCCCGTATTGAGCGGACGGAAAAGGGCTTTCAGATCTGGATCTATAACCGCACAGACTACGGTACGCTTCTTGACCAACTGGAGAAGCAGGGCCTTTCGCTGCCTACGGCGGACGAGTGGGCCTATCTGTGCGGCGGCGGGTGCCGCACCCTGTTCCCCTGGGGGGATGGAATGGACTACTCCATGCATCTGCCGTCCGGAGGATGAGGACAAGCCCTTCGATATGGAGGAACCCAACTTCTTCGGCCTGTCCGTCGCCTATGACCCCTATATGCGAGAGGTGGTGAAAGCCAAAGGGTTTACCACCTGCGGCGGCGATGGCGGGCGCAGCATCTGCGGCGGACTGGGAATCTTTCTCGGCTTCCTGCCCTGTTCGCCGCACTGCAAGCCGGAAGTGCAGGAGGAGAAGGAACTGAACGGCGACTATGACTTCTACCGGCCCATCATCCGGATAGAGTCAGCTTGAGAGATCATTTGGAGGACACTGCACGAGAGAGACAACACCTGATCTTACAAAGATCAGCAAATATGAGTTTAATCCTTCGGCACAAGCCGGAGGTCATCAGAACCTAATTGGACGCCCATGGCTGGGCGGATGTCAATGCGCTGCCGGCGGGCATCGGTAAGAAGTACCCCATCAATCGGGACATTCTGGAGGAGATTGTGAGGAGCGACAGCAAACAGCGGTATGCCTTCAATGAAGACCGGACGCTGATCCGAGCCAGCCAGGGGCACTCCATCCAAGTGGATGTAGGACTCCCCGTAACCGAGCCGCCGGAGGCGCTGTACCACGGAACGGCCCAGCGGTTTTCCGCTGGCGGAGTCCTCCTATCGGGCGCTATCCCTATCTGGGCGACCGGGAGAAGGCGCTCCAGACCGCGAAGCGGTTGGCGACGGAGCGGCTGTGGGAGGTGGCCGGGCCGACACAGGTTCCGCCCCATGTCCTTCTTTGAGGACCCGAACCTGCGGGAGCTTTTGCTGGAACCGGAATCCCTCCGGCGCATCCGGGAGGCTGCCCTCATTGACAACGGGAGTTTAATACGAAAATAAATTGCTTGGGAATGGAGGATCTGCCATGAGCAAGGAGCTGAAACTGTATAAAGCATTTATTGACGGCCTTGTGGAGCGTAAAGACAGCATGACGGCCCGGTGGGTCAAGGGCGATGGTTTCCCCAAGACGGATGACAACAAGGCAAAAAACGATCTTTTCGCCGCACTGACACCAGCGCAGAGAGAAGTGCTGGCTGAAATACTTCAGGACGAACACATTGCGGGTATCCATGATGCCCTTGCATATATCAATGAGATGATGGATCTGGAGGGACTGGAGCTTCATCAGGATGGTGAATCCTATCCCAACGACTATTTTGAGAGCCTGCACTATGACTTCATCAGCCGTTGTGACGGCGATGAGTGGCCGGAATAAAAGGAGGCATGACGGATGTATATCGACAAATACTGGGGCAACTTTATTGGAGGTTCCGATGACAGTCTGAACCTTGTGGCGTTTTTGGAGGACCAGAAGAAAGAGGAGATCCCTCTCAGCGAAATCTTTGCCAAGATCGGGCTGGACAAGCAGAACTGGGACTTCCACCAAACGGTGGAGTATCTTGAGTTCACCCACTCCAATGGCGTGGAGATCGACTTTCACTTCGCCATTGATGTCGTCACTGATCTGGCCGCTATCCTGCTGGAGTGCAGTGTCAGCGGCGGGGTAAACCTCCATGATCTGGACGAGTATAACACCCCCTCCCGCCGCATCCGTGTCACAGCCACGGCAGAGGAACACGACGCTATGGACAAGGCTCTGGCAGATTTCGCCCAAGATCCCCTGTCCTATGACCTCCACGATCTGATGAGTGATGAGGAGATCGAGGAGATGGCCCATCAGGTGGCGGCGCTGCGAAAGGAGCTGTACGAGTCCGCTGGCCGCAACCGCAGCTACCATGTGAGGGCGGAGGACATGAAGAATCTGCTCCCCGACTGGGCTGGGGCCGATGGCTGCATCGCCACCAACCGCATCACGGTGGAGGGCTGCAAGGTTGGCTACTGCTACCGGGAGGAGCCGGATGGCGACTGGGACAGCGGCTGGCGCTTCACCGCCGGGGACGAGAGGGATGTGATCTTCTG
>OBXU01000105.1_pt1 | contig 48568 bp, 41 predicted proteins | sample 1476671 | NCBI WGS metagenome assembly OBXU01 (sample SAMEA2580182, study PRJEB22360) | human gut metagenome | biome: human gut; feature: human-associated habitat; material: faeces | place: Denmark | collected 2008/2010
ACAACCTGCCGTTGCCCCTTCGGCCGATACGGGACACGCAGGGCGTACGCCATGTGAAAGTGGCCGACGTGGCGCGTTCTGCCGCACAGGCCGCAATGGAAGCCGCGCAGGCGGCCCAGCAGATTGCACAGACGGGACAGGTTCCGCGAGTCGAAACACCAACCGTGCCGCCGCCAGCCAGCCAGCCTATGCAGACAGGCCGCGTTCCGCAGATTCCTCCGCTGGCCGTTCCTCAGCTGACACAGCCATCGCATCCGTTGCTGCGCGAGCCGGATACTCCAGACTTGGGGCAGCTGCCCGAGCCGATTCAGCAGTCGCAGCCGATCCAGCAGCCGGCCAACCCGCTTCCACCCAGCTTCGAGCCCAAACCGATCACTGCGGAGATTTCGCTTGTCGCCGACCCGACTACCGGGGAGGTGCGCTGATGATGTGGATGATCTGTCTGTTCGGCGGTCTGGGAGCCATGGCCCGTTACGTGCTCGACGTGTCAATTCAACAAGGCTGGAACCGCGAGAATCGAAGAACGAACCGCAACTTCCCGCTATCCACGCTCGTCATCAACGGCGTCGCCTCGCTATGCGCGGGCATCGCCATGATGTCCTACTATTCGCAATCGGTGGATATGAACACGGTCATGATGTTCGTTGTCGGATTTCTCGGTGGTTTCTCAACATTCTCCACGGCGCTCAACGAAGTGGTTTCATTGATTCGCCAGCGTCGTTTTACGCTGGCTCTGGGCTATGGAATAGCAACCGTCGCGGTGCCTCTCATTTGCGTGGCCGCCGGTTTCGGCATTGCGCTGCTTGCCAATCCGGCGTAATTTTCACGTTACACGGACGGTCGCTGAGTAACGTGAAAGAAATCTGAGCGCAACCGCCATCAAGGCCGCCAGTCCGGATGCAACGCTGGTGATTGCATTCGACCAGACCAAGCCGCTGCTGAAGGCCTTCGCCTCCGCAGGAGTCGACACTAAGAAGCTGTATTTCGTTGCCGGACTGTCGAACAGGTTCGAGAGAATGTAAATGAATGTAATATTAGCGGTAAGCACGTGAGCATACAACGATAGAACAGTGATGACGGGGAAGGTGCGATCATGGTCGGCATGCGCGATGTGGCGAAGAAGGCCGGGGTGTCTCTGAGCACCGTCTCGCTGGTGGTGAACGGCAACGGGTACGTGTCTGATGACATGCGCGACCGCGTGCGTAAGGCCATGCAAGCCCTCAATTATGTGCCGAACGAGCTTGCCCGCAATCTGTATCATGATCGTACGAATCTGGTCGGCGTCATCGTGCCCACCATCCGCCACCCGTTCTTTGCGACGTTTACCGCACATCTGCAGCATGCGCTCGCCGCGCAAGGATTACGCACTATGTTGTGCTCTACCGCAGATGAGGCGGACGGCGAAATCCAGTATGTCGACATGTTGCGTCGGCACATGATGGACGGCATCGTCATGTGTGCGCACACTTCGCATCCCGGCGATTATTGGACGTCGATTCATCGCCCGATCGTCGCGTTCGACCGTGTGCTTGGAGACGGTATTTCGTCGATTGGATCCGACCACGAGCAGGGTGGGCGATTGATTGCGCAGATGCTGATCCGCAATGGTACCAAACATGTGGTGATGATTGGCGGTCCGCGAGATCAATTCTTCGATTTGACTGCGCGCGGAGAAGTCGAGGAAGGATCGTTCGATTTGGGAAAGACCACGTTCCCGACGGTGCGCTATTACCTCACGTTGGAACAGGAATTGACCTCCGCAGGCGTGAAATACGAGTATGTTGAAGCTGGCGAAGTGATGGATTTTGCCGGCTATCATCGTGCGGTCAGCAATGCGCTCGACAAGGTGACGACCGACGGCGTCGATGCCGTGGTCAGTTCCGATATTGGCGCGTCGTTCTGCGTGCGTGAAGCGTTGAGCCGCGGAATTTCCATTCCTGACGAGCTGCAGATCGTTGCCTACGATGGTACGTATTTGACTGATTTGGCCGGCATGAAGCTGACCGCGGTCGCGCAGGATTTCTCGGCGATCGCACAGTCGACGGCCGACCATATCGTGCAGTCTATTGCCAATGAGGAAGTGGCCGCGGCTAACGCTTCACGCAGGGACATTCCCAAGCCGTTCGAGCCGAACGTGCTTATTCCCATGACGCTGGTGCCAGGCGATACCACGCGTTGATGCTGCGCGTCTTCATGCGTGTGCCCGGTGTGGATCTCATCGATTTCAGCGGCGTCCACAACCAGCGGACGCCCGTCGATGGTCGTGCTCATCATCCGACTTGTGCACATGTGTCCGATTCTGCCGAATCGGACGTCTGAGTTCCGAAAAAAGTGTTCTGTGTGTCCGATTCCGGAGAATCGGTCATGTGTGATGTGTGAGATGTTTGGATGTCCGATTTTGCAGAAACGGACACATTGGGGTCGGATAGGCTGGGTTGTGTAGAACACCGCATCAAACCGGTTCGACACGCGCATTTTGCGGTATTACTGGACATCAACGTCCCTTTCGAGGTAATATCAAACCGGTTCGATACGTATAAGTATGTAAAAGCACGCATACACTGCGTACACATTGCACCTGCATCCATGAACCAAGGGAGGTCCCATGAAAAACAAAGTGCAGCTCATCGCTTACGCCGATCGTCTCGGCGATGGTACTCTTAGCTCGATGACCGACATCCTGCGCACCCGCTTCGACGGCGTGTATGACGGCGTGCATATCCTGCCGTTCTTCACTCCGTTCGATGGTGCGGATGCAGGCTTCGACCCGATCGACCACACCAAAGTCGACCCGCGTCTCGGCAGCTGGGACGACGTCGCTGAACTTTCCAAGACCCACGGCATCATGGTCGATGCCATCGTCAACCACATGAGCTGGGAATCCAAGCAGTTCCAAGACGTGCTTGAAAAAGGTGAGGAATCCGAGTATTACCCGATGTTTCTGACCATGAGCTCCGTCTTCCCGAACGGCGCCACCGAAGAGGAACTGGCCGGCATCTACCGCCCGCGCCCGGGCCTGCCGTTCACCCACTACAAGTTCGCCGGCAAGACCCGCCTGGTCTGGGTCAGCTTCACTCCGCAGCAGGTTGATATTGACACCGATTCCGACAAGGGCTGGGAATACCTCATGTCCATCTTCGATCAGATGGCCGCATCCCACGTCAGCTACATCCGTCTCGACGCCGTGGGCTACGGCGCCAAGGAGGCCGGCACCAGCTGCTTCATGACCCCCAAGACCTTTAAGCTCATCTCACGCCTACGCGAGGAAGGCGTCAAGCGAGGCCTCGAAATTCTCATTGAGGTGCATAGCTACTACAAGAAGCAGGTTGAAATCGCCTCCAAGGTGGACCGCGTCTACGACTTCGCCCTACCTCCGCTGCTCCTGCACTCGCTGTTCACCGGTCACGTGGAACCCGTGGTCCACTGGACCGAAATCCGCCCGAACAACGCCGTCACCGTGCTCGATACGCACGACGGCATCGGCGTGATCGACATCGGCTCCGATCAGCTCGACCGCAGCCTCAAGGGCCTCGTGCCCGACGAGGACGTCGATAATCTGGTCAACACCATCCACGCCAACACCCACGGCGAATCCCAGGCCGCCACCGGTGCCGCCGCCAGCAACCTCGACCTCTATCAGGTCAACAGCACGTACTACTCCGCGCTCGGCTGCAACGACCAGCACTATCTGGCCGCCCGCGCAGTCCAGTTCTTCCTGCCCGGAGTGCCACAGGTCTACTACGTGGGCGCGCTCGCCGGCCGCAACGACATGGAACTGCTGCGCAAGACCAACAACGGCCGTGACATCAATCGCCATTACTACTCCACCGCCGAAATCGACGAAAACCTCGAGCGCCCGGTGGTGAAGGCCCTGAACGCCCTGGCCAAGTTCCGCAACGAACTGCCTGCATTCAATGGCGAATTCAGCTACGAAGCCGACGGCGACACATCCATCACCTTCCGCTGGATCGCTGCCGACGGCAAGACCAAGGCCGCCCTCATCTTCGAGCCCGGCCGCGGACTCGGCACGGATAACACCACTCCGGTCGCCAGCCTCGTCTGGACCGATGCCGCCGGTGACCACGAGACTGATGATCTGCTGAGCAACCCGCCGATTGCCGATATCGACTAACCGTTGGCCCATAAACGCCACTCCGCTGTGCGCGCTCCAAGTAGTGCGTCCGGCGTAAGCTGGGTCCATGGAAAACAAACCGCCCGCAGTGCACTGAAGCTAGTGCGCTCGGGCGGTTTTGCATGTGGCGGGGTTGCGGGTCATGCTCAGTCGGAGCTGGCCGGTACCTCCCGCCGGTGATGAGAGCAAAGAAAGAGCAGCAACATGTTGGAACCGTACGTGCGCCCGGGTATTGACGACCGCCCGGATCTCGACAAGGCATTGAGTCCCGAAGACAAGGCAGCCGTAGCCCGACTGGCCATCAAGGACCGTCGTCGCCCGCCCGAGGCATCCGCCGACCAGCCCGAGGCCCAAACTGTGCGATTGGCCGCCGCCGGCTCCTCGGCCGCCGCCGCAGCCGCCGCCAGCGTGGACACCCCGGCACCGGACATGTCATCCGCCTACCTCGATATGCGCGATCCGATGGTCGCCGCCAATGGTCAGCGACCCACCGCTGTTCAGATTTCCCGTCTTAATTGGGGCTTTTTCGTGGCTTCGATTCTGGCCGGCGCGCCTTGGGCGGCGTTGAACACCATCGCCATGCCCAACGCCGTGGCGCGTTTGTTCGACTACGACACCGCTTCTGCCATATCGGTCACCATCAATCCGTCCACCGGCCGTCCGCTGCCCGTCGCCACTGACTTGGTGGTGCCTCTGGCCGTGCTGGTGGTCGTTGGCGTGGTGGCCTCCATGTTCGCGATGCCCTTGGTCTCCGCGCTGTCCGACCGCACACGTATTCCTCTGGGCCGCCGTACCCCGTGGATGGTGGCGGGTGGCGTGCTGTGCGCGCTGATCACGCTGGTTCTGGGGCAGAACACAGGCCTCGTAGTGCTGTGTTTCTTCTGGGCGCTCATGCAGTTTGCCTATGCGATGATTTCCGTGCCGTTGGCCAGCGCCATCAGCGAACGGGTTCCGGACAAATTCCGTCCGCGCATTGAGCGCTGGCACGGTATCGGCGTGATGCTTGGCCAAGCGCTTGGTGTATGCATGGGTGCGCTCGGCGTGATGTTCGACTCCTTCACGCCGTTTGCCTACACCGCCGTGCTGTTTGCGGTTTCCGGCATCCTGACCGTGATCATGCTGCCCAAGGAGCCTTCCAGCCAGGAGCAGCCACATCAACGATTCGAGTCGAGCCAGGTGTTTGACCAGCTGCGTCCGCCGGCACATGCGCCTGCATTCGCCCGTGTGTTCGCCGCTCGCGTGTGCATGATGACGGGCGTTGGGCTGACCGGGGTCTTTCTGTGGTATCTCGTGCGCTTTTGGGTGTATGGCAAGGCTGTGGTGTTCACTTCCGCGCCATTGACCATTCCCGCGGGCCTCCTCATCGCCGGCATGGCCGCGGCAACGCTCATCGGTGCTGCGCTCGCGTCCTGGGCCGCTGGGCCGATCTCCGAGAAGATCGAGGAACGGAACATCGCCACCACTGCAGTGGTGGCGGCATCCTGCCTGCTGTATGCCATCGGCGTGGCGGTGGCATGGGGGCTCGGCGTCTGGTCCACCGGCACGGCACGCGAAAACGGCATGCTGCTCTTCGCGCTGATCTCCGGATTCGCCTTCGGCGTCTACGATGCGTTAGGCCTTGAACTGGTAATGAATGCCCTACCCGACCCGCGCAACGCCGGTCATGATCTCGGCATCTATGCACTGTCCAATTCGGTCGGACTGGCGCTCGCCGCCATTATCGGAGCCGTGCTGGTCAGCGCATTTGCGAGCAGCTTCGGCTACTACTTGCTGTTCCCCTCCGCCATCGTCATGGTGTTCCTCGCCGGAATCATCACGCTCTCTTCCAAGGCAGAGTAACAGCGCGATAAACCGGTTCGAGTACACTGGTCGTCAGTAATCCAGCTAGTACTCACGGGGGAGCAAACCATGGTCGGTATGCGCGACGTAGCCAAAACGACAGGAGTGTCGTTCAGCACCGTTTCGTTGGCGGCCCGCGTTCCCAGTTCGCGGAAGGCACCACCTTCCCCACGATTCGCTACCATCTCACCGTCGAGCGTCTGCTGGCTGAGGCCGGCATTGCCTGCGATTATGTCGAAGCCGGCACCGTGGCCGACATCGCCGCTGCGCTCGCCGCCCGCATGGACTCACAGATCGCCGCCGACGGTGGCCCAGCCTCTCCGGCCAAGAACGATAGCGCTTCGGACGTTGACACCCAACCCACTCCCGAAGAAGTCATTCCCGTAACCCTCGTCCCCAGCGAAACCACCCGGTGACTCCTATCTTGGCTCCCCTCTCTGAGGGGAGCCGAGGCACAGCCGCGCACAGTCACCCATCTCACATGACTCCTACGTCACAATGTCCACAATGTGAACCCTTGCTGGATTGGCAAGACAGCCAAACCTATGTTTACATTCCAGTTCAGGTCGAACGGCCTGAGGAAATACCGAAAGGAGGCCACGCGATGACTGGATTCAATGCTTCTGCGTTTGTATCCGCACGAATTATTAGCCCGTCTTCGCTGGCGGACTAATTCGGCATTGATGCTTGAAGCCCCGTCAACGAAGGCAGGGCCAATCAAGCTGACACAATCGGCACGGCCCTGCAAGATGCGGGGCTTTTTTTGTTGCGCTCACAAGGCTTACGGCAGAATCCCGCAGACGGAAACGGTAGCGGACAGTACACGGCAACAACACAGCAACAGAACAACAACCTCCCTGTGAGACGAAATAATCGCCCGCCAATGAGAGTGAACGAGAGCAAAACAGGAGTAACAATGACTGCAGCAGTCGAAGAGACTGGCTTAGGGCAGGCGGCAGGTAAAGCCGCTACCTTGGTACGCGATTCGGTCAAGACCGTGATCGCCGCATCGATGGTCGGTACCGCCATCGAATTCTATGACTTCTACGCCTACGGCACCGCCGCGGCAAACTACTTCCCGCGCATCTTCTTCTCCGCGAAGGACAACCCCACCGTCGCACTGCTGATGAGCTTGCTGACCTTCGCCATCGCCTTCATCGCCCGCCCGCTGGGCTCGCTGGTCTTCGGCCACTTCGGTGACCGCATGGGCCGCAAGACCACGCTGGTCGTCAGCCTGATGACCATGGGTGTCGGCACCTTCCTGATTGGCTGCCTGCCCACCTACGATCAGGTCGGCGTTGGCGCAGTCGCCATCCTCTGCCTGCTGCGCTTCATCCAGGGCATCGGCCTGGGCGGCGAATGGTCCGGCGCGGCACTGGTCGCCACCGAGAACGCGCCTGAAGACAAGCGCGCACTGTACGGCTCCTTCCCGGAGCTCGGTGCCCCGATCGGCTTCTTCCTGTCCAACGGCACCTACTTCGTGCTCGAATCCTTCAACAATCAGGACGCGATGCTGGCTTGGGGCTGGCGTGTGCCGTTCCTGCTGTCCGCCGTCCTGGTGATCGTCGGCCTCGTGGTTCGCGTTCACATGGAGGAGACCCCGATCTTCCGTATGGCTCAGGAGCAGAAGAGGGTCGTCAAATCCCCGCTGACCGAGGTCTTCCGCAAGTCTTGGCGTCAGGTGCTGCAGGCCACCTTCCTCGTGGCCGTGACCTACACGCTGTTCTACACGCTCGCCACCTGGTCCCTCGCTTGGGGCACCAAGGAGCAGGGCGAAGGCGGCGGCGGCCTTGGCTTCACCAACCAGGAATACCTGCTCATGCTCATGATCTCCATCTGCGTGTTCGCCCTGTTCATCGTGCTGTCCTGCCTGTACGCGGACAAGATCGGCCGCAAGCGCGTGCTGACCTTCTCCTCCTGCGCACTCGTCGTGTTCGCCGCGCTCTTCCCGTTCCTGCTGGACGGTGGTCTGGTCGGGCAGAAGAACTTCCTCGCCACCATGGTGTTCCTGTGCGTTGGCTTTGCCCTGATGGGCGTCGCCTTCGGCCCGATCGGCGCGTTCCTGCCTGAACTGTTCGAGGCGAACGTGCGCTACTCCGGCTCCGGCATCGGCTACAACCTGGCCGCCATCGTCGGTGCGGCGTTCGTGCCGACCATCGCCACTTGGCTGAGCTCCCATTGGGGCGTTCACTCCGTGGGCCTCTACCTCGCCGTGATGGCCGTGTGCTGCCTGGTGTCGGTCCTGACCTGCCGTGAGACGAAGGACGCTGACTTTACCAAGTGAAATCCTCCATAACTAAATATCGCCAAGTTCACAACGTGAAAAATCTCAATTCCACTAAGTGAACCTCTGCAGGGCTTTTCCGGGTCAACAGGACTAAACCTGCATATTGGAAAAGCCCACAAGGAAAGCCAAAACTAAAAACAGTTTCTGCAGAACCAGCAGAGCACAATAACAATTAAAGATTTTCCCCCCATAAACGAATAAATAAAAGGAGCGCCAAAAATGGCAGCAACTATCTGGTACGAGAAGGACGCCGATCTGTCCGTGTTCGATGGCAAGAAGGTCGCCATCTTGGGCTACGGCTCTCAGGGTCACGCCCACGCGCTGAACCTGCGTGACTCCGGTGTCGACGTGGTCGTCGGCCTGCGTCCGACCTCCAAGTCTGTCGAGTACGCCAAGGAGCAGGGCCTCGAGGTCAAGCCGGTTGGCGAGGCCGTCGCCGAGGCTGACGTTGTGATGATCCTTCTGCCTGACCAGTACCAGGCCAAGGTCTACAAGGAAGAAGTTGAGCCGAACCTGAAGCCGGGCGCTGCCCTGGCCTTCGCCCACGGCTTCAACATTCACTACGGCTACATCAAGCCGTCCGAGGATCACCCGGTGTTCATGGTTGCCCCGAAGGGCCCGGGCCACATCGTTCGTCGTGAGTACGCCGCTGGCCGTGGCGTCCCGGTCGTCGTTGCCGTCGAGCAGGACCCGGACGGCAAGACCTGGCCGCTGTGCCTGGCTTACGCCAAGGCTCTGGGCGCTCTGCGTGCAGGCGCCATCAAGACCACCTTCACCGAGGAGACCGAGACCGATCTGTTCGGTGAGCAGGACGTCCTCATGGGCGGCATCAACCACCTGTGCGATCTCGGCTTCGACGTGCTGACCGAGGCTGGCTACCAGCCGGAGATCGCCTACTTCGAGGTCTTCCACGAGCTGAAGATGCTCGTCGACCTGGCTAACGAGGGTGGCCTGAACAAGGCTCGTTGGTCCTGCTCCGACACCGCCCAGTACGGCGACTACACCTCCACCGTCATCACCGACGAGACCAAGAAGCGCATGCAGTACCAGCTCAAGCGCATCCAGGACGGCTCCTTCGCCAAGGAGTTCATGGATGACCAGGCTGCCGGCGCTCCGAAGTTCAAGAAGCTGCAGGAAGAGTACAGCCACCCGCACCTGGAGACCGTCGGCCCGAAGCTGCGCGCCATGTTCTCCTGGAACAACGCCGAGGCCAAGGACAAGGACGAGACCGAGTCCTTCAACGGCAAGATCGCCCGTACCCAGGTTCAGTGACCTATGACCTCCTTCTGATGAGGGAGGTGGCATCGCGTAGCGATGGCGGAGGGAGAGATCGTTAGGATTAAATCCCTTTGTACAAGCAAGAAACCGCCGTTCCCGTTCATACGGGAGCGGCGGTTTCTTGTGTTCAGTCGAATCAGCTACAGCCCACGACTATCGAGCGCATCGGCCAGCTCGTCGGACTGCTTCAGGATAAGCACCAGCAGGGGCACCGCCCATGCGGTCACGCCACCGTGACCTCCACGGGCCTGATTCGCTTCCCGCACAATTCGCACATTGCGATTAATCAGTGGAATCGCTGAGATGGTCAATGCGCACAGTAGCCCAATGCGGTCCGGATTGACGCCGAATCGTCGCAATGGCCGCAATGCTGCCAGCACGGTATCCAGCATGTCTTCAGTGCGGGTGGTGAGTGTTACCAGATTTGCGATCATGACCAGTTCAAGTACGCGCACCGCATTGAACGCCGTGGTTTGCCATGGCACAAAGAACACCTGCACCACCACGGTGAATGCCACCACCCACCACGCGCTCCACAATTGACGAGCAAAAACGTGCGGACCAAGGCCGGACATGGCATACCATATTGCGCATAGCGCGCCGCAGACGGCTATCGCCCACCACGATAGGTGCGGAATCACCAATACCGTTGCCATCACCAGTGACACGATGAGTTTCACTGCGGCAGGGCATCGATGCAGCACGCTATCGCCTGCGATATACAGCGAAATCATAGGGATGCCTCGGCTTCTTCGTTGTCCGCGACGCCGCAGTCGGCAAGATATCGCGCGATAACGTGGCGTGGCTCGCCGGTTTCGATAATGTGCCCATCGGCAAAGCGAACTGCCATATCGCAGCGTGCGGCAAGCCGAAGATTATGGGTGGAAACAATCAGCGGGCAGGCGATATCGTGTATCAGCAGGTTTTCGATGCGCGTCGCGTTGGGCAAATCGAGCATGGTGGTCGGCTCGTCGGCAAGCACCAGCTCCGGGTTGCGCACGAGCACGGCGGCAAGGGCCAGCATTTGTTTCTGCCCGCCAGACAGGCTGTGCGCCGGAGTGCCAGCGTGAGGCGTTAGGCCGAATGATTGCAGCTGACGGTCAACCAGTGCCGAAGACTCGGATTTGCTCAGCCCCATGCCCCGCAGCGAAAAGGCCACGTCTTCGGCTGGCGTGGGCATGATGATTTGCGTGTCAGGGTCGGTGAACACGAACCCCACTTTGCGGTGCAGCTGCTTGGCTTGCCGTGTGGGGTCGAAGCCCATGACACGTATGGTTCCCGATGTGGGCTTGGCCAGACCGTCGATCAGACGGAGAAAAGTGGATTTACCTGAGCCGTTGACGCCAATGACGGCAATACGACGAGGGCCTGAGCCCCCAGCAAGACCAAGGTCAAGCTGGCAACTCAGGTCATCAATAATACGTTTGCCTTCTGCCTCGACGCTCACATGGTCGAAGACGATCATTTGCTAGTGCGCAACGATTCGGGGAATGCGGCCGGGTATGCGCGCATCAGCGCGGTGGCAATCAACGTGGCAATCACCACTTTGGCGATATCACCGGGAACAAAGATCATGCCGGAGATAATAACACCCTTGAGAGGAGCGCCCATAACCAATGCCTGAACCGGGAATCCGATGGCATACGGAATCAGTACGCCGCCAACCAGGCTGGCCAGCGCACTCTTCCACCACACCAGACGATGGCCCTGATGTGCGATAAGTCCGATCACCAAGGCTCCAAGAATCCAGCCGTACAGATATCCAGCGCTTACACCCACGAAAATCGCTGGACCGCCGTTGCCGCCAAGCAGGGGAATGCCGACGAAGGTGAGTACGAGCATCAGCAACACCGACAGCATCCCATTCACCGGTCCCAGAATCAGACCCGCTAACATCACAGCAAGGGTTTGCAGAGTAATCGGTACCGGACCAACAGGAATGCGGATAAAGCTGAACACACTGAGCAACGCGGCGAACATGGCAATGCGCACCAAGTCGCGGCTCGTGAAATGAACATGCGAAGCCATAATAAATACAGTCCCTTCATAGTAGTTGCCATGTGCTTTCGGCCGAATCTGTCCCTCCGCCCGATGCTCCCCATGGAGCTCGTGCGGCATATTGCTTGCACGAGTGTGGGTCGCAGACCGCTGCACATGACGAGTTGTAATAACGAGCACTCATGCTAACGATGATGAGCGGCGTGCGATTGGTTGGCCTGTACAAAAAATAGTGCATCTACTTGTGCAACACTGAATATTGGTCATAGCCGGAAAGGGGAGGCATGGTGAACGGCGTGCGTGACGGATCGCAGGACAAAGGCTGGAATTCAGCCATTCGCGGGCGTCTCGTGGATGGTCAGGGGCGATGTGTTCACTGGCATTCGCCATTGGATGTTGTTGCGAATCGTTTCGCCTGCTGTGACGAATATTACGCTTGCTACCGGTGCCATGATGAACTGGCTGGACATGATCGCATCGCGTGGAGAGACATGGATTCGCTCGCTGTGATGTGCGGTGTCTGCCGGCACCAGATGACGCCTCGCGAATACGGGCGGGCGATGGAGTCTGTTACTCCGTGCTGCCCTTGCTGCGGCGCACGGTTCAATCCTGGATGTGCCCTTCACCACGATATTTATTTCAGTGATTGATGGAGGCGGACGCTGGCGCAACTCTTGTTCTGGAATTGCTATGCGAGGGTGGCAAGTCTATTTCTCATGCTCTGGCGTGAAATAGCTCACGTTGTGGACTCTGACCGGGCTGTGGCCACGTTGTCGGTAGGATTGAACTCGGTTTGAGGGACACAATCCTTGCAAAACAGGACTCATCTGCACACCGTAGATACCCCGGCGCCCGTGGCGCCACACCCCACTACTGAAAAGGAGTGCCAATAATGGCAGCACAGATCTGGTATGAGAACGACGGTGATCTTTCTGTTCTCGAAGGCAAGAAGGTCGCAATCATCGGCTACGGCTCCCAAGGCCACGCCCACGCGCTGAACCTTCGCGATTCCGGTGTCGACGTGGTCGTCGGTCTGCGTCCGACCTCCAAGTCGGTCGACTTCGCCAAGGAGCAGGGCCTCGAGGTCAAGTCCGTGGCCGAGGCTTCCGCCGAGGCCGACGTGATCATGATTCTGGCCCCCGACCAGTACCAGCGCACCATCTGGGCCAACGACATCGAGCCCAACATCAAGCCGGGTGCCGCCGTCGCCTTCGCTCACGGCTTCAACATTCACTACGGCTACATCAAGCCGTCCGAGGATCACCCGGTGTTCATGGTTGCCCCGAAGGGCCCGGGTCACATCGTTCGTCGTGAGTACGCCGCTGGCCGTGGCGTGCCGGTCGTCGTGGCCGTCGAGCAGGATCCGCGTGGCGATGGTTGGGCTCTGACCCTGGCCTACGCCAAGGCCCTCGGTGCTCTGCGCGCCGGTGCCATCAAGACCACCTTCAAGGAAGAGACCGAGACCGATCTCTTCGGCGAGCAGAACGTGCTCATGGGTGGCGTGAACAAGCTCGTCGAGATGGGCTTCGAAGTCCTGACCGACGCCGGCTACCAGCCGGAGATCGCCTACTTCGAGGTCTGCCACGAACTCAAGATGCTCGTCGATCTGATGAACGAGGGCGGCCTGAACAAGGCTCGTTGGTCCTGCTCCGACACCGCCCAGTACGGCGACTACGTCAACACCGTCATCAACGAGGACTGCCGCAAGCGCATGGAATACCACCTGCAGCGCATCCAGGACGGCTCCTTCGCCAAGGAGTTCATCGACGATCAGGATGCCGGCGCCCCGCACTTCAAGGAACTGCAGGAGAAGTACTCCAACGAGCGCATCGAGACCGTCGGCCCGAAGCTGCGCGCCATGTTCTCCTGGAACAAGGATGGCGTCAAGGATGCCGACGAGGCCAACTCCTTCACCGGCAAGATCGCCCGCGCCCAGGTTCAGTGAGCCCCTGTAGCTCCCGCTGGCGCATAAGCGCCTGAGGGTGGTCCCCAGTGCATACCAAAAGGCCGCCGCTCCGATTCATTCGGAGCGGCGGCCTTTCGCATGGCCCCACCATATAGTCAAACCTCCACCACGTAGTAAAATCCCCACGACGTAGCAAACTACCCACCACGTGGTGACGCAAAACGGCTTTATTCCGCGGAATACAAAATTACGCTGACATCGTGGTAGAAGATTCATCGCGCGGTGGACAGTTCATCGCGTGGTGGGATAGACAGTTGATATACGCCGGCTATCAAATCAATGATGTCTTGCTGTGTTCCCCGTATGCCGAGCTGCTTTATCGGAAGCGTTTCATGGGATATTTTCCCAAGAAAATCAGCGAGATCATGGTAGGCCTCGTCGTTGAGAGACGCGCGATCCTCTGGAGCAAGTAGTTGAGCCAAACGGAATACATCATATTTATGCTTCTTGAGATCTTTTCCGTCTACGTGCTCGCCATGTTGTTCTCGGGCGTTGAGATCCAACCATGCTTTCGCCTTGAAAGGAATGAGATATTTCTCGTTAAGCACGCTGATGCCTTGTATTGATTCGCGGCCTTGCTGCAGTAGCCGATAGTAGCTGTCGTTCAGCATGATGGCTGACAGGCTGGAAACGTCGTTTGCAATATGCAATGGCGTCAGGAACGAGTTCGGCACAATAGGGAAGTCAGGGTGACGTGAAAATAGCTCGATCATAGCGGGATACCCGTACGTACTGGGGTGCATGAAACGGTACAGGTGAGGCTGTGCGGAGTTCTTCGTGATAGAGGTGTATCCGCCATCGCGAATGAAAGACCACAATCGTTGTGCAAACTCGCGAAGATGTCCCTCGGCAATCAGCACCATGTCAATATCTTTGGTGGCTCGGAAGTCCAGTTCGTTGTCGGTCATGATGATGTCACAAGCGGTGCCGCCGATGATTACGTAAGAATCTTCGTAGCCGGCAAAGGCCGTTCTGATGAGCTGCAGGCCTTGTGTCATATTGTCGCTCCTGAGAAAGTATTGCGGATGGATTCTTGTATGGCGTCTTCCAAACGTTCGTCGGCAATCTCGCCAAGAGTCAGGGCCGTGGAAATGGGGTCGGCAAGGTAGTCTTCCTGCGTATATTGAGCAAGTAGGCGGGGATCGTACCTCCACAGCTCCAGAATATATGCATTATCTGGCACCTTTTCCAAAGCGGGGTCGATAATGCATAGTTCCTTGTTGTGCTGCTTGAGCCAATGACGTTCAACGGCATAGATTCGCAGTTTTGGGGTGGCCAGTTGCGTCCTGCGCGAAAGAGCAAATTCGCCGGCCGGAATCAGCTCGTCGGCAATCATCTGGCGATTGCGATTCGTGACGGTATATTTGCTGAATATTGGTGACTTCAGGAGATGCCAAGATGATTTCAGTAAATCAAGTCGGCTGGTCTGCCTTGAAGTCAGTAGTTCGACGCTATTGCTGCGGCCTTGCTTGGTGCGGTGCACGAATGCCAGCTGTTCTAACAGCGTCACGGCAACGCTGACCTGAGCTTCGGTAAACTGAAGCGCTCGGGCAATATCTGATTGGACTTTGCTCTCGTTGGAGTAGAGCAAATACAGCCAGACCAGCTGTGTTGCGGGGGAGAAGGGTCGCACCTCGATATCCTGTGCGTTCTCCAGCGGCCGTGAGGAGATGCGCTGGGTGAACACCATGCCCAGTGAAGGGATATACAGTTGGGTACCGGGCACGATGAAAGGAACGTGATTCTGAATCAGGGCTTTTCGCTGGTATGCAGAAAGCCGGGGAAACTGAAAGACAATGGGCAGATCCGTCCGCTGCTCAAGCCTGCTGGCGTCGGCGGTGACGCGTGTGATGCTGAATGGGTGAGCCTCTCCGCTCGCGATTAGCATGCTCGTGTTGTCGATGGTGAGTTTGCTGAATGTCCGTCCGTTGGTCAGAAATAGCGGCAGTGAGGCAGTGCCATCCCAAGAAGTGATTTGGCAGGGCAGACCAAGTGTCTCGCGAATGTAATGCTCGGCATCCATGTCGACCTCAATCCTTAACGAAAATCTGTAAGATTCACATCTCTTGTTAAGTATATAGAATATTATTAAGTATTTCGGGGTTGGCATGTCGCGAATGGAAAGAAAGGGCAGTCATCCCCGAAATGGAGACAGCTTAGCCGGGAAAAAGGACGACGCCAGCATCCGGAGAAGATGGATGACTGGCGTCGGGTAAGCTCGCAAAAGCTCTACTTGATAACCCACGCAGAAGTGTCGGTGGGGAGCTGGCCTTCGGGGGTCAGCGGGCCGGACGCCAGCACCACGGAGCCATCGGGCAGCGCGACCGGGGCATTGCCGAAGTTGGTGATTGAGGTGAACACCCGCCCGCCAACCGCCGCGCGGGTGTACGCCACCACATCGTCGCCCATGTCCACCTGCTCGGCCGTGGTGTCGCGCGTGGCGGTCAGCGACTCCTGGCGAATCGCCAGTGCGGCGCGATACAGCGCGAGCATCGAGTCCGGGTCGGCTTGCTCCACGTCCACCGCGTAATCCTTGAACCACAGCGGTTGCGGCAGGTGCGGGTCGGCGGCCGGCGTCACGCCCCCAGCGCGCGTAGCCGGCGAGAAGCCGAAGGAAGCGCCCGTGCCGAACTGGCCGGCGGCGCACAGCGGCACATGGTTCTCGCCGGTACCGTCATCGGCCGGAGTCGGACGGCTGAAATCGGCCAAGGCCGGCTCATCGGCGGCGGTCCACGGCAGCGGCACGCGGCAGCCGTCGCGGCCCTTGTCCATCGTGGCCTGAGCAGTGTGGAAAGCGGTCGGATCCTCCAAGCGATCCCACGGAATATCGGCCACCTCAAACAGGCCCAGCTCCTCGCCCTGATAGATATAGGCGGCGCCGGGCAGGCCGAGCTCCATCAAAGCGGCGGCGCGGGCGCGGCGAGTGCCAAGCTCGCGATCCTCGGGATAGGTAGTGCCGTTGCGCAGCAGCCAGTCGTGCGGCAGCTGGTGGTAGGGCGCGCCCTTGATCTGCGGCAGGCCGTAACGGGAGGGGCTGCGCGGCACGTCGTGATTGTTCATGACCCACGTGGTGGTGGAACCGCCGGTTTCGCCCGCCGCCTTGAGTCCGGCGGCGATGGCCTCGCGGAACTCGTCGGCATACCAGTTGGCTTGCGCGAAGTCGAAGTTGAAGGACTGGCCCAGCTCGTCCATCGAAGCGTACAGGTGCTGGTGCTCGGGCACCACCCACGCCTCGGCCACGGCAAAGCGCGGCGGGTTGTACTCGTTGAACACCTTGCGCCATTCGCGGTAGATATCGTGCACCTCGCGACGGTCGAACAGCGGGTGGCTGAAGTCATGATTCAGCACGCCGACCACACTGTATTCGCGGCTGAGCTCTTCCAACGGCTTGGATTCGAGGTCCTTGGCCAGGCCGTGCGCCACGTCGATGCGGAAGCCGTCGGTGCCGTGGTCGGACCAGAAACGCAGGGTCTTCTTGAACTCCTCGTGGATGTCCGGATTCTTCCAGTTGACGTCCGGCTGCGCCTTATCGAACAGGTGCAGATACCACTGGCCGTCGGCCACGCGCGCCCAGGCCGGGCCGCCGAAGAAGGATTGCCAGTCGTTCGGGGGCAGTTCGCCATGCTCGCCGCGGCCGTCGCGGAAGATGTAGCGGTCGCGCGCCGGGGAGCCAGGCTCGGCGGCGAGGGCCTCCTGGAAGAACACGTGCTTGTCAGCGGTGTGGTTGGGCACGATGTCCACGATCACCTTGATGCCGGCCTCGTGCGCGGCCTTGGCCATCGCGTCGAAGTCTTCCATGGTGCCTAGGCGCGGGTCGACATTGCGGTAGTCGATCACGTCGTAGCCGCCGTCCGCCAGATCGGAGGGGTAGAACGGGGAGAGCCAGATGGCGTCCACGCCGAGGTTCTTCAGGTAGTCCATTTTCTCGGTAACGCCGGCGATGTCGCCGATGCCGTCGCCGTTAACGTCCTTGAAGCTGCGCGGGTAAATCTGGTAAACGACGGCCTGCTTCCACCAGTCGTCATTGAGGTTATTTGCGGTCATGCCGATTCCCTCCTGTTCCGGGTGCGTTGTGGTTGGGTTGTTCCGGTCGCGCCCGAACTGTTGTGTGAAGGCCCAACCGTTGTATTGATGATGACAACGATATCATGTGAATTACGCATGCAAAAATCGATTTATCGGCGTTTTGCGGTGGTAACGTGGTCACGACTGCGCGGGCGCTGCTGTCGCGGCAGGCGGCGCGGTGGTTTCGCGCAGTATTAGCGGAGTGCCCGGCCGTACGAATGCCGGTTCGATTGACTTGCCGGCAATGGCATCCAATACCATGTGCCCGGCAGTCGCGCCCATTGCGAACGGGTCCTGATGCAGCGTGGTCAGTCCCACGGCGGCGGACAGGGTGGAATCGTCGAAGCCGATGATGGAAATGTCCTGAGGTACCCGCCGCCCGTATTGACGCAGGCGATACAGCACGGGCGCGGCCATTTCATCATCCTCAAAACAGAAGGCGGTGATGCTGGGGGAGGCGTTCAGTACGGCGTTCAATGCCGCGTTGCTTTCGCCAAGACCGCGTTGAATGCTCAGGGGCGTTAGCTCGATCCCCGGATGGGCGGCAGCGGCATCAATGACGCCCTGCAAACGAGCCTCGGCACTGTAGCGCATATTGGTTTCGGTCGGTGCGCTGCCGACGAACGCGATATGCCGGTGGCCGAGTGCAATCAGGTGCTCGATAGCCGAACGTGTGGCGGCGTAATCATCAATGCTCACGCCTGCGTCGAACCCATCGGTGGAGGGGATGTTGATGCCGACAATCGGCACGTGCATATGCTTCAGTCGCTCCACCTCAGCCGGTTCGATGTCGAAGGAGCTGACAATCACCGCATCCGCATTGCGCCGCACGGGCAAATCCGCAAAGAAGTCGTGGCGCTCGGCGGCGTTGCGCATGGGGTAGGGCACAGTGTCGTAGCCGGAGGGGCGCAGCGCCGAGTCAAGACCGGCGAAGATGTTCGAATTGAACCAACTGGCGATGGTCTCGCTGGCAAGTAGTGCGATACGGAACGATTGGCCGGATTTCAGGGCGGCGGCCGAGCGTGAGACTGAGTAGTCGAGCTTTTCGGCCGCGGCCATCACTCGGTCTCGAGTCTCGGGAAGCACCAGATCCGGCTTGGCGAAGGTCCGGGACACCGTGGATACGGAAACGCCGGCCTCGCGGGCCACTGCCTGAATGCTTGCCTTGGTCATATGCCGTCGCTCCTTTACCGTCGCGAACAATCATTGTCATGACAACGATAACATGCCCATAACAAGTCGCCGTCTTCGGCTATCTCGATTACGAGGGGCTGATTTAGACCAATTTCCCGTTGCCGGAATCGATCACCGCTTCTCTCGGCGCATCACGGCGGCTAGGGACTGCACGCGTGGCAGGTCGAAGACCTCGTCGGTATGCACCACGTGGCCTGAGCTGTCCGCCAGCGGCACGCGCCAGTTCGAATACTCGCTGGAAGTGCCCGGCTGATTCTGGGAACGGCATTCGCCCACGCCGTCCACCAACGCTGCCTGCAGCAGCAGCGACGGCGTATCGGTGAGCATGGCGTGCATCGCCTCCACGATCTCCTGCACATGGCCTTCCACATCATCCGCCACGGTCTGCGAGATATAGCCGTTCTCCACCAGACGGTTCATCATGGCCGTGCGTTCGGCCATCGCCGAGGCGGCGAACGCCTCCACCGGCTCGCTCAGGAGATGCAGCTCCTCGCGCAGCTTGACGTGTTCGAAGTTCAGGTAGCCGGCGGTGGGTGGCAGATCGTGCGTGGTCACCGAGGCCAATGCCTGCTTGCGGTAGTCCTCGGGTGCGCGGTACGGGTCGCCGGCGTTCGGCGAATCGTCCACGCGGTTGAACCATTCCACGTCAGTGCCGAGTACGCCGTGATCGGCCAGAATGCGGCGCACGTAATCCGGCACGGTGCCCAGATCCTCGCCAACCACCATGCCTCCGGCGCGCGTGGCTTCGATGGCCAGTACTCCCAGCATCGCTTCGTGGTTGTACGTTACGTATGCGCCGTTGAGGGCGCCGAGCCCCTGCGGAATCCACCACAGGCGGAACAGGCCTAGCACATGGTCGATGCGCACCGCGCCCGCGTGCTCGTACATCGAATGCACCATCTCGCGGTACACCTGGTAGCCGGTGGCCTCCAGATAGCGTGGGTTGAACGGCGGCTGGCCCCAATCCTGGCCCTGCTGGTTATAGAAGTCCGGCGGGCAGCCGACCGTGACGCCGCCGGAGGCGAAGCGTTCCGGATTGGCCCAGGCATCCGCGCCGAGCCCGTGCACGCCCACGGCCATGTCTTGCATCAGACCCAGTGTCATGCCGTGGTCCAGCGCCTCCTGCTGCGCGGTGTTCACCTGCTCGGCGGCAATCCACTGCAGCCAGCGGTTGAACTCGAACAGGTCGTGGTGCTCCTCGACGAGCTGGCGCACGGCCGGGTCGTCGATGGTCTTCTCGAAGAACCAACGGTTCTCGCCCCACGGCGCGCCCCATACCTCGAAGCACAGGCACCAGGTGGCGAAGGAATCGAGGTCTGGGCCGGCGGTGGTCTTGAAATGCTCGAATTCGAGCTCGCGCTTGTTGTTGCGGCCCGCGTCGAAGATCAGGCGCAGCGCCGGGCGTTTGGCCGCCCACGCCGCGTTGATGTCCATCGGGGTCGATTCGTCGTTGCGTGCGGCCACCGAATCATGCAGCGCATCCACCTGCGCTCGGATATCGGCCGGCAGCGTGCCGTATTCGGGGATGTCCTGCGGGCGGATGTACGTCACGTTGAGGAATCGGCGCGATTCCGGTAGATACGGCGATGGCTCAAGCGGCGGAATCGGCGCGCCGGCGTGAATCGGGTTGATGAGCATGAAGTCGGCCTTGGACTTGTCAGCCGCGTCCGCCAGCAGCAGCTTCAGGTCGCCGTAATCGCCGATGCCCCACGATTCGCGGGATCGCACGGAATACATCTGCGTCATCCAGCCCCACCGCTGGTGCTCGGCGACCGCCTCCGGCACGGGAATGCGCGCGGGGGCGGCGATGATGGCCGCCTTGCCCTCGCGCCCGTCCACCGTGACGGTCAGTGTGTGGTAGCCCATCGGCAAATCGGGGGCGATGGTCAAGTCCGGCTTGCCGGAATTGAGGTTCGGCAGCAGGGCAAAGTGGCCAAACGCGGTGCCGTCCTCCAGCTCGATGGAGGCGGTGATGTCCGCGTCCGACGGGCAATTCAGGGTCAGGCTTGTCGGCTTGCCGGTGGTGGCCACGATGGTGGGTGGTAGCAAACGTTTGCTGTTTTCGGCCTCAAGTTCGGTCATGGAACGTTTTATGGCCTCGTCGCTGGAGGCGTCCACATCGAGGGCCTTGAGCACGGCGACCAAGGCCTCGTCGCTGATTTCGGTGTAGGTGCCGAGCTGGTCGATGAACGAGGTGGAAAGCCCGCATGCTTTGGCCAGCTTGACCAGCGGACGGGCGAGTCGTTCCGCGCTTTCCGCGCGCTGCGGGGCACCGGAAGCGGCGTCGTTGGTGGTGTCTGCGATGGTGCCGGTGCTGGTCGCTGCGTCGTTGCCGTACGCGTCAGTCATGATGACTCCTTGCTTGCAAATCGGGTACTGCTAGTCGTTTGCATTGCTGTTCGAGGGCCGCTCTGCGTTGAGGTTCCGGCAATCTGACAGACCAATGTTCGAGCTGTTCTATCTTTACCGTAACTCATATTGACAACGATTGCAATACATTCGGCGAGTTGGGCAATTAGCGGGCTATCCGAGCACGACGAACGACTGCGGGGAGAGCATCAGCTGCCCGTCGCTCACGGCCGGCTCGCCAATACTGAGCAGCATGACGGCGTCGGAGGAGAGCGCGTCCGGCAGTCGGCGAGCTGCGGCAGGTATTCCGCGGGGAATGGGGCGATTGAGGCGTCCGAGTCGGCGTTGAAATAGCCGGAATCGCCCTCGTGCTCCAGAGGTGTGTCAGTATTGCGCAGCAGCAGGTTGTAGCCATTCGGGTGGCCGTCCCAGCGCCAGTCGAGGTAGAAGTCCATGTCGAATCCGGCCTGCATCGATTCGTTCGGTCGGCCCACATTCGGCGACGAACGCCGCCTCGGGGAATTCGGGGCGGATTTTCGAGAACATGTACTGCCAGGTGCGGATCGTGTATGGCTTGCCGGTTCATGCGGCGATGATGCCGTGGCCCGATTCGACGAAGAATGTTCATCCGGCGTTCTTCCGGCGGTATCCGAACGTTGGCTTGTGATGCCTACCGTAGAAGCCGGAATCGAAAGATCCAAGCAATGCAGGTGCGGAACGGTTCCGCGAAGCTGGAAGGCGTGACGACGACGGACGCGGCCGAACGGGTGCGGCCGGAGGAGTGCGGGCCGGACGGCGCAGATGACACTGCATGGAAGGAAGGAAGAACAATGGGCAATCACAAGGCTTTGACGAGCGCCGTCGCGGCGATCGCCTCCATCGCAACGCTCGGCGCGCTCGCCGCTCCGGCGTTTGCTGTCGATGCCGCGAACGGCACCTACAGCCCCAACGGCAAGTCGGTCGCCGAGCTCGCCAAGCACGGCGCCGCGCAGCGCATCGCCGCCATCGGCAACAAGAGCGCGAAGAACGTCGTGCTGTTCATCGGCGACGGCATGGGCGATTCGGAAATCACCATCGCCCGCGACTATCTGAAGGGCGCCAACGGCCACTTCGATGGTCTGGACGCGGTCGGTCAGCCCGGCGCGCTTGACGACGTGCAGGCGGGCACCGGCCAGTACACGACCTTCTCGCTCGGCGACGGCAGCAAGGACAGCGCCGTCGGCAAGGATGGCGCCGGCAAGCTGGTCGCCAACCCCAACCCAGGCAAGCTCACCCCCGTCACCGATTCCTCCGCGTCCGGTTCCGCATGGGCGACCGGCACCAAGACCTACAACAACGCCGTCGACGTCGACATCTACGGCAACCCGCAGCTGAATCTCTTCGAGCTGGCCAAGGCCGCCGGCAAGGCCACCGGCAACGTGTCCACCGCGGAAATCCAGGACGCCACCCCGGCCGTGCTGGAATCGCACTCCACCGAGCGTGCCTGCTACGGCCCGCAGGGCAAGACCGACGGCACTTCCAACAACGCCTCCAAACAGTGCCTCGCCAACCAGCTCAAGGAGAATGGCGGCATCGGCTCCATCTCCGAGCAGTTGCTCGACACCCGCGCCGATGTGACCATCGGCGGTGGTTCCAAGTACTTCCGCCAGACCGTGCAGGGCGGCGAATACAAGGGCAAGACCGTGTGGGAGCAGGCCAAGGACATGGGCTTCCAGACCGTTGAGAACGACCCGGCCGCGATGAACGCCCTGCAGTACAAGGATGGCCAGCCGGTGCTCGCCCTGATGAGCGACGGCAACATGCCGACCAAGTTCAACCCGTCCAAGGCCACCGCCAAGGATCCGGCCAAGGACGCCAACCCGACCGTGTGCACCCCGAATGACGCCTGGCTCGGCAACCGTGGCGCCTCACTCAAGGACATGACCAAGAAGGCGCTCGATCTGCTCAACGCCAACCCGAACGGTCAGAAGAACGGCTTCCTCCTGCAGGTCGAAGGCGCTTCGATCGATAAGCAGGACCACAACGCCAACGCCTGCGGCCAGATCGGCGAGACCGACGACTTCGACCAGGCCATCGCCTACGCCATCAAGAACGTGGACCTCACGAACACGCTGGTGATCGTCACCGCCGATCATGCGCACACCTCCCAGGTCCTCAACGCCCAGCCGGCCTACGCGCTGTCCACTGTGCTCAAGTCCGCCGACGGCAACAACATGGTCGTCTCCTACGGCACCGCCCAGGAAGCCTCCACTGACGCCGAAGGCGGCTACAACGGCGGCGACATGGAGCACACCGGCACCCAGCTGCGCATCGCCGCTTCCGGCCCCGGCGCCCAGCGCGTCATCGGCCTGACCGATCAGACCGATAACTTCTACACCATCGCCGGTGCCCTGGGCCTGGCCACCTCCCCCGACGAGCAGAACGCGCTCTCCAAGGACGGCACCGTGAAGGTCGCCCGTACGCAGGCCGGCAAGTACGTCGCCAATGTCGACGGCTTCAACGGTGACGCGCTGCTCAGCTACGAGCTGAAAGACAAGGACGGCGCCGTGGTGTCCAAGTCCGATTCCAGCACCCCGTTGTCCGGCGTGCGCGTCAAGCCCGCGCAGACCACTTCGATCGCGCTCGACAAGATGTCGGAAGGCGCCGAGTACACGCTCACCGTCACCGGTCGCCAGTCCGGCAAGGTCGCGACCGTCGCCATCCAGGCGCCGGCCGCCGGCTCCGCCGACAAGAAGCCGGGCGCCGACAAGAACGGCGTGATCGCTTCGGGCAAGGTGCCGGACGATTCCGCGGTCTCCGGTCCGTTGGGCGCCACCGGTACCGCCGTTATGGCCATCGCCATCGCGGCTGTGATGCTGGTTGCGATTGCGATGCTCATCAAGGCCGCGCGTAACGCCAGGAACAATTGATTCGGCCTTGGCCGACCGGTAATCCCGAGTCGTCCAGCCGCCGGAAAACCATCGCCCGCCGAGTCGATGCCCGGCGGGCGATGGTTTTCCGGCGGCTTTTGGCTGTGATGCGATACGTGCCGTGTGCCGCGCTTCGCAAAAACCTGAGTGAGAATCGCTCAAGTTTTTTGCCGAATCCGGGAATATGCACTTGCGGTTTAAAGTTGAGTGGTGTAGGCTCAAGTTTCGGAAGCACGGGAATGGGCGGTTGCGAACGCAAACCCCACAACCGAGAGGAACCGCACAAGGAACCGACCGAAACCCGGGCGAAAAACGAAAGAATGAACACGTGCGAGACGGCTCGCGCACACCGCGCGTCACACCCCGAACAGGTCGTGGCGAACGGCGGCGCCGGCCGGGCAATCGCAAGTCCCACAAAGGAGCACACATTATGGCACGCGCAGTTGGCATCGATCTTGGTACGACCAATTCCTGCATCGCAACTCTTGAAGGTGGCGAGCCCACCGTTATCGTCAACGCCGAAGGCGCCCGTACCACGCCGTCCGTGGTGGCTTTCTCCAAGTCCGGCGAGATCCTCGTCGGCGAAGTGGCCAAGCGTCAGGCCGTGACCAACGTTGACCGCACCATCTCCTCCGTCAAGCGCCACATGGGCACCGATTGGACCGTCGACATCGACGGCAAGAAGTGGACCCCGCAGGAGATTTCCGCGCAGATCCTGATGAAGCTGAAGAGGGACGCCGAGGCATACCTCGGCGAGCCCGTCACCGACGCCGTCATCACCTGCCCGGCATACTTCAACGATGCCCAGCGTCAGGCCACCAAGGACGCCGGCAAGATCGCCGGCCTGAACGTCCTGCGTATCATCAACGAGCCGACCGCAGCCGCTCTGGCCTACGGCCTTGAGAAAGGCAAGGAAGACGAGCGCATCCTGGTCTTCGACCTCGGCGGCGGCACCTTCGATGTCTCCCTGCTGGAGATCGGCAAGGATGACGACGGCTTCTCCACCATTCAGGTTCAGGCCACCAACGGCGACAACCACCTCGGTGGCGATGACTGGGATCAGAAGATCATCGATTGGCTGGTTTCCGAAGTCAAGAACAAGTACGGCGTCGACCTGTCCAAGGACAAGATTGCGCTGCAGCGTCTGAAGGAAGCCGCTGAGCAGGCGAAGAAGGAGCTCTCCTCCTCCACCTCCACCAGCATTTCCATGCAGTACCTGGCCATGACTCCTGACGGCACCCCGGTGCACCTGGATGAGACCCTGACTCGTGCGCACTTCGAGGAAATGACCTCCGACCTGTTGGGCCGCTGCCGCACGCCGTTCAACAACGTGCTGCACGACGCCGGCATCTCCGTGAGCGACATCGACCACGTGGTGCTCGTCGGTGGTTCCACTCGTATGCCCGCCGTCAAGGACCTGGTCAAGGAACTCACCGGTGGTAAGGAAGCGAACCAGTCCGTGAACCCGGATGAGGTTGTGGCTGTCGGTGCCGCCGTGCAGTCCGGCGTCATCAAGGGCGACCGTAAGGACGTCCTGCTTATCGACGTGACCCCTCTGTCCCTCGGTATCGAGACCAAGGGTGGCATCATGACCAAGCTCATCGATCGCAACACCGCCATCCCGACCAAGCGCTCCGAGGTCTTCTCCACCGCTGAAGACAACCAGCCGTCCGTGCTGATTCAGGTCTACCAGGGTGAACGTGAGTTCGCTCGCGACAACAAGCCGCTGGGCACCTTCGAGCTGACCGGCATCGCTCCGGCTCCGCGTGGCGTCCCGCAGATCGAGGTCACCTTCGACATCGACGCCAACGGCATCGTGCACGTGTCCGCTAAGGACAAGGGCACCGGCAAGGAGCAGTCCATGACCATCACCGGTGGTTCCGGCCTGCCGAAGGACGAGATCGACCGCATGGTCAAGGAAGCCGAGGCTCACGAGGCTGAGGATAAGCAGCGCAAGGAAGACGCCGAGACCCGCAACCAGGCTGAGGCCTTCGCCTACTCCACCGAGAAGCTCGTCAACGACAACAAGGACAAGCTCTCCGACGACATCGTCAAGGAAGTCACCGACAAGGTCAACGCTCTGAAGGAAGCCCTGAAGGGTGACGACACCGAGAAGGTCAAGACTGCTCAGACTGAGCTGATGACCGCCGCCCAGAAGATCGGCCAGGTCCTCTACGCCCAGCAGGGTGCTGAGGGTGCCGCGGCTGGTGCCGGTGCGGCTGGCGCTGACGGTGCCGGCGCTTCCGCTGGCTCCGCCTCCGGTTCCGACGACGACACCGTCGAGGCCGAGGTCGTGGACGACGATGACGACAAGGACAACAAGTGATGTCCGAGTTCAACAAGGACGACTACCTGAACGACCTGCCGGATCCCTCAGATGCTGAGGCTGCCGGCCAGGCCGCTCAGGCCTCTTCAGGGGCTGACGCCTCCGCCGAGTCCGACTCTGCGCAGGATTCGGCTGCCCAGGCTCCTTCCAATGAAGGAGCCGACGCGGCTCCTGCCGCAGCTGAGGGAGAGAAGTCGGATGCCGGAGAGAAGACTGGCGAAGGCCAGTCCGATTCCGAAGACACCCTCACCCCCCTCGGCAAGGCCAAGAAGGAAGCCGCAGACTACCTCGAAGCCCTGCAACGCGAACGTGCGGAGTTCATCAACTACCGCAATCGCACGCAGAAGGAGCAGGAGCGCTTCCGCCAGCACGGCATCATCGACGTGCTGACCGCGCTGCTGCCCGCCCTCGACGACATCGACCGCATTCGCGAACACAGCGAGATGGACGACTCGTTCAAGGCCGTTGCCGCCAAGATCGACAAGGCTTTCGAGAAGTTCGGCGTCGAGAAGTTCGGCGAAAAGGGCGAGGACTTCGACCCCACCAAGCATGAGGCAATCCTGCACAAGCCGGATGCCGATGCCGACAAGGAAACCGTCGACACCGTGGTGGAAGCCGGCTACCGTATCGGCGACCGCGTAATCCGCGCCGCCCGAGTAGTAGTAGCCTCCCCGCAAAACTGATAACGGCCAGCTCGTTAACGAGCTGACATTACCTTGGCTCCCGCTGGCGGGAGCTGGCAGCCGAAGGCTGACTGAGGGTGGTCAAACACTGAATATAAACCACCCTCAGTCTCGCTTCGTTCGACAGCTCCCGCCAACGGGAGTCAACCATAAAGACTCTTCAAGAAAGGAGACATGAATGGCTGAAAACGAATGGCTCAGTAAAGACTTCTACAAAGTCCTTGGTGTCTCCAAGGACGCTTCGGACGACGACATCAAAAAGGCGTACCGCAAGCTCGCCCGCAAGTACCACCCTGACGTCAACAAGACCAAGGAAGCCGAGGAGAAGTTCAAGGACATCTCCGAAGCCTACGACGTGCTGAGCAAGAAGGAAGATCGCCAAAAGTACGACGCGATTCGCCAGTTCGGCATGGGCGGCGCCCGCTTCGCAGGCGGTTCCGGTGCCGGCGGCTTCGACGCTTCCGGTTTCTCTGATATCTTCGGCTCCATGTTCGGCCAGGGTGCCGGTGGCAACGGTTCGCGTATCCGCTTCTCCACTTCGGGCGGCGGCCCCAACAACATCAACGACATCTTCTCGATGTTCGGCGGCGCTGCAGGTCAGGGCGGCCAGTCGTATGGCGGCTACGGCCAATCGCCGTACGGCAATGCCGGCGGCTATGGCTATGAGGAGGCCCCGCGCCCCGAAAACGGCGAGGACCGCAACTCCAAGATCAGCCTGACCCTGCGTCAGGCGGTCAAGGGCGCTACCGTGTCCCTGTCCGTGGACGGCAAGAAGTTCAAGGCCCACGTGCCTGCGGGCGTCAAGGACGGCCAGAAAATCAAGCTTGCCGGCAAGGGCAAGCCGGGCATCAACGGCGGCAAGGCCGGCGATTTGTACCTGCACGTCACCGTCAAGCCCGATGCCGCGTTCTCGATGCGCGGCCACGACATCGTCATGGACCTGCCCGTCACCGTGGGCCAGGCCGTGGCCGGCGGCAAGGTCGAGGCCAAGGATATCGACGGCAATCCCGTCACCTTCAAGGTGCCGGCAGGCTCCAGCTCCGGTGCCGAGGTCAAGCTCGCGGGACTTGGCGTCCAGCGCGGCAACCAGCCGGGCGACCTGATCGGCCGCGTGCAGATCATGGTCCCCGCCAAGCCGGGTCTGGCCGTCAAGCACGCCGCCAAAGAATTCGACGAAAAAGCCGGCGAATATCTCAGCCTGTAATCAGGAGGTGAACAATGGCGCGGTTAGCCAACCAAATGAAGCAGTTGTACGCGATGTGCGCAACCGCGCTGGTGATGGGCAGGGCCGATCTCGACGGAGCCGATGACGTCGGCTTCGACATCGAACTGCCCATCTTCACCGTCGGCCAGGCAGCCGAACTGGGCAACATCCACCCCCAGACCCTCCGCCAGTACGACCGGCTGGGTCTGGTCCGTCCGCAGCGCACCGATGGCGGCGCACGCCGCTACTGCCTGCGCGACATCGCCCGCCTGACCCGAGCTCAGCGCCTAAGTCAGGATGAGGGCATCAATCTTTCCGGCATCGCACGCATTTTGGCCCTCGAAGAAGAGAATCGCCAACTGCGCCGCGAAGTCAAACGCATGCAAACCGGCGACCAGGAGAGCGTTTTCGCCGCAGGCCGTGACGGCAATATCGTGGAGGTACAACGCTCCAACCGCGCCCGCCTCTGGCGCAACGCCATCCGCCGCGAAACCCGCGAACTGCCCGGCCGCGATACCGCTGCCGACACCACGCGCGAATCCGACTCCACCCCCGCCGATTCCAAATCCATGGTCCTGTGGGGTTGGTGATTTGCTGTTTGGCTGTCGTGCGGAGTTGGTGAGATAGGTATATCGAATACGAATAGTTGAGGATTCACTGCGACGTACGGAGGTAACCATGCTGCTCAAGGCCGTGTTTTGGGATTTGGACGGAACGCTTATCGATTCGGAGCCGCTTTGGCATGACGGTGAAATCGAGATCGCGCACAACAATGGCGGCGAGTGGAACGAGGACCTCGGTTGGGAGTGCTCCGGCACTCCGGTGCCACACGTGGCAGAGGTCATGATTGCGCATGGCTGCACATTGAGCGTTCCCGAAATCGACAAACAGCTCAAGGATTATGTGTTCAAGGCGGAGGTCGAACGTCTGCCGTGGATTCCCGGCGTATTGGACGTGCTGCACTCGCTCAAGGAGGCCGGCATTCCGTCCATGCTGGTCACCACGTCGCCGCGCCGTATGGCGGAGAACATCATGAAGCAGTCCGAGGGACTGTTCGCCGGCTACGTCTGTGGCGACGATCCGTACGAACACAAGCCGAACCCTGCGCCCTATCTGGCCGCAGCCGACAAGCTTGGCATCGCCCGTGAAGACATGGCCAAGTGCGTGGTGCTCGAGGATTCCTCGGTTGGACTTCAGGCCGGTGCGGCATCGGGCGCGACTCTGATCGCGCAGACTGGCTGGATTCGCACGGATACTTCCGGCCTGGGCCAGTTCGCGTCCATCGAATCGTATGACGGTATCGATGCGGCCGCGCTGGACGGTTTCGTGCGCCAGCGTTTGGGGGAGTAATTGATTACATCACCGCGCATGCAGTTCTCCTCATGAGCGGTGGAATGTGTTGACGATATACCAGCGAAGCACGCCATATTTGTAAAGAAGATGGCAGTAATGGCTGCTATGAGGTTCCGGTGGCCCCCTCTTGTATCGGGGCGACTGGTAGAGTGGTTGACGGTTTTCAGACGAATGTCTGGTTATTGGACAGATTGTTCACACATATAGACGTATAGGACTCATAGGAATCACATGGGCTTCGTTAATTTCATCCTCGAACTGCTGAAGGATCCGCGTGCCGCGATTGCCGGTTGGATTGCCATGGGCGTGGCGCCGACCCTCGGCTTCATCTTCCTCATCGTATTTATCGAAACGGGTGTGGTGTTCTTCCCATTCCTGCCGGGCGACTCCCTGCTGTTCGCCGCCGGTGTGTTCGCCGCTCCCGATGCCGCGACCGGCAAGGCCGCGCTGCCGCTGTTCTGGCTGCTGCCGGTGGTCTGGTGCGCCCCGATTATCGGCGACCAGTGCAATTACTTCATTGGTCATTTCTTCGGCCGTCGCATCATCCAGTCCGGCAAGGTGAAGGCCTTGACCCCGGAGCGTTTGGCCAAAACCGAGCACATGATTGAGAAGTGGGGCCCGCTGGCCGTGTTCCTGGGCCGTTTCTTCCCGTTCATTCGTACGTTCATGCCGTTCATCTCCGGTATTTCCGGTATGCGTTGGAGCCGTTTCACGCCGTTCTCAGTGCTCGGCGGCCTGTGCTGGTCCACGTTGTTCACGCTGCTGGGCTACTTCTTCGGTAACATTCCGGCAGTACAGGACCACTTCGAGCTGGTGATCGTGCTGATTCTGCTGGTCTCGCTCGCCCCGACCATCATCGGTCTGCTCAAGGCCAAGTTCGGCAAGAAGAAGCCGGCCAAGGTGACCGATGCTCAGTTGGATGCTATGGAAGACGGCATTAAGAACCTCGATAAGTAAGCAAGAAATGTAGATTACCGCATAAGGAATCGTCGTGAAAATGAAGGCCCTGACTGTGCATGTGAGGTCAGGGCCTTTTCTGCATGAGATGGGCGTGAAACAGCAGCGTGGTTATCCACATTTGTCGTGGACGACATGCCGGGGTGTGGATAACTCAGCAAGCTAGAACCACAATGGTCGATTCGTGTTGAGCATTGAACTCGGACACGTTTCAATCGGCTTATGAATAGCAACACCACACCCCGCGTGGCGCATAGGATCACCTCGCCAGCGGTAGCACCTCCGGGCATTCCGCTGCCCACGGACGATGCGCCAATTCCAGCGTATCGCTACTACACTCCGCCGCCCAGGCCGTTGGCCTCATGCGAACGGCAGAGATCGGGCGAGGCTCCGGCACTCGCCCTGACTACAGACACCAGCTTCCATAACATTGTAACGATGACGTCAGGTCATGGAGGCGTGGGGTTAAGTGTCATGGCTTCCATGCTTGCATGGACATTGGCGAGACGTGAACACAGCTGCGTTCTCATAGACGCTGATTTCGTGGCCGGATGCCTTGACCTGCTGCTTGGTGTAGAACGAGAGCCGGGCTTGCGGTTCAGCCAAGTCGACGCGCCCCTCGGCCGTATCGAGGGTGAGGCGATGAACCATGAGCTGATGATGTGGGAGGGTGTGCGAGTACTTCCCTATGACCCTTGGAGCGCGCGCCAGCCTGACTGGTGGGAAGTTCAAGCGGCCATTCGGGCTTTGGCGGAAACGAACGACGTTGTCATCGTAGATGCCGGTCAGGGTGGACTCATTGAGACCGTACCCGATCTGCGCAGTGGCCTGCAGGTGATTGCCGCGGAATTGTCGGTAATGGGGCTGGCCAGAGCCAAGTCGCACCGGTCCAGATTGGATTCATGGGGCTGTGAAGCGCCACATATCGTAGGTGTGGAACCACGTGGCGCTCCACGTGGGAGAGGCCACGTGGGTATTGGCGAGGCGCAGGATTATTTGACTGCCACGGTATTGGGGCCCATCAAGCCAAGTGTCAATCTGTGCGGAGACGTACTGGAAGGCCTCGGCATCAGATCGGTGACCAAAGGCAGTCGCAAAGCCATGAACTTGCTTGCCGATCTCGTAGAACAGGCCATTCGCCCGGTTTCGGGAGCTTCTCACAAGGACCAGTGATGCTATGGCTGCCGTCAGCACGCGAGCCAATGAGGCTGGCACAGCGCTCAGAACCATATTCTTCGGTCTGCTGGATGACGTGGCATCTGACCCGCAGGTTACCGATTTGGCGGTGACCTGTGATGGCCGCGTTTGGGCGGACCGCGGCAATGGCATGCGCGAAACAGTATTGCATGTGCCGTTCCGCTCGCCGCAAGTAGTTCGAGAATACGCCGTCCAACTGTGCGCGCAGCTCGGGCGCAGACTGGATGATGCCTGCCCGATAGCGGATGCCGCCAGTCCGGATGGCATCCGCGTGCATGCGGTGATTGCCCCATTGGTGCCACAAGGTGCCGCGATTTCCATACGATTCCCTGACCGAACCATGGCATCGCTACAGCACCTGAGCAAATTAGGCGTATTCCCGGCTGCTTGGCTGCCGACGTTCGTGGGATTGGTGCGCAAACATGCCACAGTGCTGATTACCGGCGGAACAGGCGTGGGCAAGACCACCTTGCTCAAGGCGCTGCTGGCGCAATGCGACGTGAACGAGCGCATCGTCACCGTAGAGGAAGTTCGTGAACTGGGGGAACTGGGACGCGACGATCATGTCTCGTTGGTAACACGCGAGGCGAATGTGGAGGGCGTCGGAGCCATAAGCCTGGCGGACTTGGTCAAAGCGACGTTGCGAATGCGCCCCGACCGCGTGGTGCTGGGCGAATGCCGTGGCGCGGAAATCGTCGACCTATTGCGCGCGTTCAATTCTGGTCATCACGGTGGCATGACCACCGTGCATGCGGACGGCGTGAACCGAGTACCGTCCAGGCTGATTTCGCTTGGATTACTCGCCGGAGTCAGTCCACAGGCGTTGACCATGCTGGCGGCAGGCGCTTTCGACGCGGTGGTGCATTTGGAGCGAGTGAACGGACAGCGGCGTATCACGCAGATCGGCGAACTGCGCGTAGCACATGGTGAACTGGCAGGAACACCGCTGGCGGTATGGAATGGCTGCCATCCTCCTCGGTATGCCGCCGAATGGGGGCACTTCATTGAACGATGGGGCATCGTTCCCAGGCCGAGTGGTGGTGGGTGATGATGTGGTGTGCTGTTCTGGTGGCGCTCGCCGTGCTGATATGGCCGGGGAACAAGTCCGGGAGGCTGTACCGGCTGGCTTACCGCGGGCGCGCGGTCGATTCCGCAGCCATAAACGAACCTCGATATGCCGACTCACCTCGCGTGGGCGTTGCGCAGGTGATTACGTCCGCCATCGCGCGATTGCGAGGTGGCGGCACATTGGTTGAAGCATTCGAGGAACAATCCAGCAGACGCTTCGCCACTCATCGCATTACTGTGGAACGGCTCATAACGGTGTTCGAACAGCGGCGTCTGCCCGACGAATCACCAGCGCAGGTACTTGAAGCTGCACGCGGGGTCGCCGCCGCAGCGGTTTTGAGCGATGAGCTCGGTTGCCAAGCGGTGCCATGTCTGGAAGCGGTATTGACTGCTTACCGGCAGATGAGGCTGATGCAGAACTTGCGATCGCAAGCATGTGCCGTTCCTAAAGCCACTGTGGGGCTGCTGAGCGCGCTTCCGGCCGTCACTGTGGCATTGGGCGAGCTTCTGGGAGCTAGACCATTGGCGTTCTTGCTTGGATCGCCGCGCGGTGTGGTCTGCTTGACATTGGGAGGATGTTGTTATGCTGCCGGCTTGGCATGGATGCGGGCATTGTTGAAAGGCAGCGGATTATGAGTACGGTGTGGGTACACGCCGCGGCAGGCTGTGCGGCGATTGCTGGTTGGCTGTATAAGGCTCTGTCTCGTCATGACAGCCGCTTGCCGGGCGAGGAGCCGGCCGTAGCGCATGATTGCGGGTCGTCATGGACCATACTCATATTGCGTATGTTGCAGGTGTCCTTGCGTCAGGGCTCCTCGATTCCCCGGGCGCTTGACATGGTGGGCAAAGCCGTCGGCGGCGACTGCGGCGCTCGCATGAGCGAGGTCGGGAACTCCCTGACCAGAGGGGTTCCCTGGGCTGATGCGTGGCATGCCGCTATGGCTGTTCAGCATGAGGGTGCGCCAGCTGATAGTCCATCCAAGGGAAATACGAATACCACGCAACGAGATCTTGGCCTGCTGCAATCGGCTTTGGAATCGTCATGGACGCATGGCGATATGCCTGGTGTGCGCCTCGAATCCGCCATTGAACAGCTGGACCGTGACGAGCGTGCTGCTATCGAACGGAATGCCGCGAAGCTGTCGGTAAAGCTACTGATGCCTACAGGGCTATGTTTTCTGCCGGCATTCGTGCTGGTAGGAGTCATTCCGGCGATTGCGTCCTTCATGATGTGAATATAGGCGTGAACTGAGTGCGCTTAGGCTGAATCTTGTTGTATTGCTCGGTATTGTACTTGGCTGCGTTTGGTTATCCACATTTGTGGTGGACGACACGTCGAGGTGTGGATAACTCGGCAAGCTAGAACCACATACCCCGTTTTTCCTGGTGCATGAAGCGTTGATAGTCCACAGTGGTATGCACCCCGCGTCAACCCGGCGCGGGGGCCAACCACTCACATACGCATGGGGAAGGTGCGAAGCCACTGCGCAGCTTCCCCTCCTTACCGAAAGGAACGCCAATGAATACCCCTATCCCCGTCATCGTCGACGGGCAGGCCGGCATCTTTGCGCACAGCAAGGCTCGTGTGGCCACGCTGAACGCCAAGGCGAAAGAACGGCTATGCCTCATGGACGCACGCATCCGCGCCCTCATGGCTGAGCCCGAAGAAGGCGCAGCCACTGCGGAATACGCAGTCGTACTCGTTGCGGCTACAGGCTTTGCGGCGGTGCTGGTCGCCATCCTGAAGTCGGATGCCATCAAGACGTTGCTGACCAACATCATCAAACAGGCTCTGAAAGTCGGGTGACAGCCATGAAGACCATGAGATGCCGGTGGAGGCTCGCCAGACTGCCGCCAGACCTATGCACGGGATCGGCCACCGCCGAATTCGCGATCGTATTGCCCAGCGTTATCGCCATCGCCGGGCTGATACTGGCAATGGGACGTGTGGTCATCGTTTCCATGGACTGCCAAGGTGCCGCGACGGCGGCTGCACGCGAGTTTGTGGTTACCGGTGACGAATCATCCGCGCGCAGCATAGCTGCGGACGTTGCAGGGGGAGATCCCCGCGTCAGCATTGCCCACAACGGCCAATCGACGAGCGTGATGGTCGAATGTTCGGTACTGCCCGGCCCACTGGATGTCACTCCAACGCGGGTCACCGGCAACGCTACGGCGATAAGCCAATAACTGGTCGGCTGCTGGCTGGGCGGCCGCAATAGAAAGGAACTGCGGTGCAGGGAATGCGTTATGAGGAGGGATCGGGCACGATGGCCGGAGCCATGCTGGTTATGGCGGTGGGCATTGCGCTCGCGGTGGCGGCAAGTGTGGGCAACCTCATGATCTGCCAGAATCGAGCGCGTTCCCTCGCCGATCTCATCGCCTTTGACGCCGCGTATGCGCTGTGGCATGTGGATATCGCTGATCCATGCGCGCTTGCTGCAAACATGGCTGAAGCGAATGGCGTCACGCTGGGCTCCTGCTCCGTGCGGGATGAAGACGTGTTGGTAACCATCAAGGTGGAAACCATGGTTCCGGTGGCATCATCCGTGGAGCGGATGGCTCGGGCCGGACCGGTGAATTGTACGGAAGGAGACAATTATCACAATAATGGACCGTAAGCACTGATGCTCTGGCGGGCTTCTGGACCTTTGGTTAAGGTGAGAGCATGAGCGAGAGTGAACGCACAGAACGCCGTCGCGTGGTGGCCATGGTGGGCAATCCCACTTCCGATAAGGGCCGTGGTGCCAAGGTGGATGCGCGAGTATTGGGACTGCTGGAGGACGCCGGCCGTGCCCATAATTTCGACGTCATCGACATCACCGGCGTAAGTTTCGACGATTCCCTGAACCAGGCGCGTGAACGCGCGCACGAGTACGACTATCTGGTGGTGGTCGGCGGCGACGGCATGATCGCACTCGGTGCCAATGCCGTGGGTTGCGGCGGTAAGCCGCTGGGCATCGTGGCCATGGGCTCGGGCAACGATTTCGCTCGGGGACTTAAGCTGCCGGTCAATCGCATCGAAACCGCAGTGGAAGGTATCGTCGGCGCTATCGTGCGCGGATCACACATTGATGTGGACATGGGACGCGTGACCTCTTTGGATGGTGGCTATGCCGTGAACCCATCCACCGGCGGGGAATACGAGTACCGGGAGAACAAGTCTGCCGAGCACCCGATTGACCGGTACTATGCGGGCATGCTGTCCTGTGGTCTTGACGCAAGTATCAACGACCGTGCGAATCATTCGCATCTGCCGACCGGCACCATGCGCTACTTTGCGGCGGTGCTGGTGGAGCTGACGCATATGAAGCGTTATGGGTACCACGTCAAGGCCACGCTGGCGGACGGCACCACGGATGAACGAGACATCATCACGCCGTTGCTGACGATTGCGAATTCGCGTCATATCGGTGGCGGCATCGAGGTCTCACCGTACTCCTGCTTCTCCGACGGGCTGTTGGACCTGGTGTGGATGAATCATGTGCCGAACTTCGGCGAATGTGCGGTGGCCATCTCGAACGCCTATAACGGCAAGCTGCTCGCCTCAAAGGTGTTCGGGTGGAAGCGCATACGCGAGATCGAAGTCACGCGAGCCGCAGAAGGCGACGAGCCACCGGTGCTGATGGCGGACGGCGAATACATCGGGCATCTGCCATTCAGGGTAGTGGCCGAGGACTGCGCGCTACGCGTGCTGGTACCGCCGGCCGTAGCCGCCCGTGAGGTGGACTCCCGACAGGAAGTGCTCGACGCCATCGCCCGAGACGGTCGCGACCCCGTAACCGGCCAGTTCGCCTGACCTGATTATATTGGCTCCCCTCATTAGGCTGAGCCGTAAAGCAAACAGCCCAGTGGGATGTTTGTAGGCGAGGGTTCGACGATAGTCGAACCAGAAGAAAGTCAGCCGTAGGCTGTCCGCAATTGCGGACGAGCTGGCCGCGAAGCGGACTGAGGGGAGTGCGGGAGAGCGGTACCAGAGCCAATGGCCGTCAGACCTCAGACGACATAGCTTTCGATATGCAGCGTCTGCGCCATGACCTCTTTGATGGTTCGGTCGCTGATGTTCGGATGCGAGCGAACCAGCGAGATAAGCCCCACGATTAGCGTGAAGAATGTCTCATGGACGTTGGTGATTGGCAGACCATGCATCTGCTCGAAATCACGTACGGTGGTCTGGGCAATGTAGTCGGCAATACGGTCCGCCGCGCGGTCAATGAACTTGATATACAGTTCGGCGTTGCCATCTTGGATCATACGGTTTGAGAAGGGGCTCTCGTCGGCGATTAGGGAACGGAGCACATGCACGATGTCGTCTAATGCCTTGTTCACGTTGCCTGTTTCGCGCGCTTGGTTCCACTGCTTCAACGTGGTGAGGATTTCGTCGATGACGTCATCGAGTACTGCGTCGGCTACGGCTTCCTTGTCTTCGAAGTAGTGGTAGAACAGCGAACGCGTCATACCGACTTCGCTTGCGATGTCGGAAACGGTGATTTTGGAGAAGCCTTTTTCCAGACACACCTTGCGCGCGGCTTGCACGATGGCGTCGCGCCGGGCATCGCCACGGGTGGGGCGTTTCTCGTCGAGGATATCGCTCATGGGTACCTCCTGACTACAACCGTTATTGACACTATGTTAATACAAAGAAAGCGGTTAATAACAATAAAAATGCGGTAACCGTTGTCAGATGAATGTCGTTGGAATATAAAGAGTTTTCCCGATTCGGCAGCTATGAGCCCGGTTTATCTTGACTTTTTATCGGTTAATTCTGAGGGCAAAGGTAGGTTAGTAGCTATGGCACTTGCACTGTATCGTCGCTATCGTCCGGACACCTTCGAAGGGGTCATCGGCCAGGACCAAGTCACGGTCCCGCTGATGCGCGCCTTGGACGAAGGCAAGCTTACGCATGCCTATCTGTTCTCAGGGCCGCGAGGATGCGGTAAAACCAGCTCCGCGCGTATCCTGGCCCGTTGCGTCAACTGTGCCAAAGGGCCGACTTCCCACCCCTGCGGCGAATGCGAAAGCTGCAAGGACCTGGCCACCGGCGGTCCGGGTTCCATCGACGTGGTCGAAATCGATGCGGCCTCGCACAACGGTGTGGATGATGCTCGAGAATTGCGAGAACGCGCTGGTTTCGCCCCTGCGCGCGACCGCTATAAGATTTTCATTCTCGATGAGGCCCATATGGTCACGCAGCAGGGCTTCAATGCGCTGCTTAAAATCGTTGAAGAGCCGCCTGAACATGTGATGTTCATCTTCGCCACCACCGAACCAGACAAGGTGATCGGCACCATCCGTTCGCGCACCCACCACTATCCGTTCCGTCTGGTGCCGCAGGAAGTCATGGGTCCCTACCTGGAGACGATCTGCGACAAGGAAGGCATCAAGCCCGAGCCCGGTGTGCTGAAACTGGCGATGCGCGCCGGTGGCGGCTCCATGCGAGATACCCTGTCTGTGCTTGACCAGCTGATGGTTGGTTCGGTCGAAGGCGTTATCACCCATGATGCCGCTGTAGCCCTGCTCGGCTTCACGCCGGAGGCGCTGATCGGTGAGGCAGTGGATGCGGTAATCAATCACAACGGCGAAGCCCTGTACGGCGTTATCCAGAAAGTCGTGGTCGGCGGATTCGATCCGAGACGATTCGTCGAAGACCTGCTGGCTCGTGTGCGTGATCTGTTGGTGCTTACGTTGGCCGGGGACCGTGCGGAATCCGTGCTGTCCGACACGGCTGAGGCCGAGGATATGGACGATCTGCACCGCCAAGCCAAGGCGCTGGGACTGGGCGCACTGACCGCCATGGCAGACATCATCAACACTACGTTGGGTGCCATGACCGGAGCCATTTCTCCGCGTATGCGCTTGGAACTGCTGGCCGCACGATTGTTGGCCGGCAGTGAATCAGGCTTTGCAACAGCCGCTCCCGCGCCAGCTTCTTCTGGCATGCCGCCTGCGGCTGCTTCTTCGACTTCGACTACGTCAGCCGCTTCCGGTACGGGTGCCAGTGGTTTTGCCGGCGCATCGCGAGGCGGGTTTGCCGGAGCCTCACATGGTGGATTCTCCGGTGCTGCACGCAACCAGCAAGCAGCCGCGCCTCAGAGCACCGCTTCCCGTGAATCCGCTGTGGGAGACAATGGCCCTGTCAGCAGCCCAGTCAGCGACCGGCCCGCGGGCTCTCCGTCTGCGCAACCTGCCGCAGCAACTGCTGCTGCCAATGCCTGGGGTGCTCCCGCCACGTCGCCGGCCGTCCCGGCCCAACCGGTGACCTCGCCTGCGGCATCGGATAATCGGTCCATCGACGAGAAGTGGGATGCAGCCGTAGCCGCTTTGCCGGAAACCATTCGTGAATATGTGTCACGAGACAAGGTGCCGACCGTAAAATTCGGTCCCAACCGTAAGAGTCTGCCTTGCCTGTCGATGACGTTCGACAAGTCGCTGAGCCAGCACGCTTTCGCCTTGGCCGTGGACAACAGCGGTAAGAAGGCGGCGTCCGTGGTGTTGGATGCCGTGCGCAACGAGTTCGGTGCCAATGCGGTTATTGCACCTTCTGCGGTCGCGGCGAATGGCGAGCGAGTCGAATCCGTCAAACGTATGAGCCCGGAGCAATTGGCCAAGGTCAAGCAGCAGATTGCCATGGCCAAGGCCGGATTGGCCGCGTCGAGTTTGGGCGCGGGTCTGGGCATTCATATGGGGAGCGAGCCGCAAGCTCCGAAGCCGACTGCAACAGGCCAAGCCGAGGATACGGACGACAGCCATCGAGCCGGCCAATCCAGTGCATCCACGGCGGCGAAGAGCTGGAGTGACGATGACCCTTGGGCCAAGCCGGCCGTAAGCAACGCTTCACCGCAATCTGCAGACGGGTTCGCACCTAACGAGCCCGCTGCTGCGCCTGCGCCCGAAGAGCATCACAAGAAGCATGTTGCGGTTCCGGACATCAGTGATGGTGTTGATCCGTGGGCCGCTCCGGCTGCTCCTGTTGCACCCGCTGCGTCCGTTGCGTCCGCTGGACCCACTGGACAGTCCACGGGGCAGCCAGCCACCGCAGCTCCCGCTACGGCAGTTGCCGGCGCAAGCGATGATCCATGGAATCAGCCGCAATCTCAGGCTACGGCCTCGCTGGCACTGCAACCGGTCGAAGCCGACCCGTGGAACCAGCCATATCAGCAGTCTCCTCACGATGATCCGTGGAATCAGCCGCAGGGGAACCATGCTCAGGCGGCTCCGCAGCCAGGAGACGACCCGTGGAATCAGCCGCAGTCCCAGACTCCGGCTTCTTCGGTTCCTCAGACAGTGTCGGGCAATATGTCGGGCGATGACCCGTGGAACCAGCCCCAATCGGTTCCGCAGCCGGCTGCCGGCGATGACCCGTGGAATCAACCGCAGCCCGCACAGCCGACGCCGAATGCCGGCCCGTGGAATAGCCAGCCGCAGCCGCAACCGCAAGTCGCGGCCGAGGACGACGAATACTCGATGAACGACCAGTCGCTCGGCGAGGCGACGGCCATGAATCTTGACGATCTGAAAAAGCTATTCGAGGTCAAAAAAGTCGAGCAATTCGCGGCAGATGATCCGAAGAACCCCAAGAACATCCAGCCTGCCAAGAAGCACTCGGATGAATAATGAGGACGAATAACGAGGAATACCCATGGCACTTGCTTATGACGGCGCAATACAGCGACTGATCGACGCTTTCGGGCGGCTGCCCGGCATCGGGCCGAAGGGCGCGCAGCGTATCGCCTTCTACATGCTGTCCGCGCCCGAAGATGAAGCGCGCGATTTGGCCGAGGCCATCGAGGAGGTCAAGGCCAAGATCCGCTTCTGTGATATTTGCGGCAACGTGTGCGAATCCAGCCCCTGCCCGGTATGCGCCGACCCGAGACGCGACCGTTCGGTGATCTGCGTGGTTGAAGAGCCCAAGGACGTGATGAGCATCGAGCGCACGCGCGAATACCACGGCCTATACCATGTGCTCGGCGGCGCAATCAACCCAATGGCCAACGTTGGCCCTGCCGACCTGCGTATTCCCAGTCTGCTCAAACGCTTAGAAGGCGATGAGGTCAAGGAAGTCATTATGGCGCTCGACCCGAATATTGAAGGCGAGGCCACCACCAGCTACTTGACCCAGCTATTGCGACCCGTAGGTGTCAAGGTCACCCGACTTGCCAGCGGCCTGCCGGTGGGCTCCGACTTGGAGTACGCCGACGAAATCACGCTGGGCAGGGCGCTGGCCGGTCGGCGTGAGGCCTAGGCCAGCGTATCATTGGCGCTTTCGCCCTTGCGGCGCATCCACGGCCAGAATGCGCCGTGGCGGATGATGCGCGCGGCCTTGTGCCGTCGTGCCAACTAGATAATGAACAGTCCTGCCGCCAGTATGCCCAGGCCAACACCAAGGGCGATATTGCGCGCGTCAAGCACGTCATTCGGCTCGGGGGCCGGCATCGGAATTGCCACGCGGTGCCCGGAGATAAGCAGTCGATGCGTGTTCACGCCGTATGGCGTACAGGTCATCAAGGTGACACGGTCCTCACCCGGCACAATCTTGAGCTTCGACGTGTCATCCGGCAAAATCACCGAAATGCGGTCCACTTTGTAGCCCAAAGTTTCGCCCATGACTTCGATGTAGAAGAAGTCGCCCTCTTTCACCTCGTCCAAACGGGTTCTGCGGAAACCTCGCCGGTTTGCTTTCGTTTGCCGGTAATTGATAGTTAACCGCTCGAATCTCAAAGGATGGATGCGGCTGTCTCAAAGAACCACCGGTGAAAACTTGAATATTTGCTGAACAACGTAGGCCATACCCGTGTCCGCATGCCGGCGCGGGGTCGCGGGGTGAACGCGACAGCCCTTATAATCGTTGCGTTTGCGTAGAATATCGACCAAACAAATCCCTAAGAGAAGAACAAAGGACAGCAGTGGCTCTCATCGTGCAGAAGTACGGCGGCTCGTCGGTCGCCGATACCGATTCGATCAAACGTGTGGCCAAGCGCGTTGTGGAGACGGAGAAGAAGGGCAATAAGGTGGCCGTGGTGGTCTCCGCCATGGGCGATACCACCGATGACCTTATCGATCAGGCGCTGAGCATCGACTCCAACCCGCCCGAGCGCGAGATGGATATGCTGATGACTGCAGGCGAGCGAATTTCCATGAGCCTGCTGGCCATGGCCATTCACGCCGAAGGCAGCCGCGCCCACTCCTTCACCGGTCAGCAGGCCGGCTTCTTCACCGACACCCGTTACGGCGCGGCCCACATCAAGGCCGTGAGACCGGACCGCGTGAAGAACGCGCTCTCATTGGGAGACATCGCCATCGTTGCCGGCTTCCAGGGCATCAACGCCAAGGGTGACGCCACCACGCTCGGCCGCGGTGGTTCGGACACGTCCGCCGTGGCACTCGCTGTGGCCCTTGGTGCCGACATCTGCGAGATTTACACCGACGTGGACGGCGTCTTTACCGCCGATCCGCGCATCGTGCCTTCCGCCCGCCGTATTCCTTCCATCGGCTACGAAGCCATTCTGGAAATGGCCTCCTGCGGCTCCAAGGTGCTGGCACTGCGCTGCGTAGAGTACGCTCAGCGTTTCAACATGCCGCTGCATGTGCGCTCTTCGTTCTCCCGTCGCCCCGGCACGCTGGTTGTGCCTGACGGCATTGACCCGCGCACGCTGCCGAACCTCGACTGAGCGCGGCTACAGCGAACAATAATCGTAAGTAATTTCAACCAAGACAAGGCAAGACATGACTGAAGAAGAAGCGAAATCCATGGGCGACCTGTTCCCTGACCTGGGCCCCGAGGCACCGGTGATTTCCGGCATTGCCCACGATCGTTCCGAGGCGCTGGCCACCGTGCGTGGCGTGCCGAACGAGCCGGGTATGGCAGCCAAGGTGTTCACCGAGCTGGCCACCGCCGACGTGAACGTGGACATGATCGTGCAGGCCGGCGCATCCGTTGGCACTGCAGACATCTCCTTCACCGTGCCCGAATCGGCCGTCAAGCAGGTGCAGAACACGCTGCTCGACAAGCAGGAAGTGCTGGGTTACCACTCCTTTGATGTGAACACCAACGTCGGCAAGGTAGCCGTGGTGGGTGTTGGCATGAAGACCCACGCCGGTCTGGCTGCCAAGTTCTTCCAGGCCCTGAGCGATGAGGGCATCAACGTGCTGATGATCTCCACTTCCGAGATTCGTATCGCCGCACTCGTGCCGCTCGATCAGCTCAACGACGCCGTCAAGGCGCTGCACACTGCATACGGTCTCGATGCCGATCAGATCGAAGCCGTGGTGTACGGCGGTACTGGCCGCTGAGCCGCGAATTCCGCGCCTAATACGATGAAAGCCCTCCTTGCGGAGGGCTTTTGCGATTTTAACGAGATTCAACTACTTCTTAGTGATGTAGCCTAGAGCCTTGAGCATTTCGGCGCATTCGAGGGCGCCGCCGGCTGCACCACGCAGGGTGTTGTGGGCCAGACCCACGAACTTCCAATCGAAGATGGAATCCTCACGCAGACGGCCGATGGAAACGCCCATGCCACCCTCGTAGTCCACGTCGAGCTTGACCTGCGGGCGGTCATCCTCGGTGAGGTACTGGATGAAGTGCTTCGGCGCGTGCGGCAGCTCCAGCTCGGAAGCCTTGGACGTGTAGTTCACCAGACGGTCGATAAGCTCTTCCTTGGTGGCCTTCTTGCCGAAGTTCAGGAACACGGTGGCGGTGTGACCGTTGAGCACGGGCACGCGGATGCATTGCGAAGTGATCTTGAGGTCGCCGTCGAACGGCACGATCTCGCCCTTTTCGGCGTCCACATGGCCGAACACCTTGAGCGGTTCCTTCTCGGACTTCGCTTCTTCACCAGAGATGAACGGGATGATGTTGCCCACCATCTCAGGCCAATCCTTGAAGGTCTTGCCTGCGCCGGAAATCGCCTGATAGGTGCTCACAACCACCTCACGCGGCTCGAATTCCTTCCATGCGGCCAGTGCCGGCGTGTAGGCCTGAATCGAGCAGTTCGGCTTGACGGCGATGAAACCACGAGTGGTGCCCAGGCGCTTGCGCTGGTGCTCGATCACCTCGAAGTGCTCCGGGTTGATCTCCGGCACCACCATCGGCACGTCCGGGGTCCAGCGGTGGGCGCTGTTGTTGGAGACCACCGGGGTCTCGGTCTTGGCATAACGCTCTTCAATGGCGCGAATCTGGTCCTTCGGCATGTTCACCGCGGAGAACATGAAGTCCACGTTCGCGGCCACGGACTCGGCGTCGTCGCCGTCCGCGACCACCATGTGCTTGGCGTATTCGGGCATCGGCGTTTCCATCTTCCAACGGCTGCCGACGGCCTCCTCATACGTCTTGCCGGCACTGTGTGCGGAAGCGGCAAGGGTGATCACCTCGAACCACGGGTGATTCTCAAGCAGCGTGATAAAACGCTGACCGACCATACCGGTGGCACCAAGGATGCCGACCTTCAATTTTTCGGACATGATGACCTCTATGACCTCTGGGTTTCGATGGGTTACTTGCGTTCGGACGGCCGTCATACGGGTGACCGTAAAACAATGACATTGTATGAAACGTGCGGAACAACAGTAGCGGTCTTCCCAGATGGTGACTGCCCGATGAAGCGAAGGTGATGTTCTACACTGGTAGCCATGTCTATCGCATCAGTAGAGGCTCAAAAACAGCTCGACCGTATCGTGGCTCTAGGCTATCCGGATGTGGCGGATATTTCCGCCGCCGCATTCCGCTCGCTGGCCCGACCCCTGATCGGGGCGCTCGAGCATTCCGATTTGGGATCGAACATCCTGCTGGTGCCCACGCGCGAACTGGTTTCGCCTGAGTCACTGATCGCACGAACCTCCATCAATCGCATGGCCGGCTTTACCACCATGCCTCCGCGAGACATCGCCAGCTTCCTGCCTCAAGACGGCTTCATGCCGCCGGAAGGCCCGTTCTATCTGGTCGTCAATCCACACACCGGCACGTGCTATATCAATCGCGAGCCGGATGTGGCCCGCAAGCTTATCGACTCCGATGAGCGCCTGCCGCTCACCCTCGAGGAAGGCTTGGCCATCGCCACCCAGCACCCGGAGTGGCTGCTGGAAAAGAACGGTTTCAATCTGCTCGGCTCACGCTCCGCAGACGGCCGTGTGCCGAGCATCTGGATGAGCCAGAACGCACCGCGACTGGGAGCCGTCTGGCCCAATTCCCGCCATACCTGGCTGGGCAACGCGTATTGCACGGCCCGTCGCGGGGTGAGCCTGTTTAAGTAGGTTTAGCGCGCGGCCTTGATCAGCGAACGGATGATGGCTATAAAGCCAAGGCTCATCGCGCCGGCCACCACGGCGAACACCTGCGGGCGGCGCAGCTCGTTGCGTGCGCTGACCGCTCCGGTAACGCAATGATCCTCGAACCAGACGCGCAGCTCGTTGCTGGAGTAGCGGCCGACCAGATTACCCCATGTGAGCATGCGGGTCACATAGCCCGCCGGATTGCTCTCATGGAATTCAAACAGGCGAATGCCGCGGTACCGCGACTTGGGACCATAGCATTCGAACCCGCACGTGGGTGCATAGCCCAGATCGATATCATGCACATGACCAACGAAAGAGTTCTTATGGTCATGCCCGCAGAACAGCGCGAAATAGCCGCCAGCCTCGCGCAAGGCATCCACCTCGCCCACATTCTCGTCCGCGCAGCCGATCGCCTCGCCGAGCCGCGAGCCGGGGCGGCAGACCTCATGGTTGAGCACATAGCAACGCCCGGCGTGCGTGCGCGCGCCTTCCACGGCGTTCGGCGTCCATGCGGGCACTTCCTTCAGACAATCGTAGAATTCCTGCGGCGGAATGTGCTGGAAGGCGATGGCCGGCACGGGCTTGCCGTCGCCATTGCGCTCGCCCAACTCGGTTTGGACGGACCCCAGCCATTCGATGGCCTTGGGGGTGGGGGTGCCGTACCCGTCGGCGTCGGCCAGGTCGAGTCCTCGCGGATTGACCACATACGCCGGGTATTGGGCGTCGTTTTCTTCGGGTTTGCCGGCATAATCGCCTGAATTGACCATCATAACGGACATGGCCACGCGGCCGGAACCATCGGAGGACTCGACGGGCAGCGCGAACGTGCCGGGCTCGAGACTGTCGTCGGGGTTCAGGCAGCCGGGGTATTCGCGGTAGATGTCATCCTGTTCGTCGGCCAGAATGCCGCATTGGAAGTCGTGGTTGCCGTAGGTGGCGGCAAAGGGCACGCCGGCCTCGACGACCGGACCAAGGAAACCGGAGAACGTGCGGCGGACCTTTTCGCGGGTCTCATTCATGAGTTCGTCGAGGGTCGCCGGCGTCTCGTGTGCGGGGCTGGCCTTGCCGGATTGCGTTGAATATACGAGGGTGGAAACCGTCTCGGGCGTGGGGCTGATCTCAACGGAATCGCCTACTTCGGAAGTCGTGATCACGTCGGTCGAGTCGGCGCCGGCAGCGGCGACGGCGTTCGTCACGGTATCGGGGTCAAGCAGCGCGGCTGGTACAGGCTTGCCGGCTTCGGTGAGACGATCGGCCACGCGATCGGATGCTTTGCGAATTACGGGGTGACGCTTGATCCCGCGGATTTTGGCCTCGATCTCGGTGACCGCGCGCACGCGAGCGCCCGGCTCTTCGCCGCGGCGGCGCAGGAACGTGTCGATGTAGGCGGGATCATAGCCGCGGATCTGGTCGCCGGTGAACACCACAAGATCCGGATCGGCTTCGCGGATGGCCTCGCGGATGAGGCGGATGGTGTCGGGCAACACATCGGGGCCGTCCTGTACGTCGGCCATTTGCAGCACGCGGAAGCTGCCGTCTTCGCGGAATCGCAAGCTCGTCATAGCTCTTCAGTCTATGTTGCCGGGCGGCGGATCGCCCGCGCGTTCACAGGACTGGCACAGCAAGGGACGGGGCAGGGCGGGGTGCCGCAGCCGTGTTGTTGCTTGATGGTGCCGCGATTTTGTCATGCAGCGTCGGTGGAGATCCAGACAGCGTCCCTATGCTGACGTTCTGAGACCATTGGCGTCGTTACTGATTCATAGAATGGCCCGGCGCCGACGCTCAAAGAGGCTAGCGTCGGCGGTGGGCCATATTTGTCGCGTTGCCGATGGTTGTGGGCCTCGTAGCGTCGGTAGTGTGCCATAGCCTGGCAATTTGCCGACGATAAGCTTTCCCAGAGTCGGTATTTCGCCATAAGTTGGTCCGCTGACGACGCTGAGCCGTTTGGCTGTCGGTGCAGTACCAATATTTGGCCCGCCGCCGACGTATGGAGGGCCATCTGGTGGGGTATCGCAGGCGGGGTGTTGTGCCGGAGTCAAAGCGTGGCCCGGCGCCGACGCTGAGTGCCCTCATGTCAGCCAGGTGCATAAGCAAATGCCACGATACGGCATTTCCCGCGGGTTTGCCCGAACCGGCCTGTAGGATGTTACGTGCGTATTGACAAATCCGCGTGGCCCGGCGCCGCCCTGGCACAACGCCGCAGTCGCGTCCGCAAGAGGGTCCGCGCAATAACCAGTAAAGGAGGAACAATGGGTCAGGGTCAATCATCCGTTTTTGATCTCGCGGCAGTGGCTGCGGCGTCCAATGGGGGGAACAACGACCCGCTGCTGCCTCCGGCACGATTCATCGGCGATCCGCAGAAGCCGAGTCGTATGCCGTATAACAAGTACGCCGCCTACGACAAGCAGATCCCGTTTGATTACCCGGAGCGCACGTGGCCGGGCAAGCGACTGCAGCGCGCGCCGCGCTGGTGCTCCGTCGATCTTCGCGACGGCAATCAGGCCCTCGTCAACCCGATGGATTCCGAGCGCAAGCTGCGTTTCTGGAACCTGCTCGTCTCCATGGGATTCAAGGAGATCGAGGTGGGCTTCCCGTCCGCTTCCGAAACCGATTTCGACTTCATCCGTATGCTCATCGAGCGTGAGCTGATTCCGGACGACGTGACCATCGTGGTGCTCACCCAGTGCCGCGAGCACCTCATCCGCCGTACTTACGAGGCGCTCAAGGGTGCCAAGCGCGCCATCGTGCACTTCTACAACTCCGTGTCTGTGCTGCAGCGCGAGGTCGTGTTCCGCAAGAACAAGGAAGAGATCAAGAAGCTCGCCACCGACGCCGCCGAACTGTGCAAGGACCTCGAGAACGAGGCCAAGGGCATCGACCTGTACTACGAGTACTCGCCGGAATCCTTCACCGGCACCGAGCCGGAGTACGCCGTCGAGGTGTGCAACGCCGTGATCGGTGTTATCAAGCCGACTCCCGAGCACCCGATGATCATCAACCTGCCCGCCACCGTGGAAATGACCACGCCGAACGTGTTCGCCGACGAAGTGGAGTACGTCTCCACCCACCTCGACGACCGTGACTCCGTAGTGCTCTCCCTCCACCCGCACAACGACGAAGGCATGGGCGTGGCCGCCACCGAGCTGGCCGTGCTGGCCGGCGCCGACCGTGTGGAAGGCTGCCTGCTGGGCAACGGCGAGCGTACCGGCAACGTCGACTTGGTCACGCTGGGCCTCAACTGGCTCACCCAAGGCATCGACCCGCAGATTGACCTGTCCAACGTGCCCGAGATCCGCAAGACGGTTGAGTACTGCAACCAGATCAAGATCTCCGAGCGTCACCCGTACGCCGGCAACTTCGTGTTCACCGCGTTCTCCGGCTCGCATCAGGATGCCATCAAGAAGGGTCTCGAGGCTCGTCAGGTGGCCGCCGAGCGCGCTGGCGCCGATCTCGACAGCTTCGTGTGGCTTGTGCCGTACCTGCCGATCGACCCGAA
>OBXU01000106.1_pt1 | contig 47259 bp, 36 predicted proteins | sample 1476671 | NCBI WGS metagenome assembly OBXU01 (sample SAMEA2580182, study PRJEB22360) | human gut metagenome | biome: human gut; feature: human-associated habitat; material: faeces | place: Denmark | collected 2008/2010
GTCTGCCGTGGACGCGTTCGGTGGCGTTCTCCATGCAGTGCACGCGTCCGATGCGTGGCAGTTTCAACGCCTTCGGGTCGTCCTCGATAAGGCCGAAGCTGCCGGTCGTGTATGCGAAACGCGGGACACCGGAGCGTTTCGACTTGTATTTCGGCCAGCCCACCCTACGGCCCGCGCGCCTGCCCTTCCTGCTGTCCGACCAGTTCCTCAACGCCTGGGACAGCCATTCAAACGCGCTGCCGTACGCCTCCTTGCTGTTCTCCCGCCACCACGGGGCGATTTCGTCCTTCCACTCGTTCCACCAGCGGCGCATCGCGTACAACGTCCAGTCCGGTTTCTCACCCAAGGAGATTTGGCGCCGGACGTGCGCGAGCATCAGATTGTACGCGAAACGCGCACCACCCGCATGGGACTCCAACAGCCGTGTCTGCCGTGGGGGCGGGTCGAGCCGAATCCTAACGGCCTCATACGCGCTCATCGCGCATCGCCTCCAACGCCTTCTCCGCACGGTGCCTGGCCCCGCGGCGTCCGTACAGTCTCGCGCAGAACGAGGTCAGCACCTCGGTCATGTCGCGCACCAGATCGTCATCCGGCTCCGTGTCATCCACCACGATGATCTGGCGTCCCTGCGCCTTCAACGCGCTCTCCACCAGTCCCATGTTCATGCGGGCGAGCCGGTCGCGATGCTCCACGATCAGCGTGCCGACGGTCGGGTCGGACAATAGCCGGTTGAGCTTGCGTCGTTTGTCGCTCATGCCGGAACCGGTCTCCGTGACCACCTCGGGCTTCTCGACGCCCATGTTGATGGCGAACGCCCTCAACCGGTCGGCCTGACGTTGCAAATCGTCCTTCTGGTCGGACGAGCTGACACGCGCGTAACACACCGTCCTGCCGTTCGCCGTGGGGGCGACGGGCTGGCTCTCGTATTTCGGGTCGTGGATGATTATCGTACCCGTGCTCATGCGCTCGAACGGGACGGGCATGCGGTTCTCACGGCACCACTGCCATACCGTCTGCTCGTTGAAGCCCTCACGCCTCGCCCATTCCCTGACACGCATGACTCAAGTATATCATACGAAAACAATCGAAAGCAAGCAATTAAGTTAACTGGTTGCAACCCCACTCGGCCACGGCGGTCCCGAAGGTGCTGCTGCCGGTGTGCGGAGTGAGCACAAGTCGCAGCGACTTGGTGGTGACCGGCTTGAAGGTCACAGTGCTCCAACCCTTGGCATCGGTATCCGCACGAGAAGCCGGCGAATTACGCACGATGGTGTAATCCTCAGTGGGCTCGACGTCCTTCCAAGAATCATCCTCGGCGAGGTACTGAATCTTCCAAGCGGCAGCAGGCCTGAGTCGCCATGAAGGTTGGGGTCTTGCCCACACGCACAAGCACCCCGAAATCGTTTTGATTTCGGGGTGCTGCGGGAGGGTTTCCGGCGTCCATGCGCCGAACGCGTCGACGACCACATCGAATCCGGCGAGATCTGCTGCGGTCAGGTCGAACAGATCCTTGATGATGGCGTGCCGGGCGACGGTTTTGTTCTCCCCGCGCACAACAGCGGTCACGTCAAGTCCGCGATCAACGGCCTCCCTGACGATGAGCTGGCCGGACTTGCCGTTGGCTGCGATAACTGCGATGTTCTGGGTCATGATGGGCCCCTATGCGGTAATCCATTGCGCTTGTTACACGCTGTGCCCAATTGATTTCAACGGCGGAACCTGGTGCTTCCGCCGTTGAAACAGTACGATATTGAAGTACTTACTTCTTAGGAAGAAGGCACTTTAAAGTGCTATAGTCACCTAAAAGGAACTATTGCATGATTCCAACGATTACACGAGGTGATGCTATGATCGATGTCGACACGCTCCCGGCGTGTCCCGTGGAGACTACGCTCACACTGATTTCCGACAAATGGAAAATCCTCATCGTGCGCGACCTGCTGACCGGCACCAAGCGCTTCAGCGAACTGCGTCGCTCAATCGGGCACATCTCGCAGAAGGCGCTCACCTCGAACCTGCGACAGATGGAAGCCGACGGACTTGTGCATCGCGAGGTTTACCCCGAAGTGCCGCCGCGCGTCGAATACTCTCTGACCGACACCGGCCACAGCCTCAAAACCGTCATCGACGCTCTGTGGAACTGGGGAGAAGACTACAAGGCCAAGCTCGCCGCCTGACACGCCGCCTGATACGCCACCCAATGCGGTTAAGCGCAATCGAGAACCCCACATAAGAGTGGGACGCAACTGCAATATGGGCCAATTCGCAGTTGCATCCCACTACTGAGACCGCAATTTGGATAACAGCGGGCGAAAGTCACGCTGTGATTCTTCACCCGCTATCGCGCCCGCATCTGTTGCCTCAACAGTAAAGTCAGCCAAACAGTATTACAAATGCAAAAGTAGAATCGAGGCATGATGGCCCAGACATTGACCGGACGCGCGGCGCGGCTCGAAGATGTTGCCGCCTTGGCGGGAGTCTCTTTGGCCACTGCGTCCAAGGCACTGCACAACAAGCCCCGCATTAGCGAAGAAACCAAGCAGCACGTTCTGGACGGCGTGCGGCACGATACTTGGTCGATGCCATCGACGGCAACCCGCATCACGGTGTCAACTACGTACCCTGCCGCCTTATCCAGCGCGAATCCACCCTCCCGCTGGACTGATATCAATCGATACCCTACCGCTTCTTGGTTTTGCGGCCCTTTAAGTAGATGTCGATGACGATCCATACGCCAAGGGCGAAGGCCACGACGTAGCCCATGAAGCCGATGACCGGAATGCCGAAGATAATCGGCTTCATGCCGGCGTAGTAGACAATCGACGAGCCAATGAACAAACCGACCACAATCAGGGCCATCGTCAGACGATTCACCATATCCGAAAGCAGCTGGAACGGCTCTTCGGAGCCGACCAGTTCCATGTTGACGCGCAACTGACCACGGGTCAGCATACGGGCCACGGTCTTGAGTTCGGTCATGGTGCCGAGCGTGGCATGCAAAGCCTGATGCCCCTCAACGCCCAGCGACTTGATCTCGTCTTTGGTGGCGTTCTTCAGCGATTTCGACGTGGCGATATGGTCGGAGATGATTTCGATCATATTCACATCAGGAATGAACTCGTCCAGCAAGCCTTCGAGCGTAACCAACGCGCGGCCGACGGTGGTCACCGTACTGGGCACCTCGATGTTGTGGCGGCCGGCCATCTGCGTCAGCGCGGTCAGGAAGGCGGCGATGTCCAGTTCGGCCAGATCCACGGTGCCGAATTCCTTGACGATCACGTCCAGATCAGCCAGCAGTGCTGGGTAGTCCTCCGGATCGGCCTCGGTGCCGGCGAATCGCAGCAGCCCCTCGGCCAGAGCGGGCGAATCCTGCTTGGCGACGGCGAAAATCATCTCTTTGAGGACTGCACGGGTGCGCTGGTCGAGCCGACCGGTCATACCGAGGTCGATAAGTACGATCTGGCCGCCCCGGATGATGATATTGCCGGGATGTGGGTCGGCGTGGAAGAAGCCGTCGTCGAGAATCTGTGTGGCGTAATTGTCGACGAGCTTGGTGCCGATCTCCTTCAAGTCATAACCGGCGTCGATGAGCTGGCCCGGGTGGGAGACGGAGATGCCGTCGATGTACTCCATGACCACCACATGCTCGGTGCACAGTTCGGCGTACACCGTCGGGCAGTCCATGTATTTGAATCGGGCGGCAAAGCGCTTGAATTCGGCGAGATTGCGGGCCTCGATCAGAAAGTCAGTCTCCGATTCGAAGGTGTCCCACAGCTCCTCGACCACGCCCTTCAGATCCACGATCTGTGAGGTGCGAATCACCTTAGTGGCGGCCTTGGCTATGGAGCGCATGATGGAGACATCCTGGGCCATGGTTTCGCGCACACCCGGGCGCTGCACTTTAATGGCCACATCTTCGCCGGTTTTCAGCGTGGCGCGATGCACTTGCGCCAGTGAAGCAGAGCCCAACGGCTTGGGATCGATATGCGCGAACACCTCGTCGGCGGGACGCCCGTATTCGGCGGCAAGCACATCCAACACCGTGGAATACGGCATCGGGTCGGCGTCGGCGCGCAGTTTGGCGAGTTCGTCGCAGAAGCTTTGCGGCAGAATCTCGGAGCGCATCGACAGAATCTGGCCCACTTTGACGAACGTGGGGCCGAGCGCCTCGAACATGAGGCGCATCTTGACCGGAGTCAGGCCGTGCAGCACGTCGAATTGCTCGACGATTCTGGTGATCTGCCCCAGTCGTTTGATCTTGCCACGGCGCGTCAGATGGTAGCGCGTGGCGAAATCGTTCCTGCGTCCGAACAATGCCAGCGTTTCGTCGGATACGCTCGGAGTCGCCTTGGTAACGGTCTGCTTGAGCGTGTCCGACGTGTCGACGGACCGGTTCGCCGCCGCCTCACGTTCGGCTTTCACAGGCGTCAGAATAGGGTCGACCCTGCTGGAAAGCGGGGTCGACCCTGATTCCGGCGTAGTGCGTGTGGGCTTGGTCACTCGGCCTTGCCCTCGTCGGCGGGCTTGTCGGCGGCGCTGGTGTCGGCTGCGGCAGCAGCTTTGTCGCCGGCTTCGGCGGCGGCCTTCTTGGCGTCATCCACCGTCTCGCTCACCTTGCGCTTGAGCTCGGTGTTCAGCGCCTTGCCCTGCTCGACCGTAATCTCACCCTTCTTGACGAGTTCGTCGACGAGCTCGCTGCTCTTCTCATATCCGGTGGCAATGGCGCCGATGCCCGCCAGCAGGACCTTGCGCAGGCCATCACCCAGAAGATCAAAATCAGCCATGATACCCCTCCTTCGAGGTCCGACATGGCCTGGTGCCATGTCTCGTACCACCAAGCCTAGCGCAAACAACAGGACAATGTACTAGACCCTAAGACTGATTTCGGCTGATTTTTCGCTGATTGGTACTTACCGAGGACTCACCGAGAATTCACCGAGGACGTTCGGCGGCAGCCTTGCGCGCGTTGGTGGCTACTTGATCAAGCCGGGCGAGCTCCTTGGCTTGTTCGGGGGTCTGATCGGACGTATCGAACGTACCGTAACGACGAGTCACGGCAGTTTCGATAAGGAAATCGCTGATGGCGGGGTTTTTAGGCAACAACGAGCCGTGCATGTAGGTGCCGATCACGTTGTGCACGCGCGCGCCCTCGGTATGGTCTTCGCCATTGTTGCCTCGGCCGTCCTGATCGACGGTGCCGAGTGGCTGAACGCCTTCGCGCAGGAAGGTCTGGCCGGAGTGGTTCTCATAGCCCATCACATCGCCGAACTGGTCGGAATGCTCAACAAGATTGCCGATCATACGCACGTTCTGGCCCACGGTATAAGCACCGATAACACCGATACCATCCAGACGGGTGCCGTCCACGGTTTCAAAGTACTCGCCGAACAGCTGGTACAGGCCGCAGATCATCAGCATCGGCGTACCGTCTGCGGCAAGCGAGCGCAGCAGGTCGGCGCGATGGTAGAAGTCGTCGATGATTTTCTTCTGGCCGGTGTCTTGGCCGCCGCCTCCCAGAATAAGGTCCACCTGATCGGGCCAGTCGTCGCCTTGATTGTACTGGTGAACGACCGGTTCGTAACCGTACAGTTCCAGACGGCGGCGGATAGTCAGCACGTTGCCGGAATCGCCGTAGATGTTCATGTCTTTGGGATACAGGGACACCACATCAATTGTTCTGGCCATGTCGCGTTCTCCTTGTCGATGTCTTCCCGCTAAGGGGAAGTCTTATTCCTCACCATGTCCTCCCGCAGGCGGGAGGTGGCGCGCGGGCGCTAGAGGGTGGTTACTTGCCCACGCCCGCGTCCCGTACTTCGGTGATGCGGCCCAGTACGGCACGGGTTCTGAGCATGGCGGTGTAGGTGCAGTAGATGTGCTTGCGTGTGCCGGGATTGGCGTTGACGAATGCGGTGACCGCCTGTTCGAGGTCGGTGTTCGTATCGGCGACTGGCACTTGGTCATACCCCAAGCGCAATGCCATGTCCCAGGCACGCACACCGGAGACCATGGCGACACCGGACGCGCGTAAAGAGGTGAAGTCCACGTCCCATAGCCAGCTCATGTCGCGGCCGTCGGCATATTCGTCGTTGATGGCGATCATGGTGTCCGCGTTGGCCGGGTCGAAGCTGGCGAGCGAGAGGCGGAAGCCCATCGGGTTCTTGACCAGCAGCAGTTCGACCGGGGAACCGTTGACGTCGATGACCTCGCCACGGCCGAAAGCCGGCGTGACGCGGGAAACGGCGGCGATGAGCTCGTCGGCGGACACGGCGCAGGCGTTGGCTGCGGCGGTGACCTTGGATGCGGCGGCATTGTCTTGCATCACCGCACGTACCACGGCGAGCGCGGCGGCCGCGTTGTACAAGTTGTAGACGCCTTCAAGTTTGACGTCGGTGGCGTAGTCCTGGCTGTCCATCTGGAAGGTGGCCTTGTGGTCGCCCACGGCGGTAAGTGTCACGTCGGCGGGGAATTCTGCCGTGCCTGCGGAAGCTCCCCTCTCCGAGGGGAGCTGTCCGCGAAGCGGACTGAGGGGAGTACTGACTGAAGGGAGCGGCCCGGCCATACCTTCCACCGACACGGTCGTGGCCATGTCGTCATCGGACGGGAAATAGTGGCGCAAATCGTCGGCGAGACCGAAGTATCGCACTGTGGTGCCAGCCGGGGCCTTCGCGGCGAGCGCGGCGATACGCGGGTCCTCGCGGTTCAGTACCACAGTGCCGGTAGTCGCCGCAGCCACATGGCTGAGCAGTTTGGCCGTGGTGTCGATTTCACCGAATCGGTCAAGCTGATCGCGCATCACGTTCAGCAGCAACGCATAACGGGGCTTGACCTGCTTGACGAAGTGGACGGCGTACGCCTCATCGAGCTCGAGTACGGCGATGTCCGCGTCCAATTTGCCGCCGAAAGTGACTTCGGTGAGCAGTGCGGAGACCACTCCGCGCACGAAGTTCGAGCCGGTCGGATTGGTGAACACCTTCAATCCCAGATCGGAGAGCATCGAGGCGACCATGCGGGTGGTGGTGGTCTTGCCGTTCGTGCCGGACACCAATACCACGCCAAGCGGCAACTGCCCGAGCGTACGGGTCAGGAAGCCGGGGTCAATCTTTTCTACGACTTTGCCGGGCAAAGCCGAACCGCCATGTTTGGTGACGCGGGATGCAAACCGCACGAAGCGGCCTGCGGCCACGGTGGCGAACGCATACCACGGTTTGCGGGTCTGCACCACGGACGATTGGTCTTGCGAAACATCGCGTGAAACGTTGCTTGCCATCATCACACCCCCTGATTGCTGTTGTAGTCCTGCGGCATGTCCTTGAATTTGGACGTGGCACCGAGGAAGGCGAGGTGGAAGGTTTCGGTCGGGCCGTTACGGTGCTTGGCCATGATGATATCGGCCTCGCCGGGGCGGTCTTCCTTGTCGTAGAAGTCCGGGCGGTGGACCAGGAACACCACGTCGGCGTCCTGTTCGATTGAGCCGGATTCACGCAAATCGGAGAGCTGCGGCTTCTTGTCGTTACGCATTTCCGGGCCACGGTTCAGCTGGGAAAGGGCCACGACCGGCACTTCGAGTTCCTTGGCCAAGAGCTTCAGGGCACGGGAGAATTCGGACACCTCTTGCTGGCGGGATTCCACGGCCTTGCCCGAGGTCATCAGCTGCAGGTAGTCGATGACCACGAGCTTCAGATCGTTGGTCTGCTTCAGGCGACGGCATTTCGCGCGGATCTCCATGAGGCTCATGTTCGGGCTGTCGTCAATGAACAGCGGCGCGTTCTGCATCTTGGTCCAGAACTGGTTCAGGGTGTTCCAGCGTTCGGGGGTGATGTCGTCGGCGCGGCGCAGGGCGGCCATCGGAATATTGGTTTCGGCGGAAATGATGCGCTGAGCGAGCTCCACCTTGCTCATCTCCAAGCTGAAGACCACGGAAGTCATGTTGTGGTGCAACGCGGCGGCGCGGGCGAAGTCGATGCCGAGCGTGGACTTACCCATGGCCGGACGTCCTGCGACGACGACCATCTGTCCGGGCTGCAGGCCCTGGGTCACGTCGTCGATGTCGCGGAATCCGGTCGGCACGCCCTTGTTGACGAGACCCTGCTGCAGTTTGTCCAGCTGGTCGAGCGCGTCGTGGACCACCGGGCCGATGGCGGCATAGTCCTGACGCACCTTGCCCATCGACATCTCGTAGATCTCGGACTGGGCGAGGTTAACCACATCCTCAGCCTGCGATCCCTCGGCGGAATAACCGAGCTGGGCGATTTTGGTGCCGGCGGCGATCACATTGCGCAAAATGGCCCGCTGATGGACGATCTCCGCGTAGTACATGGCATTGGCGGCGGTCGGTACGGATGCGACGAGGCTGTGCAGATAGTCCGCGCCGCCGACCTTGTCGAGGTTGCCATCCGCCAACAGCTGGTTGGCCACGAGCACCACGTCCACCGGCTGACTGGCGGAAAACAGATCGATGATCGCGTTATAGATCGTCTGATGCTTGGGCTGGTAGAAATCGGTGACGTCAATGGTCTGCGAAACTTCGCCGATGGCATCCTTACTCATCAGCATGCCGCCGAGCACGGCCATTTCCGCGTCGTCATCGTGCGGGGGCACTCGGTCGAAAATCGGGTCGCCGACCGCCGCCGACGTCTGCGCGCCGCCCCGGCCCGCGCGGTCGCCACGATCGCCACGATCCGAGCCACTGCCGAACCCATTCTGATACGAGTGTTCACTTCCTTCTGCCATAGCCTTCAAGTATAGGAGGTGGCGTGGCAGGTGAACGATATCGTATGGAAACGAAACGGTTGCCCGCATCGGTTCATTTCTCATTCACCTATGAGTCAGCGCCGCGACACGCAGAAAGCAAAATGTGGATAGAAAAATAAGTTATCCACATTTTGGGGATAATTCTGGGGATAATCCACCAAGTTATCCACATACTGGGGATAACTTGGTGGATAGTCTGGGGATAACATTCCGCGTCCACAACAGGTGCTTGCGCAATGTAGTCAGGCGTGATATGCGTGTGAGCGTGCACATAGACTCTTCCGACGCCAAAGCCACCAGTTCCGGCGATACCACACGCCGTGATGGCTTCGGAACCCCGCATGCCGGCGCAAACACAAACACCAGCAACGGCCCGACCGACGCCCGCTCCACCAACCGTCGGATCATGGCGCTGGCCCTGCCGACCTTCGGCCAGCTCATCGCCGAACCGACCTTCATCCTTATCGACACAGCCATCGTCGGCCATATCGGGGATGCGGCGTTGGCCGGCCTGTCAATCGGCTCCACCATCATCCTCACGGCAGTCGGACTATGCATATTCCTGGCCTACTCGACCACTGCGCAGGTGGCGCATCTGCTGGGAGCGGGTCGTCGTCGCGAGGGACTGCAGGCAGGCATTGACGGCCTGTGGCTGGCCTTGAGCATCGGCACCGTACTGGGATTGGGATTGTTCGCGGCTGCCGAGCCATTATGCCGGGCACTGGGCGGTCAGGGCGAAGTATTGGAACAAGCCGTGACCTATACGCGCGCAATCGTGCTGGGTGCGCCAGGCATGCTGATGGTATATGCGGCGAACGGCATTTTCCGAGGATTGCAGAAGGTTCGTATCACGCTGATCGCTGCGGTGGGCGGCGCGGTGGTGAACACGGCGCTTGATATGTTGTTCGTTATTGTGCTGAATTGGGGCATTGCCGGCTCCGGAGTGGCGACGCTGATAGCTCAGTGGTTCATGGGGCTGTTCCTGGTAATCCCCGCCATTCTGTGGTCCCGGGCGGACGGTGCGAGTCTGCGGCCTCGTTTGGCCGGTATTGCGGCAGCCGGGGGCGACGGACTGCCATTGTTCATTCGTACATTGGCGATTCGTGCGGCCATGGTGGCTACGGTCGCCTGTGCCGCGCGCATGGGTACTGCCGTGTTGGCCGGGTTTCAGGCCGTGAACTCCTCTTGGAATTTTGCGATGAACATGCTGGATTCCGTGGGCATCGCCGGCCAGACGCTGGTGGCCACAACGCTGGGCGCTGGCAGCGTGCAGCAGGCGCGGCGGTTGACGCGGGCGACCGGGCGTGCGGGGCTGGTCACCGGCGCGGTAATCGGCACGGCTTTTGCGGTAGTCGGCCTGTTCGCCGGGCACTTCTTCTCCCCTACGCCAAATATTCAGACGTTGATTGCCGTTGGCATGGTGACGATGGGCATCTTCTTCCCACTGCAAGGCTGGATGATGGCAATCGACGGCATTCTTATCGGCGCGCGCGACTACCGCTATCTGGCAGGCACCTGCACGCTGACCGCCGTGGTGTATGTGACGCTCATACTCATACTGGCCAATATGGTGACGCCGGCGCTGACGAGCGACCTGATGCGTACCGCCGTGCTCTGGGCCGCGTTCAACGTGGTGCTCATGGGCGGGCGCGGCCTGTCCAACGGGCTGCGCGTGCGCTCGGACGCATGGATGAAGTAGGTATCGGCCGCGCGAAGTGCTGGGCGATTCCGTTTACATCGCGGCGCGAGCGGCGGAATACATGCCGCGCACGATTTGTTCGCGCCACTTGGACCAGCCGTATTGCTTGGTGATGGTCTCACCGGCGGTGGCACCGAGCGAGGAGCCGTCGGCCCGGGTCAGGTCGAACAGCATATCCAACAGCATCTTGTCGTGGTGCAAGCGGTCGGCCAACTCCTCCGCCACGGCCGGATCATAGGGGTCCTTACCCGTGGCAAATTCGGATAGGGTCAAATGCTCACGCACCAGCACGGTGGCCCAGTCGACGATGTCCGGCACGTAGCCCATACGCTTGAGAATCACCGGCACATGGCGGGCACCCTCGGCGGCGTGATCGGCCACGAACGCGCGCTTGCCGATGTCATGGGTAATACCGGCCAACAGCAACGCCTTGAAATGATCGTCATCATACCGCCCCCCGGACGGTGTCTCACGACCCAGACGCGACGTGACCTCCACCATATGCCGATCGATGGTGTACCGGTGGGCGGCCGAGGCGGACGGACGGTTGCGGACGCCGAGCCATTCCGGCATCCATCGACCCGGAATGTCCACGAAGTCGATGCTCTCCCACACTTCCATAAGATTCGGCCCGCATGCGAGCAGACGAATAAACAGCTCGCGCGATTCGTCATCCCACTGGTTGTCGTGAATCGGGCAGTGCTTCAGATTAACCAAGGTAGACGGGTTGATGGGCAAACCGAATTCGCCGGCCGCCACGGCCATACGCAACGCCAGCTTGGCATCCTTGGCAGGCTCGGCACCGGGTGCCAACACCAATTCGCCTTCGTGCTTGGCCACGCCGGGAGCCACCACGTCGAATTGCGGGGCTTCACGCTTGCCGCCAGAGCGCTGAGAGAACATCTGGAAGAACGCGAATCGCGGCTTTTCGTGGGTCAGCGAATGTCCAGCGCGGGATGCGGTGGAATCAAGCGAGAAGGAGATGCGCCGGCCGATACGGGCAAGCAGCGTCTGCAAATCGTCGATCGAGTAGGCGGCACGCTCGTTTTCGGGCCAAGTCGGATCGGCAAGGCCAAGCATGGCAGCCACTTTGGCCTGATAGGGCGTCAGCATCAGGTTGGTATCCTTGCCGGCCACCAGATGGATGCAGTCGCGTACGTCGAGCAGACGTTCCACGGCTTCGTCGTAGATGCCGTGCGGGCGGTCGGCCAGCCATGAGACGGCGAGCGCGGAGACGAGCACCGAATCGCGCAAACCCCCACGGGTCTCCTTGATGTCGGGCTGATTGACGTATTGGAGGCGGCCGAATTCGTCGAGTCGGGCTTTGGCAGAGTCGAGCAGTTCGGGCAGGCGCTTGCGGGCGGCCTTGCGCCAGCGTTCGAGGATGGATGTGGCGGTGGTGGTAATCAGAGCAGTGTCGCCGGCGATGGGCTTCACGTCCAGCCAGCCCATGGCGGCGGGAAGGTCATGGTCGGTGACTTCCTCGCATTGGGCGCGCGTGCGGATGGAGTGGTCGAGGTCCAGACCGCTGTCCCATAGCGGGTACCAGAGTTTGTTGGCCAACTCGTTGAGCTGCTGGTCGTTCAACGTGCGAGGCTCGTAGATGATGACCAAGTCGAGGTCGGAGCTGGGGCCCAGTTGACCACGTGCCAGCGAGCCTACCGCGGCGAAGCCGATGCCGGAGTCGGGCACGGGGAAAGAGACATCCTTGCAGGCCGCATTCCACAGCTCCGTGAGGCATTGCATGGCCAGTTCCGTGCGGGCTTTACGCTTGGTCGCACCATTCCGGTAGACACCATCGTCATCCGGCTGGCTCATATCCATGAATCGTTGTTTCAAGCCATCTACTGCTGAAGTCATTGCTTCATCTTTCATTGCCAAAAAGGTCCCCGCACGGCGTCAATTCGCGGCGTGCGGGGACCTTTCCCATGCAGTCCATCCCCTTCTAGGCATGGACGTCTGTGTTATCAGATCGCGGCGGAACCGGTCTCACCGGTACGCACGCGGGCCACGGAGTCCAGCGGAGCGACCCACACCTTGCCGTCACCGATGGTGCCGGTGCCGGCGGACTTGATGATCACACCGACCAGCGTCTCGGCATCCGCGTCATCGGACAGCACTTCAACGCGAATCTTCGGAATCAGGTCCACGGTGTACTCAGCGCCACGGTAGACCTCGGTGTGGCCGCGCTGACGGCCGTAGCCGTTGGCCTCGGACACGGTCAGACCGTGCACTCCGGCGGCCGCGAGGGCCTCCTTGACGTCGTCGAGCTTATGGGGCTGGATGATAGCGGTGATGAGCTTCATCTCACCTCACCTCCTTGAGAACAGAGCTGGCAGTACCAGCAAAATCGTAAGCACGTTCGCCCTGGTCGGCAAGATCGATGCCGCCGACTTCCTGAGCTTCGGTGACGCGCCAACCAATGGTCTTCTCCAGAGCGAAGGCGATGATCGCGGTGATCACCGCGGAGTAGAGGATGGCGACGAGAACGATGACCAGCTGGACGACGAGCTGCTTCCAGTCGCCGCCAGCCAGCAGGCCGGTGCCTTCGCCGAAGAAGCCGACGAGGACAGTACCGGTGAAACCACCAACGCCATGCACGCCGACGACGTCGAGGGAGTCATCGTAGCCGAACTTGAACTTGAGACCGCAGGCCAGGCAGGTCAGAACACCAGCGATGGCACCCATCACGATGGCCCACAGCGGGGAAACCACATCGGCGGCCGGGGTGATGGCAACCAGGCCGGCGACCATACCCGAGGCGGCACCCATAGCGGTGTAGTGGCCGGAGCGAATCTTCTCGGTGAAGCCCCAGGAGAGCATGGCAGCGGCAGTGGCGGCGGAAGTGGAGACCCAAGCGTAGCCAGCGGTGCCGTTGGCGGCGAAGGCGGAACCAGCGTTGAAGCCGAACCAGCCGAACCACAGCAGGAAGGCGCCGAGCATCACGAACGGCACGTTGTGCGGGCGGAACGGCTGCGTGCCGAAGCCCTTACGCTTGCCGATGATGAGCACGATAATCAAGGCGGCGACTGCGGCGTTGATGTGCACCACGGTACCACCTGCGAAATCGTGGGCGGCCGCGCCGATGGCCTTGGAGATGGCGCCGTCAGCAGACAGCAGACCACCGTTCCAGACCATGTGGGCCATAGGAGCGTAGTCGAAGGTAACCCACAGCGCCACGAAGATCATCCAGGTGCTGTACTTCACACGCTCGGCGATGGCGCCGCAGATCAGGCCGACGGTAATCATCGCGAAAGCGACCTGGAAGGCAACGTCCACGGAAACCGGGTAGTTGTTGCCGTTCAGACCGGTGGCGGTGAACACGCCGTCCTGCGCGACCATGGAATCCTTGAGCAGGAAGCCGCTGGCCGGGTCGCCGAAAATACCGCCGATGTCGGAACCGGCGTATGCGATGGACCAACCCCACAAAGTCCAAATAATCATGGTGACCGACAGCGCGGCCGCCTCAAGCATCAGCATGTTCAGAACGGCCTTGGCACGAACCATACCGCCGTAGAAGAACGCCACACCAGGCGTCATGAGGAAAACCAAGGACGCGGATGTCAGGATCCATGCGGTGTTACCGGAATCAATCGCTCCCATGTCTACCTCCCTCTCTTTCGTTCAGGGCACCGGGGGCTTTGTGCGGCCGGCGTCTTATTTGTCTCTACAATGCCGTCCCCCTTATGGGGGCTAACAGTTTGTCAGTTAAAGCCGGCCGCGTTTTGGTTTCGTTACGCCAAGTTACGCGATTGTTAAGCGCACCTGACAGTTAGGTTGATGTCGGGTGGGCTGATTCCGGCATGATTCCAACGTATACGGGAAAGCCCCGAATCATGTTTCGAATATGATTCGGGGCTGGGTTTGGTGCGTTGCGGGCGTTTCCCGCGCCCACAACGTGGACGGACGCAGGGCTCCCCTCGCTGAGGAGAGCTCGACCGTCTACGCGAGAATGCCGTCCACGAAACCTTCGGGATCGAAAGGTGCCAAATCGTCCGGGCCTTCGCCAAGACCGACGAGCTTGACCGGCACGCCAAGCTCCTTCTGCACGCTGATCACGATGCCGCCCTTGGCGGAACCGTCAAGTTTGGAGAGCACCACACCGGTAATGCCGATGGCTTCGGCGAACACCTTGGCCTGGGCCATACCGTTTTGGCCGGTGGTGGCGTCGAGCACGAGCAGCACCTCGTCCACCGGCAGGTTCTTTTCGGTGACGCGGCGAATCTTGCCGAGCTCGTCCATCAGGTTCGACTTGTTCTGCAGTCGGCCGGCGGTGTCGATGATGAGCACGTCCGCGTTCGCTTCCTTGGCCTTGGCGGATGCCTCGAAGGCGACGGATGCCGGGTCGGCACCGTCCTTGTCGGAGCGGACGACGGGCACGTTGACGCGTGCGCCCCAGGTTTCGAGCTGGTCGGCGGCGGCAGCGCGGAAGGTGTCGGCCGCGCCCATCATGACCTGCTTGTTTTCGGCCACGAACAGTCGAGCCAGTTTGCCGGCCGTGGTGGTCTTGCCGGTGCCGTTGACGCCGACCATGATGATGACGCTGGGCTTGGCGGCACCCGGCTTTTCGGCATTGAGGCGGCGGTCCGTATCTCGACCGACCAGATCGAGCAGCTTCTCCTTGAGCGTGGCGCGTACTTCGGCTGGGTCGGCTTTACCAGTGATGCGGGCGTCGGTTCTCAGGTCATCGACCAGTTGGGCGGAAGCATCCGCACCGACGTCGGCAAGCAGCAGTGTGTCTTCGACGTCTTCCCAATCGGCCTCGGAGAGATTGTCTTTGGCGAGGATGTCGAACAGGGCCTTGCCGAACGGGTTGCCGGACTTGGCGAGTTTGGCCTTGAGTCGGGTCAGTCGAGAGCCGACCGATTCGGGGGGCTCGGATCTGGCGGGAGTGGGCTTGGAGGCAGGTTGGGGCTCGGGCTTGGGCGCAGCTGCCGGTTCGGGTTCGGCCTGCGCGGCTGACGCGGACTCGGCTTTGACCGATTCGGCTGACTTGGCCGACTCGGCGGCGGCCGCGGCAGTCGCAGCCTTGGCTTCCTCGGCTTCGGCGGCCAGCCGAGCGTCGGCGGCGGCCTTGGCGTCGCGGGTCTTCTTATTGTCGGGGGCAACCTTGCCCATCGCACGATCCAAATCGCGCTTGCGGGACTTGCCCAACCACACACTCAGGGCGATTACCACAATCGCCACTACAATCACGCCGGCAACGGCGAGCGCAGTATTCATATCCATATTTGCCAAGTCTAGCCCGCAGACGGAATCCCCGCCGATTCCAGCCGCCGACTAAGCTGGAGTTTTATGGCACATTCTTCACGTATGACGTCGCTGCAGCGCCGCGAGCAGTTGATTGAAGTCGGACGCTCGCTATTCGCCGCCAAAGGCTTCGAGGCGGTAAGCGTCGAGGAGATCGCCGCGCACGCCAAGGTGTCCAAGCCGATCGTATATGAGCATTTCGGCGGCAAAGAGGGCCTGTACGCCGTCATTGTGGACCGTGAGATGCGCGCGTTGACCAGTGTGCTCACCGCCGCGCTTGACGATCCGACCGTGCACCCGCGCCAGATCGTGGAACGCACGGCGCTTGCGCTCCTCACCTATATCGAAGAGAACGCCGAGGGCTTCCAGGTGCTGGTGCGCGATTCGCCCAGCACCGAACCGTCCGGCTCGTTCAGCTCGCTGTTGGGCGATATCGCCGTGCGCGTTGAAGATATTCTTTCCGAAACATTCAAACGGCAGAAGCTCTCCGTTAAGGGCGTGCCATACTACGCACAGATGCTGGTGGGCATGACCGTGTTCACCGGCCAGTACTGGGCCGATCGGCCCAAGGTGAGCAAGGAGCAGCTGGCCGCGTACATCGTGGACCTGGCATGGCATGGCCTGAGCCGGCTTGACTCCAAGCCCCAGTTGTTCTTTGAGGGGGCCAAGGCGCGGAAGGAGGCCGAGCGCCGAGCCAAGCGCGAGTCCGATTCCGGCGGTCCGGATTCAGACCAGACAAGTTCCGCCCAATCGGATTCCGATCGCGCCCCCGGGGAAGATTCAGGGTTGCAGAACACGAGTTCAGGGGCACAGGTTGCGCAACACTCTGCCGAGTCGGGAGACGAAGTGCTACGGTTTGAACAGGAAACTGAACATAACGACTAAATATGTGAGGACGTAAGACTTTCATGGCCAGCACGGCAAAGACGCTCACCTTTGTGATCCCCGCATACAATATGGAGTCCTATCTCGACCGTTGCGTGAACTCGCTGCTTTCGGCAAGCGACACCAGCGACCTCGAGGTACTGATTGTGGACGACGGTTCGAAAGACGGCACGCTGGAGTACGCGCGCAAACTGGAACGCACCAATCCAGGTGTCGTGCGCGCGATTCACCAGGAGAACAAAGGCCACGGCGGCGCGGTGAACACCGGTATCACGGCGGCGACCGGCATGTATGTCAAGGTGGTGGATGCGGATGATTGGGTCGACCCGCAGGCCATCGACACGGTTCTGGCCACGTTGCGCGCGCAACGTGAGGCCAGCGAGCCGATCGACATGCTGGTGACCAACTATGTGTATGACAAAGTGACCAAGCGCCACAAGATCGTGGTGAACTTCCGTCATGTGATGGAGGCCGGCCGCGTGCTCGGCTGGGATGACCTGGGCAAGTTCGGTCTGGCGCAGTACATCATCATGCATGCGCTCACTTTCCGCACGCAGGTGGTGCGCGATTCCGGGCTGAAGCTGCCGGAGCATACGTTCTACGTCGATTTCTATTACTCGTACCAGCCGTTCCCGTGGGTGAAGCGCATCCAGTATCTCGACGTGCCGTTCTACCACTACTTCATCGGGCGCGAGGGTCAGAGCGTGCAGACCGACGTGATGATTAAGCGTGTGGATCAGCTGCGGCTCGTCAATCGGCTGATGACCGAGGCCACGCCCGAACGTGGTACGGTGCCGGAGGGGCTGTACCAGTACATGATTCACTTCCTGACGATCGAATCATGCGTTACCTCGGCGTTCCTGATTCTCTCGCGCGATCCGGCCAACTACGTTAAGAAAACCGAGCTGTGGGATGCGATTGACGCCTATTCTCCGGCCATCGGCAAGGATGTGCGCTCGAAGCTGATGTCCCGCGCGCTCAATCTGCCTGGTAAAACCGGCCGCTGGATCGTGCGCAACGGCTATCTCATCGCCGAACGCATCGTCGGCTTCAACTGATTCGGATTGTGGCTTTGCCCTGCTGACGCGTTATCAGCAGGGCATCCCTATTACCTCCCCAGCCGAGGTTTTGCTACTCGGCCCAACGGTCGGACATTGCGAAGCTGTTGTGCATCAGGTTGCTGGAGGTGTATAGCACGTCGTTCAGCAGCTTGGTTGTATGCTCGCGCAGGTAGTCGGCCATCTCGTCGTTGGCCGCTTCGAGCACATCCGCCACGCCCTGCACATCCTTCTCATCGCCGTGGCCGCCATCGAGCGGCCATGCATTCGTACCCGTCGATTCGGCATCGCTTCGAGCAAGCAACTGCTCATCCGTGCGCTCGATGAGCCGGTGCCCGAACGCGCGCACGCCTTCCACATAGCCCTCGATGAACCGGTTCGTCTCATACCAATGCGCGTCGGCCACGACGGCGATCAGGCGGTTCGTCCAATACAGGTTGCCGGTGGAGACTTCGGGCGTGGTGTCGCGCAGGTAGGCAGGCGTGTCGTTGACGTTCGCGTAGAACGGCGCGGCGGCGGTGAACGGACCGGAGCCGAACGATACCCACATCACCGTGCGATTGGCCGCCGGCACATACGGGCGGACCTGAATCGCCACCATATGGCCGGTGCGGTTCACGCCGATCGGACGGTAACGGTGGCGCGATTCCGCCGTGCCGGTCGTGCCGTACGGGTCGTACGGCGTGCCTTCGAAGTGCGAGGACAGCAGGAAATCAACGTCTTCGAGGCTCACCTTGTCTTCCGGCACGCGGCACCACGGGATGTCGTCGGATTCGGGCGTGTAGCGGGCGGCCGGCGAATCCCAGTCCTCGCTGGGGTTGAGGCGGCGTTGCATGTACCAGGCACGCGGCGTGTTGTAGATATGGTCCTTCGGCGTCGCGGTGCCGAAGGCCTTGCGCGGGTTGAAGCGGGTGGGAAGGGCAACGGTTGTTCCGAATCCGGCGCTATGCACGTGACGGCCGTTGGAAGAGACCGACGTTCCCATTGTGCGGTCAAGGTGATGCGTGGCCATGAACTCGCGCAGGTCGGCGCTGCATAGGTATTCGCGCTGCTCGCCGAACGCATCGGCGAGGTCGAAGTCGTCGATGCCGAGCTGGTTGGGGATCGTGGCATAGCAGTCGTCGGGCACTCGGCGGGCGATCCAATGATGGCCGCCGATGGTCTCGACGTACCAGATCTCGTCCGCATCCGAAATAATCACGCCGTTCGATTCGTAGGTGCCGTAGGTTTCGAGCAGTTCGCCCAACCGCGCGACGCCCTCGCGCGCGGTGGTGACGTACGGCAGCACAAGGGTGATGATGTCTTCCTCACCGATACCGCCGGGCTGCTCGGCCTGATAATCGGTGCTGTCCGGCCCGCCGACAGCCGGCCGCAACTCGACCATCGGGTCCGCACCGAGCACGCGCTCGTTGACAGCGATGGTTTCGGTGGCGCTCATCGCCACGTTGTGTTCGTTGGCACCGGCTTCGGCCAGAATGCCACGATTATTCAGCACGTTCGGTGCGATGGTGTACCGGCAAGGATTGTCCGGTAGTTCGATTTCGACATGGCTCAGCACGCTGCGGTAGTGGCGCGGCTGGTCGTCGGGGGCGACGGCGACGAAGCGCTTGGGATCGTAACGGCCCGAGCCCGAATCGTCATCGCGGGCGATGATGGTGGAACCGTCGTAACTGGCATTTTTGCCGACAAGAATCGTGGTGCATGACATGGGGCACCACTCTAGGAGCCAGGCTGGTCGAAACAAAAAATCCTTGGAACCATTGCGATTCCAAGGATTTGTTGTGCCCCCTGTGGGATTCGAACCCACAACCCACGACTTAAAAGGACGCTGCTCTAACCGTTGAGCTAAAGGGGCAACTCTTCTAAAATACACACCGTTTTGGGATATTTCAACTACGGCGTTGCGTACACGTTTGCGTACGCGATTGGCCCAACGCACGGCACAGCACACGCAATGTGGCCCAAATCGCAGCCCAAATCGCATATCGCCTCTAGCGATAGATAGCCGCCGGCGACTACCCTTGTACATTATGAGTGAATCCCCCAATTGGAGCAATCCCCTGCGCGACTCGCGCGACCTCAGACTGCCCCGTATCGCCGGCCCGTGCAGCCTCGTCATTTTCGGTGTCACGGGCGATCTGGCACAAAAGAAACTGCTGCCGGCCGTCTACGACCTGGCGAACCGTGGCCTACTGCCGCCGAGCTTCGGCCTGACCGGCTTCGCCCGCCGAGACTGGACACAGGAGCGGTTCATCGAATTCGTCAAGGCCGCCGTCCGGGCGCATTGCCGTACGCCGTTCAAGGAGTCGACTTGGCACAATCTGGCCGCCGGCATCCGCTTCGTGCAGGGTACGTTCGACGATCCGGAGGCCTTCGAGCGTCTGAGCGCCACCGTGCAGGAGCTTGACCGCGACCGCGGCACGCAGGGTAACCATGCCTTCTACATGTCGGTGCCGCCGCGCGCCTTCCCGCAGGTTGCCAAGCAGTTGGCCGCCTCCGGCCTGTCGCGCTCGTCCGAGGGCGCATGGCGCCGCGTGATCATCGAGAAGCCGTTCGGCCATGATCTGGCCAGCGCCAAGGAACTCGACAGCGTGGTATCCGAAGTGTTCGACCCGAGCTCCGTGTTCCGCATCGACCACTACCTCGGCAAGGAAACCGTGCAGAACCTGCTGGCCCTGCGTTTCGCCAACGCCATGTACGAGCCGATCTGGAACGCCAACTATGTGGACCACGTGCAGATCACGATGGCCGAGGACATCGGCATCGGCGGCCGCGCCGGCTATTACGACGGCATCGGCGCCGCACGCGACGTCATCCAGAACCACCTGCTTCAGCTCATGGCTCTGACCGCCATGGAGGAGCCGGTGAGCTTCACCGCCAAGGACCTGACCGCCGAAAAGACCAAGGTGCTTTCCGCCGTGCGCCTGCCCAAGGACCTCGCCGCCAACACCGCGCGCGGTCAGTACGCCAAGGGCTGGCAGGGCTCGCACGAAGTGGTCGGCTACTTGGAAGAAAAAGGCATCGACCCCAAGAGCACCACTGAAACGTACGCCGCCATCCGCCTCGATATCGACACCCGCCGCTGGGCTGGCGTGCCGTTCTACCTGCGTTGCGGCAAGCGCCTCGGCAAGCGTGTAACCGAAATCGCCGTGGCGTTCAAGCGCGCCCCGCATCTGCCGTTCGAGCAGACCGCCGTGCGCGAACTCGGCAAGAACGCCATCGTGATTCGCGTGCAGCCCGACGAGGGCGTTACCATGCGCTTCGGAGCCAAGGTGCCGGGCGGCTCCACCATGGAGGTCCGTGACGTGAACATGGACTTCAGCTACGGCCGCTCCTTCACCGAGAACTCGCCGGAAGCCTATGAGCGACTGATTCTGGACGTGCTGCTCGGTGATCCGCCGTTGTTCCCGACCACCGAAGAGGTGAACCTCAGCTGGGAGATCCTCGATCCGATTGAACAATTCTGGTCCACGCTTGGCCAGCCGCAGGCCTACCGCGCCGGTACGTGGGGTCCGGCACAGGCCGACGAAATGCTGGCGCGCGACGGCCGCCACTGGAGGATGCCATGATCATCGATATGCCGAACACCCGCACCCGCGAGATTGCGCACAAAATCGAACAGCTGCACGAGGAGCGCGGCGAATCGGCGACCGGCCGCGTGCTGACGCTACTCATCGCCACCGAGGACGCGGACCTAGAGCATGCGCTGGAAATCGCGAACTCGGCCAGCCGTGAGCACCCGTGCCGTGTGATTGCCGTAGTACCGGATACCAATCCTGCCGATCAGTCCGGCGAAGGCGAACCGAACGAGACCGAAGTGGCCGCCGAGGTGAGCGCGAATCGCGATAATCCGGCCGTCGATTTGACCGACGGCCCGAACGATCCGAACGATTCCAACCTGAACGCCCAAGTGCGATTCGGCGCGGACGCCGGTGCCGGTGAGATTATCATCTTGCGTCCGCGCGGTGGCCTTATCAACCACCCGGATACGCTGGTTATCCCGCTGCTTGTGCCGGATGCGCCTGTAGTGGCGTGGTGGCCGACCACACCGCCGTCGAACCCGGCCAAGGATCTGATGGGTGCGATGGCCCGCAGTCGCATCACCGACGCGCTGCACTCCAATAATCCGGAGGCCACAATCGAGCGTTTGCGCCGCAATTGGACACCGGAAGACATCGACTTGTCCTGGACACGACTGACCGTCTGGCGCGCAATGCTCGCCTCGATGCTCGATCAGCCGCCGCACCTGCCCATCACCGCCGTGAAGGTGACCGGCAAGGCCGACTTCCTGCCTCTGGAAATGCTGTGCGCATGGCTGCGTCTGAAACTCGGCGTACCAGTCGAAACTGAGTTCGTGCCCGACGCGCAGGCCGTGACCGGCGTGTACCTGACCCGTGAGGACGGTGTGATCTCACTGGAACGCCCGTATGAGGACCAAGCGCTGATCTCGCTGCCCGGCCAGACTCCGCAGGAAGTGTCCGTGCCGATGCGCACCATCGAGGACTGTCTGACCGAGGAACTGCGCCGCATCGATCCCGATGAGATCTACGCCGAGGTCATCAACGAAGGCTGGGATCTGATTCGTCACTGAAGTCGGTAGAACCGTTGCCACAGCGGCGTTGGCATGAGTTCGGCAATTATGGTCGAGCCATGCCAACGCCGTTGCTCATCGTTTCCTACCTCATGCGATGCCGAAGCTCATGACCGCGGAGTAATAAAGTGACATATGCGATGTCGCACAATGTACATTGTGTTGTCAACTGACAACACATTTCATTGCTGCAAATGGCTGGATTCCCGGCATGCCACCCGTATTATGCGTTGTCAGCTGACAACACAATCCACATTGCAAAGTACGACACATACCCCATATAAGGACCATACATGGCAACTCGAAAACTCATTGTGTATCCGAATAAAGATCTGATGATTCAGGCTGGCGCGCAACGTTTTGTCTTGGCGCTACTCGATTTGCTCGCCGAACGATTGCCTGATGGCACGCATCGCACACGTGTGGATGTGGCGCTGTCTGGCGGTTCGGCCGCAAAGCCGTTGGGTTTGGCGCTGAACGATCCACTGGCTGATGCGGTTGATTGGTCGCGCGTGCATTTCTGGTGGAGCGACGAACGTTTTGTGCCGGCTTACGACACCGATCGCAATGCTCTGGAGGCCCGTCGCCTGCTGCTTGACCAGCTGGTGGCGGATGGCAAGCTGCCTGAATCGAATATTCATGAGATGGCGGCCGATACCCGTTCAGCCGATGACATCGCCGATGTGATGGATCAGGCCGATAGTGATGACGCTTCCGTTCGCGCCGCCGCCGATGCCGCGAATGATGCGCTGCTGGACGATGCCGCGAGCGACTATGAGCGCGAGTTGGTGAATGAATTGGGGCCGGAACCGGTCATCGATCTGATGATTCTCGGTATGGGACCGGACGGTCACTATGCGTCGCTGTTCCCGGGTCATGATGAGGTCAAGGTTACCGATAGGCTCACCGTGGGTGTGAACCACTCCCCCAAGATGCCGCCGTTGCGCGTCTCGTTGACCGCGCCGCTGATTGCCCGCTCGCGCCGTACATGGTTCTTCGCCGCCGGTGCCGGCAAAGCCGAATCGCTGGCCCATGTCTTCGAGCGGCCCAACAACCCGGATTACCCGTCCTCCTACGCCAACGGAGTGGACGAGTTCACCTGGTTCTCCACCGAAGAAACCGTCACCGAGTTGTGAGTGAATTAAGCCCCCTCTGATGAGGGGGCTTAATTCGTCTATGGCTACGCCTCGATTTCAGGCTTGCCTTCTTCGCCTCCGGCCCCTGCAATTAGGGACTCGCCTGCGGCGAGGCTCAGTGTTGGCTCGGCGGCATAGCCGCCTCGCTCCGAAGAGGGCCGGGGGAGCCCACCGGGCTCCCCTAAGCCCGAGATCGCGAGGCTACGCCTCGATCTCGGGCTTGCCCTCTTCGGCCCACAACGTGTGGAACACGCCGGGCTTGTCGACGCGGCCGTAGGTGTGGGCACCGAAGAAGTCACGCTGGGACTGGGTCAGGGAGGTGGGCAGACGCTTGGAGCGCAGACCATCGTAGTACGCCAGGGAGCTGGAGAACACCGGGGTCGGGATACCGGCCTCCACGGCACGCACGATTACACGACGCCATGCATCCTGCGATTCGCCGATGATCTTCTCGAAGTACGGATCGAACAACAGGGAAGCCGGCAAATTATCGCCCTTGAAGGCCTCGGTGATGCGGTCGAGCAGGAACTGGGCGCGAATAATGCAGCCGCCACGCCAAATGCGGGCCACTTCGGACAGGTTGATATCCCAGCCGTATTCCTTAGCACCGTCCTGAATCTCGTTCAGGCCCTGAGCATAGGCCACGACCTTGGAAGCGAACAGGGCCTTGCGCACGTCCTCGACGAACGCGGCCTTGTCTTCTCCGGCCAGATCGATGGTCTTGTTCGGGCCAGCCAGACCTTCTTTCTGAGCGTCTTCACGCAGCTCACCGTGCGAAGACAGTGCACGAGTGAACACGGCTTCACCGATAGCAGCCACAGGAGAACCAAATTCCAGACCAGCCTGCACGGTCCAAGTACCAGTACCCTTCATGCCGGCATGATCCACGACCACGTCCACGAACGGCTTGCCGGTCTCGGCATCCTTGTGGTGCAGAATCTCAGCGGTGATCTCGATCAGGTAGGAGTCAAGGTCGCCCTTGTTCCATTCAGCGAACACGTCGCCAATCTCCTCGGTATCCATGCCGAGTCCACGGCGCAGAATGTCATACGCCTCACCAATCACCTGCATATCGGCATACTCGATGCCGTTGTGCACCATCTTGACAAAGTGACCGGCACCATCGGTGCCGATGTGGGTCACGCACGGTTCGCCGTTCACCTTGGCGGCGATGGACTGAAGAATCGGGCCCAAGGTCTTCCAGGATTCCGCAGTGCCACCAGGCATCAGAGACGGGCCGTTGAGCGCGCCTTCCTCACCACCGGACACGCCGCAACCCACGAAGTGGAAGCCCTTGGCACGTACTTCCTTCTCACGCTTGATGGTGTCCTTGAAGAAGGAGTTGCCACCGTCGACGATGATGTCGCCCGGTTCGAACACCTCTTCCAGCTGCGCGATAGTTGCGTCGGTCGGAGCACCGGCCTTGACCATGATGATGGCGGTACGCGGACGCTTCAGGGACGCGGCGAATTCCTCGAGCGTTTCGGCCGGCACGAAGTTGCCTTCGGCGCCATGCTCGTTCATGAGCTTCTCGGTACGCGAGTAGTGACGGTTGAACAACGCCACCGTGTTGCCATGGTGCGCCAGATTACGCGCCAGATTGGAGCCCATCGTGGCCAGTCCAATCACACCAATGTTTGCTGTAGCTTCGGCCATGTGCCTTGCCTTTCGTTTGATTGTCCCATCGTCATCACGCGCGTCACAAAACAGCGCATCAGCGGAGGGGAATCATTCCTTCAACGCTTGAAAGTGTATCCCACTTACCACCCACACGCGAAGGCTGTCTTAGGTTCTACGCACCTTCTGCCCGCGAAGCGTAATTACTTGCCAACCATTCACATACGCCCGGCCTTGGAAGGGTCGATATGCATGGTCTGGAAGCGATTGGCCATGTAAGCGTCGCTGTAGCGTTCGCTGAACCACATCGCGACCGGTGAATCCTGCGGCTGGCCGGCCATGCGCCCATACCAGCAATCCAAGGCCATCAGCGTGAAGGCAATGTCGATCACCATCAGCACCGTGCATACCGCAGTCAGCGAATACCGTACTTTCCATGGAATGCGATTAATCAGAGCCAGCAGTCGCGGCAACAGCCACTTGACCCACACCACACCAATCAGTCCCCAGAAGAACATGAATTGGCCCGAAGTACGTCCGTCGATGGACAGCCAACGGCCGGTGTAATCCCACGCGGTAATACCGAACGCCGCTTCCATGAACCAGCTGGTGCAGTATTCGAACGCGCCGCCGATCACCGCCGAAGCGCAGAAGATCAAGAACGGATTCGCCTTCCACAGGCGATTCAGGCACACGGTTACCAATACCGCGCCACAGCCGTAAATCGGCGAGAACGGGCCCCACAGCAAACCCGCGCGGTCCTGAAGTTCACCGTTATACAGCGCCATATGGTAGATCGTCTCCATAATCAGGCCACCCACCGAAGCGATGGTAAACAGCCAGAAGATATTGAAGAAGTCCAGTGCAATATAGCCCTTGCCGGATTGGTCGCGGCCCAGCATGCCGGCCGCCACCGCCGATTCATAATCATCGCGATCGTCCATGCGTTTGAGCGCGCGCTGCAAACGGCGTTCCTCGCTCAGGGAGGGATCGGCGGTCACCGAAATCACGACGAGAATAATCATCTGAATCAGCGGCAGCAGCAGGTTGAAGCCAAGGCCGGTCAGGGCCAGCGACAGCATGCCGTCGGCCAACGTCAACGGCATCAGCACGTAGGTCCAGCGCGCGGCATACCGGCGAAGATTGCGCAGCAGCATCACGCCGAACACAATCAGGCATGCGGCACTGACTACCAGCACCACCGCATGAATCGCGGACAGGATGAAAGTCAGGCTCATCGCATCGACGTGCACATGACCATCCAGAATCTCGCGCACGGCATAGAGGATGGAAATCACCATAATCGGCAATGTGGCGAGTCCGTCCAGCAGCACGACCGCGCCATAGATGCGCGCCAGAATCGGTAATCGCTTGGCGTTCAGGTTCAAGCCGGCGTCGTCCAGTTCGACGGCCACCAGATCAGCCACGACTGCGGACTCGGCGTCACGGTTCTCCCGCGGCTTGCCAGGGGTAGTGGCCGTGCCATCGTCCTTGAATTCAACCATGGTTTCCTCCCCACATAGCATCCCCTTACACTATCACCCGATTGCAGTTTGCCGAACTTGATGGACAGCCGGTACATGTCTGTCTACATTGCCGGACACCGAGCCCGCTATCGCTTTCAGGAAACATCCAAAAACCATCCAGAAATCTTGTCAATAAGTTCCAGAACGCCTTTCGCTCCAGCCAAGGCACTGATGGCCAGTCCGCACCGGCAGCAGCTCCGGCACAGGTTCTGATACTTCCGGTAACTCCAACTCCGACCAGTCATCCAGCCAGAACGAGCAGTCGGCCATTGATGGCCAATCCGGCACCATCGAAAGCTGATACAACGGTTTACCCATGGGGCGGTAGCTCTCTCATGAGGCGGCAATTACCCCATGGGGCGGTTAGCCCAAAACCGCATTCCGCGGAATAAAGCCATTTTAAGCCACCGCCCCATGGGAATTTTACCGCCCCATGGGCCACTTACCACCCAATGAAGGTTTTACCGCCCCATGGAGGGCAGCCTCACACCAACACACACAGCACACCCGGCCACACAGCACCCCAGCCACAAAAAATTAGGCACACTGCCCAGCGACACACGATAAGCCGCTGGGCAGCGGCGTTATTCCGCCAAAACCATCATCAATCACCCCAATAATCTCCGGCAGCCGTATTACGCTACTACAACCGTAGCGCTACGATTAACGTATCGCTACGGAAAACGTAGCAATCAAGCAACACCAAGCTCCGGAGGTATCAGTGGGCAATATCTTCAAGGTCCTCAAACGCGACTTCCTGCGCCTGTTCAAGGTGCCGGCCGCATGGGTGATCCTGTTCGGCATGGTGTTTATCCCGCCACTGTATTCGTGGTACAACATCGTCGGCTTCTGGGACCCGTACGGCAATACCAAAGGCATCACCGTCGCCATCGCCAACAATGACGACGGCACCGACAACGCGCTCATCGGCAAGCAAAACCTCGGCGATCAAATCGTCAAGCAGCTGAAAAGCAACGACCAGCTCGGCTGGACCTTCGTCACCGAAGCCGAGGCCATGGACCAGGTGGAATCCGGCAAGGCATACGCAGCCATCATCATCCCCAAAGACTTTTCCGACGATCTCGCCGGCGTGGTGACCGGCGGCAAGAGTCGGCCCACTCTGGAGTATTACGTCAACGAAAAAGCCAGCGCCATCGCCCCCAAAGTCACCGACGTAGGCGCGTCCACTGTGGACCGCACGGTCAATTCCACATTCGTCTCCACCGTGTCCGAAGTACTTACCGAAGTCATCAATACGGTTGGCGGCAAAGCCATCAGCACCGAAGACACCACCAAAGCCAAGGCCCTCACGGCCCTTGCCGAGGCCTCCGGCGACGTGCAGCACACACGCAGCACCATCGCCAAGCTCACCACCAAACTCACCGATACCCCGGAGCAGACACGCACCGCACGTCAGGCGCTGGACGACGCGCGCGCACTTGGCATCGACACCGCGGAAGGTCTGGCCGGCGTCTCCACCCTGATCGGCACTACCCAAGCCAGTCTGAACGGCTTCGTCACCTCCACGTCCGAAGCGCTTGACCAAGGCTCAAGCCTGCTGAGCCAGGCCGCAGCACAGGCCAACCAAAGCGTGGGCACGGTAACCGGAACCATCAGCGCCGCCAATCAGCAGGTAGGCGGACTGATCAATACGGCGGAAGACATCAACCAAGCGAACGCCGACATCATCGACCAACTCAAAGGGCTGCCGAACGCCAATCGAGAACCGCTGCAATCCGCCATTGCCACACTGGAAAGCCGCAATAGCGAGCTTGCCGGCGCACTGGGCAACCTCGATAGCCTGAACACCACTATCGGCAATGCCTCCACAGACACCGCCGGATTGGCGCAGCATCTCAATACCGCCACCCAAACCACGGTGCGCGAGGCCAATACCGCTCGCGGCACCATCATCTCCGGCGCCATTCCTCAGCTCAACACCGGCCTCAACACCCTCAGCTCGACCGCCAACACTCTGTCGACCGGCATCACGTCGCAAGGCTCACTCATCGATCAGTCGAAGCACACCCTCGACCAACTCGACAAAGCCGCCTCCACCACGGTGACCGCCCTGCACGACACCGATAAGGCGCTGGCCGGCGTGCAAACCAAGCTCGATACGCTGACCACCGACATCAAAGCCCTGAGCATCTCCAGTTCACTCAGTTCCCTGATCGGCACCGACGGCAAACTGGATGCCGCCACAATCGCCGACTTCATGCTCTCCCCCACTGTTATCAGCGAACGGGCCGTCTACCCGGTCGCCTCCTATGGTTCCGGCATGGCACCGCTGTTCACCACCCTGTCTTTGTGGGTGGGCGCGTTCGTGCTCGTGGTCATTCCCAAACTCGAAACCGACGACGAGGGCATCGACGATCTCACGCCAACCCAAGGCTATCTCGGCCGTTTCCTGCTGCTGGCCACGCTGGCCGCCGTCCAAGGCCTGGTCACGGCCATCGGCGATCTTGTCATCGGCATTCAATGCGCGAGCGCCCCGGTGTTTCTGCTCACCTGCGTCATCACCTCACTGGTGTATATGTCGGTGATTTTCGCCCTCTCCACCACGTTCATGCACGTGGGCAAAGGCGTGTGCGTGGCGCTGGTCATTCTGCAGGTGCCGGGCGCCTCCGGCCTGTACCCGATTGAAATGATGCCCGCGTTCTTCCGCGCCATCTACCCGCTGCTGCCGTTCACCTATTCGATTGACGCAATGCGTGAAACCATCGGCGGCTTCTACGACGGCCACTGGTTCGCCTATATCGGCAAATTGCTGATTTTCGCGGTTCTGGCCTTTGCGCTTGGCCTCGGCGCCCGGCCGAAACTGGCCAATCTCAACCGCCTGTTCGCGCGGGAAATCAAGGAAAGCGACATGATTATCGGCGAGCCGGTGCACCTGCCTGGCAGCGAATACCGTGTCACTCAGGCCATTGCGGCACTGGCCGACCGCGACGAATACCGTCATGCCATCGAACGTCGGGCCGCCAAATTCGCCTACCGTTATCCCCGGCTGCTGCTGGGTGCGCTTATCGCCGGATTCGTGGTGCCGGCCGCGCTCATTATCGTGTTTGTGCTGACCACCAGCGAGAAAATCGTGGTCATGGGCACATGGCTGGCATGGGTGCTCATCATCATGGGCTTCCTGATGGTCGTGGAATTCATGCGCGATTCCATCCGCCGCCAAACCGAGCTCGGCAACCTCTCCGACGAGTCGATCCGCGCCATGCTGTACGGGCATAAGGCCAAGCGTCGCGGCACCTCCGCCGAACGCCACGAAGAAGCGGACCCGAGCGCCGCCGTTACCGCAATCATCCCCACTATTCCGCCGACCAAGGAAGGCAGGCACGCACGATGAACACCATGTGGAAACTGTTTACCGGCGACATCAAACGCCTGACCAGCAACGTGGTCTCCATCATCATCGTGATCGGCTTGGTGATGATTCCCGGCCTGTTCACCTGGTTCAACGTGGCCGCATGCTGGGACCCGTTCTCGAATATGAAGAACCTGAAATTCGCGGTGGCGAATGTGGATGAGGGGTATCGTTCCGACCTGATCCCGGTGAAAGTCACGGTCGGTGATCAGGTGGTGAACGCGCTGCGCGCCAACAGTCAGCTCGATTGGACGATCACGTCCAAAGCCGATGCCGTCGAGGGCGCACGATCCGGCAAATACTACGCGGCCATCGTAATTCCGAAGTCGTTCAGCAAAGACATGATGACCTTCTTCTCCGACGATGTGCAGCATGCCGAACTGACCTATTACCGCAACGAGAAGAAGAACGCGCTGGCACCGAATCTGCTCAACGAGGGCACGGATGAGGTTGCGGCGGAAATCAACACCACGTTCGCCAAGACCATCACTTCGGCAGGGCTGGAAATCGCGTCTTCGCTGGCCGATCAGCTGTCCAAACCCGAAGCCAAAGAGCAACTGAATACCTTCAACGCCAATATCGCCGATTTCGCCACACGGCTTGACGATACGGCGGATTTGCTTGGCACATACAGCGCATTGACCGATACGGCCGGCGCCTTGCTCGACACCTCGAACTCGCTGATCACGCAGGTTTCCTCTGCCGCCAAACAAGGAGGCAAGGATCTCGCCAGCGCCAAGCAGGGAGTCACCGACGTGGTCGGAGCCCTGGGCACCACCGCTGACGCGATGAGCAGCTCACTGGACGCGAGCGCCTCCAGTTTCGGCGCGGTGTCCGATTCCATAGACAAGCTGTATTCCGACGCGAATGATGGTGCCACCACGGCCGCCGACGAATTGGACCGTCAAGCCACGGCCATTGGCAAGCAGACGGAGAAATACACTGAAATTCGCAACACGTTGGCCGGCATACTGGGCAACGACTCATCCATCATCACGGCGATTGACCGTTCAATCGCACGGCAGAACAGGCTGCGGCAAGCGCTGAATACAGCGGCGACCAATATTCGCCAAGGTAATCAGGACGCGCAGGATCAGCATGCGCAGGTCAAGGATCTGGCCGATCAAGCGCAGAACAGTATCGCCAATATCAAGTCGGATTTCACGGCCACGGTGAAACCGCAAATCGACTCCCTGTCGTCCACCGTCTCTGACGCCTCCGGCATACTGAGTTCCGGTGCCACCCAGTTGGACTCCACGCTCGGCGACCTGAAAAGGACTTCCGACGACGCCAGCGATATGCTCAGCGACGCTCGCACCGCGTTGGACAAGGTGTCCGGCAAACTGCGTTCCGCCGGTGCCGAACTGGCTTCGTTCAACAGCACACTGAGCGACGCACTAAACAGTGGCGATATGAGCATGGTCAAAGAGGTGCTGGGCAATGATCCCGAAACGCTGGCCAGTACGTTGGCCGCGCCGGTGCAGCTCAGGCGCAAGGCCGTATTCCCGGTGGCGAATTTCGGTTCGTCGATGGCACCGTTCTACACGCTGCTGCCGTTGTGGGTGGGCGCGCTGCTGATGGTGGTGACGCTGAAAACCACCGTGTCTCGCCGAACGCGCAAAGCATTGGGCGATCCACGGCCACATCGGCTCTTCCTCGGGCATTACGGGGTGTTCGCGCTGATTGCGCTGCTGCAATCCACGGTGTCGCTCGGCGGCGATCTGCTGTTCCTGCGCGTGCAGGCCGTGCATCCGCTGCTGTTTATGTTGTCCGGATGGCTGGCCTCGCTGGTGTTCTCGCTCTTCACCTATACGATGGTGGTGAGTTTCGGCAATGTGGGTAAGGCAATCGGCGTGCTTATGCTCATCGTGCAGATTTCGGGTGCGAACGCTGCCTACCCGGTGCAGATGTTGCCCGACTTCATCGCCAAAGTCAGTCCGTTCTTGCCGCTCACCCATGCGGTGACGATGATGCGTGCGGCCATCGCCGGCATCTACGACATGGATTACTGGCGGGCCGCCGGAATGCTGCTGGCGTTCGTGCCGCCGCTGCTGTTGCTTGGGCTGTTGCTCAGGAAGCCACTGGTGCGGTTCAACCAGTGGTATGTGGCCAAAGTCGAGAGCACTAAAGTGCTGGGCTAGTAGGTATTATCCGGGGGTTGCCTACAAACGGCATGGACTTACCACCCTCAGTCTGGCTTTGCCAGCCAGCTCCCGCCAGCGGGAGCGTACGGGAGCATATTTCGGAGAGAAGAGATGACGGAGATGACAGGTACGACGGCGACACCGCGCGGTGAGCGCACGCGCGAGGCGACGGATCGCAAGCTCATGCGAGCCACGCTGCAGATTGCGGTGGACCGCGGCATCAGCGGCGTGACCATCGAGGAGGTGGCCCGGCGCTCCGGCGTGGCCAAAACCACGATTTACCGTCGATACCATAATGCCGACGAGCTGCTGCGCGAGATCAGCGCGATGTATCTGGCCATCCCGGATTCCGGCCCAGTGCCCAGCCCCACGCGTGAGCATTTCACGCAACTATTGCAGCGATTGGTCGATTGGGCGCGCGACAACGACATCGACGTCAAGCGCGTGGGCATTGTATTGTCCAGCGAGGCCGAGTTCTTCCAGCACATCGTCGACCAGGTGGTGACCCCGTGGCTGGAGCATGTGGGGGCGTTCCTCAAGCAGGGAGTCGCGCAGGGCGTGTTTCGCGAGGACGTTGACGAGAAGTTGCTGTTGTCCACGATTATCGGGTCTTTGGTGGCGTATGAGGCCATCGAGGGCAAAGCGATGGACGACGACACCGCCTGGGCCTCGCGCATGGCCGATCTGCTGTGGCCAGCATTGCTGAAGTAGCGGTCTTACTCCTGAATCGAAGCCTCCTGGCGGGCGACTTCGAGGGCTTTGTTGAAGGCGTCGGAGGTCCAGCTGGCACCGGCGACCTTGTCCACTTTGAGTCCCTTCAGGGGCTTGCCGTCCACTACGCCGTTGATGGCTTTGGCGAAGTCGTCCTGATGGTTCTTGGAAATCGTGGTGAACGGGTGCCCAATGATTTTGACGGTCTCGACGTTGCCGTCCTTGATGGTCAGATGGACGTCGATGGAATCCTCGCCGACCGGGCCGTACTGGCCGTTGATCGAGTAGTTGCCGTCCTTGTAGTTGCCGGTGTCCTTCTTGTCGGACGTGGTGGTGGACGAGTCGTTGTGCGATGAGCCGGAATCGGAGCCGTCGGAGCTATCGGAGCCGTTCGACTGGGATTGCGACTGCTCTTCCTGCGACTTCTCGGTCTCGCCCGAGTTGCCGGCGTACGCATCGTCCATCGGCGTGGCCTTGGATTCGCCGCACCCGGCCAGCAGCGCGCCAGCCACGACCAGTCCGGCCGCCGCCAATGTCGCGGATTTCTTCAACGTATTCTTTTCGGTCATATTCACGCTCCTCAAGCCCCCTCTGACGAGGGGGCTGTCAGCGAAGCTGACTGGGGGAGAGACCATCAGCTTGCCATGTATTCCTCACATACTGCTCGATGCCCCTGACGGCCCTACTCCTCGCCGCCGGTTTTCGCGGCCTTGGTGGGGTCAGCGAAACCAATGGCGGTCTCGCCGTTCTGCGCGCCCTCGACCTGTGCACCCGTGGAGGCGGGCTTGCCGCCGGCCGCCTCGTAGGCCTTGCGCGCATCCTCGTCATTCCACTTCTCACCGACGAGCACGCCATGATTGAGCATGATCTCGCGCTGCGCGCAGCTGGCGACAAGCGCATCGTGGGTGACCACGATAATCGTGGTGCCCTGCTCGTGCAGCTTGCGGAACAGGTCGAGCACGATTTTCTCGTTCTTCTCGTCGAGGTTGCCGGTGGGCTCATCGGCCAGAATCAGCTTCGGGTCGTTGATCAGCGCGCGGGCCACGCACACGCGCTGCTGCTCGCCGCCGGAGAGCTGGCCGGGCAGGTGGTGGGCGCGGTCCTTCAGGCCGACCTTTTCCAGCGCCTCCATGGCCTGCTTCTCATCGACCACCGAATGGTAGTACTGGGCCACCATCACGTTTTCCACGGCGGTCAGGTGCGGCACCAGATAGAACTTCTGGAACACCAGTCCGATGAGGTTCTTGCGCACGTCGGCCAGCTGCGTGGCGTTCAGGTCCTCCAGCTTGCGGCCTTCCAGCTTCACGGAGCCCTTGGAGGGCGTGTCCATGCAGCCGATCATGTTCATCAGCGTGGTCTTGCCTGAGCCGGAGGAACCGACGATGGCGAGCCATTCGCCTTCCGGCACGGTCAGGTTGAGGTCGTCCACGGCATGCAGGTCGCCGTAGATCTTCGAGATGTGGTCGAGTTCAAGTAGCATGACGTTTCTCTTTCTTTATTCTTCGCGAAGCACGACGGCGGGGTCGATGCGGGTGGCGCGGTGGACGGGCGGGATGGAGGCGACGATGGCGACCAGCGCGCTGAACAGCACGGAGATCAGCGCCAGCCACCAGTTGAATCCGATGGAGCGTTCGAACACCGCCACGCACAGCCAACTGGCGAGTCCGTAGCCGATTGCGGTGCCGATGAGGCCGCCGATCAGGCCGTAGAGCGATGATTCGATGTAGAACTCGGTGCCGATGGCGCGCGAGCTGGCACCGAGGGCCTTGCGCAGGCCGATCTCGTTGCGTCGCTGCGAGACGATCGAGCTGATTGTGGTGCCGACGCCGACGAGCGTCAGCACCAGCACCACCAGCGAGACGATCCAGAACAGCGTCTGCAGCATGGTGATGATGCGGGTGTCGGAGGCGGTGATCTTGGTGACCTGCTGCGCCTTGACGTGCATGGAGGTCATGTCGTTGATGCTGGACACCAGGCCTGCGAGGTCGCTGGAGCCGGCCGAATACTCGATGACGTCCACGCCGCGCGTGATGCCGGTAAGCTTGTTGACGTCGGCGTTGGTGGCGTAGATGATCGAGTCTTCGCTGCCGCCGGTGTCCACGATGCCGGCCACGCGGAATTCGGTGCCGGAGGTGTCCATGATGTCACTGGAGACACGGCCGTCTTTGGTTTGCTGGTCGATCGAGGAGTTCGACGAAGTGCCGTTGGTGCTGGCGTTATCGGATGCACGGTAGCCGATGGTGATGGCGGAGCCGATTCTCAGGCCGATGGCGTCGGCGATGTCACGTCCGACCAGCACCTTGCCGTCGGTCGGCCACGAGCCGTCGACCACCCAGTGATGGTTGAGGTTCTTGACCTGCGCCGCATTCACGCCGGCCATCACGTACGGCGAGGCGTTGACGCGCACGTTCTCGTAGCGGTAAGTGGCGTATTTCGCGGAACCCTTGGCCTTGACCATTTCAGTGGTGTGCTGCACCATCGCCTTGTCGATGCCGGCCTTGCCGTCGGCATTGGTCGATTCGGTGGGTGTGACAATCAGGTTCGCGCCGTACGCACGCATCTCCTCGTTCATCTGCTGCGGCACGGCGAGGCAGATCATCGCCAGGCAGAACAGTGTGGCCGCGCCGACCAGCGACGCCACCACAGCCATCACCGCGCGCGAACGCCGGCGAAACACGGCGCTGAACAGCATTCTGAAGAACATACCGGTGTTGGTCATCGGTTTCCTCCTTCCACACCTACGTAGATAAACTCAGCGGCCATGGAGCACCTCCGCGGGCTTGAGATTCAGAATCGAACGAATCGAGGAGGCGGACGCCAGCAGCACGGTGACAGCCAGCAGCACGAACACCAGCACGAACACCATCGGCCGCATCGTAATGCCGGAACCGAACACCACCCGGCCTATCAGCTGGGCCACGCCGGAACCGAGCAGCGCGCCCACAATCGCGCCCAGCAACGAGATTGCCGCCGTTTCGGCCAGCATCAGGCGGGATACCGCGGCATCGGTGGCACCAAGCGCCTTGAGCAACGCCAGCTCGCCCGACCGTTCGCCGATCGAGGCGACCATCAGGTTGGCCACGGCCACGGCTGCGGCGATCAGGCTCAGCACGGTCATCAGAATCATCACGGCCTGCGTCTTCTGCAGCACATTGCCCTGCAACGCGGCCACCTGACGCACCTGCTTGGCCACCGCGCCCGGAATCACCTCTTCGATCTGGTAGGCGATCGAGCTCGGGTAGGCGGTGCAGTACCAGGTCTCCCATTCCTCCTGGCTCAGCGCGGCCGGATTCGCGGCGGCCTTACGGGCCAGGTCGTTCTCCGGCGTGGTCAGGGCCTTGACCTCGATTTTGTCGACCGAATCGGGCAGGTCGGCGAACACCTGGGCCGTGGAGGAGGCGATGTAGAGCGAGCCGTTGTCCTCGTCGCCGGAATCGTAGACGCCGGTGAGCTTGATTTTCTGCTCGTTCTTCTTGCCCGAGGCGGTGGTCTTGTTGAGGGTGATGGTGTCGCCGGTGGTCACACCGAGTTCGGAGGCCCGCGTCTTGCCGATCACGCCCTGATCGGAATCGTCCTTGGGCCACTTGCCGTCCAGCTGCCACCACGAGCGCATGCCTTCCACGCCCACGACAGTGGTCTCGCCGGTGGAGATCTTGAGGTCCTTGTTGAACCACGTGCCGACGACCGGCACGTTGGTGCCGTTCACCGTGGCGTGGATGTTGAGCTGCGGCGCGAAGTTGGTGATGTTGAACGACCAGAAGATCGTCTTGATCTTGGCCGCGTCCGACTCCTTCAGAAAGGCGGTCGGGTCGCTGGTGGACGCCGCACCGCCCGACTCGGTGTTGTACAGGTCGGAAACGACCGCGTCCGCCTTGGGCTGCACGGTGATGTTCGAACCGTAGGTGGACAGCTCGGCGTTGAGCTTGTCGCCCACGTCGAACACGACGCCCAGCATCGATACGGACACGGTCGCCGACAGGCATACGGTCAGCGCGATAAGCAGGCGCCGGCGCAGCTGTCGGGTGAACGAGCGAGTAATCATACGCAGAAAGAACATGATTCTTGTCTCCTGCCTGACTCACTGGAAGTGGGCGCTCAGCGCGTCCAGATCCGTAGTCTGAATGGTGATCTTGCCGTGGCCGGTCTTGTACGGGAATGGTATCGGGTTGCAGCCACCCTTGAAGCCGATGGTCGCCAGGTTGATGGCCACCTCGCACTTCTTGCAGATGATCTTGCCGTCCTTCTCGTAGTAGCCGGCGTCACCGCAGTTCTCGCAGGCGTCCAGGCCGATGCCGTACGCGCCACCGTTCTTTCGGATGATGATGAAGCGCATGACGGTGCCGTCCTTGGCCTTGTATTCGAAGCGGTGCAGGTGGCCGTCCTCGACCTGGCTGAAGGGGATGGTGGCCACGCCGTCCTTGAGCGAGTAGGCTTCCGGCGGCGAAAGGGCGATGGTCGGATGGGTCGCGGCGACGCCGACGGTGAGGGTCAGCGTGACGCCGATCATGGCCACGAGGCTCCAGACGGCGGAGGCCACGGCGCGACGGCGGAACGCCTTGTGCTTGCGGCCGATGGCTTCGTTCGCGCCGGTCAGCGGCATGCGGAAGCCGGCCACCACGGAGGCGATGGCCGGAATCAGGAACACGAACGCCTGGGCCATGATCATCCAGTCGTTGTGGTTGATCGACCAGGCGAGGGCCACGAATCCCGTGTGGCCCATCGGGAAACCGCGTGCCTGCAGGATCTGCATGACACCGGTCAGGTGCCGGACGAACAGAATCGCCAGCACCGCGAGCACGGCGGCGGTGAACGAGGCACGCACCGCGGTCGAACGCATCGTACGGAAGATCGCGGCCACGATAATCGACATGGCCAGGCCCAGCGCGAAGCCGAGCGCGCGCAGCAACATGTCGGACGTGAAGATCGGGGCGCCGGGCTCCACCCAGATGGTCAGCTGCAGGATCACGTCCGGCAGCGCGTAGAACAGGGTGAGCGCGATGTCGATGGCGGCCACGGCGTTCGCAATGTGCATGAACACCTTGTGCTGCTGCCAATTGGTGGTGATGCGGCGTGCGAACACCACCACGACGATGGTGAGGATGTCGGCAATGATCGCGCACCACAGCACCGGATAGTTGACGAACGTGCGCTGGTTGATCACGGCCGAGGCGCGCAGGCCGGCGAATGTGATAGCGGCGATCAGGCCGACGGTCAGGCCGATGAGACGCCAATGCGAGCTTATCGGCTTATCTCGCCCCTCGCCGACCGTGAGCATCACGCTCAGGCTCATCACCAGCAATGCGGGGGCCAAGGTGCCCGGCATCACTGCCACGAATTGTTCAAGCATTCGTGTCCTTTCTCTGTTCACCTTAGGCTCCCCCACCCCTGAGGGGAGCTGTCCGCAAAGCGGACTGAGGGGAGTTTTTAGACCGTCCTAAGAATTATTTCCCTAAAGCGGCGTAAAGCCCCCTCTGACGAAGGGGCTTTCTGCTTAGTCAATCACCACTGACGCGGGGTGTAGTCCCAGTTGTCGAAGGTGACCTCGATGGGCTCGGTCCAGAACTTGTGGTTCTTGACACCGGTCTCCGGGTCAACGTGGAGCATCCAGCCGTTCTTCTCAGGGGACTCGATGGAGAGCTTGAGTTGGTAGGTGCCGGCCTTGTCGAGCTTGACGTTGGCGCCGTAGTGCGGGCCGTCGGAGGCGTTCATCTGCATGAAGGTACCGGAGGTGGCCTGGCCGCCCTCGACTTCCTTGCCGGTGGACTTGTCGATGATGGTGTAGTTCACAGTAAGGTCAGGGACGAAGTCGCCCTTGCCGTAGCCGTAGTCGGTGCCTTCCTGGGAGGCGTGGATGTCGGCTTCCAGGTGGAAGGAAGCGTCAGCAGCCTTCAGACCCATGGAAGCAGGGTACATGTCGATGGGCTGGAAGTAGACGGCGCCCACGGTCAGCGGGCCAGCGGCCTTGTCTTGCTCCTCGGCGGTGCCGGAGGGGCCGACCGGGACCTCTTCGAAGCCGGAGGTCTCAGTCGGGGCGTCGGCCTTCTTGGAGTCGTCTTTCTTGGCGGTGTCGGAGGAGCTGGTCGAGGACTTGGTATCGGAAGCGTTGTTGGTGGAACCGCAAGCAGCCATCGAAACAGCCATGGAGCCGGCGAGCAGCACGCCGAGCAGAGCGGCAAGCTTCTTGTTCTTCATCATTTCTCTTATTCCTTCTGTTGTGGTGAATGGATTATTCACGACTTATCTGTTTTTAGTTGTGGCGGCGTGGGCTGGAATCGCTTCCATTGCCATGTCGCAAGTTGTGTTGCGCGAGATGGTCGCACCGGGCGTTGTGCTACGCCTGCGCGCTCTCCTCGTCAGCCTTCGCGTCCGACTTGCTCGCACCGGCCGCAAGCCGGGCCTTGGCCTTACGCTGTTTGGCAAAGCCGACCACGAACAGCGCGATGACGGCGATGGCTGCCAGTACCTGGGCGATGATGCATTCGGCGTACGGGTAGAATCCGAGCCAGTCGTTGGTGGGAACGCCCGGCAGGTAGTTGGCGGGCAGCAGGTCGCCCTCGATGAGCGCGTGCACGCCGCCGCCGGCGAAGACAACCACCAGCACGGACATGAGGATCGAGGTGACCAGGAAGAACGGGCCAATCGGAATCTTCACGGAGGTAAAGCGAATCACCAGGAAGATGATCACGAGCACCACGGCGGCGGCGAGTGCGCCGACCACCATGCCATGCGTATCCTGGCTCATCGTGTAGATGGACTGGTAGAAGATCACGGTTTCGGCGCCCTCACGGAACACGGCGAGGAAGCTCAGCATGGCGAGCGAAATCACCGTGCGGGAAGCCACCTTCTCGCCGGATTCGACCTGCGAGGAGACAGAGGCCACCGCGGCTTCGGTCTTTTCCCTGATGTAGCGGTTCCACGCTTCCACCGAGGACTTGTTGAGCATCCAGTTGCTGGTCCACAGCAGCATGCACATGGCGACGAGCGCGCACACGCCTTCCATGATCTCCTGCAGCGGGCCGGAGCCGCCGAACGCGAGCATGAAGATGACCGCCACGATGCCTGCGCCGGCCAGACCGGCGAGCACGCCCACGTAGATCCACTTGGTGAAGCGCTTGTTGCCGGACTTGACGAGGTAGGCCACCACAGCGGCGACCACGAGCAGGGCCTCGAGACCCTCGCGGATCAGAATCAGGAACGCCTGGCCGACCGAGCTGGTGATGAACTTGAGGAAGCCGCCCTCCTCATCGGCCGCGCCGCCGTCGAGCTTGGCGGCATCGGCGGCCAGCATGTTCTTCAGGTCGTCGACGTACTTCTTGACTTCGGACGCAGGCTTGCCGGTGTTCATCGAGGAGCGGCACAGCTTGAACTGGTATTCCACCTGGGAGACGCGGTTGCCGCTGATGGCGCTCAGCACGGTCTTCTCGAAGCCGAGCTTCTCGTAGTGCTGGTAGTAGGCGTCGTTCACGAGCGTGGCGCCCTTGGCGGCGTCGCCACCCTCATAGGCCTTGTAGGCGCTGTCCAGGATCGGAAGCATCGCATCCGCGACTTCCTTCCAGGTCTTGGCCGTTTCCTCGGTGCGCTTCTTCTTGGCGTCGAGCTCCTTGCGCTCCTTGGCGATCTGCTTCTGGAGGTCTTCGGAGTACTGCTTCGGGTTGGCGAGGCTGGTGTTGGCGTCGAGCTGCTGGGCCGTGGCGTCGAGGTCGGCGGTCAGGTCGTTGACCTTCTGGGTAAGCTGATCGTCCTGGCCTGACGTGAACACCTGGCTTTGCAGGTCCTGGAAGGCCTGCTGCTGCGCGGTCTGCTTGTATGCGCCGATGGTGTCGCTCACCACTTTGTTGAAGTTGGACGTCACGTAGACGGTGGTGTATGCAGCCCCGAAATCGGACTTGGCACCCATTGGGTTGCCGTCCTTGTATTCCTTAAGGCCTTCCTGCAACTGCGCTTCGACGGCCTTGGCAACGTCGGCCCAGGTCGCGTAATCGACGCTGGTGGTGTCGTCGCTCTCGACGGTGGCAGCAGTGGCAGTGGTTGCCGGCGTCACGGCGAACGCGGACTGCGGAATGATGGCGGAGGGGAGGAAGGTCGCGGCGATCATCGCAAACAGAAAAACGATGGCCGCAAATGCACGAGCCGAGACCGTGGCCGACTGCAGACGACCGGTGCTGCCCGACTTCGCGCGCACGCGAGAAACGGCAACGCGCGTATCACGTTCCCGCATCGTGTTCATTTCAGCGGACTGCGCGCAGGCGCGACGAACCATGCTGAATTCCTCTCACTTCAAGTACTCGAATGGTCCAAAAACAACTATGAACTCTATAGAAAAAATTCTTGAACAACAGTCTTGATTTTCTGACGGGTGCGAGGTAATAGAAGGCGTTTTAGTGCTTTTCAACCCCGCAATTATTTCACTATCTGAGATAACTATGCTCAGAGGGGATGGCTTTCCCGGAATGTGAACGGCAACACCACAAAAAGCGGCAACGTGAGGAATACCGGAATCGGATACCAAAATAGTGCCATGGGTGAGGCATACAGCGACAGCACCGTGAATGCCAGCAAGCCGTAAGCGGCCAGTGCGGGGCCGTAGCGTCGTCGCGCAGGCCGCACCGCCAGCGCAAGACCCGCAGCCAGCGGAATCCACGTGACGTACAGGGCCATCGAAGTCAGCGGATTGCCTTTGCGAACACCGACATGACCATCCGAACGCACCCACCGATGGATCGCCCGCAATATGTTTTTCTGCCATTGCGGCTTGTCGGAGGTACCCCTCAGCGGCGCAAGGTCATGTTCGATGGCGGCAAGCCGTTCGGCCGCCACGGTATCGGCATCGCCGTCGGAAGTATGCTTCCAAGCACCTTCAGACAGGAAAGACGCCCATTGCCTGAGATAGCTAGGCGTGAACAGGTAGTCGGAATCAGTGGGGTACGCGAAATTGACGCGCGGGTCCCACCATCCGCGAGTCACCCCGGCATAGGCCGTGGCATATTCAACCGGATGCGCGAGGCCGAGCTGCACCCAGACCTGCAGGGCCGCGAGTTGTTGCGCCGCGGTTGGCCTAGGGTGCTCGCGCAGAGTGCGGAAGGTCTCATCGGTGCGGTGCGGGTTGATGCCGGCGGCGGCCCAGTCGAGGTCCATGATCGCGTTCAGTCGCCGCCGCTGAACCTTGTCTATCGCACTGGGATCATCGTGCGCGAGCCGGGCCACGGGCTGGGTGACCAGGCCCCACACCTCACGTCCGGGCGATCGATTCGCATGCGTGGCGGCCGCGCTTAATGGCGTCCACACGCCCTGCGCCACAACGATGGCAACCGCAAGACACGCGAACGCACGACGCCGCGCGCCTTTGGGCGTGCAGACGGCGAGCAAACAGCAGCCGGCGCATAGCACGATTATGAGCGCCGTCCGCTTGGAGACGATGGTGGCGAACAACAGGATGACGAACGCGAATGCCACCGGGCGGCGTGCCAGTACCGAGCCGCGCGTCAGACAAGCCTCCACGAACAGCACGGCCAACGGCAGATAGAACACGGCGTGCAACGAGTCCTTACCCATCGTGGTGATTGCGCCGACCACCACATAGTTGGTGGCAAGATAGACGAGGCCGAGACCGATGAGCCAGCGCGGCGAGCCGATTTTGCGGATGTAGCACAGCAGAAGCGCGCACCCGGCGGCGAGTAGAACCGCTTGGGTCACGGTGTACAGGGCCTGCCCGATCAGAGGGGAGCCGAGTGCGCTGCCGATATGCCAGAACAGGCCGAACGTGAGCGTATCAAACAGCGGATGCTGGGTGTAGTAGTGGTGCAGACCGGACGATTGCAGATATTGGGCAAGCGTATCGTCGCGCATCGAGCCCGGCCAAGTGAGCATGAGCCACGGCAGCCAGGCGATAGCGAGCGTGAGCAGGTAAGGGAGGAATCGCGCGCGCAGCGATGTGGATAACGTGGTCGGGCGGCGGGCCGTGAGCCAACTAAGGATCGCGGATATGCTGCGGTACGTCTTTGAGTGTTTCTTCGATTGGCGCGACCGGCCGCCATGTGCTGCGGTTACGTCGGCCGCTGTCCCCTCGTTCATGACTCCACAGCCTAGGCGCGATTGCGGGCGCGCGCCGGGCGGACATCGAAAATTCACCTGGACACGGTGATTTCTTTACCGGAGGTTGTGTAGGTGCGCGCGGGTGTGTGGGCCCCGCACAAGCATGCGGTCCTTGTGCGGGTGTTGCGCGGGACTTTCCAGTGAGTCTTTCACTCGCAGTGATCATTCTTCACATCCGCGTCGCGACACGCGCCACGCCGAAGCGTGCACTTATCCGAAACCTGTGGTAACTTATTCGAGTTGCCTGCGGAACACAGTTCAACTGCGCACTGCAAAGCATGGAGGATTCGCCTAGTGGTCTATGGCGCACGCTTGGAAAGCGTGTTGGTGTAACAGCCTCACGAGTTCGAATCTCGTATCCTCCGCCCGGATTGGAGCCCCGGAAACCGTTGAAATCATTCGGTTTCCGGGGTTTTGCTTTGATTCCCCCCGATCGCTGGTTCCCCCCCGGGTACCCTCCGTTCGGACACCTCCGGCCCCCGACCTGCCGCGCGTGTCACATATCGGAACCGACGATTCCGAAAACGCCTCCGGGCCTTCGCCCGCCGTGTGTTCGTCATCGAGGCCCGGCCACGCCCCACGCGCCCCGCCTGCGGGCCGATCCGGATCCCCTCATGTCCCCCGCGCAGTTTTTTCCGTTTTGGTTCGCAACAATCCCGGACGCCCGCCGCGCAGCGCGATGCGCCCCATGCGGTCCGGCCCAGCGCGAAGGTCCCCCCGGACCCCCTCCGATGAACGCCACACGAACGCATACGGGTGCCACAACAGCCCATTCGAACCGTCAATCAACTCCTTGATACATAGACAAGAAGCCGAGGAACGTCCGTCGGTCGGATGGGTCCGAAGGAGAAACCGGCAAACCCCGCCGGCATCCCTCCCCCGGGTATTCGCCAGCGAACGGCACCGGCTCCCCCATGACCGCCAAGGAGAAGACATGAGCCCGGACCCCATCCGCCGCAAAGGCAGGAAAACACTCGCCAAGATATACGACTCCCTAACCGACCCGGAAGAAGCCGCGGACAGGTCGCGCATCATCGGGCCGCCCACCAAGAAGGAGGCGCGCGACATCCGGGACGAATTGACGGCGGCGGCGTGGGCCGCCGGCAAAACGGTGTCACGCACACAGACGGCCAAGGAATACATCAGCATCGTCGAATCATTCTTCCGCAAGCTGCGGGCCATCAAAAACACGGAGGCACGAACCCCGCAGACGGGTATCCCGTCCCTGCGGGAACTGCTGAAGGACACCCGCGTAACCAACCTCGACGAGTATGAAGGAATGCTTGAGATCACAAGCGCGGATACGGAGAAATCCACTTAACAAATTCAACCAATTTCTGCCAGAAGCCAACAAACTCCAAGGCCACTGGACTCAACCAAGACAAACGGGCTCATCAAAGACAACATGCCATAAGCCAATCTCATTGCAACCAACAAAGCCTATTCGTCTTATTCTGAACGCCTTATTTCACCGCAGAATCACTTGCTTTCGTTGAAATTCCAACGATTTCACGACCACACATCTAGTTCAAGCTTCAGCCGTTTTCAACCTTTGCGCTCCTTGGAATAACGTCATATTCTGAATTCCAGCTTCCCAGGGGCCGGCAAAAACCTGGGGAACATGCACCGGTGCAGCCAACAACCACAACAGAACCATCTAGGGCGAAGTGCGTCCGAATTCGACGGAAGCACTTCGCTCCTCAGGCTCTGTTCCGCACGAGAGCAAGGAAACATATGGCTGCAATTCCAACGAAGAATGACTACCCGCGCCTCACCGCCAAGCCAGCGCAAGTGGCGGAGATGCTGGGCTACAAGGACGTGAAAAGCGTTTACGGATTGATCAGAACCGGAAAGATGCGCGCTCGCAAGGTAGGCAACACGTTTCTGGTGATTCTCACCAGCGTGCGCGAATTCGCAGGTGAGGAGTGAGCATGGCAACCTCATACGAGCGAGTGCTCGAAGCCGCGAGACGCTATTCTCGAGATCCCAGGCTCCAAGAGCTTCCGCGCGACACCTCCGGAAGACAACACGCTCAGTGCAGCTGCCCCGCCCATGACGGAGACGGCGGCGCTTCGCTGCACATCACCTACGACCAGTCCAACGGCAAAACCATGCTGCACTGCTTCGGAGCGGAACACTGCGATGCCGCTTCCATTGCCGGTGCACTTGGATTGAAAATCATCGACCTGTTCGATCAACAAAGCGGACCTCAAGGCCATGCCGATTACAGCGGCTACAACAGTTACAGCTGCGATAGCCGGCTCACTGCCGCCGATTTGGCGTCCATACGGCATGCGAATGCTCCACTTCTCAACAGAAATGAGACAACGACGATTACACCTACGCACACGGAAAACTCTGCGGAAATCAGACAACAGTACGCGATGCCCAAACCGTACTTGGAACCATTGGTCTTAGGCCAATCCCCTATGTTCGCCGCCATCTGCGCAGCTATTGCAGTTCAGCCAAATATCGGCCTGTTGCACGGCACTTGCCCAAACTGCGGCGCAGCCGACTCGCTCACTGTGCTGTATTCCCCGCTGGAAAGCGCCACATTGCTCCGGTGCAGCACTTGCCAAGCCGACGATGTACTCAACGCACTGAACGCTCCCGCTACGCTGGCTCGTTCCAATGGCTATGAAGCAATGATCTACGACAGCGAGCGCGGCACAGCATACGAATATGCGGACGGTCTGATTGTCCGCCGCTCACCGGCCAAGCGAATCTCACAAAGCGGCAACACCGCCGACAAGCACCCATTGTGGATGGCCGCCGACGCGAAACGTGCCGTGGCATTGGGCAAGCCAGTGTATCTGACGGAGGGAGAAAAAGATGCCGGCACATTGCGAGCGCTCGGCTATGCCGCTGTAACCGCAGCGGGAGGTGGCGGCAACTTCGCCACGAAGCTGGATCTCGATTCGGCTCGCTTAGCCCTTAGTGGGGCTGATGTGGTTGCCATTGTGGATAAGGACGACACTGGCGCTCGCTGGAAGGAGCAAGTGGCGCAGACGCTGACGCCGTTCGTGCGATCACTGACTTTTATCCAAGCAGCTGGCGAGGCTCACGATGCTTCCGACGCTGCGATGAGCGGCGTGGAATTCGAGATTCTGCCAAGAGAAAGTATCCAACATGAGTCTGAGCTCGAGCCTGAGCTGATGTCCCGCGCCTATTCGCTGACCCGTTTAGCTGATGTGGAACCGGAGCGACCGTTGTGGTTGTGGCCGGGCCATCATCCAAGACTACTTCGACCACAACAAGGAGCTCACACCGGATGGCTTGTATTGGGGTGTGCCGTCGTACAGAGTAATCAACGAAGCGAAAGGCGAGTTCAGCAAGCAGCAAGTTCTGGACGGCAGACGACGCCCAAAGCCACTGCTGGCAAGCAAGAAGTACGGCAACATGTGGTGGTGGCTGTCGCCGGATTATGCGGATCATCCGAATCAGGAGAGCTCTGAAGATTTGAATGCGGAAGCCACGGACACCCTCAGCGGTGAACAAACTGAGACTCCAGAAGCAACTGTGCCGGATCCGGTCGCTGTCACAAGAGCTACTGCCATCTTGCCGCCTTCGTCAAAACCAAGCTATTGCAACGTTCTGCACGAACCAGACAAGACGGCGTTTCCCACCTTGTCCGACGATGCCGATCCGTGGGCGATCCCGGAGAAAACGCAAGATTTGCAAGGCCTTACGGCAAACGAACCGACATCTGAACTGGCAAGACGGCAAGACGGCGCGAGCGAGAACGCCACTCATCATCCCGCAACAGGCGAAGCCGACGGTTCCGTCACAGACATTGCCGGATGGAAGGCGAGTCTCCCTCCCTACGCAACAGACCTGCACTACCAACAGCTCAACGCCACGCAATTGAATGAGCTCATCGGCAAGGGAGGCCTGTGGGCCTGCAAGGCCCGCCGCGAGATGGCTCGGCGGAAGTACAAATAATAGCGGCTTCCAAGACCATGGCCGTGGATGTGATAAGTTCACAGCAAATTGAGCATAGCGACAACACTCCATGCTTGACATGCGCTATTTCGCACTGTAAACTTGTGACTGATTGAACAAAAGGCCTTGATTTTATGTCAGGGGTCCTACCAGGTGGGGCGGCGCTCTTGTAGCGTGCGCCCCATTGGTTATTATGAGGTACTATGCGGCGTCCGAAATACAGCGTAAGTCAGCAGATCGAATCTCTGAAATCGCATGGCGTCACATTTAATCTGTACACGGAAGCAGACGCGCAAGAGTTCCTAACCAGCCGTACGTATTTCTTCAAGCTCAAAGCCTTCGAAAACAGGCCTATAGGAACTTTTGTGGTGCTTTAGACTGGTTTTCGTTGTCAGTCGGTGGTGTTGGGGTATCGCGTGGTGGTGTGAATTCGGCCTATAGGAACTTTTGTGGTGCTTTAGACTGGTTTTCGTTGTCAGTCGGTGGT